>Ga0207041_1112_pt1 | contig 14442 bp, 18 predicted proteins | sample Alteio_BWMinCont_73_FD_153311 | JGI IMG/M metagenome (GOLD analysis project Ga0207041, IMG submission 153311) | Enriched cells from forest soil in Barre Woods Harvard Forest LTER site, Petersham, Massachusetts, United States -... | ecosystem: Environmental > Terrestrial > Soil > Temperate forest >... | reverse complement strand
CACGCCCAGGGCCATGCTGGCAAAGACCAGCGGCACCACTAGCATGTTGATGAGGCTCAAGAAAATCGTACCTAGCGGGCGCAGGTACGAGCCATGGGGCCCGATGATCAGCCCCACCGCGACGCCTAGTACCAGGCCAATTAGAATTTTAGCCCACAGTTTCACAAGGCCTTCTATCTTCTCACAACGCAAAAATCTTTGAAATCGCTAGTTCACAATACATTGGGCTAGGTCCGCGACGAACTGATCCCAATGCGCTGCGTTATGGACCGGTCGGGGCTCAATGGGGTTGGCTGTGAATGGGGCCCCGGCCGGCAGTTTGACCTGGTCCTTTTCCGTGCAGACTAGAAGATCAACCCCTTTTTGATGGCATCGGTCGATGAATGCCTTGAGCACTCTGGAGCTGGGTGTGGCATGGTCGGGCAGGGCGAGGCGCTCGATGAGCTGGGCGCCCTGCTGTTCGAGCATCTCGAAGAACTGCCAGGGGCGGCCAATGGCGCAGAGGGCGCCCAAGCGTTTGCCAGCGAGGTTGAGGGTGGGCTCGAAGGCCATGGCGACCCAGGGAGCCTGGGTCCAGCGACGCAGTTGAGTTTCAAAGTCAGGGGTCCAGGAGCGGGTCACGATGACTAGATCGGCTCGTTGGAGGGCTGTGAGGGGTTCGCGCAGCAGCCCAGCGGGGAGGAGTTTGTCGCTGCCCCATGGGTTGGCGCCATCTAGGGCCACAATGTGGCGGTCTACCTGGAGCTGCCGCTGCTGCATGCCGTCATCGAGGAGGATGAGTTGAGCTCCTTCGTCAATGGCTGCCCGGGCAAGGGCTGGGCGGTCGGGTCCGGCGTAAATGGCCACGTCGGGGAGGCGTTGGGCCATGAGTCGCGCCTCGTCACCGCCGCGATAGCCACGGCTGATGACTGCAATGCGACGGTGGGGAGCCAGCTGCTGGGCTAAGGTCATGACGATGGGGGTCTTTCCGGTGCCACCCACGGCGATGTTGCCGATGCTGATGACTGGAACGGTGGCGCGCCGGGGCACGCCTCGACGGCAGCGCAGGGCCAGTCCGTAGAGGTGGCTCAGCAGTCGCAAAGAGCCCTTAAGCAGCGGCTGATGCCGCCGCCCCTCAGCCAGCTCCCGCCAGAACAGCTGCATCTGTCGAGAAAAGCTGGGCTTCTACCAGCTCCACAAGGATATGAAGGGCCGCCATGTGGGCCTCCTGAATGCGATCGGAGGTGGGTAGCCCGTCGATGATCAGCTCATAATCGGCCAGGCCTCGGGTGGCCCCCCCTCCTCGGCCTAGTAGTGCCGCGGTTAGGAGCCCCTTCTGCTTGGCCATTTCAAAGGCCCGTATCAGATTGGGTGATTTGCCACTGGTGGTCAGTCCAATAAACAGATCTCCTTGAACACCAAGGGCTTCGATGCTACGGGAAAACACCTGGTCAAAGCCCATATCATTGCCCACGCAGGTGAGATGGCCCGGGCAGGAGAGGGCGATGGCCGGTAGGGCGCGGCGGGGCTTGCGAAACTGGCCGGTGAGCTCCTCGGCAAAGTGAATGGCGTCGCAGAGGCTGCCCCCATTGCCGGCGATGAGCACCTTATTACCCTGTAAAAAGCAGCGGGTCAGCTGACGGGAGACCGACTCTAAGAAGGCCAGGCCGTCGTGGGAGCGGAGCTGCTCAAGGGCCTGAATCGACCGATCCACCGCAGTCTCAATGAGATCCAACATGGCCGAGAGGATGACAGTTTTGACTCTGAGACGCAACTTCTATAAAATAAACTTTATATGGGAATTCGTGGGATTGAACCCTATGGCGGTGTCTACGGCCGCCAAACCGATGCGGAATGGGACCGGGAACCGACCGAGCAGGACGTTAGCCACCTCCTGGAGGAGGCGCTCCTACTCATTGATGAGGGGTCCACCTTATACCTGCAGGGGATGCAGCGCTATGAGGCGGTCAAAGTCCACTATGCGAGCATTGATCGCTCGGTGCGCCCGGAAGTGCTGAGCATGGTGCTGGAAATGGTGCTCCTTGAGGCCACTCTAGCCAATATCGAAATGCGGCTCGGGCTGGTCTGCAGCCTGGTGGGCAGCTTCCTGTTCGAAGAGACCGTCAAGTACCGCCATCATCGGGCCGCAGGGCGCGGTAAGAATCAGAGGCGTTGACCGCACCGGATGCATGAGCTGCAGGTGCAGATGGTGAAGCGCAATCCCCTCTTTTGCGATTTGAGAGCCATATTTGGTATCACCCACGATCGGATGGCCATGAGCAGCCATTTGACAGCGAATCTGGTGATACCGGCCCGTGTGCAGTTCAATACTCAGTAGGGAATAGCCCTTTCTCGATGCGATGCGCGCGAAGGTGAGCTTGGCAGGCTTGCCGCTGGGATCGATCCGGGCGCGGTAGTCGTCGTGAACGAGGAGATCCTCCCAGGTGGCCGCTTCGGGCGGCGTGCCGGCCACAATGGCCAGATAGGTTTTGTGCAGCTGACGACGGCGCTGCTGGTCGCCTAGGCGGCTGAGAGCCTTGCTACTGCGCGCAAAGAGCACCAGACCGCTGGCTACCCGGTCCAGTCGAAAGACAGCATGCAGAAAGCGATGCTGCTCACGCAGTTGCGACTCGAGGCTGGGACGACCCGAATCGTCCGACTGAGTGAGTAGACCGGCCGGCTTATTGGCAGCCACCAGATGGTTATCTTCGAAGATCACGCTGCCTCACTGCCTCGTAGAGCAATAGCGAAGCCGCTGTCGCCACATTTAGCGAGTCGGCGCGCCCCAGCATCGGAATGCGCACATGAATGTCTGCAGACTCCATCCAGAGAGGGGTGAGCCCTAGCTGTTCGGTTCCTACGATAAAAGCCACGGGACCGGTGAGATCGACCTGAGTATAGATCTGCTGCGCCTTATCGGAAGCAGCCACGATGCGGATCTTGTTCTCGCGCAGCCACTGGAGGGCTGACTCCCCTGTCGCCTCCACCACAGGCACCGTGAAGAGCGTTCCCACACTGGCCCGGACCACATTGGGGTTGTGCAGGTCGGTGCAGCGATCGCACACAACGACGCCATCGGCCCCCGCACCATCCGCTGAGCGCAGCAGCGTGCCCAGATTGCCCGGCTTTTCCACGTGCTCTGCGACTAAGAGCAATGTCGGGTTGTGAAGTCGCTCAAAGCCTCTCTGCAGATGGGGCGCTACGCCAATAAGGCCATCAGGTCGATCGCGGTAGGAGATGTGCCTAAAGAGCCCCTCCTCGCAGCGGTAGAGCCGCGCCCCGCTGGCCTTGAGCAGAGCTGGCTCATTGGACCCCAAAAAGAGCTCGGGGCAAAAGAAGATGCTGTCGATGGTGGTCTTGGCCTCCACAGCACGTAGCAGCTCGCGGTAGCCCTCGATCAGAAAGCGACCGGTGCGATCACGATCACGCCGCTCACGCAAGGCCATGAGCTCCTTGATCTTGGGATTGGCCTTGCTGGCTAGCGGCTCCATATTGTTGCAGCTCCACAAGGTATTGGGAATTGACGTCCGAGGAGCAGATCAAGACCCTGAGTGCCCCCAGCCTGAGTGCCCCCAGGACGTGTTCGGACTAACAGATTGCTCAGCACCTGATGAGTCCAGCCAGGCGTGTGGGACGATAGAATGACAGTCTTGGGCTGCAGTGCAAAGCAGGCCTCGAGCAGATCTTGCAGATCGCGGTCTGCCTTGAAAACCTCGCCCTGGCTGCCACGTCCAAAGGTAGGGGGATCCAGCAGGATGGTCTCATAGGTGCGTCCGCGCTTGCGCTCACGCTCCAGGAACTTATAGGCATCATCCACAATCCAGCGCACGGGTGCCCCTTCCAGGCCATTGCGGCGGCAATTCTCGCGCGCCCACTCCACCATCGGCTTGGAGGCATCGCAGTGGCACACCTGCGCCCCAGCGCGAGCAGCTACCAATGTGGCGACACCGGTGTAGCCAAATAGATTGAGAAAATGGCCACCCTTCACATGCTGGTCGATCCATTCCCAGATCGACCGATGCTCTGGAAAGAGACCCAGATGGCCGAATGGAGTCGGTCCAACGCGCAGTTTGAGCCCCAGCATCTCCACCTCCCAGTGAGCCGGCAGATCCCCGCTCCAACCTGAGTCGCGGTTAAATGTGGCCGTCGCCTTCCACTCTTTTTGCGGTCGCCAAACTGCGACACCACAGGGCCGATCGAGCCGATACGCACCAAACTGCTCTAGCTTGCGGCCATTGCCGCTATCAATTAATTCATACATTGGGACGAGTATTTTACACCGTCAGGAGTGCTTCCAGCAACTGATTGACAGCCGCTTGGATGACCTGAGAGCGATTTCCGGCCGTCTGAAAACGCCAAGACCGGGCGAACTTGGGGGCGCAGAGGGCGCAACAGACCGTTCCCACGGGGGTCTGGGAGGTGCCGCCCGTGGGTCCAGCGACCCCCGTGACAGCCACCGCCACATCGGCCCCAAAACGCTCCTTTGCAGCTTTGGCCATGGCCAACGCCACCCACTCGCTCACCACCTGGTCATCCGTGGTCTCAATGCCCAACAGTCGCCGCTTGGCTTCTAGGCTATAGACCACCGTACTACCCAAGAAAAACCGCGAGGCGCCAGCCATCTGCGTGATCGCCTGAGCGAACGCACCCCCCGTACAGGACTCGGCAGCTGCCAGGGTCATCCCCTTCTCAATCAAATGGCGATGAATCGATTCTACTTGAACCATGGATGGCTCATACCAAGACCCAGGCGGATCGGGAGCTTGCGAAAGGGCATCGTCTTATCGCGGCTCCAGCGCTGCAGTACCCGCATACGTTCCAGATTAGGCTGCGAGAGTGGATCCTCCGACGACTTGAGTAGCTCCCGCGTCTCCGGATTCTCAAAGAGCTGCGCCATGGAAAAATGGACGCCCCAGAAGGTGGTGTGAGGGCCAAAAACTCGTGGATGAAACGCCTTAGTCGCCTCATCGTAGGTGAAGTAGAAAGGCTGCATTTGAATGACTGGACGTACGGGCCTGAACATCTGACGACCATCGGGAAACGTCACGCTCTGAACGCACCCAAGATCCACCGTCAAGGCACAAGAGAGCCGGCGATCCACCTGCAAGTTGCCCTGACGCAGGGAGTCAATGGTGGTGCGATAGGCTTCAGAGAGCTGCTGCAGGGTCACCAAGCCACCGACTCGACCCACTTCACAGATATGCAAGGGCCCTAAATGCGCCAAGAGCTCATCCCATTCACTGGGATCCAAAAGCATAGGAATTTCAAGCCAACGTGACGCCTTGAGGTACCTGGTTAGGGGGGCGTCTGACGCATGATTAGCTGTGCCGCCTTCGGATTGCCGCCTCATGGGCGGCTCACTCGGTCAAGTCTTGCGGTCCGACTGCCGTCGGGCAGTCGGTCCTCGACTTGAGGATCATCTTGGCGCCCTGCCTCGACGGCCCTCGAGCCAAGGATCGGTTGCCATTGAGGCAACCGAGCCCACAGGCTCGACCGAGGGAGGAGCCGGTCAAGGCGACCGACCGAAGGAGGCACCATCGGACTATGGGCTCCTCGGCAGGGTCCAACCTGATCTTGCCTGGCGGCGCTACTCATGCGTCTCACCCCCTAACCAGGTACCTAGTGGCGCCATACGAGCGATTGTTTAGAACGGCGCTTCGCTGCCATGCCGGAGAAGAAGATGATGAGCGCCCCAAAGCAGATGGCCATGTCGGCCACATTAAATACCGGGTAGTGGTAGCCCCAGAAGACCAGCTTCACCATGTCCACGACGTGGCCATACCAGAAGTAGTCCAGGCCATTGCCCAGCGCACCTACCGCAATGAGGGCCATCGCAATCGAAGTCGACTTACGTCGCGAGAAGAAGATTGCCACCCAGAGAACCAGAGCCACAGCGATGCGTAGACCCGCCAGCAGCCCTGGAAAGGCCCCGCCTAAACCCCAGGCTGCCCCTGTATTGGTGGTATGGCTAATGCTGCCCTGTATGCCGAGTAGATCCCCAAAGAGACCAATGCCTCCATAGGGATAGCCGGCGCTACTAACGCTCATGGTAGGCAGGTATTTCTGCGTCGCCCATTTGCTGATGAGATCGAGCCAGAAGACGCCGACCCCGATCCAAATGGCCTCGCGACGCAGCGCCAACCCCACTAGATCAACCCCTTCTCAAACTTCTCCTGAGCTTCCACAGTCATCGTAGCGTAGGGAATGGCTTCCAACCGCTTCATCGGAATAGGCTCTCCACTCAGGTCGCAGACACCGTAAGTATTTTCCTGAATCTTCTCCAGTGCGCGATCAATCTGACGAATGATGTCATACTCCTGCGAAGTGACCACAAGACTAAGCTGCCTGTCAAAATCGTCGGTCCCCTCATCCGCCTGATGCTGCGAATAGCCGCGCGCCTCTTCGGGCACTTTGACCTGTTCCGCCGTTCCCTTCAGCGATGTGGTCAGTTGCCGGCGCAACTGCTCGAGACGCTCTCTAAACTTCTCTACATCAGCCTTCTTCATCGCGCTCCCCTTAGAGCGTTTTCCCTCTCGTGGCATTGGTGCTCCCGAATTCAGTAACATTATATCGACCCTATTTCTTTTTCTCTCCAACGAGATGATCCACGAACCAGGCTCGTGCTAATGAGGCCACTGCCTCCAGCGCACCCGGCTCTTCAAACAAATGCCCGGCGCCGGGAACTATATCAATCTTTTTTTCGCAGGTCATCTGCTCCGAGGCCTCTCGATTAAGCTCAATGACCTCCAGATCGGCCCCGCCTACGATGAGAAGAGTCGGGGCGCGCACCTTAGAAAGGGCCTCTCGGGCCAGATCCGGACGCCCTCCGCGCGAGACTACTGCCTTGACCACCTTGGCGGCCTTGGCTGCCGCTACCAGGGCCGCTGCGGCCCCTGTGCTTGCCCCAAACAGGCCGACAGGCAGTCTCTTGAGCTCCGGCTGCTGCTGAATCCAGTTCACTGCTGACTCGACCCTTCGGCCCAACATATTGATGTCGAATCGTAGCTCACGGGTGACCTCATCGACCTGCTCCTCCTCGCTTGTTAATAGGTCCAAGAGAAGCGTGGCGATCCCCCCCTCTTGGAGGTAGCGGGCCACAAACTGATTGCGTGGGCTAAAGCGACCGCTGCCGCTTCCATGGGCAAAGGCTACGATGCCTTTGGCCTGATCGGGCACGGCCAAATTGGCCCCTACCAGCGCCTCCTTCAGGTCGACCTGGATCTCCTGCGCCTTCATATAAAAACCTTTTGTTGACTGAACCCTATAGAAAGTGGATTTTTAGGTTAAGAGGAACGAGCCATGCAATTTCGCAATCGTACCGAGGCGGGGCAAAAGCTGGTCCAGCTGCTCAAACGCTACCGGGAAAAGAAAGAGACGCTAGTGGTGGGGCTGCCACGCGGTGGCGTGCTTGTCGCCTGGCAGGTGGCCCACGAGCTGCACCTGCCCCTCGATGTGATTTGCCCCAGAAAGATCGGCGCACCGGGCAACCCCGAACTGGCCATTGGAGCCATCACCGAAGAGGGCGACCCGATTCTGGACTTCAGCCTGATCCAGTCGATGGATGTCTCCGAGAAGTATCTCACCGAGCGCATCGAAATGGAGCGTGAAAATGCCCGACATCGGGTTCAGGAGTACCGAGGTGAGCGGCCCCCCTTGCAGCTCAGGGGGCAGATCGTCATTCTGATTGACGATGGCCTTGCCACCGGTTCCACGATGCGCGCTGCCATTGCCTCAGTGCGGGCACGCCATGCCCATCGCGTTGTGGTGGCTGTCCCGGTCGCCCCCCTCGACACCGCCGAAGAGATGAAACTGCTGGCTGATACCTTTATATGCCTAGACACTCCTGCCCCCTTCTACGCCGTTGGGCAGTTTTATGAGCAGTTTGATCAGGTCACCGACGAAGAGGTGATTGATCTGCTCAAGCGCAGCTAGTAATGACCTGGCTCCTCCTGATCACAGGCATCGCCGCCGGCTTCCTGGGGTCGCTGACAGGTCTGGGTGGGGCCATTCTTGTTCTACCGGCGCTCACTCTCCTCTTCAAAATCCCCTTCTCCTATGCAGCTGGGGCAGGACTGCTGGCCGCCATCGCCACCTCTTCGAGCGCAGCGGCCATCTATGTGCGTGAGCGGCTGAGCAACATTCGCATTGGAATGTCCCTGGAGGCCGGCACCACCCTCGGGGCACTCGTTGGAGCACTCCTTGCCGCGCTCGTCTATCGGTCCCATCTGGAGTCATGGCTCTTTATCCTGTTCGGCCTGGTGCTGCTCACCAGTGTCACGCAGCGTACGCGCCATTTAGCCCACTGGCACAGCCCACAGCCCGATGGCTCGACTGAGCTCCTTCAACTCCGGGGCACCTACTACGACGCTCCCGAACGGATGCACATCACCTATTGCGGCGTGCGCTGGGGCTGGGGCGAGCTAGTGATGTGTGTCGCCGGCATGCTCTCCGGGCTGCTAGGGGTGGGGTCAGGCGCCCTCCAGGTAGTTGCGCTGGACAATGTCATGGGACTGCCCCCCAAGGTCAGTACTGCCACCAGCAACTTCATGGTTGGAGTGACAGCGGCTGTGAGCGCCGCCGTCTACTGGCAGCTGGGCTATATTCAGCCCCACATTGCTGGCACAGTGACTCTGGGTGTGGTCATTGGGGCCCTGATTGGCGCCTACCTCTTTAAGCGCCTGGGGGGCAATCCACTTCGAGTCCTCTTTACAGTAGTGATCGCCATCCTGGGCATCCAGATGATCGTGCGGGGAGTCCACCTCTTGTGAATCTCGAGCGGACTATAGGATGGACACTACGTCTTGGGGTGGCGATCGCCAGTGTTCTGATCGTTGTTGGGCTTTTCGCCTCCCTCTTCGCTGCACCTGTACCATCGCAGAACAGTGCTTCGCTCTCTCTACTAACTTGGAACGGCGGTGTCTCTCTGATCCTCTATGGACTCATTGCCCTGATCGCCACCCCTTTTTTATCGGTGACCTTCTGCTGCATAGACTTCCTCATTGAGCGAAACTGGCTCTACGTGGCCCTCACACTGGCTGTCTTAATTAACCTTCTCCTCGGACTATTCGTACTACCCCGTCTCATTAGTTAATATTATCTTTATACTATTTCTATTTTAATTTTATTTATTTTCCTGTATAATTAAACATAGAAACCAAACCAAAGGGTGAAAAAATGGCAACAAGACCTGTCACAAATCAACCAGTCCAGCATCAGCAACAACCTAAAGATATTTCCTGGTCCCGAGTCTTCGGCGCAACGCTGGGTCTCTTCGGCGCTGCATGCTTCATCAGTGCTGTGGCTATGGCTTGTAACAAGAACAGGCTGAGCGACTTAGGTGTTGCCCTGATCAATCCTCTCGCCAATAGTGGCATTGTGATCGGACTGTTTGGCTTCGCGGTCTATAAGTTTGGCGCCGGTCAACAGAAGCAGAATAACGAGTCAATTCAGGTACTGGCAGAGGATCAGAACGCACGCCAGGCACGCATCGCCGAAATGGAAGGCCAGCTGCGGGCCCGTGACCAGGCAGTTACCGAGCTCAGAATGGCGCAGGCAGCCTTGAAACAAGCTCGAGAAGCGAGTCAGGACCACAGCGTGCGCTTTGTGGCCGGACAGTTCCAGCCTGCCAAGCAGGCAGCTGAGCGGTTCAGCCAGGCCTACGCCGCAGCCTCCGGCGAACTGCAGACAGCTGCCGCGCCACAAGAGCGGACCCTACCGATCTCCAATACCGGCCAGCGCTTTGGCAAGACCATCTGGGGCATCGGAGCCGTCACCCTGCTGACTGCACTGGGCCTCTACATCACTCGTGAGCTCGGCAAGCTGAACGAGATGGGCGAGGGCGCCATGAGAACCGCCTTTCAGGTGGGACTGGTGGTCACGGTCATCGGCATGGGCGCCTACTACTTCGGCAAGTCTGACTTTAATAGCTCCATTGATAACATCCGGCGCCTGGCTGAGCAGAGCCGAACCGACGTTGAGCGCATGAGGGAGCTGGAAGAGACACTTAAGGCGCGTCATGAGATTGCCCAAAGGTTCCTGACGGAGCTGCAGGGGATGCAGGCGGTCTGGGCACGACACCGGACCCCAGACGCTGACCAGCAGGCGGAGCAACTGAGACCGCTGAATCAGGCGGCTGCACAGTTCGGCGCTGCCTATGCGCAGAAAATGGTAGCCCCCATTCAGGCCGGCTAACAGCAGTAATCGGTATAAGCCCCGAGGGCGGCAGACCTAGTTAGGTCGGCCGCCCTTTTTTGTTTGTTCTATCTTTCTTAACCATAAGTCAATAATATGCCTGCCTGTAACACGAGAGGCTTTATGATAGCTGGAATTGGCGAAGCGGCAAGGATCCCCCATCAGGCACGCACCATGGCAGGGGCCATTGGGTGGCTTGGCCTGATGATGGTGATGACCTCCATTGGGCTGGTGCTGGCGCGTAAGCACTCACACTTAAGTCCGATGGGCTCCCGGGCGGTAGTTCCCCTGGCCACCATGGGGCTAGTTGGAACCGCATGCGGAGGGATCACCTACTACTTAGCCTCCGCCGACCATGCTGAAGCTAAGCGACTGATCCACCAGACCACCTCACGTGCCGAGCAGGAGGGCCAGCTGACTCAGGGCGCTGCGGTAGCCACCATTCGCAGCCAGACGGCCACGATTGCCAAACTGCGTCAGGAAGTAGCCGAGAAGAGTATCGCGATCACTCAACTCATCGCTCTAGAGGATGAGCTGAGCCATAATCGCAGTGTACTGGGGAGAGATCGAACCATCCTGGCTGCCCAGTCGGCACGCTATGAGGATGCTATTAAAGCACTTAAGCCTCTGGTCTCGGCCCAACCCGTCTCCAAACCCGTTTAATTCCGGCCCGCCCTAGACCTAACAATTTTCTATTCCTTCTTTATTCTAAAACTAATATAATAGTGGCCTCAATAAACGAGACCAACCATGGCCGCAGCAGCAATCAATCCAAATCAGGTGCCTGCCCCGGGCAATCGCCTGGTAGTGGGGGGTGCGACTGCTGCAGCCATCGGTTTCTGTGTCGTATTGAGCAGCTTGGGAATGTACATCGCCCAATGTTATGGCCGGGCCCAGAAGATCTCCGTTGGACTCCTGAGTCACGGAGGTGTGGGTGGAGCGATATTGACTCTGGCCGGAGGCGCCGCCTGGCTGGTTGCACGTCGCGATCGCCAAGAGGCGCTGACAGACCGTGCTGGCGTGCAGGCGTGGACCCATGAACAGCAGGTCCAGCAGGTGGGAGCTGCAGCCACGCAGGCAGAGCACCATCAGCAGCGGCTCGCCCAGGTTCAGGCGGAGAAAGAGGCCCTCCAGCAAGGGGTCGACGGGGCTCATCAGGAGTTGGAGCGACAAATCGCCGAGGTTGAGATACTCGCCGCCACCGCCATAAGAAGCGTACCTACTGAGGAGGGCGGCGTCTTTAACAGGCGACCCGCGGAAATGGCCATTCGGGCACGGTCGCTACACAATGCACTGACCATATCGGGCAACGCGCTACGCGCCTTGCAGCAGGCCTTCCCAGCAGCCACACCCCCCCAGGTCGAAGAGGCTGCTCCAGAAGCGGCCCCAGAGATCTCTGCAGAGGAGGCCTCCCAAATCTATCGAGTCAGGGTCCGAGCCGCTGTGGACACACTGGCCCACATGGAGGAGACCTGGCGGGAGACGCTCACCGAGAAGCTGCCCATCGCAGATCTGCTCATTCCCATAGCACGTGAGTTTGAGACGCTGTCTCTGCCCTTACCTGCAGGAGCCGATAGAGAAGCGCGGCGCATTCATCTGGTCACGCGTCCAATCGTCAATGCCCTGGAGGCCTCTGTCGCCGACTTCTTTTTGCGTGACACCCTCTTGGATCAGATCCACAGCCGCGGTGTTCAACGCCTTGTCGATCGACTGACCGCTCAAATCGATCAGTTGCGCGTCCACAAGCCCTCAGGATCGCCCAGCCACACCCCTTCCCAGCAGCATATGGAAAACGTCCTCAGCAGCCTGGAGGATTTTAGAGATGCGATGCAGCGATGGCAGGCCACTGTCAAAGAGGGGCGCCCAACCAGCCAGCTGCTGCTACCAATGACCCGAGCCTTTGAGGCGGTACGAGTACCTCTTCCCGATGATGCCGACCCGTGGGCCAGCTTCGTCCGGGATGAGGTGAGCAAGCTCCTTGAAGGGATGGATCGGTCCGTTCGACCCTTCACAGGACGCGACAAAATCCTATCGATTGCTGGCAGCATTGTCTTTGCGCCCAAGTTTGCGGCCATCAAACAGAGTCAACAAGCGATCCTCGCAGGATCTCAATAGAGCAGATCACCATGTCAGTCCCCGCCATTGAAGCAGCCCCCAGAAACCGGATGGTGATGGGTGGCGCCCTGACCACACTATTTGGGTTTGCAGCGCTGGTGACCACAGCCGGACTCTACTGGGCACTGAGCCGCGCGCAGACCCGTTCTCCCAACCTTCTGACGGCCACCATTGTGACCGGCTCTGCAGGTGTCGTGACCCTGTTCGTCGGGACCGTCACCTGGGTAGTGGCTCGGACCGATCGTGATGCGAACGCGGGATACCACAATCGCAGGGTGCAAGCCCTTGAAGAGACCCTCCAAGCGCAGCGCACGCAGATGCAGACCGAGCACCAGACACTCCAGCAACGCGTGGCCCGTGTGCGGGCGCAGCTCGTGGCCGACCAGACGCACCTTGAGACGGCTATTGCGCGTCATCATGAGCAGGAGCAGGGGCGACGCCTCAGCAAGGAGGCTCCGGCCACTCCCACTAAGTCTGCTAAGGGTGACCTGAGGCATGCTCAAATGGCTGCCGAGACCAATCGGGCCATGCAAGCAGAGCGCACTGCCCATTTAATGACGCGACGCCAACACATTGAGCAGATGCTCGGCATTCTTGGCGAAGAGGCAGTCCCATCCACCGAGTCAGCTCCCGCGCAGGCCGCCCCAGCTAAGGAGATCGGATTCCCAGCCTACAACTCATCGCGCCCCCTCAGCGACTATGTGGGTCAGATCACCGTCCGAGTCAATGACCTATACCCGTGCCTGGAGGCAGTGCGCCGCGAGGCCGAGCAGGGCATCAAAACCAGCGTCCCTGAGGCTGAAGTGTGGCTACGACTCGCCCACGTGGAAGACGCTTTAAGAGAAGGCCATGCTGGTCTTCAGGAACTGGGACGGTCCTGGATCCTCAACCCCCAATACGAGCAAGCCAGAACGGTGCAGGAGTATGCGGCTCAAGTGGAGCAGGCCACGGCAGCCCTGATTGTCCTGAGCGATCAGCGCGTCTGGGCTAGCCTAGCCGTCACAGTCCCTCCTATGAGCGTCTTACTTGGAGCCCTAACAGCTCACTGCAGCGTGCTCAACAAGAAGCCCGAAGAGCTGCCTGCCGCATTACGGGGTGATCGCGATGCTGAGAAGATCCGAGCTGCGGCCCAGAAAGCTGTCGATGACTTCGATACGCCGCTCTCCCTGGGCGCCAGGGCCGTGATTACGACGGTTGGTCTCGTTCTCAATCCTATCGTCAGATCCAGGACAGCGGGGCTAAAAACCGTTACAGAGGGTCTGCCTGAGGGCGCCGAGTATGCACAGGTGGCTGCGGCCATGGACGGGCTTGTGACCGCTCTGCGCAACTGGCAGCGTGGCTTCACCGGCAAGGGTCGTCCCTTGCGTGATTTTTCGGAGCCCACCCAGCGGGCCTGCGCTCGTCTCTTAGGAGTGATTGGTAACCTGCCCGTACAGACTCAAGCTCAGCGAGAGGCCAATCAGCGCGTTCAGGACGCCGTACGTCGGCTGATGCAGCCTGACGTAAGGGTCGCCAAATTTGACAACACCATTCAGAGGAAGATGGTCGCGCCCAAACTGCCTGTTCTGAATGCGCTGCGCGCAGAGATCACCAACTTCAAGCCATCAACCTAACGAGGAGAAACATTATGGAATTATCAGCCGTAGCCCCGAGACCCGCCCCAGTCAATCGCATGGTCATTGGAGGAGGCACCATCGCAGCTCTTGGCGTTGTCGCCGCAGCAGCAGCCGTCGCGCTCCATTTCATCCGCATGAATTTTGCCAACAAGATGCAGCTGGTTTCCGCCCTGGGTGGCGCGGGTGCCGCCATGCTTTTGACCGGCACTGCCACCTGGCTAGTCTCCCGCCGCGATCGCTCGGCGATGAATGATGCCTTCACCGCCCAGCAGCAGGAGGCGGATGGACTAATACAGTCCATGCAGGCTGCAGAAGAGGCTGCTGCCAAAGCACAAAGGGAAGCTGTTGACGCTGCTCACGCTGAGGCGCAAGAGGCACAGGCAGTTGCCCTGCAGACCCAGCGCGGCGAGATGGAGACCGACTTTGGCGCGCGCATGGCTGAAATGGCTCGACAGAAGTCGGCTCTCACATCGAAGGGCGGCAAGAGCGCTGCTTCCGAACAGGGAACGCCCACCAAGCAGCCCTCGGCCCCACCCACACC
>Ga0207041_1110_pt1 | contig 14546 bp, 14 predicted proteins | sample Alteio_BWMinCont_73_FD_153311 | JGI IMG/M metagenome (GOLD analysis project Ga0207041, IMG submission 153311) | Enriched cells from forest soil in Barre Woods Harvard Forest LTER site, Petersham, Massachusetts, United States -... | ecosystem: Environmental > Terrestrial > Soil > Temperate forest >... | reverse complement strand
GCCGTTCCAAACGTGCTTCGCTGGCGTGCCGAGCTGGTCAAAGTTCAGCCGCTTATCAAGCAAATGTTTTGGGTGTACGCGGCTTATATTTTTGTGATCAATCTATCGTTTGGCCTGCTATCGCTTTTTGACAGCCAGGATCTTCAAAATGGATCTACCATGGCCGTACTCATCACCGGTTTTATTGCCCTTTATTGGATTTCGAGGGTACTGATCCAATTCTTCTATTTTGACCGAACGAATTTTCCGGCCGGAGGATGGCATCGGGCAGCTGAAGTCCTGCTGGTCATTGCGTTCGTGTTTTTTAGCCTGGTTTACGGCTGGGCCTGCTGCATTAACTTTCAATTTGTAAAGTGATGAGCCTCTTCCTGCGCCTGATTTTTTTCGCTTTGATAAATCTTGTGTTAGTTTTTACAGGGTTTCCGGTTGTTAAAAAAAAGAAAATATTGTTGGGGTGGGGGATGTTCGTCATTGGCTTAATGGCGGTTTATCTCCTTTTTCAATACCAAAATCCTGTCATAAAAATGCTCGCCATCATTGCCACCACATTTACCGCAATGAAGATAATTGTGGTGCTGATGGAGTATCGGGATAAACCCGTAAAACTTAATTTCAAACAATGGGCTGCTTTTGCGGGCGGTTGGGTCGGTATGCGGGCGCAGCCATTTGAAACCTTAGGTGGCGATCCATTATCGGGCGCCCGGCAAATGGTAATGTTCGGAATTAGCCGCCTGCTGATAGGGGGCCTGGTTATTCTAGCCGCGCGTGAAATAGTTCTGCTGCCCTTAAGTATCGGACTTATTCATATTGTTGTTAGCGTTTTATTGTTGGTAGGTTTTAGCCTTATCCTGCATTTCGGTTTGTTGAGCATCAGCGCGGGCATGTGGCGGTATTCTGGCGCGAACACCTATTTGTTGTTCAGGCAGCCTGCCAAAGCAACCAGCCTGACCGAATTTTGGGGCAAGCGCTGGAACCTTGCCTTTAGCGAAATGACTTCGATCGCTATATTCCGTCCCCTGCGCGGTAAAGTGGGGCATGCGACTGCTTTAATGCTGGCCTTTATTTTTTCGGGTATCTTACACGAACTGGCGCTTAGCCTCCCTGTAAACCACGGTTACGGGTTACCCACCCTGTATTTTATTACACAAGGCGGGTTGGTTTTGCTTGAAAAAGTGCTGAAGAACAAGGGAGGTAATTTTCTGCAAAATAAACTAGTCGCCCATGCCTGGGTTTTCTTTTGGGTGGTAGTGCCGGCGCCATTGCTGTTTCATGCCGAATTTATAAAACAGATCATTTGGCCGATGGCTGGATTGAAATTCTAGAAAAGTCGTCCACAATTTTCTTTTCAATCAAGTCAAACGCAGGATAGCACGCTAAAAGTGTAAAAACAACAATTATCTTTTTATTAGTAACAACAATTGCTTTAATTTACAGGCACGTTTGCTGTTTATAAATCAGTTTCCTGAATGAGTACGGACCAGTTTGTGATAGGTGTTGATTATGGCACCGATTCGGTACGATCAATAATTGTTGATGCACGTAACGGGCGTGAACTGGCTTCTTCGGTTTTTATGTACCCGCGCTGGCAGCAGGGCCTATATTGTGATGCCGGCCAAAACCAGTTCAGGCAGCATCCACTGGATTATGTAGAGGGACTGGAATTTACTATCAAGGATTGCATAAAAAAAGCCGGAGGATCCTCTGTCGCACAAGGAATTAAGGCTATCTCAGTTGATACCACCGGCTCCACCCCGGTAGCTGTTAACCAACAGGGCGTGCCTCTCGCGCTGGTACCAGGGTTTGAAAATAACCCCAACGGCATGTTTGTTTTATGGAAGGACCACACGTCTGTAAAAGAGGCCGCCGAAATAAACCAGCACGCGACAAAATTTGAGATTAATTACCTGCAATATGTCGGAGGCATTTATTCATCAGAGTGGTTTTGGGCCAAGCTGCTGCATATTTTAAGGGTGGATGAGCAAATAGGGCGGGCATGCTATTCCTGGGTAGAGCATTGCGACTGGATTCCCTTTCTGCTTACCGGCGGCAAACATATAAACGACATGAAGCGGGGCCGCTGTTCAGCAGGACATAAAGCCTTGTGGGCGGCTGAATATGACGGATTGCCGCCGGACGAGTTTTTCGCATCGCTCGACCCACTTTTAAAAGGGTTTAGGGCGCGGCTATTTACAGATACCTATACATCTGATATACCAGCAGGAAGTTTAAGTGTGGAATGGGCAGAGCGGTTAGGTTTAAGTGAAGATGTTGTGACAGGTGTCGGCGCGTTCGATGCCCATATGGGCGCTGTCGGCGGGCAGATAGAGCCGTATCATCTCAGCAAAGTAATGGGCACGTCAACCTGCGACATGCTCGTGGCTCCGATGACGGATATGCAGGGCAAATTGATAAAAGGTATTTGCGGGCAGGTGGATGGGTCGGTGATTCCTGGTATGCTTGGCCTTGAAGCCGGGCAATCTGCTTTTGGCGATACGTATGCCTGGTTTAAAAATCTTTTATTATGGCCGTTGAATGACCTGCTTAGCCAATCAAAATTATTTGATAGTGAAACTGCGGAAGCGTTAAGGAGTGAAATAGCGGACAAGATAATTCCCGCGTTAAGCCGGCAGGCCGCGCAACTCCCTTTGGATGAGAATGCTGAGCTTTCTGTCGACTGGCTCAACGGGCGCCGGACACCCGATGCCAACCAGGAACTGAAAAGCGCTATAGCAGGCCTGAGTTTAGGAAGCGATGGGCCGAGGGTATTCAGGGCGCTGGCCGAAAGTACCTGTTTTGGGGCTAAAAGTATTGTCGATAGGTTTAACAGCGAAGGGGTGCCGGTGAAAGGCTTGATCGGGATAGGAGGGGTGGCCAAAAAATCGCCGTACATCATGCAGATGATGGCGGATGTTTTGCAAATGCCGATCCGCATACACCAATTTGAACATACCTGCGCGCTTGGCGCGGCGATGTTTGCCGCCACCGCGGCGGGCATCTATCCAAAAGTCGAAGATGCAATGGCGGCCATGGGCGGCGGGTTTGACCGGGAATATCAACCGAATAAACAAAATGCTGATATTTATACCGGGCGCTATATGAAATACATAGAACTAGGGAAATTTGTAGAGTCGAACACAAACCGGGGTTGACCATGAGCAAATACGAACATATCCAAAAACAGGCATACAAGGCCAATATGGAGCTGCCGAGGCTTAACCTGGTGATATTCACCTTCGGCAATGTAAGCGCAGCGGACAGGGAATTGGGCGTATTTGCCATCAAGCCCAGCGGCGTACCTTATGATGACCTGTCGCCCGAAAAAATGGTGATTGTTGATTTTGAAGGCAAAGTGGTAAAAGGCAAATTGCGGCCATCATCCGACACCAAAACTCATGCTGTGCTTTATAAAGAATGGCCGGAAATTGGCGGAATATGCCATACGCACTCCACCTATGCCACTGCCTGGGCGCAGTCGCAGCGTTGTATCCCGATCTATGGTACCACCCATGCAGACCATAAAACGGTGGACATTCCCTGCGCGCCGCCCATGCACGACGACAGGATTCAGGGCGATTATGAATTTCAAACCGGGTACCAGATCGTCGATCACCTGAGAGAGCAGGGCTTGAGTTACCAGGAAGTGGAAATGATACTTGTGGGCAACCACGCACCATTCACCTGGGGCAAAACGGCGGAAAAAGCAGTTTATAACAGTGCAGTGCTGGAGTCCATTGCGCAAATGGCCTATTTAACCGAACAGATCAACCCAAAAGCAGCAAGACTGAAGGAATCATTAATAAAAAAGCACTACGAACGCAAGCATGGGCCGGATTCGTATTATGGACAATAGGGAAGGTGAAAGGTAAAAGGTTAAAGGCGAAAGGTTTGCAATGGTATTCTTCAAATCAAGGTTCTTTTTCCGACTTTCCGACTAAAAATCACTAATTCACTCAATCACTAATTCACTAATTGACATGATAGATTTAAAGCAATTCGAAGTTTGGTTCGTTACCGGGAGCCAGCATTTATACGGGGAAGAAACGTTATTAAAGGTAGCTGAGCATTCGGAGCAGATCGCGCGGTCTTTTAACGATCATGCACAAATACCAGTAAGGGTTGTTTTTAAGCCGACCGTAAAATCGACAGAAGAGATATACAATGTTTGCCAGGAGGCTAATACAACTAAAAACTGTATCGGCATCATTGCCTGGATGCACACCTTTTCGCCCGCCAAAATGTGGATCGGCGGGTTAAAGATATTGCAAAAACCGTTAATGCACCTGCATACCCAGTTTAACCGTGATATCCCCTGGGACAGTATCGACATGGATTTTATGAACCTGAACCAAAGCGCCCATGGCGACCGGGAGTTTGGCTTTATTATGTCGCGGATGCGGTTGAACCGAAAGGTGATCGTTGGCCATTGGGAAGATGGCGGGGTTTTAAGCCAGATCGGTGCCTGGTGCCGCGTAGCCGCGGGCTGGCACGACTGGCACGGCGCACGTTTTGTGCGTTTTGGCGATAACATGCGATTTGTGGCCGTGACGGACGGCGATAAGGTTGAAGCCGAGCTGAAATTCGGCTACTCGGTAAATACCCATGGCGTCGGCGATTTGGTGAAAGTGGTCAACGAGATAAGCGATACAGAAACGGACAGGCTGATCGCCGAATATCAGGAAAAATATGCTGTGGTCGACTCCCTGCACAAGGGCGGGGCGCATTACAGCTCAATGCAGGCTGCAGCCAGGATAGAACTTGGCCTGGCCGCTTTCCTGAAGGACGGCAACTTCAAAGGCTTTACCGATACTTTTGAGGACCTGCATGGTTTGTTGCAGCTACCGGGGATAGCAGCGCAGCGCCTGATGGGGCAGGGCTACGGCTTTGCTGCCGAGGGCGACTGGAAAACGTCTGCATTAGTTCGCGCGATGAAGGTAATGGGCAGCGGGCTGAGCGGCGGCAACTCTTTTATGGAGGACTATACCTATCACTTCGATCCCAAAAACCAACTGGTGTTAGGCTCGCATATGCTGGAGATCTGCGAATCCATCGCCGATGGCAAGCCCAAATGCGAGATACACCCACTGGGTATCGGGGGCAAGGCTGACCCTGTCCGCCTGGTGTTTAATGTGGCCGGCGGGCCTGCACTGAATGCTTCGGTGATCGACATGGGCAACCGCTTCCGGCTGCTGGTTAACGAAGTGGAAAGCGTTGCGCCAGAGCACGATCTACCTAAACTTCCTGTTGCTCGTGTGCTATGGAAACCTTACCCGGATATGCAAACCGGCTGCGCGGCCTGGATATTAGCCGGCGGTGCGCATCATACGGTTTACAGCCAGAACCTTTCGTCTGAACAACTTGCTGACTTTGCCGAGATGGCCGGGATTGAATACGTGCTTATCGGTAGGGACACCAAACTGCACCAATTGAAGAAAGAATTGCAATGGAGCGAGGTTTATTATCGTTGATGTGCGGATGTGCGGATTTTAGATGTGCGGATGTGCAGATTTCAGATGTGCGGATGTGCGGATTTTAGATGTGCGGATGTGCAGATACGCAGATGCGACACCCTTGCTAAATCGCAGTCAGGCTGTTGATAAACTCGTCGCTGAAATCTGCCGCGAAGTGAATCACGTTTTCAAATTGTTTAAATTCTTCCGGTAGATGCGTTGTCGTGATAATCACCGCTTGCATCCCGGCATTTGCTGCAGTTTCGGCGCCTTTGGGCACGTCTTCAAAAACGATACAGTCGGCGGGGTTTACACCAAGGCGTTCAGCGGCTTTTAAAAAAGTTTCAGGATTTGGTTTACTGAAACGCACATCATCTGCGCTTACTATAGCCTTAAAATAATGCCTGATGTGCAGGTTGTCGAGCACAAAGTCAATGTTGATCGGTATTGCCGCAGTGCCTATCGCCATTGGGATTCCCGCCCGGTAGGCCTGCTCCAAAAAATCATGCAGCCCCGGCACCAGTTCCAGGTAGGGCAAAAACTCGCGCTGGTATTTCCTTTCCTTTTCAACTGAGATCCGTTCCATTTCATCAGCGGTAAACCTGCCTGGCCCAAACATCCGCACCAGCACCTCCTGGTTTTTGCCGTACATCTGCGGTTTTACCTCTTCAAAGGTAAAATTACCGCCCAGTTCATTGTTCAGCAGGCTGTGCCAGGCTTTGGCATGGTAGGGCATGTCGTTAACCATGGTGCCGTTCAGGTCGAAAATAAAGGCCTTCATATAGTTCATTGGTAAATAAGCCGCAATATTAAACAACGCGTCACGACGTTGAAGCCAAGTGATACGTAAAATGTGAATTTTCTTTTTTAACGAGAAATCTAAAGAGAATTTACTTTATAAACCAGGAGGGCCGCTTTTTGATCGCCGTTTTCTCTTGCCGCAATCAGTAATAAATGGAGTTCAGGCACAAATAATGAAGTTCGCGCACCGCTGCGGGTCTTGATATTGGCTATTTGTTTATAAACTGTATCCCCCGATTGCTTAAAGATGTTGACTTCCCCGCTTCCACCGCTGACCAGGATCTTTTTACCCGATTGATCCCAATACAGGTCATCCGCATCGCCCACCATCGGCGCGCTAAAAATTTCCTTACCTGTTTCGCTGTCATAAACGACCAGCTTAGCAGGTACACGATAGCCAACGATGATGCGGTGCCCCGCCTCGTCATAAGCCATCGGGAAATTAGCGCGTGGAAGCAATTCGGACCATTTGGCGATAAGTTTCAATTGTTTCAAATCAGCAACACCCACCATGTTGGAACCGGGCAGGTTGACCCACAGTTTACCCGCCTTAGCATCAAGTTGAAAGGATTCGGGGTGCGCAGGCAACGCTATGTCTCCAACTTGTTTATGTGTTGCCGCATCGATAATTGCGATACCGCCGCTGCCGTAACCGACGTATATCTTGTCTGCTTCCGCATCATAGCGCACATCGTCGGCATCATCCACCAGCTTAATGCTGCCTGTCTTTTTCAGGGTTAACGCATTGTAAAAACCACATTCGCCGGTCCCGCCATTGGCAACCAGTATCTCCTGGTGGTTGGCAATATATGCAACCCCTTGCGGCTCATCCAGGCCGGTAATTGAACCGGTTACCTTCCCGCTTTTCAAATCAACCGCTTCCAGCGTGTTATTGCCTAAAGCAGCGATATAGGCGATCTGATCCTTCGGGTTAATATCGATGTGGTCTATCCGGCCTTTGACATTGGCCAGTGCAATTTCCTTTTGCAGGGCGAGCAATTGTTTGCCGCTTTCCTGGCCCTGGCAGCTGTTAAAGCAACCCAGCGCAACAAACAACAGTATTACACGATAGTGTTTCATGATATCCTTTTTGAATGGTCAAATTTAGGGTTTGTTCCTGTTATCTATCTGTGTTTTCATTAAGCCGTTGTCCTGTTAACTTTGCTTCCGATGAAATGGATCACCCGCGAACATCCTAAAATTGACCGTATCGCCTGTCCCTGGCTGATCAAACGGTTTATTGACTCGGATGCCGAAATTATTTATGTCCCTTTTGACCAGGTATTGAGCAAAGCAACAGAACTGGGTGCAAAGCCTTTTGATCTTCCCGGCGTGGAATACACCCATTATGATGACCAATGCAGCTTTGATTATTTTATCAAAAAACACCAGTTAAAAGATGCGGCGCTTGACCGCGTTGCCGCCATTGTTCGCGGTGCGGATACCGACCGGCACGATTTTGCGCCACAGTCCGCCGGACTGGAAGCGATATTTTCAGGATTGGCATATAATATTAAGGACGATGATGAATTACTGGACCTGGGTATGACCATCTATGATGGTTTGTATAGCTGGGCCAAACACCTGCACCAATTTAAACATACCCAGGCCGGTCCGGTAGAACAAATGCTGTTGGAAGTATATCACAGGTACCTCAAGGAAAGCAAATCAAAAAAAGCCCCGGAATGGGCTAAGGAACTCAAAGAAATGATCCAGGACCAGTTGGATACCAATATGAGCCTGAGCTTGCAGCAAGTATCCGACGAGTTGGAGATTAACCCGGCTTATCTTTCCCGCGAGTTCTCCAAATACTTTGAAAATCTGTCATTTGGCGAATACATCCGCAAACTGCGGATTGAAAAAGCCGTCCACTTTATCGAGACCAGCGCTTATTCTTTAACCGAGATCGCATACCTCACCGGTTTTTCCGACCAAAGCCATTTCACACGGATATTTAAAAAGCAAACCGGGCAAACACCTACGCTTTACAAAAAAAATGCGCTGAAAAGTAAAAAGGATACCAATAGTTAATTCTGTACTATTTACGGCTTGCCTTAAGCTGTAGTATTGTATTGAATTAACGTAAAATCCATCATGAAAACATCGTCAAACCGCAGGCAGTTCCTGCAAACCACTGCACTCGCCGGTGCGGGATTGCTGTTACCTATTGATAAACTAAAAGTACTTCCTGTCCGGCCGGGCGGAACACCGGTACTTACACCTGACGAAATTACAGCCATTGAAACTGCCATCGGTAAAAAGGGAAGCTATAAGGAAGCTGAATCTGTTCATACCACGCCCTTGCCGCGCAACGATTTAAAAGTTATGATAAAAGGCTCGCCGATTCCGATCCCGTTTGGTTTTGGTGGCTGGGTATCATTTAAGAAATCTGTTGACGGAAAATCGGCTATGGTAATGGGAGATACGGTACTGCTTCAGGAGGAAGTTAACCCGATAATTTCTGCAGCGCAGGCAAACGGCCTGGAAATAAGCGCTATCCATAACCACTTTTTTTACGAAGAGCCACGCATCTTTTATATGCATATTCAAGGAATGGGCAGCATTGCCGAACTTGCCAAACGGTACGCCAATACCATCCGCGACAGCAAGATATTCCCTGCAAATCAGCCCGCACCTTCCACGCCATCGGCCATTACCGGAAAAGAAAACTTTGAACTACCGGCCCTCGACGCTATTATTAAGTATACAGGAACTGTTAATGGCCCCACTTATAAATACACCATTGGCCGCAGCGATCTTAAAGTAATGATGACGGGCGTTGAGATGACGACCAATATCGGGTTAAATACCTGGGCTTCTTTTGCCGGAAAACAGGATGATGCCCGGATAGCAGGTGATATTGCGATGCTGCCCGGAGAAGTAAATAATGTGATCAGGGCCTTGCGCAGCCATAACCTGGAAGTAGTGGCCGTGCATAGCCATATGCTTAATGATGATCCGCACATCATATTCCTTCATTATTATGGAAAAGGCCCGGCAGTGACCCTTGCACAGGGGTTCAGGGCGGCTTTGGATGAATTAGGAAAAAATAGCCCGATGGGCGGAATGAAGATGTAATTAATCTATGAACTTTTAAACCCGGTTCCTATGAAATGGATCACCCGTGAGCGGCCAAAAATTGACCGCATCGCCTGCCCGTGGCTCATCAAGAATTTTGTAGACACAAAGGCAGAATTTATTTACGTGCCGAAAGACAACGTTTTTGAAACGGCAGCGTCGCTGAACGCCATCCCTTATGATATTGCCGGTGCGGAATATACCCATGAGGGCGAGCGTTGCACATTCGACTATATCATAAAAAAACACGGATTGACAGATCCTGCACTCCTGCAAATTGCAGAGATCGTCCGCGGAGCAGATACGGCCCGCTTTGACCTTGCGGAGCAGGCTGCCGGTTTATGGGCAATCTCCGCAGGGCTGTCTTATAATTTTATGGATGACATGGAACAACTGGCGTTCGGAATGCAGGTTTACGATGCACTGTACAGCTGGGCCAAATATGTACAGGAAGAAACACACACATGGCAGAGCAACTGAACAAACCGGCCTATTCGCTGCTTGATCTGACCAAATACTACCTTAAACTCGGCACCTGGGGTTTCGGTGGCCCGGTGGCCCTCGTGGGTTATATGCACCGCGAACTGGTTGAAAATAGAGGCTGGCTCACCGAAGAGGAATATAAAGAAGGGTTGGCTTTGGCGCAGCTGGCGCCGGGCCCTTTGGCGGCGCAACTGGGCATCTATATTGGTTTTGTGCACTATCGTTTTATCGGTGCTACCCTCATCGGGTTAGCTTTTATCCTGCCTTCGTTCCTGATGGTGGTATTGCTTGGTATGGCCTACCGCCTGTATGGCGGCCTTGCATGGATGCAGGCTGTATTTTACGGCGTGGGCGCTGCCGTGATAGGCATTATCACAATAAGCGCTTATAAACTGACCATAAAATCTATAAGCAAATTCGAATGGAGCGCGGTACGGGCAAACTGGCTGCTTTGGGTATTTTATATCATCGCAATTGCTGTCACGGCCATTACTCAAAAGGAGGAAATCTTTCTATTCCTGGCCAGCGGCATTATTTATACGCTTATTAAGGCGCCGCCGCTCTGGCTCAGAAAGCGTAGGATTGCACCGGCCGCTATTTTATTGAACATCGGGTTTTGGAATTACAACAACAAAACCCTGCAGGAAATAGGTTGGTTCTTTCTTAAAGCGGGGGCTTTTGTATTCGGCAGCGGACTGGCCATCGTACCTTTCCTGCATGGCGGCGTGGTAAAAGAATTCGGCTGGCTGAATGAGCAACAGTTCGTCGATGCGGTGGCGGTTGCCATGATCACGCCGGGGCCGATAGTGATCACGGTTGGATTCATTGGTTATTTGGTCGCCGGTTTTTCGGGCGCCTGCATAGCCGCCATGGCTACATTCCTGCCTTGTTACCTTTTCACCGTCGCCCTGGCGCCGTCTTTTAAAAAGATAGCGAAGAACGCCTCCATCAAGGCTTTTGTACAGGGTATTACGGCATCGGTTATCGGGGCTTTGGTCGGCTCGGTGGTTATTATCGGCCTGCGTTCCATTACAGATATACCAACGGCATTGATCGGCATTGCCGCCGTACTTGCGCTCGTTTATATCAAAAAATTACCTGAGCCTTATATTATTGGCGTAGCCGCAATTATTGGGCTACTGATCAAAGCCCTTTAGCAATGCCATAACAATCTCACCAAAAATGTAAAAAACGTCCCGTTAAAAGAGCTTTTTACAAAAATCTTCTTTTTTTAAATCCGTCCTGTAACGCCTGACGTAATTCAATCGTAATTGCATTTGATAGTAATAATAGTTTGCGGCCCCGCACTACCCTGAAAGACATTGAAGACGTGGCTAAATAATTAAGGACACAGCGATGGAGTGATGAGTGTGATTAATTTCTATTTAGCAAAAGCCCGTTTAGCTGAGAGAGCTATGGGCTTTTTTTGTTTTATGTACTGAAAGTTGGAAAAGTCAGAAAGTCGGAGAGGGTTAGAGACAATTGGGATGTAAGCTATTGAAAAAGACACGTGCAGCAAATCCGTAGAAGTAGTCCCCGACAACACATCGCATTATATATTCAATCCAGTGATTTCATGCTTTTAAAAAGCAACCTTACCCGCTTTTTTTACGTTAAAATATTATATAAAAAATCATTGTGAATTAAAAATGTTTAAGTCAGCAAAAATCCCTACCTTCTTTTTGATAATCGGTATTTGCTGGGCTTTATTCAGTAACCCGATTATAACCTTATTTTTACGACATTTAGCACCCCTCGAGCAGGACTCGTACCGGAGTTTGAATGACTTAATCTTCGTAATCATTATGTGCTATGTTTTGTATGTTAAAATTAAAAATCAGCAACGTAAGCTAACTAAATCAGAAGAAGAATACCGGCAGTTATTTGAATCCAATCCCAATCCGCTTTGGATATATAATGAAAAATCACGTTTTGTTAAGGTAAATAATGCAGCCGTTGAAAAATACGGATACAGCGCAAAAAAGTTTTTGAAAATGACGGTTGATGATATCAATTCACCGGCGGACTATAAAATACTTAAAGACTATCTAAATGAATCTCCGGAAGAATTTCAAATTGCCGGCATCAGGGAACACGTAAGGGCAACAGGAGCAACTTTTATGGTATCTATTGTTTCTTATCCTGTTTTATTTAATAATCAGCCCTGCAACCTGGTTATGGCGACAGATATTACTGCGCTGATTGAGAAAGAAAGAAAATTGAAGGACGCTTATCAAAAAATTAAAACGTCCAATGAGGTTCTTTTGAAAATCGCGTGGTCAAATTCCCATGAACTCCGAAAACCGCTTTGTTCCATCCTTAGCTTAGTCTCGTTACTTAAAGAAGCAAGCGATCAGGAAAGAGAAGAATTTCTTCGTCTGCTGGAAATATCTTCAACAGAACTGGACCAGGTTTTACGACAGAACAACGAAAAGGTGGATGAAATGGAGATGGAAGATGTTTACTAACAAAATCTTTATAATAGTTTAACCATACTTTTCAAAAAGTCTTCGTTCAAAAGCTCCAGGTTCCGAACCAATAATAAATTTGTCTTCAAAATCATCTTCTGGGCTGATAATTCTCTCTATGATTAAAATCAAACAGCCTGGCGATGGTAAACCCTATCCTGAAATTTCCTCTGAAATAATCTGATGTGGTATTGCTTAAATAATTGATTTCGTTAGCCGTCCTGGCGTTTGTGATGTTAATGGTGAATACATGGCCGCCGGTAACTAACTGGATACCAACACCAAGCGGGTCGCTAAACCCGTTGTTGGTTCTGAAAGTAGAGAACGGATGCGCATAATCTACAATTATACTCATCAGCTTTGTCACCTTTACCCGCGCGGTTGCAGACAGTGAGAAAAAACCATTTTCACTACCGGGGGCGTTTGGAAGCGCCAAATTATTTTGTACAAATGAAGGCGCTATCTGTAATGACAAGTCGTGCGAAATCTTCCGCGCAAAAATTGCCTGGGCAAAATACGATATACGGTCGCCAAATTGGTCGAAGTCGCCGTATGGCCTAAGGCCGGTTACGCCGATCAACGTTAGCGCAAATGGTGAGCTGTTGTCACTTGTTTGGTGCAGCAAAGCATATTTCATTTCGAGACTGATCAGTCCGCCTTCGTCGGGCATTGCGCTTCTCCCGATATCGATATTCAGGTTATTTGTTAATCCATATTCAAAGCCGATATACAAATCAGCAACCCTGTCAAGGCCAAACAGATATTTGCCGCCACCCTCCTCCCCTCCAACATCGCCAAAACGGTGCATTATCAGTACATTAAAGTTGTTCTTCTTAATCGTTTCGGTGCTTTGCGATAAAATAAGCCTGGAAGATTCGAAAACAGCAATGATGTGCCCTTTATTGTCACTATTATTCATCGAATCGAATAATGAATCGGCAGCGCTGGTTTTTTTTGTGGAGTCGGCTTTCTGAGCCTTTAACCCTGTACTTACTATAAGAAAGGCTAATAATATAATAAAATTCTTCATTCCTGACATTTATTTTGATGGATTGCTTTTAAATGGGTTGTATGTGGCCGTAACAGTTATTTTAATACTCTCGGCGATATGATAAAATAGAATCTGAGGTATATCTATATGATGATCAGCGCATTTCACCATAAACTCCGATGTCATGGTAATAATGCCATTTTTCACTGTCAGGCTACCCCGAACCGTTCTTTTTTGGGTTACACCGTGTACAGTAAGTTCGCCTGCGGCGCTTACGGGGTAAGTACCCTCTTTTGTAATATCAATATGTTCCTGTATTTGTCCTTTGAATATGGCCCTTGGGTACCTATCGCTCTCCATATAATCCGAATTAAAGTGTTCCTGCATAAATGACTTGTCAAACTTAAATGAACTAATGACTACACTAAAGTCCAATTCGCCCGTAGCGGCATTATATACCGATACTCCCGCCGACGATTCAGCTTTGATATCTTCAATTAATGCACTGGAAAAAAGAGTAATATTCGCATTTTTACTAACATACAGATCTTGCCCTACCTGGTTGATATTTAACCAGCAAAGTAAAATAATACTGATGTATCTCATTTTTTGTGGAAGCTGCCTAAAATGGATGAATAAAACTCATAGATGTAAAAATGAATAAAAAAACGCTCGTTTGAAAGTGAAATGAGTGTTAATTCCGGCTTACTTCGGATTCAGTTGCGTTGAAAAATTATATCGTTTCCGAAACGCCTTCACCATCCGACTGTCCGATTGTATCTACGGGTTGGCTATGCCAGTAGTTTTTAACTACGGTAACGAAGCCTAAGATAAGTGAATTGCGCAGGGCCTTGTTATTAAGTGGGCAACACCAGGAATTTTACGGCGCGTTGTGTATGGGGGCGTGGCGGATACCGGCTTGCTTTAGTAAGCAGTAGCAGTGGCAGTAGCAGTTAGGAAGATTTATGAAGGAGAATAAGTGACTAAGGCTTTGTGAAGTATGAGCAGAGCACCCGACCCCAGCTCTACCAGCCGCGGGTACGCCCAAATTATTCAGTTACCAGTTTTGAGTACGCAGTAAACAGTTTTCCATTTTACTTTCTCCCCACTTGCTATCCCAAATATTATCCATACCTTTGCGTCCTTAATAAAAAAATAAATAAAATAATGCAAGAAGGAACAGTTAAATTTTTTAACGCTACAAAAGGTTTTGGTTTTATTACCCCCAATGGCGGTGGCCAGGACGTATTTGTGCACTCAACAGGCCTGATCGATGAG
>Ga0207041_1107_pt1 | contig 14744 bp, 12 predicted proteins | sample Alteio_BWMinCont_73_FD_153311 | JGI IMG/M metagenome (GOLD analysis project Ga0207041, IMG submission 153311) | Enriched cells from forest soil in Barre Woods Harvard Forest LTER site, Petersham, Massachusetts, United States -... | ecosystem: Environmental > Terrestrial > Soil > Temperate forest >... | reverse complement strand
TTTTGCGGCAGCGTGGTGCCGAAAGAGATGTTGGCGCCTGTAGTAAGGTTCGCCTCCAAAAACTGCAGCAGCAGGGTAAAGGTGTATTGGTAGTCGGTGTCGCTATCAACCAGTACGGAAATATCCGATGCGCTGATGGAGGTGGCTACCGGGAGTTCGCTTATTTTTTTGTCGGCCATGGTACTAGGATTTTTCGCTGTTTGATTTATTTTTTATTGGTGCTCAAGAAGGCTTCGCCGTTCGTTGGATTAAAGGATTCTTAGATGTATAAAACGGGCTATATTTTCCCGTCAATTCATAAATTCAGTAATGGGCAGGTAGCTGTCAGCACCGGTGGGATCGTAACCGGATGGGAAATTAAAGCTGGTACGGTCGACGCTGCGGATGCGGGGGCCGGATTGACGGGCGCTTTTGTTTTTGCCATTATAGTTCCACAACGGGAAATCGCCTTTGTTGTCCCATAAAAATTTCTCTACTTCGTTGGCATGCGCATTGGCTACGCTGCGCTGCTGCTGCACCAGCTTTACAATATCTTTTGGAGCAACGGCGTCTGCATTGTCGTGGTGTTTTAATACCGGACCGGTAGCGGTGTAGTGTACAGCATCCGCCTCGATAAACCTGGCGAAAGTAAAATAAACCAGCATCGGGATCAGCCCCTCGTACAAAACAATGTGGCCGTATTTGTCCAGGTATTCGCTGCCGTTAAACAGGTCTTTGTAGGGCTGTGGTGCGGTATCCAGTATGGTGCCGTCGGTATTGAAGTTTCGGATAAAATCATAATACAGCGCATGACCTAAGAAAGGCTTCAAGTCAAGATCCTGGGCTTTTTTGATAAAAACATTCAGGCGCTCCGGCTTGACGTTTACGGAGATGTCTTCGTAATTCTGGAAAGTGGACTGACTGATGAGATATATGGTGTTCATGGGGTGGGAGTTGATTAAGTTGAATAAGTTAGATTGGGTTGATTAGGTTAGTTATGTTTAAGTTGACCGCTATAACTCAATCAACTTAATCCAACTTAATCAACCATTCAACTAACAAGACACATCGCTTCGGCCTCGGCTTGTTTAAAGCCGTAGGCATAAATTAATGTGGCCACTTTGTTTTCGGCCGGGATGTCGGCCAGCAGTAGTTGGTTGATACTGGCGCCGGCTTTGATTCCTGCAACATCATCGGCGATGGTGGCCGGCACTTGTAAAATATTCCAGTTGCCAGCAGGATTGATGTCCGTGTAAAAGTTGCTGAATATTTCGGCGAAGGTTTCTGATAGTTCCAGCCTGTCAGGCGCGGTATTGTCATTAAACTCACGGATGGCTTCTTTTTTTTCGCCGCCGTTGGTTAAACCTGAGGAGCTCTCGGGGTTGATCAGGTCCTTCGGTACTGAGAACCCCTTGATGATGCGCGCCTCGACCGATTTTTCTGTTGTTTCAAACAGTTTGTCGTTGTTTTGGATGGAGTAAGGCTTAAATTCCGGTTTGGAGTTCTCGTCCTCGTACTCAATAACGATAATCTTCTGGGCGCTTTTAGCACCCTGGAAGGAGCCAAGATCTTTTTCCAACTGTGATGGCACGTTGGCATAAGGGAGGTCGCTATCATCAGGCCGGCTGTTATCGGCTTCCTCGCGCCTCGACCGCATGAAAAGCATAGTCGAAGGGAGGAAGCCGGTGGTGACTTCGCGATTGTTGAAGATCTTTATGCCGGCTTCGGTTTCAAAATCCTCCCAAACACTGTCCGCCTCGATCAGCGGATAATCGTCAACTTCGGGGTTGAAATAAAACAGTTGACCCCTATACTTATCCCAGCCGCCGGCTGCCAGTACCTGCTTTTTGACGGTTTGAAGGTTGGGGTCGTAGGTATCCAGGAAAGTGATCTTGCTGCGCATGATGTTTTTCCAGGTTTTACGACCCCAATCGGAATAGAGCGCGAATTTACCGGCAGTCGTCGGGTCGTCGGTATCGCCCATCCGGATGTCCTCAAACTTTACATAATTTACCGATGCGATCTTGTAGTTGGCGTTATAGTTTACATGGATGCCAAAGCCGGTGAATAAGGCCTTATCGGCAGCAACCGCTTTTAACAGTTTAGCCAGCGTTAACCCTTTGGTGTTTACCACCCGTTTGCCCAGGTCTGGCTCCTCAAAGCCATTGCCGCCTATGAATTTTGCCCGTTTGTTCCAGCAATCTTTGGCGGTTGGCGAGCCCGCAACCAACTCCAGCATGCGTTGCGGGTAGGCATTGTCGAGGTCGTAGTTGAGTATGCCGAAAGTTTGGTTCGTGGTAAATAGGTCTTCATTGTTATTTTCGATTACACCGATTTGTTGTTGTGATTTCACCGATTTTTCATCCGTTATGTTCGGTTGTGTTTCTTCAACCGTATTTGCTTCAAACAGGCTGGCGATGTGCGGGTATCTTTGCAGGTACCATTCTGCGTCTTCGTCGGCTAGGTTATCATTGGTATGGATTGCGGGTGAGCGCGGTGCAAACTGGTGACGGCCGGGTTTTAGTTTGTATTTTTTGTTCATAGCGTTTGGGTTTTGGTCCATCGACCATGGTCTTAAGAAGCAACCAATGCTTCAATTGCAGCAATGGTGCTTGCATAAGTAGCGCTGCCGCTGGTAGGCGGGATGGATACCGCGCGGGGCGGGTAGGGCTCCCTTAGTTTGTCGGGATTGGTTAGTTTGAGCTTGTACCCGCCGTCGACAGTTTCGTCGGCTGCGCTGCGTTCGGCGTCGGTTAGGATGAGGCCGTTCACCGCACCGAACAGTTCGATCGCGGAGTCGCTGGAGTTGAAATTGTTTACCGCGATGGCACAAACGCGGCCGTAACCCATGGCCATCAGCTGCGCTTTGATATCAATCGAGAAGCCGGCGATGTTAAAGTCGATCTCTTCGGTATAACGCGGTCCTACTGAAGTTTTGGCCAGTTTGGATGAGGTGTTGAAACTGTTGTTGGTTCCCTCGAATTTATAGATGTTGGTGCCCGTTGCAGCAGTTAAGCCGATAACAATGAGGGGGTTTGTGGTATCATAGGTCAGGGTGACGTCACCCTGGTTAAAGATGTAGATCACATCCTCGATGCCGGCGGTTACAGGTGCGTCCGTACCTAAACTGAAGCCTGCGTTTATTTTGTTGTAGATTGACATGGGAATTAATTAGTGAATTATTGAATTAGTGATTTAGTGAATGACTTGGTTAGCGGACTAGTGAGTTATTGAATGATTTTTGGCGATCAGAAATCACTAATTCAATAAATCACTAATTCACTAATTGCTTCAGGCTGACAGGTAGAACAGCTCGTTGGCAAACTTGAAGTTTACAGCAGCTTTCATGCGGGCCTTCATGCGCACCACGTTATCGTTGGTATAAGGCTTCATGTAAACAGTTGAGAGTTCGGAAGCATCGCCTAAAAGGTCTACACCTAAAAACAGGTTTGACGAACGGGCGCCCAGGATGGTGTTTGCTTGCCAGTGGTTCATGATCTGGAGAGGTAGACCCAGGTAATCCATCTTTTTTACATCTGTAAAGGCATTGATAACGTTCAGCGCTTTGTTTGCCTGTGCCTGAGCGTAGGCATAGCCAATATGCAGCGGTATCTGCAGATTAAAATCGTCCTGGATACGGTCAGCAGGATCAAGCTGGGCGTAAACGCTGCCCAAAACCGATAAAACGTTGGTTACGTTGATGTAGCTGATCGTCGCTGCAGTTGATGTACCGCTAAAGGTTGCCGCCAGGCGACTGTTGATCTCGTTATAGTTTCTTACCAACTTAAACGAGGTGGCATTTACGATCTGGATAAAGTACGATTGCCCCTGGATGCTTATTCCCGAACCGCCGTTTGTTGTGTCCTTACTGTTACCGGTTACTGCGGTAATGGTTACCACATCGCCGTCTGATAAAGTTGAGGTATTGCTAACAGTTACTGTTCCCAACGCATCTATTGCAGTGGCGGCCATGGAGGTTGCCGGTTTATCCAGGCTAACTTTAAAAACCCCTGACGCGGATGCAATGCTGGGCAATAAGCCCGTAAATGCTGCAGTGAAAGTTGCTTCTTTCGTGGAGCCCTTGCCCAGCCAGTACAAACGCTCATTGGCGATCTGGATCTTGGTGAGGTAACGCTGAACCATAAAGTCAGACAGGTCGACAACCCCCTCGTAATCCAGGAATGCGCCGGGTTTAAGGCTTTGCGCCTCCCATGACTGGATGAGCTTATCCCATTGTTCCTGCTTCATAAATTCGTAAACTACAGGGTCGAGATAACTTTCGTTTTGGAGTGCGGTGGTTCCCTGGTCGTTGAATATGCCCGAGGGGTCCTGCAAAACCACGTCGTCATCCACATCAAGGATGATCTTTCGCGATTTTACATCGTTAATAACGGTCAGTAATCCACGCTTAACGGAATCGGCTTCCAAAAGCGTGCTGGCCATAAACCCGGCCAGCGCTTCGCCGGCATAGGTATTGTTGGTAAAGGTGAATTGAGCCATTTTTAGTTTTTTGTTTTATTATTTTGATTGGTTTAGTGGCAGTGGTGAGTGGCAGTAGCAGTTAAGGTTTAGAAATTTGTAATACTGCCACCGCTACTAATTACTGCTACTTATTTAGCAACTGCTCTCCGTACCGCATTTTGCGCAAGCGGTGTTTGCGGGGCGAAGAAGGGAAGGGGCTCCGATTTAGCCTTGGCGCTACGTTTGGAGCCCTCCGGGGTGAAGTCAGATTTGATCTCGTTTTTTACTTCTTCACGGGTTTTCTTCAGGCGGAGGCTGGCGACTTCAAGGGCCTCACGGGCTTCGGCCAGCAGTGCATTTTGTGCATGCAGTTTAGCTTTAATGTGCTGCAGCCGGTTTTGTACATCCATTGGTTTTTTTGATTTTAGTTTGTCCGATGGCATGGTGTCATCGTCGTCATAGGCGTCCTGGTCGGTGTCGGGTTCAGCATCGGGGTCTGCCGGGGTAACCTGTTGCACTTTGCCGCCCTGTACGGCGATTTTACTGCCGCCGGCTGTGGTGTAGCAATCACTTGCTGCGGGCGTGCTCGTGTCTTCGTCATTGTAAACTTCGGTGCCTTCGTCCAGTTCGCCTGCATGGTGCAGGATGCCTTTGTCGGTAATTGTTTGTTTGTTCACTACCTTCTTAAAGAAGTTCATGATCTTATCCAAAACCGACGTGGTTCTTTCGATAAGTTCTTTGTTTTCAGTGTTCATGTTGCTTTTATTGGTTAAGATCCTGTTGATATACCGTTTGTAAAATACCGGCGCGCTGCTCGCATAATTTTGTATGATCGTTTTATTGGTGATCTCGGCACTGTAATCTTCCACCTGGTCGATAAAGCCAAGGTCGAGCGCCTGGTCGGCGGACAGCCAGGTGACGGAGTTGATCAAACTGTTAACGGTAACCCCGTCCAACCCGGTTTTGTCCATATATATTTGTGCAAGACGTGCCTGTACAGTGTTTAGCATTTGCACGTCTTTTAACAGTTCATCCGCATTGCCGCCGGTGCCAACCATCGGTTTGTGGATCATCAGCAGGGCGTATTTACTCATTACTACGCTTTTGCCACCCATAGCGACTATTGACGCTGCCGAGGCTGCCAAAGCATCAATATAAGTAGTAACGTTGCCTGGGTACTTTTTAAGCAAATCGTAAATAGCAATGGCGTCAAAAGCACTGCCGCCAACCGAACTGATGTGTACTTCCACATCCTGGCCTGCAGCGGCTTCCAGCTGCAATTGAACGTAAGAAGATGATAAGCTGCCGGAGCCTATGCAGTCGGTATCAGTGTCGTATAGATACATTTTGTAGCTCATAGTTTTAGTTAGTCTGAAGTCGGAAAAGTCCGAAAGTCCGGAAGATGAATTAATAGTTGGGAGTGCTTTTGGGTCCAGTTAACCCGTTTTGATTCTCGGATAAGTAATCGATACAAATATCCGGAGAAGTTTTTAATAAGATGGTGACAGTGTTTTGTCAGTAATGTTTTTTATGCTGATTGGCATAATTGGTGCATTAATTTCTCTGATCATAACAAAGGTAGGGAGGAATTTTCAAAGTGATGGTGACACTGTTTTGTCAGTAGCTATTTTTCGTGACTATTCACCGGTGTTTGTTTTTTAACGATGTTCATGAGGTCGCTACGTTCGGTTTCACCGATTAAAACAAAGATGGGGAAGATATTTTAAAGCGATGGTGACACTACTTCGTCAGTAGTTCAATTGATCGGCCTGAAAACCCTGTCCCACCGAACTTTATGAAAAAAGTCTTTTGTTGAATCGGTGCTGAAAAAGTTGATCACCGCCTTACCGATAATGCGGTCTTCCGGCGCATAACCCCAAAAGCGTGAATCCTCTGACATATGGCGGTTGTCACCCATCATCCAGTAATAATCCATTTTGAATGTGTAAGTATCTGCCTTTTTACCATTGATGAGGATGTCTTTGCCTACTATCTGCACTTTGTTATGCTCGTAATCTTCTATAGCACGGCGATACAGGGCCAGGGTTGAATCGTTTAGTTTTACGGTCCAGCCTTTTTTGGGCATTTGGATGGGGCCAAAGTTATCGAGGTTCCATTTGAAGCGTGGATCGTGCGGAAACATCGCTTTGTCCCAAACTCCTGCAGCTTGTATATTTTGCGTAACGCTTTTTACGTTGGAAAAGGATCGCAGCATTTCGGCACTTTGAACAGGCATCGTCATCTCGTAGGTATTCGGCCCGATCGGTATGCTTGTAATGTGCATATCCTCAAGTCCCTGATCGCTCATGCTCGACATGTCAGCCACCACAGTATAGGATGTTTGGGCCTTAGGGGCGTTCCACGAGGCTTTACCGTTGATATAAACCTGGCCATTTACAATTGTTAGTACATCGCCAGGGGTGGCCTGGCAGCGTTTTATCAGCGTGGTGTCCTGGTCGACAGGTATCCCATAGTCGATGCCGTTGGGTTTATTAAAAACCACGACATCATATTTTTTGATGCTGGTAAAGCCGGGCAGGCGGAAATAAGGCAGTTGTATCGCTTTGGAGTAAGTGTTTACACCAAACATAGTTGGCTCGGTAAAGGGAATGGACAGCAGGGTCATCGGCATGCGCGCCCCGTAGCTGCATTTGCTTACAAAAAGATAGTCGCCGGTGAGTTCACTTCCTTCCATTGAACCTGATGGAATTGCGTAAGCTGAAAATAGTAAACCACGAATAATTGTGGCAGCAACCGCCGCGAAAATTATAGCGTCGACCCATTCGCGGAGTTTGGTTTTTTTAACTTTCGGCTTGTCTGATTTCTTTTTGAAAGGCGATTTCCAGTTCATGATAAACAGGGTTTATCATTTTAGATGGCCAAGGGAATAAATTGTTACAGCTTTTTAATTATTTTCATCGAAGCTGTTTAGTGCCCGCCAAATGGTGCGCTCGTCTTTGCCAAACTTTATTTCCGCTTCCAGGACTGCCTGGTTTTTGCTTATTCCCCGGGTTTTGGTTTGGGCCTCTATCCAAAGATATATTTCACGGTAGGTAAAAACCTTGGTGGTGATAAAGCCAGCTTTATATAAAGCCGAGAAGACGCCGTCGTCGAACAACGTGTTTGCGAGTTGGATGTTCATTGTTTTGTTGTAAAAATTGTAAGGAGTTGTAAAAAGTTGTAAGGGTTTGGACGGCCTAATTTACGCAGGCAATGTGAAACTCAATATAAATTGAAGGATTTAAAGGTTTACCCTGTTAATCGTTTGCGCCAAAATATTCTGCTGGTTATTAATGTCCTTCACATCGACGTAAACCGGAGGGAAGTTGTTGATCATCTGATAGGCAATAGAATTGGCAAGGTTTTTTTGATCATGAACGGGTTGGTTGTAATAGCGGTTAGCATCGCCGCCATCGGTAAAAATGCCACCAACAGCATAGCCGCGACCTGGATTGGTTACCGAGAAATCCCGGCCGCCAAAGCCGACGTTGATTGCGCTTACCAGGTTGCGCGCCCAGGGTACACGCATCGCTTCCGATACCACAATGCCTTCACCTGAGCGCAGCCAGGCATTAGTGTTATCGGTTTTGTTGTAGCCGGGCAGTACGCCACCACGACCATCTGATGAATAATGTACACCGCCTGAAGCATAAGCAGGTGGTTTTTGGGCCGCTATTTTCGCGATCTCGACGGCTGTTTCAGCAATAATAGCGGGTACATAAAATGGTGAGAGAACACCGGATTGTGCTGTTGCCTTGGTTATGGCCAGCGCACCATTGATCACAGCCTGAGCAATTGAGGCTTCCTGTTCCTGCTTGAAGGCTTTGATCTTTACCTTTGCTTCCTGCTGTTTAAACTTTTGTTCGATTGCCAGCTTTTGGGCGGATGTAAGGCTGCTATTGTTTAGCTCGGCCTGCTTGTCCTGTTCTAAACTCGCGACTTTGGCGTCAGCTTCCTGTTTTATACTATGACTAATGATGGAAAAAGCCTCCTCTGAAAGCTTCTTTTCTTGCTGCAATTCAAACTTTTTTAGTTCTTCCGCGGCCTTTTTCGCCTTATCGTTTTTTTCTTTGGTAAACTTATCCGACAGCTCATTTATTTGTTTGTCCTTTTGTTCTTCGATCTTCTTTAGGATTTCCGCATTGCCTTGTGCCTGATGTACTTCGAATTCATATTTGTCCAAAATAAGCTTTTTCTCAGTCTCCAGTTTCGCTTCCGGGGTTTGGGCGTTGTCCACGCCTTTTTGATCAGTTTCTTCTTTTTTATCCTCAGCCTCCCGGCTTTTTATTTTTGAAATGGCGTCAGCTGTTTGCTGCTCAAGCGCCTCCCTTTTTTTGCTGCTGATCACCATCACCTGGTATTCGGCATCCAGTTGTTTTGCAAGTTCCGAGGTGTCAGCTTTTGGGTCCTTGTTATGTGCGTCACTTATCTCAGTGGCTAACTTGTTTACCCTCTCCAGGCTTTCGGCGTCGAGTTTATCAAATTGCTGATTTTTTTCTTTCTGTTCCTGTTGTAATTCCGCTATTTGCTTACTCGCACCGTCCTGCATCCCTTTTATTTTCAATTCGGCGAGCTCATTTTGTGCTTGCTTTAAACGATTCTTGTCCTGTTCATTGTATTTATTGACAACACCAGCCAGGTTTGCGTGATACTCTGTTTCAAGTTGTTTGCTTGCCTCGTCATATTGCTTTTGACTGATAAGTTTATCGCTTAAATATCCATTTAACTTTGTTAGTTCATCCTGGAAATGCGCATTCATTTGGGCAGTTTCGCTGCCATAGCCTTCGTAGGTGGCCTGTACTTGCCGGGTAAGCGAATCCTTAACCATTTTCTCTGTATCGTTAACGGCCTCGATCCTTTTTTGCGTCAATTCCCTAAATTTTTCATCCCTTTGTACGCCCCCGTTTGTACCATTTTCTTTGGGAACAATATCGCCGCTTAAAAAATCATAGCCGGCTGTTTTTGCAATATCAGCAGCTTTTTTTGTTGACTCACCTGCGATAGCCAGTTGGGCGCCTGATTGAGCTCTGAAGTCCGCGACATTTTCCGCCCGTCGCTCTAATGCCTTTTTGTGCCTTTCGGCTTTAATTTCATCTTGTTCCTTTTTAGCTTGCTCCAAGGTTAAAGAAAATGATAAGCTGTGCTTCATGCCGATGACCGTTTTATCCCAAAAAGAAAGTGCATCGTCATCAGATTGTAACCGTGCTTGTTCGGCTTGATATGCTTTTTTTGCGGCATCTTCCAGCGCCAACTGAGCAATCGCTTTCTGCAAAGTCATTTTGATGTAGGCGCCGCCGTCCTTGGTCATTTTCGCTTCAACTTCATTCAGGTTGGAAGCTTTGCCCATCGTTTTGCCGAGGGTATCGTTATACTGCTGCAGCACTTCTTTCTTATCCAGGAAACCTTTTTTTGCCAGCCCGACATTTATCTTCAACTGGCTCATTTGCTGAATGGCATTTGAATAGTCGGAACTTTGAAGCGCCTGGTTCATGTCCTCGGCGCTCATTTTAGCTTTGTCAATGGCATCCTTTCCCTTGAACAATGAACTGACCCATTTTAGGATTTCTGGCCCCAGGGTGACAAGAATGGCCAAACCACCCGAAAGGGCTTGTTCAAGCGATACAGCGCCGGTTTTTACTACTTCAATGACATCTTTAAAAACTTTAAATGTGCTGCCGAGGTCATTTACCGAGTCTTTTACTTTACTCCCCGATCCTGATAGCGCTTTGTTTTGGTTATTAAGTTTTTCAATAGAACCGGCAAGTCTGGAGATGTCCTTATCAAGAGAGGCAACATTGCCTGATAGTGCCGTCAGGGGGTTTGACAAACCATTAACGGAATTGCGTAAACTATCAAACGCTGCTTTGTACTGGTTTATTTGCTCCTGGCCGTCGGAACCGACTTCTATGTCAATTAGAATCTTTTTATTAAAATCATCTGCCATTTTATGTTATATTAAATTGTAAGTTTTTTTTTTAATTCAAATTAATCACTATGAATATTTTAAGAGTAGAGGATTTAACAGGCAGTCTTATAAAAATTGGCGGATTTTGTAAATAGAAACCAAATTAAAAGAGAGAACATTGTCAGCATTATTAGTCCTATGGATGGCGTGGTCCCTTTATATTATTATGCCGATTAGTAGCCTGTTTTTTGCAGCGTCGTTGATTCAGGGGGTTGAAATATTTAAGGGCAATTAAAATATCTCCTTGCCCGATGTATCCATCTTTTTAGCCGGTTTGCCAATGGTTTGATCTTCACATTAGTGCTAAATGTCTCAATAAAAGTTTTTTTGCTATCTGTCACGCTCACAGCTTGTCTTCTTGCAGATGCGCTTACTTCAACCAGGATAATTATTTTTGCAGCAAATAATTTTTATCACCCATGGTTATTCTAAAATCTCAGGAATTCGAGGATTCAAAAGACGTTGCCAAATTTATTAATCTTAATAATATTAAGAGGGAAAATATCCTAAGCATCGTGAGTACGTCCCATGCAACTAATCATGTCGCTATTTTCTTTTATGGCGATGTAGAAACCAAGGAAATAACCCGCGGCTTCTTTGGCTGGTAATACCTGACATGCGCGGCCGGTTTACATCGCCCAATACCGCGTACAAATATATGAATTAAATTCCGATTGGCATAACCAATTTGCATTCCGCTTGCTTTTAAAAATAATTGCTAAAAATTTTGGTATTTTAAATTTATTTTACATTTTTAACGAATGATAATTTTTAATAATCCATAACCTTAAAATGAAGAGGATTGTTTTTCTCCTAACCCTTATTACTTTAGCAGGATGTAAGCAGCCAGTAAAACAAAATTCAGGCGCCGCAGCAAATGTCGATACCGGGAAAAACATTGATACTTTACAGTCGATCATTGACGCGAACATTGACAAACTGCCGGTTATTGACACCGTTTTTCTGGGGTTTGCATTTAATATGACTAAAAAGCAGGTGATGGACCATTATATTCAATTGGTAAAAGATAAGCGCCTTGTGAAGGACACCGATGGAAAATTGTTTGTGTGCCCCCTTAGTTTCAGTATGGTGCAGGCAAGGGCAAAGATGGGGCCCCAGTTTGACAGCGGTAAAATGTATAAATTCAACCTGATGATAACACCGGCCGACGATGCGGCCACGCCAGAGACCGTGTTTTTCCAGGCAGCAACGGCATACCTGAAAAAATATGACGGCAACGGATTTACATTATATCGGGAGACAGATCCTGCAGATCCATCTATAAAGCGGTTTCACTGGATAAAGAACAACCTTCATATTTACTTATACAAAGGGGGCGGCGCCACGTTCGTAAGCTACATCAACATGCCAATAGCTAAGCTGGCAGATAAAGGCAAACAAAATGCGTCAGACAGCTCAAAAGTCCAAACAAATAAAGACATCTAAGCTATCCCAATTTTACCAATTCCACTTTTGTAGGCTGCCCTTTTCGCCAGGAATCAATTTTGTTGATATAATAGTAAGCATTGTCCTGCTGAATATAGACGGGTATCAGCAGGTCAAGCTCCAGGACATCACGTGGTGTTAGCATGATGTACCGAATTACTTTTTTGGTTTGCGTAAGTATTTTCTCCAGTTCGGGATAATACTTTAACCGAAGATCATTAAACATCAGGCTGGCCCGACCATAACTACCCCCTAGTATTTGTGCATCTGGTTTGTAAAAATATGGTGTACTGATCACGTCATTGATCACGCGGGTATTTCCGTTTCCATCAGTGAATGTTACTACCTGGTTATTGAGTGGGAGTTTTTGATCGATCAGGATCCGGGGATTTACGCTTAAGCTAAAGTTGTTGTTGCCGCTGGTAATATCGATCATGTTTATTTGAGCAACTGTACCGCCGATATACGGCCTGTTTAGCGTAGGCCCAAAAGGGCTGTTGAAAAGTGTCGCATTGGCAGGCGACGTTTGATCGCTGATCCTTATTTGTGACCATCCGTACTTCAGCGGCAATATATTTTCATCGGTTTGATATTGCATATAATTCACCTGGGCGTAGTTTCCCAACTGAAAAGTCACTTGCTTACCCTGGTTAAGACATTTGCTGGTCCAATCCTTCGCAATCGGGATATTATTTACAATATCTCTGAACGAGTTAAATGAAATGGTTTTACTTACATTGTCCGTTTGACAAATGATGCCAAATCGTTGCAGGTTATCCTTAAGCAGGTCTTTTTGGCTGATGTCCGGAAATATGCGCTCACACTGAACCGTTTGCCCATATTGCACCGTTTGATTCTGGCTTTTTATGATAAATGTGGCGCCGGGATAAATACGCGCGAAACTGGGATTATACCCGTGCCAGACGTAGTCAATGTACACGCCTCCATTTTTGGGCAGCGTGGTTTGAAAAGAAATGACTGTTGTATAAAGGTCGATCCATCCGAGAATGTTAGATCCGTCGGTTCCGGCAATGCGTGTCCAACCATCCGGGTCAGAGCCAGGTGGGTTACCTGCTTTTTTTTCGCCATGGCCGCCAAAAGAAAAGTCGTAATGATTTAAGACGGTATCGGGCGTAGACGGATAGTTTGGATCGCGGTAGTAGATGAATGCGGAAAGGTAGGTTGGATTGTTGTCGGATGAGATTCTTCCGTACAAATAAACATGCGGAAAGGTGACCGTTATTGTTACGGCATTAATATCATTGGCGGTAAACAAAACATTGTCCGGAAACTGATGCGACAGGTCGGAAATAACGGTATCCCAGGTAAATACACCACCCGGATTAAGGGAATTTGGATGGTTTAAATCGAGTGGTATTTCCATGGCAGCGCTTAAACCTTTGTCGTCAATTTGGTTTTGAAAGTCGGTGCCGTGTTCGAAGCTTCCGTTTGAAAATTGAGCGATCATCAAGGGATAAAGTGGATCGCCAAGCAATGATCCTGTTGCCTGGTACCCCGAAGACTGAAGCAGCAGCTCGATGGCCGTTTTGATGAAAAAGCCGGGACGCAAATTGTGTACATCAATGGGGTCGGCAAAGTTATCGCTGAAGTTGCCGTAATCAATAACCGGGTATATCCAGCCATCGGTTTTTGTTTGTGAATCAGCTGCATTATCCAGGTTCCACAGGTGATCATACTGCTTCCAAACAAGATTTTGGCCGTAGTTGCTCCAAACGCTGGTACTGTCGCCCATATCATATAATTTTCCGTCTATCGCACCAAAAAAATCGACATTGCCTGAAAGAACGGTGACGCTTGCTGTGTCCTGATCGATACCGTTCAGTTCGCCAATACCATATGGAATAATTTCCAAACCATCCTGGATAATTTTTGCCTGGTATTGCTGATAGGGAAGGTTCGTCGCAAAAGCGACATCGTCCGGAAAACCCAGGATCTGCCGGTTGCCTTGGGTTAAGGGTAATTTAAACTGATTGCTGGTGTTTCCCTGTTGATTTTGAACCTCTGCAAGATTGTTGATCTGGAAAGTTAAAGCTATCGGGCTATCGTCGCTCAAATCGACAAGCTGGTCGTTTAGGTAAAGTTGGAGTTGATCCATTTTCTACTTTATGTTAGTTTAGTTTTGTTATTTCTTATTTTTGTTAATGTTTAAATTTTTAACGACGTTGAGGGGAATAGGCTTTCTATTTTTAACTGGGTGGTTCCTATCGCTTAACGGTTGCAAAAAAGGAAGTTCAACTCATTTAGCGCCAACCAATTCAACTGCCATACTCGGAAAATGGCTTATGACCAGACAGCAGATTAGGATTTATTCCGCTTCGGGTACATTACTTAAGGACACCACTGATGCGTTCGGAGTAATTCAGGCCGGTGTCAACTCTTTTCAAACGTTCAATAAAGATGGGTCAAGCGTGATGCTTAATAATGCGGATACCACCGGAATTTTGACCTATGCAATTTCCGGTAACACGGTGACGACGTATGAAAACGACAACCACAGTTCATATGAATTACAGAACATTGTGCTATTGAATGAAACTAACCTGGAGTTAGAGTCTATTCTTTTTACCAGCAGTTTATCTTCAATCTGGGGGCTCGATCCTACCGGTACCTACAAACTTGTTGAAGATGAATATTTTACCAGGCAGTAAACAGATCAATTATTGCGTTTGAATATTAATTGATGGCATATTAAACATTACGCTAAATGGTGCTTGCCCATTCAGCGTTTCATATTCGCTGAAAGTAGCTGTGTTTAGTACGACAGTTTGCCATTTAACGGGGTTTTTGTTTACCAGCATTTGTACTTTGGGAGAATATTTTATGGATTGAAGGCCCTTAATATCGGCCACTGAAAGGTCTTCAGCCATCACTT
>Ga0207041_1106_pt1 | contig 14770 bp, 14 predicted proteins | sample Alteio_BWMinCont_73_FD_153311 | JGI IMG/M metagenome (GOLD analysis project Ga0207041, IMG submission 153311) | Enriched cells from forest soil in Barre Woods Harvard Forest LTER site, Petersham, Massachusetts, United States -... | ecosystem: Environmental > Terrestrial > Soil > Temperate forest >... | reverse complement strand
ACTCAACTCGGCGCCGATGCCAGCTGCAACGCGTCCGCTGACCACCAACCCGGTGATGATTGGGCCGCTCTCAGTGATGATGGAGACGATCAGCAACGCTGGAAGCATTGACTTGGCGCCGAAGCGCACAAGGCTCGCATGGGTTTCCAGTGAAAGCACCACACCGGTCGCGGCCCCGGCCAACACCACCAGCGGTAATGACTTGGCGCCTAATTCGTCCAACTGGTGGAAGAATTCTTTGAACTCATACGGAGGCAGAAAAATCGAGCGGAGCACTTGGAAACAGAAGAGACCCAGCTCTCCGAACCATTCGAAAAAACGGAAGATCATGCGCGTGGATGCTGGCGATTGCGTTCGTGGCAAACGCTTTGGGATCGTCATTGAGGGAGGGCTCATAGATATCAATCGAACTTTATGCACCGTGAATAGTTCGCGCAGAGGCCCTATTCGGAATTGCACTCATCTAGTTGCACGCCCTAGCCAACACGGAACCTGGTAATTGAATTGAGGACACCGAACACATTCAGAAGCCATACCACCACTACGATGACGACCACTGCATTCAAAATCGATTTGATCGTGGACTGCATGGGGATATAGCGATTCACCAACCCAAGAAGTATTCCGACTACTATCAAAGTCACAACAAGCTGTACTAATGGCATGTCTTTCCTCCTATTTGCAACACATGATGGCACTGGCCTTGCTTGTTACATTTTGAATGCTCCATTGGTCTATGTCTGTGCTGTATTGCACACAACTTTCTGCGTTATTCGACCAATGTGACACTGTTCAATACTGTACAGACCGAGTGGTCAGATATGGATACAGTCATCCATGTAGTGAGGTGCACTCAATGTCTGAATCCAATTCAAGAAGTCATTGTTCTGTCGCGTTGGTCATTTTTATCGCAATGTGCACCGGTTGGAGCATGCCTGCGTTTGCCGTGAATTCGCCCTCACTTCTGCCTCCGCCGACCGTGCTCAACGTGGCCCCGTCCAATGGTGCAATCCTGCGCTGCCCCACCATGACGAACATCTCGGCTGTGTTCAGCACATCCATGGACCCCGTTTCGATCAATTCCTCCACCTTCACTGTGACCGGGTCCGGCGGAGTGAACGTGCCCGGCACCGTCACATATCGCGTTGCCACTAATGTGGCCGTCTTCTCACCTTCGGTCGAGTTGGCCACGAACACCATGTATTCAGCCACCATCACCACCGGTGTGGCGGATATCGCCAATAAACCTCTCTCTGAGAATCTTGAGTGGTCGTTCACGGTCTCCTCAGGATGTGCACCGCCTGTTCCACGGATGTAAATAGAGCAAACACCGGAGAATCGTATTTCCATTTTCCATCATCCCAGTTACAAAGGAGTTCGAAATGAATAAGGACCAGATCAAAGGCAAAGCAAAATCGATTGTTGGAAACATTGAAGAACAAGCTGGATATTGGTCGGACGATAAAAAAACCGAGGCCAAAGGGGTCCTCTTGCAAGTCAAAGGTAAGACACAAGAAGCCTATGGCGACGTGAAAGAAGCGGTGGGAAACGCCATAGAGAACATTAAGGCGAAAAAAGATGTGGCAACGACCGATACAACGAAAAGCAAACGTAAGTCCGCTTAGAAGAGGAACCGAAATGAATACAGTGCAAAAGCTTTCTGGAACTTCGATGAGCGAGAGTGTCGCATCGAACCGCCTTCCCATCAACGTGATGCAACCTACAGAACGTCATATCGACGAAGATGCCAAATCGCGCATGGACGACGAAGGCGGCTCCCTTGAGCCGCAAGCGAACGCTCCTGAAACGTCAGGAAACAAACCAATAGAAACGAAGCTGCGCAAATGAGCTTTGTCGATCAAAATTTGATACCGGGTGAAACCGTTCTCTACCGTACGCGGCTTCATTGGATCGTACTTCTAGTACCTGCATTCATCAGTGTTATATTCGCCGTCCCTGCAATTTTGTTCCTCAAAGGAACAATCCCTGCTGCAGGCACTAAAGCTGGCCCGCTGGATTTAATAGCTTGGGTCGCTCTCGTCTGTGCCGTCATATCCTTGGTCATCATCGGGGCGGGCATGCTGTACCGGTCATCAACAGAGATGGCCGTGACGAACAATCGGGTGATGATGAAGACTGGATTAATCAGCCGAAGGTCCGTGGAGATCGTGCTCTCGAAGATCGAAAGCTTGACCGTTGACCAATCCATTCCCGGACGGATATTCGGATTTGGGACCGTTACGGTCCGCGGCACGGGTGGCACGCCTGAAACGTTTATGAAGATCGCACATCCTCTTGAACTCCGCCAAAAAGTTCAGGAACAGATCGGACAAAAAACAATTGCGTAAGACAGTTTCAACTCACACCCTCCCCGTTGCATGTGGATGGCAACGATCAATCTCGTGCAGAACAATTTCATGATCACCCCACGTTTGAAAACTGGCTTGTGGATCACGGGAATTACTGTTGCCATTCTCACGGTCGCAGTTGTGACGATTGCCGTACAAACCTCGCGGCACGGGCGTGAATGGATGGTGGACTCACTTCAACAGGAATTCAAGTGTGAAGTAGAGCTAACGGATTTACATATCTCCGTCTTCCCGCATATCCACATTGAAGGCAAAGGGCTGTCGCTTCATTTTCATGGACGCACAGATCTTCCACCCATGATCAACGTCGATCGTTTTTCCGTGGACGCGTCATACTTAGGGCTGTTGCTCTATCCCCACCACATCGACACTGTGCATTTGCAAGGACTACAGATCAACATACCTCCCAAAGGCGAACGCCGCTCTGAGGAGAAAGCCAGCGCCCGCAGGTCCATTCGCAACTTGCACGCAGTCTATTTTGACGAGGTCATCTCTGAGAACGCTGTACTGAAGATACTCACCACTAAGCCGGGAAAAGCCCCGCTGGAATTCAAAATCGAAAAAGTGCAGATGCATTCCCTTGGTTCCGATGGAGAGCTCGCATTCCACTCGGTTCTCTCCATCCCCACTCCTCCCGGCCAGATTGATTCTTCCGGCACATTCGGACCTTGGAACGCCGATGTCCCCAGCTTGACGCCAGTATCGGGCCAATACACATTTGAGAATGTGGATATGGGAGTCTTTCGCGGCATCCGCGGCACTCTTTCTTCCAAAGGGGAATACCAAGGCGCGTTCGAACAAATCCAAGTACATGGTACGACCGACATTCCCAACTTCCAAGTGGATCGAGCAGCCCACCCTATCCATATTTCAACCACATTCAAAGCCACTGTGGACGGCACCAATGGCGATACTGACTTGCACTCTGTTCAGGCCCACTTCGGCCATACAGATATGACCGCACAGGGCAGTGTGGAGGGCCATGCCGGCACAAATGGCAAGACCGTCAAACTTTCTGTTGTTATGGGCCACGCACGGATTGAGGACATTCTGCTGTTCGCAGTGAAAGAACCGCCGCCCATGACCGGATCTGTAGGCCTGAGAACGGAGTTCTTCCTGGCTCCCGGCCCGCAGGATATCTCTGACCGGTTACGGCTGAACGGCACCATCACACTCGAGAATGGACACTTCACCAGCACCACCGAACAACAAATGCTTGATAACATGAGCAAACGCGGCTTGGGAAAACCCAAAGAAGTCCAGGCGAGAGGAGTTGTGGTAAGCAACGACGATATTGCCAGCACTTTGGGCAGTAAATTCCAACTTGATAATGGCATTCTCACACTCTCAGGGCTCTGGTACCGCATACCTGGGATCGACCTGCAATTGCACGGCACTTACAATCTCGGGCAAGAAACTCTCGATCTGCATGGTCAGCTTGCCATGCAGGCAAAACTTTCACAAACAACCACCGGTGTGAAATCAATATTCCTGAAAGCCGCCGATCCGTTCTTTTCTAAAGACGGCAAGGGCGCCGTCATACCTATTAAAATCACAGGTCTTCTAAAGAACCCGAAATACGGAATCGAGTAGGCCCATAGCCCATTGATTCAAATTAGGGTTTAGCTTGCTCATCATCATTCAAGAAAAGTGCGACTCACCTTACCCGCCTTGATGTGAGAAAATCAACTGAAAATATAGTGCACTTGGCGTCTAAGCCCACTTCATTTAGGAGCACAGATGCAAAAGCGCAATCTTGGAAACAGTGGCCTCGAAGTCTCAGCCCTCGGGCTCGGCTGCATGGGCTTGAGCTTCGGACTCGGCCCCGCCACGGAAAAGTCAGAAGCGATCAAGCTTATCCGCGCCGCAGTAGAGCGCGGCGTAACTTTCTTCGATACCGCCGAAGTCTATGGCCCGTACGTCAACGAAGAAGTCGTCGGCGAAGCTCTCGCTCCGTTCCGCGATCAAGTCGTCATCGCCACCAAGTTCGGCTTTGAAGCTAACCCCAACGACAGTGGCAAATGGTCATCCCTCAACAGCCGCCCGGACCACATCAAGCAAGTGGTCGATGCCTCGCTCAAACGTCTGCAAACCGATACCATCGACCTTCTTTACCAGCATCGCGTCGACCCCAACACTCCGATCGAAGATACCGCTGGTGCAGTCAAGGATTTGATTCAGGCGGGCAAGATCAAACACTTCGGCCTTTCTGAAGCTGGCGCCAAGACCATCCGCCGTGCCCACGCCGTGCAGCCCGTCACCGCATTGCAAAGCGAGTACTCCCTCTTCTGGCGCGAACCCGAACAGTCCGTCATGCCCACACTCGAAGAACTCGGCATCGGATTCGTCCCCTTCAGCCCGCTCGGCAAGGGCTTCCTCACTGGCAAGATCGACTCATCCACCAAGTTCGACAGCACCGACTTCCGCAACATTGTCCCGCGCTTCAGCCAAGAAAATCGCACAGCCAATCAGGCACTCGTCAAAGTCATCACCAAATTCGCGGAACTGAAAAATGCTACGGCCGCACAAATCGCTCTCTCCTGGCTTCTCGCCAAGAAGCCATGGATCGTACCCATCCCCGGCACAACTAAGCTCTTGCGACTGGAAGAAAATCTGGGCGGCGCAACTCTCGAACTCACCACAGAAGATGTTCGCGAGCTCGAAGAAGCCTCGTCCGCAATCAAGGTGGAAGGCGAGCGCTACCCCGCAACGCATCAGAAGCTGATCGACCGCTAACCCGGCGGCATGCTGAGCGCAATAAAGAACCCCATCTTTTCGCGTATCCCGAAAAGATGGGGTTCCTCACTTTGGGCTATTCATTTGAATTTGCAGTGTAACAATCTTGCATCTTCTATCAGCGAGCGCCGCCTGTTGAAGCTACCAACGGATTGCCGATAGCGTCACCTGAGACCACGAGTTCGACCCTGCGGTTCTGCTGGCGTCCAGTGGAGTTGTCATTGGTGGCAACCGGCGATGTATTGCCAAAACCTGTTGCCGTGACCGAACCCGTCAATACTCCTTGTGCCACAAGGTAGTCACGGACGGAACCAGCGCGGTTTTCAGAGAGTGTCTGGTTCATGGCGTCGGTGCCGACATTATCCGTATAACCGCCGACTGCAATGTTGAGCCCTGGGTAAGCCAGCAGGATTCCGGCGACCTTCGCCAGCTTCTCACGCGCACCTGGTTTCAGCGAGAACTGTCCGGTATCGAACAACACATCTGACATGCTCACGATCAGGCCACGGGCGCTGTCTTGCGTCAGCAGAATGGAGTTCAATTGCTCGATCAGCTTCGCGCGCATCGTGGCTTTGTCTGTATCAGCTTGTTGTGCGCTCTGCTGGGCTTGTTGCGCGGCCAAGCGGGATTGTTCCGCATCAGCTTGTGCCGCGGAAATCGCACTTGCCGAAGCAGCCTGACTGTTGGCCATATCTGTTTTCGCTTGTGCCGTTTCTGTCTCCGCTTGTGCTTTTGCATTCAAAGCATTTGCAGTATCTGTTTCTGCCTGTGCCTTGGCTGCCTGTGCTCTGGCTGTTTCGTGTTGGGCGCGCTCTTTTTCGCGATTGGCTTCGTCTGCCTGTGCCTGTGAATTTACCTGGGCATCCGTGGAAGCCTGTAGATTGCTTGCCACATTCATCTCTAAGATCTTTTTCACCGCGATCTCGCGTGCATCTTCGGCCGCCTGCACCGCTTCACGTGCGACTGAGATGAGTTCTTTCGTCGGGACGTTGCGCCTTGAAGCATATCCATCCGCGTTGTCCATCAACTGCACGGCGTGCTGATAGCTTGAGCTGGCATATTGTTCTGCTCCTTCAGATTGCGCAATGCGCAGTGCATTACGTGCCTCAAAGAACTCGAGCGGCAAGTTGGACTTCAACACCACAGGGTCGAAGTTGTATCCACTGGGGATGTAACCGCCGCGCTCCATGAGTTCGTACTTCGCATTCACTGTCTCCGTGGTCCCTTTGGTGTCATCACGGAACACATTTTCAAGCACCACAACATTGCTGGGTTGTCGCACCGCGAAATAAGGCTCTGCCGTAACAATGAGCGCAAAGGCCTGAAGGTCAGTGGTCACATCCAACTTGTCGCGATGGTTACTTCCCACCAGGACTTCACCCAGGTTCACGGGCCGTCCTTCAGGCGAGATCGCCCAGAGAACATAGGTCAGGTATTCCGTGCCGAACGTCATGGGCTTTTCAAAGTTCGCGATCTCCAGCTCGATTTCGATGTAGCCTTTCTTGCTCTCCACTTTGGCCTGGCCTGAGCCAGCGGGCATCAAATTTGTGCCTGCAAAATCCACCTTCGAAGCGCCGCTACGGTGCGTGTAGTTGATCGCCGGCGTTGAGCGGCTGGTCACATGCACCCTGAATGTGGGCACCTGGGCCACTGCGCTCATGCCCAGTGCGATTGAGAATGCTAACAACAGACTTTTCTTCATTTGTTACTCCTTGGCAGATGGCTGCCTTGTTACGATTTGCTTGTTCAGATGGAAGTGTTGGTTCGATCTTGTTTGAATGCCCGCACACGGTGCATGGACATTACCTGAATGTCCGCAGGGTCGGTCCTATAGCGATTCAAAGTGAGGGAATGAAAAAACTATGGAAACGGCCCCGTTACAACAGGATGGAAGTTCAAGGATGACAGTTACGGAACTGCGAGTCTGAGCAATGTAGCTCACCGCTGGCATGACTGAGATCACCGAAATTTGATTTCATCGATCTTTGTGATGTCCACACGTCGTTATCACAACTTCCTCATATCATCTCGAGCTAGCCACTTTAGCCGCGAGTCGAGAGACCTTGCATCGGCAGTTGATTTTGAGTTTGGTTTTGCAGTTGCTCTGCTTTTTATCTTGCTTTTGTTTTTCACTAGCCACTAACCACCAACCACTAGACACTTGTCATATAACATGAACTTTCGCTAACACTTGAACATTTAACGGCACAAGGAACACAACCATGCAAATCACCCGCAACGGCTCACAACCTTCCGCCATCGGACCCGCTGACTGGTTCACCGGCACCGTCCGCATCGACCCCCTCTTCACCGCACCTGATCCAGCGCTGGTCCAAGGCGCCAGCGTCACCTTCGAGCCCGGTGCTCGAACGGCATGGCACACACATCCACTCGGCCAAACGCTCATCGTCACCGCTGGCGTTGGCCGCGCCCAGCGCTTGGGCGGCCCGATCGAGGAGATCCGCCCCGGCGATGTGATCTGGTTCGCACCCAGCGAAAAACACTGGCACGGAGCCTCGCCTTCTACGGCCATGACCCACATTGCGATTCAGGAAAAGCTCGATGGAAAAGTTGTTGACTGGATGGAACATGTGAGTGATGAGCAATACCGGGCGGGGTGATTCACAAATGCTATCCCATTCCAAGCATGGGATAGAGTAGAGCATCCTCAAGAGGATCGAGGAAATGAACATTTATCACACGCACTCCACCACAGGCCAATGAAAAACGTGGTCCGATCAATTGTTTTCTTCCAATAAACGCTTGGTCAATGACTTCAGCTTTTGGACATCCAGCGGTTTGGAGAGGTGTGCATCGAATCCTGCATCCAATGCTTTTTCCCTGTCACCGCGCATGGCAAAAGCGGTCAGGGCGACAACAGGCATTGTTTTCAATTTCTCATCATCACGGATCACACGCAATACGGCGTATCCATCGAGCACGGGCATTTGAATATCCAACAACACCAGATCGGTCTTCACTTTATACAACCGTTCCAACACCTCGCGGCCGTTCCCAGCCTCGATGACCTCATGTCCGAATGATTCCAGCAGTTCCCTTACCAATTCACGGTTGACGGCATTGTCTTCACCTACAAGTATCGTGCTCATGCAGGCATTCCTTTTTTCTCGAGCGGGTCAATGACCGCGCGCACATGTCTCAGCAGCTCCCCTTTCCAGACCTTGTCTTTCAACAAGACCGCAGAGGTCTGGCCTTTGAGTTTTTCCAATTCAGTCGTTGTCAGTCTTCTTCCGGTAAGTACGAAGACAGGGATCTCTTTAAACTTATCGGAACAGCGGATCTTATGTAAGACCTCAAAGCCGTCCATTTCGGGCATCATCAGATCGAGCACCACGGCATTGGGATTGTCCGATTCCATGACCTCCATCGCTTCTTTGCCATTTGAGGCATGCAAAACCGTGCAACCAGCCGATTCGATCTCGTCACCGATCACTCTCAATATGAGCGGGTCATCGTCCACGATCAGCACTTTTTGCTGTTCCTCAGTGGCTGGCAGATAGTTGCGGATGGTTGAAAGCAGAACATTCTTCTGCACCGGTTTTACAAGGTACTCATTGGCACCGAGAATGAACCCCAATTCTTTGCGGTCCATGATCGAGACGACGACGATGGGGATATCTTTGGTGGTAGTGTCCCGCTTCAGCGTGTCCAGCACTTCCCAGCCGTTCCCGCTGGGCATCATGATGTCCAGTGTGATCAAGGCGGGCCGTAATGTGCGCGCTTTTTCAACCGCTTCAGTCGGAGTGCTGGCGATCACCGTTGAGAACTCATCATGGGGCAATGCGTCTAGGAATAGTTCCTGTGCAGCTGCTTCGTCCTCAACGATCAAGATCAAAGGGCGACCATTTTCAGGCGCGATCTCATGTATCTTTCGCGCCTGTGGGGCTCTGTTCGACCAATACCGTTCCACTGTCTTACCTAGCGGCACGGAGAATGAAAAACAGCTTCCCTTGCCGATCTCACTGTCCAACCAGATATTTCCTCCTTGCGCATTCACCAGCCTCTTGACGATGGCGAGGCCCAATCCGGTGCCTTCGCGGATGCCGCGCGTGGTCTCGCCTACCTGGTGGAATTCCTCGAAGACATCGGCTTGGTCTTCGGGCTTGATGCCCACACCGGTGTCCGTAACTGAGAAAACCACCATCTTGTCTTTCTCTGAGATCTCCACTCGGATAGCGCCGGAAGGTTCGGTGAATTTCACAGCGTTACTCAACAGGTTGTAGAGCACTTGTTTCAAGCGGATACGATCGGCATAGACAAACAATTGTTGGGGGACTGGCGGTTTTATCTCGATCTGCTTGACCATGGCCAGCGGTTTGATGATGGACAGCACCTCGGGCACGATCTCATCCGCTGCAAAATCTTCGAGCTCGAGTGAGAGTTGCCCTGATTCGATCTTGGCGAGGTCCAATATGTCATTGATGAGCTGCAGCAGATGGTTGGCGCCAGTGCGGATGTGTCCGACCCAGCGCAGTTGCTTTTCAGAGAGCAGGTTTCGTGTCTGCTCATCGAGAAGTTCAGAGAAACCGATGATCGCGGTCAACGGAGTGCGCAACTCATGGCTCATGCTGGCCAGGAATTCCGTCTTGTGCCTGCTCATCTTTTCCACGTCTTTGTTCCGCTCGGCGAGCAAACGGTTCTTCTCTTCAATGACAGCCTGCGTGGCTTTCAACTCGGTGATGTCGATGGAAACTCCACAGGTACCAATGACTTGGCCTTCTTCATTTTTGAGCGGGACCCTGGTAGAGAGATAACTGCCTTGGCCAAAAGCATGTGGTTCCTCATAACGAATCGGGATCCCTGTTTCAACCACATGACGGTCATGCGTAACGATATTGACCGCAATATCCTTGGGAAAGAGATCCATCGCGGTCTTCCCTAGAACATCTTTCCTTTTCAGTCCTGTCGCAATCTCATACTGATCGTTTATCAACTCATATCTCCCATCCCTGTCTTTTACGTAGATCAGGGACCCCACGCTGTTCACGATCGTTTGCAGACGTTGTTCGCTCGTCTTCAGGGCATCCTCGCGGTCGTGCAACTGCAGTGCCATGGCATTGAATTGCTTCGTCAGGTCGCCGAGTTCGTTCTCTCCCTGGATGGATACCTTATGACTGAACTCACCTTTGCCGACAAGGCCCACTCCTTCCGAGATCCGCTGAATGGGAGACGTAATGCCTCGGACCAGTTTGATGGTGCCGATCCCAATGAAAACCAAAAATAAAGCAATGCCCGTCCAAAACGCATACGTGAACCAGATAATTGTGTCCACCACCGCGAACGGTCCCACCAGCAATTGCTGTTGTTCTTCCACGGAAGCTTTCTGTATCGCTACATTCACTTCATTCTGTTGGGCACGGGTCTTTCTGAGCAGCTCCAGACTCGAGGCCTCAAGAGCGCGTTTGTGCTCGCCCGGAGAAAGTAATTGTCTGGAAAGGTCATTCCACTTATTGAGGGCGAGCTCAACATTCGTAAGATAGGCCTGTTGTCGCGGGTTATCTGATGTCTGGTCCTTCAACTCCTTGACTTGTTTGGAAATTTGGACGCTTTTCGTGTTACAGGCAGACCGGTCTTTTTCATCTCCTGTGAGATCGGCCAATGTGATCATGGCCCCGGTCTCTTGCACGCTGGATTGCAATACCTTGATGCTCGCTATCACCATCCGAGAATGGGCCACTGTTGCATTCGCAGATTTCGATAATTTACTGATCTGGTTGAATGAGACTCCCATCACAATCACGGCAAGGAGTATCCCTGACAACAAGAGATATGCTCGGTGCGCCAGAGTGAACCTCATACACACGCCTCTTTCCTTACACCATTCTTGGATTCCTTGAAAACCGCGAATACATCCGGGTCCCACCAGCCTTTTTTGACTTCGAACTCCATGGTCATCAGTGCATCATGGGTACTGAGAGCTCGCTTGTACGGGCGTTCTGTCGTGAGTGCGTCATACACGTCCACGATCTGTAGAATGCGAGCGGTCAGAGGAATGACTTCTCCTTTGAGACCATCGGGATATCCCGATCCGTTGAATTTCTCATGGTGATGGCGAATGATGGGCAGAACGTGTTTAAAAGAGCGCAAGGGTGCACAGATCCGCTCCCCGACAACTGGATGTTCTTGCATGATCCTGCGTTCTTCGTTGGATAGCGGCCCATTCTTAAGCAGTACTGCATCCGGTACCGCAACTTTGCCGATGTCATGAACAGTGCCCGCACGTCGCAGGGCCGTCAACTGTTCGGCATTCAATCCCAAATGCTGGCCCAGCTCTACGGAATAATCCGAAAGCCGTTCACAGTGGCCCTCGGTATAAGGGTCCTTGCCTTCGATGCTTCTGGCCAACGCGAATAGAACAGATTCCGCCCGCTCCAGATCATTGGTGAACTGCCGCAAGCTCAACAAAGACCGCACCCGCGCCATCAATTCATTCGTCTCAAATGGTTTGGTGATGAAATCATCCGCGCCGGCTTCAATGCCCCGGACCCGTTCCGCCAACGCGGTAAAAGAAGTGAGCAGCACCACAGGCGTCAACCTGTGGTCAGGGTTTTGTTTGATACGCCTGCATACTTCGACACCGTCGAAACCTGGCAACTGCAGGTCCAGAAGCACAAGGTCAGGGTCATTGGTCTGGAATGCACGGATGGCGGAAGGGCCATCTTCCGCAAAACTCAACTCAAAATCGTACCTGGATGATAAGGTCGCTTCCAAAAGCTCACGGTTCACAACATCATCGTCCACGATCAAAATCTTGGGCCTGTTATTCATAACACGCTCCAACCTGCAACTCCAAAGTTGGGAATGAAACATGAATAATGCTTATGTAAGTTACTTCTTGATCCCAAAGCGTGACCCGCCATCTTGGAACCTGGAGTTGGGAGTTCCATGAACGAGGGTTTTGGTTATTTTGTCATTTTGTGGAAAAACTATCTAAATGGGAAATGAATTTTCTATTTCTAGAAATAACCAAAGGGCATGTACTAATGGTTTTTCGCCAGAATCACTTACTTGTATCGTGAGGATGCTCTGTAAGCACGAAATAAATTCATCTATCCATCGACTTCCGATACGATTTCCACGACCCATAATCCTTTGGAATGTTCAATCTCTTCAACTTATGCCACTCTTTCATTGCCTGCTTCCGTGTAGCGTTTTTCTCTTTGACCAGATAATCGCTTAAAAAATTGATGTACCGCCCGTGCGGAATGTGGGCGAACGGCTCCTTGGAAACGCTCAGTCTTACATACTCTCTTACTAGGTCCCCGTAAGTGATCTTCCTTCCATTCAACATCTGCTCTTCCCGCCAGCGATTGAGCCTGTACCGTGCGCCGGACCGCCACTTCAACTTCGGCGCCAGTTTTCTCGCCTCTGCTTCTATGAATTTCTTGGTCACTTTGTTGCTCGTATAGAGCATGATCGGCAGATTCACGCTCAGGCCGAGTTCAATGTCCTTCACGCCTTTTGTTTTGAGGTTCCTCTTGGTCGGCGCCTCGGCTTTGCCGGTCGCGAGGAAGCGTAGGATGGCCTTATCGAGTTCGTCTTTGCGCAGTTTGTTCGATGACGGGATCCCGATCTCTTTTGCAAATTCCTTCAGCTCTGCCGCGTACCAATACCCATTGTCGAATTCCGTCTGCGTCATCGAAGCTGAAAGTTTTGCTTTCATCGGCTTCCCTTCAATGTAGTTCCAGTCCCGTGTCAAATCAATTGGACATCACCCGGTGCCCCACGAATTCAGGCCGATTTTGATTTTCCAATCCTGAACCGTTTTGATTTTCCATTCCCAAACCGAGGCGAGGGTGTCCCATTTCCCCCGAAGGGAAAAGTTGGAATTCCAGAATCCTGATTTTACGGTTTTGATCTGTTGTATCCCTTTCGGATCCATCTTTTCACCAAAAGATTTCCTCTGGGTCGTAGCCTGCCCCTAGCGCAGTCGAGGGATGGTGGGTGTCGATGTTGTCCCAAAGCGGAATTTAGATATTTATATCTTGACAACTATATCTTATATGTTATCATCTAAATTAGATGTGAAGCTCTGAAAATTTGTCAGGCCTTGGGTGGCTTTTGATTCTAGGTTTGGTTTTGCTTTACCCCGGTAGCTTAGAGCCTGCCGTAAGTCTTTTGTTTTCTGATTTTTGCGTGTAACTCCTTTAGAATCACATTTTTAGAGTACAAAAACTGGTTAAACCTTTTGTTTTCAATGAGTTCTGTCAGGCCACAATTTAGAAAAGTAATGAGTGGGTGGCTAAGCTGAATATCCTTGCATGACGGAACAGGTTGAGGTGTCCCAGCGCTCTTTACGGTTTTTTCTTCATCGCTGTAGAAATCGCCTTCTCCACCAGCGGCTCCATCACGGCATACCCGGCGGCGTTTGGATGCAGCCCATCCTCACTCAGCTCCGCCTTGAACATGCCCTTGTCGTCCACCATGCTTGTGAAGTAATCAAGGTACGTATGTCGGTTCGCGGCAGCGAACTCCGCAATCCAGTGGTTCAATTCGAGAATTTTTTCCGGTGGACGCCTCACCGATTGCTGGATCGGGGCACCCTGGGCATTGTGTCCGTAATCGCTCACTGGCAACACTGAGGACAAAACCACACGTACCTTGTGCGCGCGCGCCAGTTCGCAGATGGTGGTGATGTTCGCCTCCGTTTCCTCTAGCGTCATCGGGCCAGTGTTGCCGGCGATGTCGTTGGTCCCAGCCAGAATGACCACCACCTTCGGCTGCAGCGCGATCACATCATCGTGCATACGGACGAGCATCTGCGGCGTGGTCTGTCCGCTAATGCCACGGTCAATGTACGAATTGGCGTTCGGACCATCGGCCGCAAAGAACTTGCTCATGTTCGGACGTTGCCACGAATCGGTGATTGAATCACCAAGGAACACCACGCGCTTCTCTTTCTTCTGCGGAGCGGTGACCTTGCCGTCAGCCTCGCGGTACCGCGCCAACTGCGGCCAGTCATTCAGCCGGTTCTGCAACCGTTGCACCGTGTCTTTGAGCGTCGTGACTTCCGCACTTTCTTGCGACGTCGCAGCCTGCGGTGCAACAGTTTGTCCGGCCGGAGCTTGTGGTGCCGGAGTTTGCGTTCCCTGACTTTGCGCGGCCGTGCACGGAGCCATCAGCATCACCGCAGCGAGCAGTTTATAGAAACTTCGGATCTTCATGGGAGTCTTCCCCCTTGGAAATTGAAATCTGATCTACAAACGCGACGTCATATCTCGATGATCATGTCCTCTAAACGCGTTGGATATTTGTTGATGACCTCACCTTTATCTTTGCGCACGATGACCGTATCCGAGTGGCGGAAGCCGCCCCAATCCGGGTCATACACGCCCGGCTCGCAGCTGAACGTCATACCTTGTTTCAGCACGGTCTTGTCTCCCTCGGCGATCCACGGTGATTCATGCCCCTGCAACCCGATGCCGTGTCCAGTGCGGTGGCGCAGGAACTTCTCGAATCCCGCTTTGCGGATCTGGTCCAAACTCTTCTTGTCGACCTCTTCAGCGATTGCACCTTCCTTCAAGTTCTCAACACCGGCGTCATGCGCGGCGAGCATCGCCTCGAAGAGCCGTTTGGCGTGGTCATCCGGTTTGCCGATGATGAACGAGCGCTCGCACTCCACGGAGTATCCGCCAACTTGTGTG
>Ga0207041_1091_pt1 | contig 15001 bp, 15 predicted proteins | sample Alteio_BWMinCont_73_FD_153311 | JGI IMG/M metagenome (GOLD analysis project Ga0207041, IMG submission 153311) | Enriched cells from forest soil in Barre Woods Harvard Forest LTER site, Petersham, Massachusetts, United States -... | ecosystem: Environmental > Terrestrial > Soil > Temperate forest >... | reverse complement strand
GTCTTCACCAGCGGCGGAACGGAAGCGGACAACCTCGCGCTCTTTGGCGTGCTCAAAGCCGGTGATCACCTCATCACGTCGACGATCGAACACCATGCTGTCATCCACGCAGCGGATGCACTGGAAAAACAGGGTGTGGAGGTCACACGCATCAAGGTGGATGAGCGGTGCTGGGTGGATCCTGCGTTGGTCGCCGCTGCGATGCGCAAGAACACACGGCTGGTGAGCATCATGGCGGCGAACAATGAGACTGGCGTCATCCAGCCGATCGCGGAGATCGCGAAGATCGCGCATGAGGGCGGCGCGCTGTTCCATTCGGATGCGGTGCAGTGCGCGAGCAAGCATCCTCTGAATGTGGGACAGATCGGATGCGACCTGCTGACGATATCAGGGCACAAGATCCATGGGCCGCAAGGAACGGGCGCGCTGTACGTGAAAAAAGGCACCGAGCTGAAGGCGCAGATGCATGGTGGCAGCCATGAACGGCAGCGGCGCGCCGGAACGGAGAATGTCCCGGGACTGGTGGGCCTCGGCAAAGCGGCGGAGATCGCCCGGAAATCACTGAATGCAGAGTACGTTGCGAAGATCGCTGCGCTGCGGGACAGATTAGAAGCTGCACTACTTGCGTCTGTGGATGACTCTACTGTTAACGGCAAAGATCAACAGCGCGTGCCGAACACGGCGAACATTCGCTTCGATGGCGTGGACAGCGAAGCCATGCTGATCGCGCTCGACCTGAAGGGACTGGCGGTATCGGCGGGGTCGGCATGCTCATCCGGCGCGGCGGAGCCGTCGCATGTGCTGACGGCGATGGGGCTGACTCCTGCTCAGGCGCGCGCAAGTTTGCGGTTCAGTTTGTGCCGATTGAGTACGGAAGAAGAAGTGGATTTCGCTGTACAGGTTGTGCCGGAGGTGGTGGAGCGGTTGAGGAAGTTGAGTCCGGCATATGCTCGTGTTGCGGAGAAGGTCAAAACCTAAGACCACCACGGATAAAACAAAGATCAAAGAAAGATAAAACCAAATCATTTCTATTCATTTGTAAATGCAATGATGAAATAGCTTATCCTTATATATAAGCAACTTTGAACTCATGAGCACAGCACAGACCATAGCGGTGGCGATGTCGGGCGGGGTGGATTCGTCCACTGTGGCGGCATTGCTGCGCGATGAGGGGCATGCCGTGGTCGGGCTGACGATGCAGTTGTGGAACCAGCGTCGGCTGCCCGGAGCGGACGGCAAGCCGAAGCAGACTGAAGGCCGCTGCTGTTCGATCGATGATGTTTACGATGCAAGATATGTTGCCGAGACGCTGGGCATTCCGTATTACGTGGTCAATCACGAGGAGCGGTTCGAGAAAGAAGTGGTGAAGCCGTTCGTGAGTGAGTATCTCAGTGGACGCACTCCCATCCCGTGTTCACTTTGCAACAACCACCTGAAGTTCGACCAACTGCTCATTGTTGCACGGCAGATAGGTGCGGAGTTGCTCGCCACTGGACACTATGCGCGCAACCATTATTGCGAGAAGCGCGGGCGGTGGATCTTGAAGCGCCCGGCGGATAAAAGCAAGGACCAGACTTACTTCCTCTTCGGACTCACACAGGAGCAGCTTGCGCGCACGCGCTTTCCGCTGGGCGAGAAATTGAAGCCGCAGGTGCGTGAGGATGCGCGCGCGCATGGGCTGAATGTTCTAGCCGAGAAGCCGGATTCGCAGGAGATTTGCTTCGTCCCGGGCGGAGATTATAAGCAGTTCCTCGATGCGTACCTCGCGGAGCAGGGCGAGAGCCTGCCGGACACAGCCGGCGAGCTGGTGACGACGAGCGGGGAAGTAGTGGGTCGGCATGAGGGCATACACAACTTCACCGTTGGGCAGCGCAAGGGATTGGGCGATGCTGCGCGAGTTCGCGCTTTAAAGGTACCAGGACAGAATGCGGAGACAGAGCCGCTGTATGTGGTCGAAGTCCGTGGGGACAAGAAGCAGGTTGTGGTGGGCGGAATGGCGGATTTGATGTCCAGCACGATGAGGGTGAAGAAATTGAATTGGATCTCGATCGAATCACTCGATGCAGAGAAGGCGAGAGACCCATTGAATCCGCTGTTCCATGTGGAGGTGAAGATCCGTCACCGCCATGAGCCGGCCAAAGCCGTGCTGGAGACGATCGGCGAAGACGAGGTGCTGGTTATCTTTGAAGAGTCGCAGCGGGCGGTCACTCCGGGACAGGCGGCGGTGTTCTATAAGGGCGATGAGGGGGTGGGCGGTGGGTGGATTTCATAAGAAATCTAAGATTTCTTGATTTCAACATCTATTATTAGTAGTATTTTGAATTGATAGAACTCATTCCGGTATCTGACATGAAAACAATTTCTATAAAATCATCGATTCTCATTCTCCTTTGCATGACTTTGATGGCCCAGAGTGATGATAATTATTACAAAACCATTCAGAAAAAAATAAAAGGCCAATCCCTGTTGACCAATTCAAAAAGCTAGAAGAAACAGCTTACCTTGACTATTCCAATCCAGATAATTATCCGCCCTTGGCAAAAGCTTTTGGAGGAAGTGAGGAAAAATTGTGGGCCATTGTATATGCAGAAATGTATTGCAACATGACAAAGGAAACTCTTTGTGCAAATCAAATGGGCACATTTGTTTTTTCTATGTATAAAACATCAATCCAAATGCATACATACTGGATGGAGTCATATAATGATTGCGCTTGTTTCTATTTTAAGTTTCAGCTTAGTCAAATGAAATTCATGGACGATATCATACTTGAAGAGGGAGCAGATGAAGGCAATGTCGATTTTCCTCCGCTGACCATCAAAAAATTAATGGATATAAGGAGGAATCAGCTATCGGAAACAAGAGAAGTGTTCCCGAGTACAATGATTAACAACAAAACTCACGATAATATTATAAAAAATGGCGATTTATTTGAGAGCAGATTTCTCTCTGCATTCGGGAATAGCCAATACATATTAAGATTGAAAACCATACTTGACAGCGGAAATTATGAAGCTTATAGCTACTGGCTCTTTCAAGGGGCACAGCCTAAGGAATTCAATACATGGCTTATTAATCATAAAGATCAATACCAAGTGTGGTTAGATTGGGCGGCCAAAAACCCAATGATATTGAGATCACCCGATTTTCAACGACCATATTTTTTAAAGTAAGAAAGCATTCTTTTTTACATGCTTGAGACAGATTCGTGCTGGCCAGTGAGGGTGAGTTGGCCGGCGCCAACGTGGGCGTGAAGGCGGAAATCGCCGTTGCCGGATTTCGAGAATGAGCGGAACAATCCGCCCTTGTTCACGTGGAAAGCAACTGCATCGATCTCACCGGCGTTCACGGATGCATCCACATGCCGGTAGTCACCCGGGTCGCCGATATCCAGAGTCACTTCGCCGGCGTGGACTTCCACATCCTTATCACCTTGAACGCCCATCACATGCAATTCACCAGCGGGCATGCGCATCCAGAGGTCGGAACGCTTTGGAATTTTAATCATGATGCGGAAATCATTATGCGGGCCTCCGTTGATAGAGAGGTCACCGTTCCTGTCATTGCTCTTGAAGTTGATGCGAACGTCGCTGATGTCCTCAGATTGCTTGCTCTCACAGGTGACGGTGATCTTCTCATCCGAAGTGCCTTCGACATGCACCTCGCCGGAGCGTATATGCAGGCGGAGCGACCCATGCGAAGGGAAATTCGCCGCGAGGTCACAGGTTCCGGTGCGGGAGACGGTCTGGTTGGCTTGGCTGCCAGATTTCGTTTGGGGTTTCGCAGGCGTGGTCTGCGCTATCGCGGCGAATGTCACAGCAACGAAACAAAATGCAAATGTGATGATGGATACGGACTGTTTGCTGTGCATCGATATCACCTTCCGTTGGATTGCGAGATGCGGAGTTCGCGCAGACTTATCCCAGATCTCAATACAGGATGATACGCGCGGCGGTGAGTCGCGGTTCCATCGATATAATGTCCCATCATGCAACGAACCTTCCTTCTCTTCTTGAGTTTTTTCCTAGCCACAATTGCAACCGGGCAACAACAGGCGAAGCCGGTGCAGTATCCGCCGCAACTGACGGCGGAGCTGGTGAAGCTGCGTGACACTGCCATGCAGAGTGATTATGCGTATAAGCAGCTGGCACATCTGTCGCACAACATCGGGCCGAGGCTGAGCGGCAGTGCAGGTGCAGCAAAGGCGGTGGAGTACGTCGCGGATGAGATGCGCAAGCTTGGTGCCGAGGTCACGCTGGAGAAAGTCATGGTGCCGCATTGGGTGCGCGGCGTTGAGACGGGCGAGCTGGTGAGCTACACGGGACAGGCACCGACGACGACGCAGAAGGTGGTGCTGTGCGCGCTGGGCGGGAGCGTGGCGACTTCGGCGGAGGGGATCACGGCCGAGGTGGTGGTCGTGAATAACTACGACGAGTTGAATGCGCTGGGGAAAGACAAGGTAGCGGGAAAGATCGTCCTGTTCAACGTGAAATACGACAAGCAGAAGGCCATGGACGGCCATTCCTTCGAAGCGTACGGCGAAGCGGTGGTGTATCGCGGAGGCGGAGCGAGTGCGGCAGCAAAGCTGGGAGCAGTGGCGGCACTGGTGCGGAGCGTAGGCAGCGCGGATTTCAGGCTTCCCCACACCGGCGCGATGAACTATGCGGCGGATGCTCCGAAGATACCGAGCGGAGCGGTGAGCGCTGAGGATGCGGAGATGATGGCGGACCTGGTTACGCAGGGTCCGGTGAAGATGCATCTGGTGATGACGCCGCAGACGCTGCCAGATGCGGAGAGCTACAACGTGATTGCGGACCTGAGAGGGACGGAGCATCCTGAACAGATCGTGATCGTGAGCGGGCATCTTGATTCGTGGGACCTGGGAACGGGCTCGATCGATGACGGTGCGGGAGTTGTTCACGCGATGCAAACGATTCAACTGTTACACCAGCTTGGCTGGAAGCCGAAGCGGACCATCCGGTTCATTGCGTGGATGAATGAGGAGAATGGCGAACGCGGCGGCACGGCGTACGCCAAAGATTACGGAAGCCAGGCGGCGAACCACGTGGTCGCCATTGAAAGCGATAGCGGCTCAGGGCATGCGCTGGGCTTCGATGCGAATGTAAAGCCGAGTTCGATGGAGTATCTGTATCCGGTGGCGAAGGTGCTGGCGGCGATCGGAGCGAACATTGTGAATCACGCGGAAGGGCCGGTGGAAGCGGACATCTCCGGGATGCAGGAGCTGGGCGTACCGGGCATCGGCGTATCGAATGACGGACGCACGTATTTCCACTACCACCACACGGCAGCGGATACGCTGGATAAGGTCGATCCGAAAGAACTGCAAGAGAATTGCGCGGTGATGGCGACGCTGGCATGGGCGATGGCGAACCTGAAGGAGGGGTTGCCGCGGTAGAGCAGTCTATGGTCCATGGTCGATGGGAAATGCAAAACCAAAACCGTGAACATCCGGTGAAAATTTTGAATGCGAATAATCGAAGGACTGAATTTATTATCCAGTTTGATTCACTGGCGGGGTTGTGGAAAAGTTGTTGTTGACAAAAAAGTAAACATACCACATATTATGCGTACACAGGAAAGGAGGGGGTCCAATGGCGAGTTCAGCTTCAAGTTCAGATTCAAACTGTAGCAACTTATGTGAGGTGGCTGAGGCTTAGGGCGCATTGCTCTTAAGTCCCGCGCACTCGATTGTTGAGAAGCGGTTGGGCCACACAACGTGCGCCTCATGCCAATCCCAACAGTGCACCGGAAACGGCCTGCTGACAACAGCAGGCCGTTTTCTCTTCACGGGAAATTCATGTGAAGCACGATTATTTTGGTCGAATCTGTTCCGCAAGCACAATGAAATGGGCTATCTTGTAAAAGGGGTTTTTGTTCAAGGAACATCATCCCTTAATTTACAAACGACAACCTGCACTCAGGTATTTTATGGAATCGATCATCGCACTTTCGGAGCTGCTCGGTTCGCCGGTGGTGGACGCCAACGGCGGCATACGTGGGCGTGTGCGCGAAGCGGTGATCAACCGGCAGGAGGACCCGCAGCGGATCAGCGGGTTCCTGGTGAAGAGCCGCAGAGGGATGCGGATGCTGCCGCCTTCGCGCGTGCATGTGGTGCCGGGCGGAGGGGTGATGATCAGGAACGACCATCCTCCGGAAGAATGGGCGGAGCCGGTGAATTCGGCGGACGATCTCCACCTGGACCGTGACCTGCTCGACCAACAGATCATTGACGTGAACGGACGCAAGGTCGTCCGAGTGAATGATGTGGACCTGAAGCTGGAGACGGTGGGGAACATTTCGAACATCCGGATCAATGAAGTGGATGTGGGGCCGCGCGGTGCGGTGCGCCGGCTGCTGAAAGGACTGGTGCCAAGAGGGACGATACGAACGCTGGTGGAAAAGCTGGCGATCAAGAGCATCCCATTCGAGTTCGTGAACATGATCGAAGTGGACCCGGCAAGACGTGTGCGCCTGAAGATACAACATGACCGGCTGAATGATATCCATCCGGCGGAGCTTGCGGACATATTGGAAGACCTGGGATCGGCGCAGCGCGAAGCTGTGTTTGAAACGCTGGATGAAGAGACAGCAGCCGAAACGATCGAGGAGATCGAGGATCCGAAGCTGCAGCAGTCGCTGATGGAATCGCTGGAACACGACCACGCAGCCGACATTGTGGAAGAAATGGATCCGGACGCAGCAGCCGACCTGCTGGCCGGCCTCGATTCGTACCACTCGGTGCAGATCCTGGAAGAGATGGAGCAGGCCGAGCGCGAAGAAGTGCAAGAGCTGCTGGAATTCGACAAGAACACGGCCGCCGGGCATATGACCACGGATTACATCGCGGTGCCGCCGGATGCGACCTGCCGTACAGCGATCGATGCGTTGCAGAAGTATGAAGGAGGCGTGGAGACGATCGGCACGGTCTATGTGGTGGGCAAGGACGAGACACTGGTGGGAGCAGTGCCGCTTTCGAAGATCGCGATGTCAGTACCGGACGAGCCGCTCAAGCCGCTGATGATGGACGTGCTCATCACGTGCAGGATGAATTCCAAAGAAAAAGACTTTGCGGAGCTGTTCGACAAATACAACCTCACCTCATTGCCAGTAGTGGATGACAAAGGCAAACTCGCCGGCATCATCACGGCGGACGATGTGATCGGCATGCTGCGCGACAGAGTTTGACGTTCACCATCCTGAAAAGAAGCGCAAAGAATGAACTGGAAGAAATTCAGAACGGGATTCCTGTTGTTCCTGGCCGTAGCCGGCCCGGGCATCATCACCGCGAACGTGGACAACGACGCGGGCGGCATCCTCACGTATTCGCAGGCTGGCGCGCAGTACGGTTATGCACTGCTGTGGACGATGATCCCAACGACGATCGCGCTCATCGTGGTGCAGGAGATGTGCGCGCGCATGGGAGCGGTGACAGGCAAAGGATTGAGCGATCTCATCAGGGAAGAATACGGGTTGCGCATCACGTTCGTGATGATGTTCCTGCTGGTGGTATGCAATTTCGGCAATGTGGTGTGCGAATTCGCTGGTGTGGCTGAGAGCCTGCAATTGTTCGATGTCTCAAAGTACGCGAGCGTGCCAGTGGTTGCGGTGTTCGTTTGGGCGATGGTGGTGAAAGGAAATTACAAGACCGTGGAGAAGCTGTTCCTGCTTGCGTCGTTCTTCTACATCACATACATCATCGCGGGAGTGATGGCGCATCCGGACTGGCGATTGACGATGGTACGGCTGGTGACCACGCCGCCGAAGAGCGACTTCGTGGGGAATGAGTACATCCAAACCTATGTCTATGACGTGATCGGTGTGGTGGGTACGACCATTGCTCCATGGATGCAGTTCTACCTGCAATCGAGCATCGTAGAAAAAGGTGTAGGGCCGAAACAATATAAAGCGTCGCGCCTCGACGTGATCGTGGGATGCATCTTCACGGACGTTGTGGCGGTGTTCATCATTGTGGCATGTGCGGCAACACTGTATGTGAACGGGATCCGCGACATCAAATCAGCATCGGACGCGGCACTGGCGCTGAAACCACTGGCCGGACAGTGGGCGTTCATCCTATTCTCGTTCGGATTGCTGAATGCTTCGGTGTTCGCGGCGTCGATCCTGCCGCTGTCAACGGCTTACACGGTGTGTGAGGGCCTCGGGTTCGAAAGTGGTGTGGACAAGAAGTTCTCCGAAGCACCGTTCTTCTACTGGCTGTATACGGGGCTGATCGTGGCCGGCGCACTGGTGGTGCTGATCCCGAATTTCCCGCTCATCAAAGTCATCCTGTTCAGCCAGGTGTTGAACGGTATTCTGTTGCCGTTCATCCTGATCTTCATGCTCATGCTCATCAACAAACATGACCTGATGGGAGAGCATGTGAACACGAAGATGTTCAATCTGGTCGCATGGACGACGGTAGTGGTCATGAATGTGCTGACACTCGTGCTGGTGTATTCGTATATTCGTCCAAAGCAATGATGTTTGTCCGTAGGGAAACTAGATGACCTTGCCGCCGGCGATCTCTTTCACCAGATCCACATCGGCTTCGAGGAAATCATAATCGGGCAAAGTGGTACGTGGGACCCATTGGATGTCTGCAAATATTTTGTTCAACAGCTCACCTGAGAATTCAGTTACACGAAAAAATGTAAGCTCTACAGCGTTGCCGTTGCGATACGTGTGCAGCACCTGCGCGACCTGGTCACCGATGACGGCTTGTATGCCGAGTTCTTCTTCGAGTTCACGACGCAGGGCCTGCACGGGATCCTCACCGGGCTCGATCTTGCCGCCGGGGAACTCCCATTTGAGCGCGAGCGGATGGTCAGGGGCGCGCTGGCAGATGAGGATGTGGGAGTCCGTGGAGCGCACCATGATAGCGGCAACCACCTTGCGGACAGATTTTTGTGCAGGTTTATCCACGAATGATGATGACCTTGCCTAAAAGATGAGTTGAATATGATTTTACTTGAATGCGGATTTTAAAATCATTTAAGGCGAGGTAAGCCACACCCGTACAACTTCTAAAACCAAATGCAAAGGTGCTATCCCTCGACTCTCCTTCGATTTCGCTCAAGGTCGCCCGGGATGGCAGTAGTGAAATTCAGACAGGGTTAATGATCCGGAAGAGCTCGCGGAGACCGTGCATTAAGGTCGGTCCGGGAGTATTCAGGTATTCGTCACGGATGCAGTGGACGCGATTATTCTTGGCAGCGCGGGTTTCCCGCCAGTTCCTTTGGGCGACGATCTTATCGAGCGGAACACGGTCACCGGCTCCGCACCAGGCAGCGACGATGATCTCGGGGTCGGCAGCGCGGATGGTGTCTGCATCTGTGTGAACGCCGGGAGTGCCGAGGAATTGGCCGCCTGCGGCTTCGACGAGTTCTGCGACCCAATATTGCGAGTGGATGAGCGGTTTGCCCCATTCTTCGCAGTAGACGAGTGGGCGGTATCCGCCGGATTTATCGAGATGGATCTGGGCGAGCGCCCGGACCTCAGAGAGCTGATGCTGCATCTCGGTGATGAGTGCGTCACCTTGGTCCACAGCGAATGTGATGAGCGAGATGCGGGCGATGTCGCCGTAAACATCATTGAGCGAATGAGGAGCGAGGCCGAGGAACGGCACTCCAGCTTTCAGAATCTCAGCAACGGCATCAAGTTGGTAAGGCACACTGGCGATGACGAGATCAGGCGTGGCGGCGAGGATCTGCGAGCTTTGGGCCGTCCAGGAGTCAGCGACGATGATCTTGGGGTGGTCACGAAGGGAGGGGCAGACATCAATGCAATATTTAGTGCAGGCAACGACGCGGTCGAGCAGGCCCAAGTGGTCGAGCGTGGATGTGACGCTGGGTTGTAGGGAGACGATGCGCTTGGGGGAGTTGGGCACAGAACCATCTAACCACAGTGGACACAGAGTTTCACTGAGGAAATTGGTTTTCAGTCGTCAGTTCTCAGTAATCAAAAGCAAAAATCAAATGCAAATGCAAATGCGCTGTCCCTCGACTCATCCGCACAGCCGAGGGCGGCTGTGCCACATTCGATCGGGATGACAGGCTTGATAAGTGAAATTTGTGATTAAATCAATTCATGTACACAGAACAGGTATTGGACCATTTTCAGAATCCGCGGAATGCGGGCGAACTCGTGGATGCGGATGTGACCGTGGAACATAGCAATCCAGCGTGTGATGACCGGTTGCGCCTGCAATTGAAGATCGCTGATGGGAAAATTGTGGCGGCGAAGTTCAAAGTGATCGGATGCACGCCGACGTATGCGTGTGCGTCGGTCATGACGGAGATGATCATCGGAAAGAATGTCGAAGAAGCAAGAACGATCAAACCAGAGACGTTGGTGGCTGCGCTTGGAGGATTATCACGGGAGTCAATGCATGCGAGCCATCTGGCGGCGGAGACGTTGATGATGGCGGTGGACAAATACATTTGTGATCTGCGATAAGTGATTTGTGATTGAAAATCAAGAGCAAAAGCCAAAGCAAAGTCCCTCCACTCGTCGCGGCATGGACCCTCCGCTCCTCGCTCGGGATGACTAATCTATACAGTCAATCTATTGCACATTCATTTGGTGGCACTAATCGCTTCGGGCCAGTAAATGGGCCAACGGAGTTCGCTCGCAAGTTGTTCGAGGTCGCGGTTGGGATTGATGGCGAAGGCCTGCTTACCGAGGCGCATCATGGCAGCGTCATGGATGGAATTGCCGAAGACCATGTCAGGCTTGCGCAGGATGAGTTCGTTGATGCCGATAGCTTTACCGAGTCCGCTGGGCATGCGTAGGAGTTTCTTGGTGACGATGCCGTTCTCGATCTTGGCATTGGCGGCGATGACATTGCGAGGAGGAATCTGGAAATCTTTGATGCCTTCGTGGATGACCCACTCGTTGGTGGAGGAGACGGCCCAGAGTTCACAGCCGCCTGCTACAAGGGTGCGGGTGAGCTCGAGCATCTCTTGGAAGTAATTGGGTTTGACCATGGCGGCGAAAAATTCTTTGGCAGCGTCTTCCATAGTGGTGACCGGAATCCCGGCGTACATGGTGGTCATTTCGCCGCACATCTGTTCTTCGCCGACTTGGCCGAGTCTGTAATCGTCATAACGCCGGCGCGCCCATTGGACGATCTCATCGCTGACCAGGCTGTGTTTCGCTGGATTCTCACCCATGCTCCAGTAGAAAAAATCTTCTCCACTGTTGTTGGTCCAGAGAGTACCGTCACAATCGAAGACGGCGAGTTTGGGTTTTTGGGAGATGATTGATTGAATGAATTCATTCGGCATTGTTCCATCGTAACAAATTGAGAAAATGTCGATGGTCAATGGGAATACAAATACGCACAGCCGAGGCGGCTGTGCCACACATGTATGAGTCATCCCAGCAATGCGGCGTACTCTTCGGGAGTGTTGACGTTGCGGATGGTGTTGTCGTCCTCGACGGTGACGTAGCGGATGCGGTCTTGGTGTGCGTGCATGACGTCGCGGGCGTTGTTGGTCACAGGAGCTTTCAGGATGAATTCGATCATCTCGCGGCCGAGGATGATGGGATGGCCGTGCTTGGCCATGCCAGTGGCGGGGTCGATGACCTCGGGAACGATGGCCCATTTTCCTGCGCGGCTTTCGATGCGAAAGGATTCGGTAAGTGCGGCGACGGTTGCGGATGAGATGGGCGGACGGTCCACGAGGGTGACGACGGCGGCATCGCGTCCGCGATTGAGGACTTCTTGCAGGCCGGTCTGCAGGGAAGAGAATTGTCCGCGAGATGGATCGGGGTTGATGGTGAGAAATGCGCCGCGACGGTAGATCTCTGATTTCAATGATCCGACGTTCGCACCGCCGACCACGATGACGAGATCAGTAGAAGCGAAGAGCATCTCGATAGCAGCGCCGAGAAAGTTCGTGTTCTGCCAGGGAAGCAGGGCCTTGTCACGGCCCATACGGGTAGAATATCCGGCGGCAAGGATCACACCAGCGAACGCAGGGGCGATCATTTCTGTTCTTCTTTAGTGGGAGTAGCTGGTTCGTGTGATTCAGATTCGCGTTCGCTGGCTTTCTTTTTCGTCCAGGCGAGGTGGGGAAGAACCGCTTGCGATTTACGGCGCGCTGCGATCATCTCCGCAACGACGGCAATTGCGATCTCAGCCGGAGTGATGGCTCCGATGTCGATGCCGACGGGTGAATAGACGCGGTCGAGCTTCTGCGGAGGGATACCGATTTCCTCAAAAGCTTTTCTGATGGCAAGGAATTTTCGCTCTGAACCGATCATGCCGATGAAGCGCGCAGGCGTATCGATGGCCCAGCGCAGGATCTTCATATCGTCTTTGTGTCCACGGGTGACGATGACGAGGAAGGCGTTCTCTGAAGGCGCTAGCTGGGAGCAGACGCGCGGGTAGTCGTCAGCGAAGATGTCGCGGGCATCGGGGAAGCGTTCGCGGTTGGCGTATTGTTCACGGTCGTCGATGACGGTGACGTCGAATCCTGCGAGGCGTGCGGCCTGGTAGAGGCATTGGGAGACGTGTCCAGCGCCGAAGATGTAGAGGAGCGGCGTGGGCACGACCGGCTCGACGAAGACCTCCAGCGTGCCGCCGCAGACGAGTCCATTGTCATAACGCGGGTCTTGGTTGAGATGGAAGGTGAGGGTCTGCGGTTTTTCGTCCTGCATGACCTGCTTTGCGACCTGCCAGACCTCGGCTTCGACGCAGCCTCCACCGATGGTGCCGACGATGGAGCCGTCATCGCGGACGAGCATCTTCGCGGTCTCATAGGCTGGGATAGAGCCGCGGACGTTGATGATGGTGGCGAGAGCGCCACGGCGTCCTTCGGCGCGGAGCTGGACGATGGAGGAGTAGAGATCCATTGAGCCAATTCTACTCAAAATCTACTAGAGAGATGCAAAAACAGAGGGAACCCAACCACGGATAAAACAAGTATTAAGAAGGATTTGGTAGTGGGTGAGGGTGCTGCCCCCTCCCGGCACGCTGATCTAGCGTTTTCCGGGGCTTATAAGACCCCGCTGCACGGCTGGTGCTACCCACCGATTGCAGAGTCGTATTATGGGGTCAAAGCTGTTCATGTATGTAACATAATTCAATTCGCGTAAAATCTCAATTCATCATTTATGAAATCAACGTCATCAAGAGTCTTATGATATTTTTCCAAGTATGAAAGCCATACGATTCCATGAGTTCGGAGGGCCGGATGTCCTGAAATATGAGGACGTGCAGGAGCCGCAGTTGCGCAAAGACCAAGTGCTCATCCGGGTAAAGGCCTGTGCGCTCAATCACCTTGACCTGTGGGTGCGCAAAGGATTGCCGGGTGTGAAGCTGCCGCATATCAATGGCAGCGACGTTTCCGGGGTGATCGAGAGCGTGGGTGAATACATCACCGATCTCAAAGCCGGGCAGCGCGTGCTGCTGGCTCCGATGGTGTGGTGCGGCGCGTGCGCAGTATGCGCCGATGGACGGCAGAACATGTGCCGGCAATTCACTGCGCTCGGCAACGGTGTGGATGGAGGCAATTGCGAGCTGATCGCGGTGCCGAGGGCGAATATCATCCCGATACCTGACAGTTTGACCTATGACGAAGCGGCGAGTGTGCCGCTAGTCTTCCTGACTGCGTGGCACATGCTAGTGGGACGCGCGAACTTGCGCGCTGGAGAAATAGTGCTGGTGTTGGGCGGGGGGTCGGGCGTGGGGTCGGCGGCGATACAGATCGGGAAGTTGCTGGGCGCGCGCGTGATCGCGACCGCTGGCGATGAGCGCAAGCTCGACCAATCCAGAGAGTTGGGTGCGGATTACACAATCGACCATTACAAACAGAAGATCACGGAAGAAGTGAAGAAGATCACGGCCAAGGCAGGAGTCGATGTTGTTCTGGAGCATGTGGGTAAAGCGACTTGGAGCGAGAGTGTGGCGTCACTGAAGCTAGGAGGAAGATTGGTCACTTGCGGTGCGACAACTGGTCCAGAAGCACAGTTCGACCTGCGTGTGTTGTTCGCGAAACAGCTGTCGTTCCTTGGTTCTTATATGGGAACGCTTGGCGAACTACACGAAGTTCTGAAACATGTCTTCAGCGGGAAGCTGAAACCAGTGGTGGATAAGACATTTCCGCTGCATGAAGCGAAAGCGGCGCATGAGAGGTTGGAGAGAGGCGAACAGTTTGGGAAAATTGTTCTAAACCCTTAAACCCAACCATAAACTTAAAGAAGGATCAAATCCGATAAACCAAATCTAAGTTTATCTTTCTTTAATCCGTGGTCGATTTTATGGCAACCGTACTACTAGCGTTTGAAAGCATTTCAGGCTTACAATTAATCCATCATGGCCCCAGAGACGGTAAAGCCGATATTCATGTACGAAGAAGAGCAGCGGATACCGCTGCAGCCGGTGCAGTTCGGTAGCCAGCAGCCGGAGGGCATCCTGCTGACCACGGCGGATGCGGCGATCAATTGGTGCCGCAAGAACTCCATCTGGCCGATGACGTTCGGCCTGGCGTGCTGCGCGATTGAGATGATGGCCATGGGCGCTTCGCGGTTCGATATTGCAAGGTTCGGGGCCGAGGTGTTCCGTCCATCGCCGAGGCAGGCGGACCTGATGATCATTGCGGGACGCGTCTCGAACAAGATGGCACCGGTCATCCGAAAATTATGGGAGCAGATGCCGGAGCCGAAGTGGGTCATCTCCATGGGTGCATGCGCAACCTCTGGCGGTGTATTCAACAACTATGCGCTCGTTCAAGGGGTAAATCAGGTCATTCCTGTAGATATCTATGTGCCGGGATGCCCGCCGCGGCCTGAACAACTCATCTATGCCATTATGCTGTTGCAAGAAAAGATCACCAATGACAAGGGGTCCACGCGCAGAACGCTGAATCTGGCGTAAAAACTGCCTTTGACGACCTGAATTCACAGCAAAATAAATTTGCGGCCGGTGTATCCGGCCGTTTCATTTTGGAGTACACTTTCCGCCGACTTCCCATCA
>Ga0207041_1104_pt1 | contig 15058 bp, 12 predicted proteins | sample Alteio_BWMinCont_73_FD_153311 | JGI IMG/M metagenome (GOLD analysis project Ga0207041, IMG submission 153311) | Enriched cells from forest soil in Barre Woods Harvard Forest LTER site, Petersham, Massachusetts, United States -... | ecosystem: Environmental > Terrestrial > Soil > Temperate forest >... | reverse complement strand
ATCCCCACGCCTATCCAACTTTCTCTCTCAAGAACTGATTTCGACATCTGCAAGGATACTGATTTTGAGGTTCCGACCGACGATGCGTTGCAACAGTAGCAAGTAGCCAAGCCAAGTCCTGTGAAAACGGGATTATCGGAAACTGGAAATTGGGCAATTACAGTGGTTACTCTAAGCGTCTAGCCGGGTATTTGCGACTCGCAGCTTTTTGTTCGTGCACTGGCAAGGGTTCTTCCCGCAGCCGATACACAAGCCCTGGCGAAATGCAAACACAAACGAATCCCTAAGACTTCCCTGAAGCTGCCGGGTCTTGAACAATCGAAATCTGCAGTTATGAACAGCCTGACTATCTCATCTGAAAACCGCAGGCTGCGGATCAGGGCATATTCGACGCAGCCGCCGTACCATCAGACCACTTGTCTGCCAGAACGAACAGAATCGTCACACGTTCCTCGGGGTCATTCGCCACCATGACAGGTGAGTTGGGATCATCGGCCGCCCAACTCTTTGTCATGTCTCCGGGGGAAAAAAACATCGCATGCGAATGCCAGCTCTTATCCCGGTCGTTTAAGTACTGCTGCTTCGACATCATGTAAGCCATCGCGCCAGGCTCCAGCGCGGGGAGCTCCTTCTTGTCCAGTGCCGTCGCGATTGCGTGCGCAATTTCAGCCTTCGATTTTCCTACCAGCACAAGCCTGGTCTTCATCAGATAGATGGGCGCAAAGCTCCTCGTGGCTTGCGCGTTGAAGCAATGGGGTGCACGCATCTTCGGATTCCAGAACTCCATCTGATCCGTGCTCTGCCCCCACGACCTCTCCACGATGCAGAGAAAGCCATTCGTGCCCTTCACCGCTGTCTTATATCCCTCGCGTCCTAGCACCATCACTTCGGCTCCATCGGAAATAGAACCGGGCGCGGCACTGCGAGCCAGCGCGATCTCGGATTTCTCGTCAGATATCAGGTACTGATTCAGGGGAGCCATCGCCGGATAGGCAGCTTTTCCGGCCTGTGCAACTGCCTGCCCGCCTCCGTCAGGTAAAATAATCGCAGAGCGAATGCCAAAACGATGATCTTGAAGTGATTCTTCCGCATCCGATCCTCCCAATCCGCGCATTTCGCGACGGTAAGCATCGACCTTGAGATCGATTCGCAGATTGTAAATAGGGCAAAATGGGCAGCGTCAAGCCGACATAGTATAATTCACGATTCAATCATTCCGAATCCGTCAGAACCAGGCTGCCTGGAATATCTCAACAGTCGGGAATAGGGCAATGCACTCATCGAGCGTCAGTTTACAGCGCTTCTCAAGATTGGTCACGATAAACGGGCTTATCGGATACTGGCGCACCAATGTGGCAATAGCTGGTCTCCTTGCAGTTAAATCCAATTTCGATTTCTAACGACAGTAAGAATTTCCGACCTTGGAAACGCCGGCAAGATTTCAACCAAAAAAAATGGCCGGGAGGGGGAGCCCGGCCATTCTTTTCTTAGAGGGAAGAAACTTTTTCAGCGAGCCGCGATAGAGCAGTTGCCTAGAACTTGTCTCATGAATCCGGCCGGCCCAGAGGAATCATGAACCTCAGGGCTAAAGCCCAGCCTTTGTTGGCTGCTTAATGTCGCGGCTGAAGCCGCGACCCACAAAGACTATTTATGAGACGGCTTCTAGTGAACGCCCAAATTGTGAGCCCCGCAAAACACCGAAGTGACCAAGCTGGCGCTTTGCGGCACCCACCATGCGCGGCGCACCCAGCTGTACCTGCTATACATCATTTTTCTGCCGGCAAAATCCAGCAAAGCCGGAGCAACTTGAATCACCGCGTACAGCGAGGCGTTTCCCGCAAAAGGTCGAAGCAGCGGATTCAATTCCTGCGCCCCGGTCGTGGTGATGGAGTGCCGCGTGGACCAGGCATCAAACGCGGCCGCGCCATGTGACGCGATGCCCAACGCCATCCAGAGGCGACGGTTGCGGCGGTCCTCTTCGCGCAAAGCGGCCACAGACACAGTCATGGGCCTGGCGGGCTTCAGAAAGGCGATCGGGGCGGAAGAGTTTACCGCCGCGGATGGAACGGGAGTGAACGGCAATTCGGCCAAGCTGGAAACGGCGACTGGCTCCGTTGCTTCAGCGACTTCGGTCGTCGGGGGTTGTGTCCCCGGAGTCGTCGAAACCGGCGTGGAAAGCGGCATGAAATTTGCTGCAGCCTCAGTGCCGCTGGGCGATCCGGTATCCTCCGGCTGAATCAGCGCGGCTTCTTCTGCGGAGAAGCGCGCTTGTGTAGCCAATTGCAAGTGAAGCATCAGACCGTTGGGCTGTAAGAAAAGCCCACACCCGAATGCAGCGATTGCGAGAAACATTCTACTCACCTCAGTACGCTGCAGGAGTGCGGCTGGGCTGCACTCCTGCAATGTGAGGCAATCGTAAAAGTTGGAGGCGGCGCGGGCTATGGCACGGACGTCCCGAAATCTTAGTCCGAAAGTCCTAGAACTCTTGGGGGGTGAACAAAGGAGCACATTACCCGTGGGGCGCCGCAGGCAGAGCTGGAAGGTCACGGGCTTATCTACATGAAACTACATATACTTATGGATTTGTCTCAGGGGCGTCCGGCCACTCCAGTATTTCCACCTTACCGTCCGGATTGCGCTGCACCGCCGGCGCATACAAACCTATCTGATCGCGACGCCACCAGACCCCCTGTTCGCGCCGGTCCGTCCAATCCGAGAAGCGGTATCGCCACAGTACGGCGCGAATCTGTTCGGGAGGGTGTCCAGGGAAGGGATTTCCCCCGAACAGGGCCAGGACATCGGGCTCACCGGCCAGCAGCCGTTGTTCCACATGGAACACAAAGGGGTATTGCCTCCAATTACCCAGCGAGGCGAACCATAGGTTCCAATCGAAGCGGGGCTGGTAGGGCGCATAAATTCGAGGAGGGGCATGCACATCCTGTGGCTTGTACTGGAACGGGTAGGCTATCCAGGTCTGTCCGTCGAGAGAACCCTGGAATTCGATTTCATAGCGGTCGCGCGTCATGACGGCAAACAAGCCGAATTCATTGGCGATGCGAAATGGCTCCAAGGCGGATACGGGAGATCGTGGCAAGGGCGCCTGGGGGGCCACCATAAATATCAGTAGCGCCGAGGTGGAATAGAAAATCCAGCAGAGAAAAAATGCCTGCACCCACATTCGGAAGTCACGAAGCCAGTCGCGCGGCGCAACTGGCACAAGAGGCATCGCGGGGTCGGAAAAATCCGTGGGCACAGGTCGTTGCAAATTTCGTGGAAGAACCCATGCCAGAAATTTATCGTCCAGAAGCAATATGCCGAGGACCATTACGAGATAGTTCAGGAAAGCGTAATTGCTGGTAAGAATGATGCCGATCTGCCACGGGGTGATTATAAAGAACAAAAAAATGCGCGAGCGACGCGGCAAAAACATCGTAAAAATAAAAACCAGTTCGAGCGCCAAGGTCAATATCGCCGTCGCTTCATGAAACGCGTGAGGCAGATGATGCGCGTACCAGGCGATCCACGTGGGCAACGGGCCGTTTTGATAATACAAATCCATCGCGGAGAAATCGCGCCATTCCGGGTCGCCTCCCAGAATTTTCGCGATCCCGGACTCAAAATAAATTCGGAACATCAACCAGATCAGAAGAAAGCGGCTGGCCCGCGAAGGGTAATCGGAATTCCCCCAGCGCGGACGCCATCCGGTGGGCGTGAAAAATAAGCTGAGAAAACCCGCTTCGAGCAGCATGCCGTCGGATTGATAGCTGGCAAAATCCTGTGCGGTGGCAATAAAGGAAAGAAAAGCAACCAGGCAAATCACCAGCGCGCCACGCGGCCAAATGTTGAGTATTAGCAATACCGACGCGATCATCCCGGCCAGGCAAACCGCAACGAGAGCGCGGTCGCTCGACGACCACCAAAACACAGTGGGGGCAAACCAGAAGCGCTGCATTCCCAGTACGCGCGCCACCTCCACCAGATATTCCCGGGCGGGAAGAATTCCCTGCGGGCCGATGAGCCCGCGAATTTGAAACACCAGGGAATAAAAAGCCGAGAAAAATATTAATCCCAGCGCGCGCAGAAACAGCCAACGCGCGGCCAGATAACCGGGAGGTGTGGAATCAGGCCCGAACAGGAAACGCGGAATTGCCCTGAAATTGAATTCCATTCCGGTTCATTCATTCCAGTCAAGATTCCCATGCTCCGCAATTTTGGGCAACCCTGCGGCATGCACCCTAAGTCTGCATGTCCTCATCGTTCATTTGCTTGGGACCATAAAAACGCTGACGGCATTTTCCACAGCGGTAAGGGCGGACCTGCATGAAGAGCAGCACCCAATATTCCAGAATCCGTCCGCGTTTCGTGCGATGCACATGCATGCTCCCGCATCGGGGACACGTTTTTTCAGGATGATAGACGAACAACCCCAGAACACGTTTCATTGACAGATATGGTACCTGTAAGATTATTTGGGTGCAATCCTCCAGCCAGTAGGACAGGCTTCAGCCTGTCAGGTTTAGATTTTTGCATGTTCAGAATTTAAACCAACCAGGCTGAAGCCTGTTCTACAACGACGCCAGAACTTGCAATGCGTGATGACGAATCTTTCCCAGATTGCGATTGATTACGTGCGTGCGGGAAAGGAATTGGACGACGGGAGGACGGCGGATGGCCAGACGATCCAGGGCCATTTTGAGGCGCAGATCGTGAGGAGCGTAATGCAATCCGCGGGCGAGAATGTCGGCTGCGTCCATTTTGCGATCGGCTCCTACGTAGACTTCGGCGAGGTTTAAATATAATTGCGCCTGGCGACGGTTCATGCGCATGGCAGAGTGGCAAAGCTTTTCTGCTTCCGCCCACTTCTGCTCGGCAGCCGCCACCGCCACACCAACGTAGGAAATATAATAGGGGTTGTCCGGTTCTTGATCCAAAGCGGAACGTAGATGCGGGAGGGCTTTATTCGCGTCACCTCCGCGAAGGAAAGTAAGTCCTGCTCGAAATTCCTGGAATGCTTCAATCCGGACCATGGTCGCGCCCTCCGAATGAATGGGGCCCAGCGGGTACCTCGCCTGGTTTAGTGCCGCTAAAACTAATGCAATTTCCGTTCCGTTTTTTCACCGGAAACCATTAAATGCTTGTAACTTAAGACTAGATTCGCGTATCGCGAAAACCAACTGGCCAAAAGGACTGTTTTGGGACAGTGCGGCACAAAAGGTACGGTCCGGAGCGCTGATTCTGCTGTGCTACAATCGCTGCCTTTCCCACACGATATATGGGATTTATGACCAAAATGTCTAACCGCGCCCGCTGGATGATGTTGTGCCTGCTCGTTCTCTCTGCCGGGCTTTACATTGGCACGGCAGCAAAGCCCGCCCTGGACGACGAGGACGTGGACGCGGCGCACGCCATGGTTTCGCAGGAAATGCTGCTGCGGCACGACTACGTGGTCCCCTACATGGACGGCCTGCGCTACCTGATTCGCCCTCCGATGCACTATTGGCTGGTAGCTGCCAGCTACCAATTGCTGGGCGAGAACGAATTTGCCACGCGGCTTCCGCTGGGGCTGGCCGTGGTCGGGATTGTCCTGCTGACGTTTGAATTTGGCCGGCGATTTTTTTCTGATCGCGTGGGCTTTTATGGCGGTCTGGCGATCGCCACCAGCGTGGGGATGTTTATTTACACGCGAAACATGATTCCCGAAGCTCTGTACACGCTGGCATTCGAGGGAATTTTCTATTTATTTTTACGGTCGTGGACCGGGAGCCTGGACACGCGCATCGGGTACTGGGGCGCGGCGGCGCTGTGCGCCGCCGCCGTGATGACGCGCGCGCTGATCGGACTGGTGTTTCCGGGCGCGGCGATTGTGGCGTTCATCACCATGTCGCGCGGCTGGTGCAGGTGGCGCGAGCTGCGCCTATTTTCCACGTCGGCGGTTTTTCTGGCGCTGGCCGCCCCGTGGCACGTCTTGGCGGCGATGCGCACACCGGGATTTGTCTGGGCGTTTTTCATCAACGAACACATCAACCGCGCACTGGGCAGACGCCTGCCGCATGACTACGGCGCTGTGCCGCTGTGGGCATGGTGGAGCGCGCACCTGGTGTGGCTTTTCCCGTGGAGCTTCTTTTTTCCGCTCGCTCTTCGCGAGTTGCCCCTTTCACCCGGCCGCTGGGGCAAGGACACGGACCTGGCTTCGCAAGGCCGCCTGATGCTGCTGGCCTGGGCCGGAGTCATCCTGCTGTTTTTCACGCTGGAAAGCGGTTCGCGGCTGGAATATTACAGTTTTAGCGCCTGGCCGGCGATGTGCCTGTTGCTGGGGCTTGGAATTTCCCGCGCCGAAGAGACGGACCAGAAATGGCTGCGCCCGGCGCAGCGAATCCTCGCCGGATTGTCGGTAGTGCTCGCCGCGGTCGCGGGATATTTCCTGATTGGCACCATGCATATTCAAGCGGCGAGCGATGTTTCCGGCCACTTGAATATGCGCAGCCCCGAAAATTATTTGACTGGCATGGTTCACCTGCTCGACCTGACTCCCGAATCGGTGGCCGATCTGCGAATTCCCATTCTGCTTTCTTCCATTTCCGTGCTGGTCACTTTTGTTGCGGCATGGATCATGCGAGAAAGGCGCATCCAGTGGCTTCCGAATATTGCCATGGCCCTGGGCATGGTGGGATTCATCCTGGCCGCGCACATCGCGCACGACGTCCTGAATCCCACTTTGTCTTCCCGCACGCTCGCACTCGAATTGAACAAGACCCTGAAGCCGGACGACCAGGTTGCACTGTACGGAGACATCCGCGTCGCCCCCGGAATCGCGTTTTACGCGCACCGCAATGTGTTGCTCTTCGACGCTACGGGAAGCAATCTGGAATTTGGCTCTCATTATCCGGATGCGCCGAAGCGCTTTTACAACGAAGAGGAGTTTCGCAATCTCTGGCAAGGCAAAGGGCGCGTGTTTTTGGTGGTGCCTTCGGAACATCTGGAAGAAGTGAAAGAAAAGCTGCGCGGAAATTCTCTTTGGGTGTTCGCCGCAACCGGGGGGAAGACTGCCTATGTGAATCAAGGACCCGAAGTGGGGGTCGTTCCCGGAAACGTCGAATCTCGTCAGTAAGGTGTTTTAACTCTTCGCGCCATCGCCCACCGACTGAAGATTCTTCTGCTCAATCTCCTTATTCAAAACCTTGGCGCGTTCCAGGGCCACCGCGATGCTCGGGCTGATGTTCCCGGTCCCGACATGCTCCTCAAATTCGGATTTGCGCATCAAGGTGGCGGGCTGTTCGCGGGCGCCGCATAGGATTAGTCCGCGGCCGGATTCGCGAACGGCGTCAGCCAATTCTTCCAGGGCTTGCAGGCCTGTGGCGTCAATCGCCGTCATGTTTCGGAGACGAAGGATCAGGATGGGAGGCAGTTCCGAAAGATGATTCGTGATTTCCTCGATCTTGTCGGTGGCGCCAAATAGAAACGGTCCGTGGATGCGGAAGATCGTCACATACGGCGGAATTTCCTTGTGCTGCAGGATGTGCACCTGGCCTTCGCGCAGATATTCGTCCGTAACTTGCGAGACCGTGGTGGTGGCCGTGACTTTCCGGATATAGACGAGGGCGGCGAGAATCATTCCGGCTTCGACAGCTACCGTCAAATCCGCGAATACCGTAAGCGCGAATGTAATTAACCACGTGCCGATTTCGAGAGGGGTAAGTTTTAGCAACTCGGGAATTTCGCCCCACTCGCCCATGTTGTAGGAGACCACCAGGAGGATCGCCGCCAAGACCGAAAGCGGAATAAATCTGGCCAGCGGCGCGGCGAACAGCACAATCATCAATAGAGTGAGCGCGTGAATCATTCCGGAAACCGGCGTTTTTGCGCCGGAGCGGATGTTCGTGGCCGTGCGCGCGATGGCTCCCGTGGCGGGTAATCCTCCGAATAGCGGAGAGAAAATATTGGCAATGCCCTGGCCGACCAACTCAACGTTGGGGTTGTGTTTGGTGCCGCTCATGCGGTCGGAAACCACCGCCGACATCAGCGATTCGATGGCGCCCAGCATGGCCACCGTAATAGCCGGCGAAATCAGCGGGCGCAGCAGATCCAGACGAAATTGCGGAATTCTCATTCCCGGAAAACCGGAGGGAATACCGCCAAAGCGTGTGCCGATGGTTTCCACGGGCAACTTAAAAGCGATCACCACCGCTGTGCCCACAAACAGCGCCACGATGTATCCCGGCACGCGCTTCACAAAGCGCATGAAGAGCAAAATCAAGATGAGCGCGGAGACGCCAAGCGAGGTGGCGAGCGGTGAAAGCGAACCCATATTTCGGGCGAGAACTTCCATGCGGGCCAGAAATTCTCCGGGAACCTTATCCACGTGGAGACCAAAGAAATCCTTGATCTGCGTGCTAGCAATGATGACGGCAATGCCGTTCGTGAATCCGACGACGACGGGGCGCGGAATATATTTCACCGCCGTGCCCAGGCCCGTAGCTCCCAGAATCACCAGCAGCACACCCGCCATGAGCGTGCACATGAATAAACCATCGAGCCCATAGCGCTGCACGATGCCAAACACGACGACGACGAAGGCTCCGGTCGGGCCGCCAATTTGCGTTGTGGATCCGCCCAGCGCGGAGATCAGGAATCCGGCGACGATGGCGCAGTACAATCCCGCCTGCGGCGCAACCCCGGAGGCAATCGCAAAGGCCATGGCCAGCGGAAGCGCTACGAGGCCAACCGTGACTCCGGAGAGGAGATCGGCGGAGAATGTCCGGCCGTTATAATCCCTGAGACATGAAATCGATCTTGGTAGCCAGTCTTGCATAACGATATTCCTGCGAGAAGTTGTTCGAGGCGTCCTTAATATCTTGCGGGTTGCAAGTCGCCTACGCGCCAGAGCGCCGTGGCGACGCGGCGTGTAGCACAAACTCACTCGGTCCGCTCTCGATTATTATTATATCGCGCAGCGTGAAATCCGGCTGCGGAAAGGCGATATATTTCTTAATCGCAAACCAAGCTTAACAACGGTTGGATCAACAGGGGGTCCGCGGTCTGGTAGGACAGGCTTTAGCCTGTCTGGTTTGGCCTGGGCGTTAGGATAATCTAAACCAAACAGGCTGAAGCCTATTCTACTCGCGCCAGGGCGATTGATTGGGCCAGTGCCGCAGCGCGTCGGTGGCCCAGTTGGTGGTCTTGTCCGAGTGGCACGTCGTGCACGGATTCGGGATTTTATATTTGTCCGTCATTGCGGGCGTGATGACCTCGAACGTGTGCGCTCTCACAAAGACGCCGGGAATCGTCACCTCCATCTTAGGCATGTGGCAGGCCACGCATTCGCTTCCTGCGGAGCCCACTTTGTGATGCGTATGCTCGGCGAGCGTAGCGCCGCGCGGTCCGTTTTGCGAGCCGGGACCGTGGCAGTCCAGACAAATTTGATTCGCCGGCTTTCGCAGTTGCGCATAATTTCCGGTGCCGTGTACATCATGGCAATCAAAGCACGTTACGCCATGGCGATACATTTCGCTTCGCACGAAATCATTTCCCTGCATACGATTTTTGTGCGCGGTGCCTTCCGGAAAATGCGTGAAGCTCAACTCGCCCAGCTTGTGGTCCTCGAGCTGCCAGTAATCCCGCAGATTTAATCCCACGCGATAGCCGACGGGCCAATCGTAATATTTCCCCTCGATCGGACTTGTTAGTGGGCGGCCTTGCGAGTGGCACTGAATGCAGGTGTCGTTCGCGCTGATGGTATCCATGCGCGCGGGATTCAGGATGTTGCCGCGGGTAGCGTGTGCGACATGCTCGCTGCCTGGGCCGTGACACCGCTCGCAGCCGACGTTCCACTCAGCGACCTCCTTGGTCTGAATGTTGTAATCAACAGAATGGCAGCCGTCGCATGTAGGCCCGGTGGGCCGCTTCATGTTGTCGGGAGGATAAAATTGTACCCACCAGTCCGTGCCGTCCGCTACTTTGTAGGGGCGCCAAGCCTTATTGAGCACGTCCCATTGCGCGGGCTCCGGGAAATAGTCGTCGCCGATCTTGGTGAAGTATCGCTGCTTCCACAGGCTCCCGTAGACATAAGCAACCTCCTCTTTCGTGAATTTCTTGCTGACGTTATTGGTGGCGAGGTCGGGGATGATGGCGTCGGGATGCTCGCGGGGATCGCGCACGACGTTGGCCATCGGGGTTTTCTTCCAGCGCTCGTAGATCTCCACGTGGCATTTCTGACAGGCGATGGACCCGACGTAATGCGCTGACTTTGTTATTTCAGCCTGCTCGACTTTTTCCTGCGGCGTAGTTTGTGCAATCGAACGAATAAAGAGAACCAGCTTCCACGCCGTGTTGCCGTCCTCGAACATGTGCGGATTGCCGATGGCAGGCATGCCCGTGTGCCGCACACCGTTCTGAATGATGTAATGGAGTTCGCCGTCGGTGAGGTTCTGCGTGGCAGGCACGCGCAAATCCTGTGCCCTGGGATAAAGATTCTGGCCGACTCCGGACCGGCCATTACCATCCAGGCCGTGGCACCCGGCGCAATGGTTTGTGAAATCCCCGCGAGCCTCGCGCATTAAATCCGGACCGGGTGTTAAGGGATTTTTCGACTCTTTATCGTTCCGGGGAATTCCCAGATTGCGGACGTTGCGAAATACAATTCGCTCCAGCGTAGAAGGCGCATCGGAGGCGCTGAAACCGCGGCGGATCACGGCGATGCCGCATGTCGCGCCAATCAGCTCCGCACCCAGCAACACCAGAAGCAATGCATCCCGCCGTTTCAAGATTTCTCCCTGGAGCCATTCCGCTGCAAAGCCGTGCACAGGAGCGTACCAAATTAAGACCGGAGAACGGTTAAATATCAAATCACATATCTAAATCCTCGCGGAAAGCAGCAGCGGGCCGGGTTTCAGGCCACTTTCAGATTGCGATGATCTAATCGAGAGGTCGAGGAACGCGGGTTTTTAGTAGCGCCGGCGTCCCGCCGGCGGTTTTCGTATCCGTCGCGCAGCACAAAACAGCCGGCAAGATGCCTGCGCTACCAAACCCCGTACGGCGTGGTGAGATATATGCCCTTGGAACCAGAGCCGTCAACCGTGGCGAGATAACTAAGCTGGTCCGCAAAATAGATGATTTTGGGCGACTTTCAGGTTGTAATTGTATCATCAGAGGCTGAATCCCCATGCGCATCCTCATCGTGGAAGACGAAAAGAAAATGGCGGACCTTCTGAAGAAGGGCCTGGAAGAGGAAAATCATTCCGTCAACGTGGCGTTTGACGGGCGCACTGCTTTGGAAATTGCGCAGGATTTTGAGTTCGACGTGATCGTGCTGGACGTCATGCTACCCGGCGTGGACGGTTACGAAGTGGCTCGACGGTTGCGGAAAAACCAAAACGAAACGCCGATCCTGATGCTCACCGCGCGCGACGCCGTGCCGGACATCGTAAAAGGGCTCGATGCGGGAGCGGATGATTACCTGACCAAACCGTTTTCGTTCGAGGAATTTCTGGCGCGGCTGCGCTCGGTTTCGCGGCGCGGCTCCGCGCCGCGTCCCACGACTCTCACGGTGGGAGATCTGGTGCTGGATCCAGCCACGCACGAAGTGAAGCGGGACGGAGAAGAAATTCATCTCAGCCCCACGGAGTTTCGTCTGTTGGAATTTTTGATGCGGCGCGCGGGACGCGTGGTTTCCAGAAACACGATTGTGCAGGCCATCTGGAATTTTGATGACGACGTGGAAGAGAATACGCTGGACGCCTTCATCAGCTTGTTGCGCAGCAAAGTGGACCGCGACCAGAGCGAAAAGCTGATTCAGACGGTGCGCGGCTTGGGCTACACGATTCGCGAAAGTGCAAAGACATGAAAACATTTTCCATGCGCATGCGGCTGGCATTCTGGTATTCCGTGATGCTGGCGCTCGCCCTCTCGTTTTTTGGAGTGAGCGCATATTTCGCGATGCGCAGAAGCATTCACATCACCGTGGACGAAGAATTACACGCCCGCGCACAGGGAGTTCGCGGCCTGATCGAGCGCGCCTTCCGCGTGGACTACACGGAAAATCTGGAAGATAGCTTGCGCGAGCATTCCGATCTGCGCACCGGCGGCGAGTTGCTGCAAGTGTCGAACGCGCAGGGCCATTGGCTCTATCGTTCCGAGATCATGAGCCAGCTCGACGTTCCCCGGCCGCAAAATCCATCGGCCAAAGCCTACAGCCTGCGTTACAAAGACGATCCACTGCGCGTGCTGGACCAGGTGGTCACTGCCGGCGACCGGACGTATCTGATTCAGGTGGCCACGGAGATGGACGATTACTATGCGGCGCTGGATCGCATTAAGGCGCTCCTGCTGATCTCTATTCCGGTATTCCTGTTGTGCGCGGCGCTGGGCGGTTATTGGATGAGCCGGCATGCGCTCGATCCCGTGGACCAGATTATTCAGACGGCCAGAAACATCAGTGTGCAAAATTTATCGAGCCGCCTGGAAGTTCCTGGCACCGGAGATGAACTGCAAGCGCTTTCGGAAACGCTGAACAGCATGCTCGAACGCCTCGAAACCGCTTTCAAAAAAATCACGCAATTCACCGCCGACGCTTCCCACGAATTGCGCACGCCCGTGGCCGTGATGCGAACCCGCGCCGAACTTTCCCTGCGCCGGGCGCGTTCCGTGGACGACTATCGCGAAACGGTCGCGCAGATTCACTCCGAACTCGAGAGGACTTCGGACTTGATCGAGAAGCTGATGTTTCTTGCGCGCACCGATTCGGGCGCGGAATCCATCCCCTTTGCACGGGTGAACCTCTCGGAAATTGTCCGCGAAGTTTGCGCGCAAGGCAGCGCCCTGGCCGAAGGCAAACAAGTGGCGTTTCACCAAAATTTGCCGAACCATCCCGTGTGGGTTCAGGGAGACGAGGATTTGCTTCGCCGCCTATTCCTGATCCTGATTGATAACGCGGTGAAATACACGCCCGCGAACGGAAGCGTTGCAGTATCCGTGCTGGAAAAAAATGGCGCCGCGATTGGGGAAATCCGCGACACGGGAATCGGCATCGCCTCCGCCGATCTGCCCAATATCTTCGAGCGATTTTACCGCGCCGATAAAGCTCGTTCCCGCGAAACAGGCGGCACGGGCCTGGGACTTTCCATCGGCCGCTGGATCGCCGAAGCCCATGCCGGGGCGATTGCTGTGGAGAGCACTCCGGAACACGGCTCGACGTTTCAGGTTCGTCTGCCAATTAGCAGGAACGGCAGCTAGTTCATCAATCTGGAAGCGATTTGGGCTTTCTGTCTGGTAGAATTGGATTCACAGTGTTGGCGCGGTCGCCAAGTGGTAAGGCAAAGGTCTGCAAAACCTTTATCGGCGGTTCGATCCCGCCCCGCGCCTCCAATTTTTGATCCGAAACAGAGCCACTCTTTCCTGCGCACACACGGAACCATGAAATCGAAAGCTACACGCCGACATCCTCTGCAATGGATTTTGGAGCCAATGGAAGCGGAGCCTTCATTTTTCCAAAAACATATGTTCGGGTGTCAGGCAGCGTATCTACATGGGAGGCTGGTTCTGGTGCTGGCTGCCAAGGAAGAACCCTGGAACGGGCTGATGGTTTGTACCTCCCGCGAATATCATTCCGCGCTAGTGGCCGAATATCCCGGCCTGCAGCCTCACCCGGTCCTGCCCAAATGGCTATATTTGACGCAATCCAGCAATGAGTTCGAGGAAATGGCACAGCAGATCGTCGTGCAAACACTGAAAAACGACAGGCGAATCGGCGTGGAGCCGGGCGGCGGCAAGCGAAAACAGCCTTCCTCCTCATCCATTAAGAAACGCGGAGCAGATCGAAAAACGTTCGATTGACAGGACCATAACCTTTCAGTACTCTTATCGCATGATTTCCGACGTCCAGAAGACCAAGCAGGCTTGCCTCTGTTGTACCTGCTGTATGTGTGTGTCTTCTGGCGCAGGGAGCTAATACTCTAGATTCATAGCAAGCACTTCTAGAATCCCACCGCCAGGAGAACCCTGACGGTGGGATTTTTATTTTGGGGATCGAAAATCTTCCAAATAAATTTTGCCAGTCAGGCGGCGGGAAGGAGAAGGCGGCAAGCGAGTCTTCATTTGGGCGGCAACCAGGAAAGTTAAAATCCGCCGGAATGAAAACCTCAAGGCCGAAAATTCGCGATGAAAAGGATATTTATGAACGCAATGTTCGGCATTAAGGCGAAAGCGATAGTGATCTTCAGTGTGCTCCTTGCCGCATTCCATCCCCCCGCACAGGCAGCGGATAGCGGCGTTTCTAAATCGCCGGAACCTGCGGCGATGACCTCCGCGCCCTCCATCGAACGGGTGACGGAGATTGTCGAGGAGCAAGGAAAAGAAATTGAAGCGTTGCGCGCGGCGCTGCGGGATCAGCAGGAGCTTACCGCGCGTCTTTTGACGAAACTCGACTCCCCGGTAAGCTCGCCCAGCATTTCGGAGCCTGCTGCCGGCGTGGCCGCCAATTCGTCAGCCGGTGCGAGTCAGGCCGGGCTGTCTGAAAAAGTCGCCAAGCTGGAAACCGACCTGGGGAATTCGCAAAAAGAAATCGAAAATCGATTGAAAAGTTTCGGCCCCTTTGTTTTCAGCGGAGATCTTCGATTGCGCGCGGAACCCACATTCGGGGGACCCGTGGATTTGTCGCAAGACAGGTTCAGGGGAAGAATCCGTTTGCGCATTAATGCCGATGCGCAATTAAACGATCAGTTTAAGGGCGGATTTTCACTGGCTTCGGGCGACCTCAACGATCCAATATCCACGAACCAGACTCTAAGTCAGTACGACACGCGCAAGCCGATCGCCATTGATCGCGCCTACGCCACGTACAATCCCAGCTGGTTCCGCCCGCTCACGCTTACCGGCGGAAAATTTTCGTATCCCTGGTACAACACGGAGCTCGTCTGGGATAAGGATTTGAATCCGGAAGGCGCGGGCGAAACGCTGGCATTCAATATCAAAACGCCGGTCCTTAAGAAGATCGCCGCCGTTGGATTCCAATTGCCCTTCGCGGAAAATAAGCGCTCTTTGAGCACCGACAAGAGTTTTTACAACA
>Ga0207041_1103_pt1 | contig 15110 bp, 12 predicted proteins | sample Alteio_BWMinCont_73_FD_153311 | JGI IMG/M metagenome (GOLD analysis project Ga0207041, IMG submission 153311) | Enriched cells from forest soil in Barre Woods Harvard Forest LTER site, Petersham, Massachusetts, United States -... | ecosystem: Environmental > Terrestrial > Soil > Temperate forest >... | reverse complement strand
GAATTCAACTTTTTTACAACCTACATATTTAGTGAATTCAATCTTATTATTCATCATTTTGTACGTCATTTCTTGCGTACCGACAGATTTCATTCTCAACAAAACAGATCTTCCTTCAATAGTATTTTGTACAATTAATTCCTTTTCATAACATGCTGTAATCGTTGCATCGGCAGGCTTTTCGGCATATTTAAGTTTTCTTGATAATACAAAACGCACACTATTCACTGCTTTTTGTGCTAGCTCAATAAATTGTTGACGACCTGTACAACTCATTATAGGCATTTTGTGTTCACCCACTTCACTAAAAAGTTCAACTTCCAAATCGGGACTAAACTCAGTTTCAGCACTCCTTGGATTACCTTGATTTACGGCATTCCACCATCTTAGGTTAGCTCTTTGAGCTGCACTTATAACTTCCCAATTTCTGTATTTTAGAGATTCTTCTTCCGTTAATTCTATTTCTTTACAAGCACTTCTTTCAATAAATTTTGTAAATACAACTCTATTCTTCAGATGTGGATACGTATATATTTCTTGACCCTCCGAAATAAATGTTTGTTTGCCGCCAAGATAAAATTCAGACTCATTATCTACATTTATTACTTGAGGATAAAATATGAACGAATTTTTAATAACGTATCTAATCATGCCGGCAATTTCAGAACAATTATTCATAAATTCTTCCCGACCTTTATAGGAATCAAAAAGAAACTGTCCATCATCTACAAAAGTTTCCAAGGTCACCTCTAAATCTTCACTAAAAGATTTTTCCGATTCACGAGGGTTATTTTGATACATAGAATTCCACCAGCCTTCCACATGCCTCTGAACTTGAGTTAAACTTGTCATCTCTCTCCAAAAAATTTTGTTAATATAAATTTAAGATTTTATTATAACGCAGTCCTTTCGGACTATCTCGTTAAATTCGTGCGTTTACAATTTTCTCTATAATGCTCGTCTTCTCCTGGAACTAATACGAATTGTTCGCTTTTTTCAGTATTTACATATTTAGTGAACTCAATCTTGTTATTATCATTAATCGTATACGTCATTTCTTGAGTCCCAATAGAATGCATTCTCGTCCAAACAGACTTTTCTTTTTTAACATTTTCTATGATTAATTCATGTTCATATCGTACTGCTATCTTTGAGTCTGCAGGCCTTTCAGCAAACTCGAATTTTCTTGATACTACAAAACGAACTTGATCTATCACTTTTTGTGAATGCTCAATAAATAGCTGACGACCTGTGTACTCTTGAATCAATATGCGACCGTCCATACATGCGTTCATTTCAACTTCTAATTCTTTAGTAAATTCTTCTTCAGCTTTACTTGGATTGCCCTCAATAAAAGCACTATAACAGCGTAGATACGCTTTTTGCGCTGCTCCATAATTTCTATATTTTAGAGATTCTTCTTCTGTGAGTTCCTTCAAAACATCTGTTTTAGCATTAAAAAATTTAGTAAATAAAACTTTATCACTTTGGTTAGGGTATGTATATTTTTGCCTGCCTTCCGAAGTCATTTGACTCCAGACTGATTTTCCATCTTCTAAATTTTCTACAATAAAAATTTGTTTATAACTTAGAGAAAGTTCTGATTTATCTGTAATCGACCTAAAATAAGGATTAAATAAAAAGGAATTCTCAATAATATATCTAATTACTCCTGCGGTTTGTGTAGAATGATCCATAAATTGATCACGCCCATGATATTCTTGGTTAGGCTCAGGTTTTCCATCTACAGATCCTTCCAAGGTCACCTCTAAATCTTCACTGAAAGCTTCTTCGAAATTGCGCGGAATATTTTGATAGATTGAATTACACCATCCTTCCACATGACGCTGGACTTGAGCTAAACTTGTCATATTCCTCCGGGAATTTCGTGTATTAATACAGACAATATTTTTTTAGAACTATTCTTGTCAAAAAACATTCAGATCTGCTGACACTGTGTCGTAAGAATTTTAACACAAAGAAGAACACAAGAAACAAAGACACAAAGAAAAACAAGCACTCTATTGTTTTTTCTTTGATTCTTGTGTTCTTCTTTGTGTTAAAATTCTTAAAAGCCGATCACATTTAAACGTGTTCTTTGCTTCATTCTTTGTTGAAAAAGATAAACGTGCTGTTTCGTTGCGGAAACAACCATTTGTTCTGCTTGATTTAACGTTCCTGTCATTCGTTCTTTGCGAACTTGCAGCGTGCTATTTAACTGATCAATATTCAAAAGCTGTACACGGGGGTTTCCGCTTAGACTAGGGTCTACATTACGCGGAACACAAAGATCCACGATTAATTTACGACTCCCTTTTTCATTTTTTAAATCTTTTGGTCTGGCTAAAAATTCTGGGGCTTTGGTTCCAAATATCACACAATCATATTCAGGCCAATTCGATAAATGTTCCCAAGGAAGTACCTGCAGCTGATATTTTTTTGCACAGTCTAACGCATGTTGGGCTGATCGATTGCATATCGTTACTTGTGGTAATCTACGAGTACAAAAAAAGTTTAAAATCTTTCGATTAATTTCGGAAACTCCAACAAATAAAATCTTGGCTCTTGCTAAATCTTCAAAAGATTCTCTAGCAAAAGCAAAAACTGCATGCTCGATATCTGGCATTCCTCGTCCCATATCGAGTTCTGTTCGGACCTGTTTTCCTATTTTTAATGCTTTTTGGAAGAGATAATGCAATTCTTCGGGCAAGTCTAATGCTTCGGTGGCTATCTCATAGGCATTTTTGACCTGACCTTGAACTTCTGTTTCCGCAACAATGGCACTATCTAATCCCGCGGTTACGCGACATAAATGCAAAAAAGCATCAAAGCCAAAATAAGAATAAAGTTTCTGATCAAATTCTAAATCTATTTCTTGGCGCAAAATATTTAAGAGATAAGTATGAGTTGCCGCTAGATCATCGGAAGAAAAATAAGCCTCAGTTCGATTACAAGTTGAAAGCAAAACAATAAAATGATCTTTGTGCAAAGAATTTCCTACAGCAAAGCGTCGTTGAAAAGCTTTAGCAAGTAGTTCGCGAAGTTTTAAATCGGCAAGCTTGTGGTTAATTCCCATGACACCGATGCGCATTTGTCTGCTCCTAGTAATATCCAAAAAGAATCTTATATATTTTCTTTCAATATTTGCCAAGTAGCAGAGAAGGGCTTTAGTAGATAAAAACCATTAATCTTGCGTTTTCAACATTTCACGCAACCGCGGAACATCTAACCATTCACTATTATTTTCAGAAGTGTATGCAAATCCATCCGGAAGATGGCGGCCTTTGCGGCCTGCTAAAAATCGATCCAATCGGGCCGGATCATCTGTATAGATTTCAGGGACAATGACATAATGATCTTCGCAATCCAATGTATGACGAGCATCGTCAATACTGACCATTAATTCGTGTAGCTTTTCGCCTTCGCGAATCCCGCATACTTTATATGAAACGCCAGGAGCTACTGCTTCTGCAAGATCTAAGATTTTCATACTAGGTATTTTAGGAATAAAAATTTCCCCGCCGCGCATACGACAAAAGCTTTTTATCACAAAATCAACCGCTTGATCTAAAGTAATCCAAAAACGAGTCATCCGAGGATCAGTCAATAAGATTTCTGAGCCCCCTTCATCGGCTATTCGCTTCCATAGAGGAATAATACTCCCCCTGCTTCCTACCACATTTCCATAGCGAACCACGGAAAAGCAGGGAAAACCCCGGGCCCCTACATAAGCATTTCCAGCAACGAAAATTTTATCGGAACACAGTTTAGTCGCCCCATAAAGATTTACTGGATTCACAGCTTTATCAGTAGAAAGGCCAATGACTTTTTCGACTCCGCAATTAATAGCTGCATCAATGACATTCATCGCGCCATTGACATTCGTCTTAACAAATTCGGACGGATTGTACTCAGCTGCAGGCACTTGCTTAAGAGCCGCGGCATGGACGACAAAATTAACATCATTAAAAGCGCGTTCCAAACGCGGACCGTCTCTAACGTCCCCGAGGAAATAACGGATCTTAGAGCTAGAAAAAATCGGTTCGGAACCCTTCATTTCCCATTGCTTCCATTCATCACGACTGAAGATGATTACCTTACGGCATTGGTCCTCATTAAGCAGTTTTCGGGCAAGGGCACGCCCAAAACTTCCGGTACCTCCGGTAATGAGAATCGATTTATTCTTGAACAACAAGGGGTCAGTCATGTATAGATATACCTCTAAGATCCCTCTTATCTATAACGCCCTTTTAGATTTAATACAAGGTTATGGCAAAACAATACGACGAAAATAGTGTAAAGACGCTAGATGCCCTTTCTCATATCCGCCTGCGGTCGGGTATGTACATTGGTCGTCTCGGTGACGGCAGCCATCCTGATGATGGAATCTATATCATGCTCAAAGAAGTCATCGATAACAGTGTCGATGAATTCATCATGAAACATGGTAAAAAAATCGAGGTTTCCATTGACGATAGTACAGGAAAAGTTGCTGTACGTGACTATGGTCGTGGAATTCCTTTAGGAAAAGTGGTCGAATGCGTTAGCCAAATTAATACGGGCGCCAAATACAATGATGATGTCTTTCAATTTTCTGTGGGCCTAAACGGAGTCGGTACTAAAGCTGTGAATGCATTATCCAGCCATTTTATGGTACGTAGTTTCCGTGATGGAAAAAGTGTCGAAGCTTCCTTTTCACGCGGTCTATTACTCAAAGAAAAGAAAAGCAAAGAAAGTGATTCAGACGGCACATACATTGAATTTATTCCCGATACCGAAATTTTTAAGAAATTTCGTTTTGAAAAAGACTACATCGTCAAAAGACTTTGGCACTATGCCTATTTAAACCAAGGTTTAGTTCTCGAATTTAATGGCGAACAAATTGAATCGGAAAACGGTCTTTTAGACCTTTTAAAAGAAGAAGTCAAAGAAGAAGGGTTGTATGAACCCCTACATTATCGTGGAAAGCAGCTTGAATTTGCTTTTTTACATACTCAGAATTACGGGGAAAGCTATTTTTCTTTTGTGAATGGCCAGTACACTTCTGATGGTGGAACCCATTTGTCCGCTTTTAGAGAAGGAATTCTTAAAGGCGTCAATGAATTTGCGAAGAAAAATTTTCAGGGTGTGGATGTTCGAGAAGGAATTTTAGGGGCTGTTCTAATAAAAGTAAAAGATCCAGTTTTTGAATCGCAAACCAAAAATAAATTAGGAAATACTGAAATCCGTGGTCCCATCGTTCAAGAAGTGAAAGAGGCTGTCGCTGATTTACTTTATAAAAATCCTGCTACTGCTAATCAGATTATTGAACGCATTGCTTTTAATGAAAAACTGCGTAAAGAGCTCTCTGCTGTAAAAAAAGAAGCAAAAGAGAAACAGAAAAAAATCTCGTTTAAAATCCCTAAACTTAGGGATTGCAAATTCCATGCTCAGGATTCAAGTGCCAAACATGGTCCGACCATGATTTTCTTGACTGAGGGAGATTCTGCAAGTGCTTCCATTGTTGCGGCACGTAGTCCCCTGACGCAAGCTGTCTTTTCACTCCGTGGTAAGCCATTAAACGTTCACGGGATGAAGATCGATCAGCTTTATAAGAACGAAGAAATGTTCAATTTGATGAGTGCCTTAAATATCGAAGATGACATTGAAAATTTACGTTATCATAAGGTTATTTTAGCCACCGATGCCGACGTTGACGGGATGCATATTCGCAATTTATTAATTACTTTCTTTTTAACTTATTTTGAAGGGTTGGTTCTGAATGGACATTTGCATATATTGGATACTCCCCTTTTCAAAGTAAGAAACAAAGAAAAAACCTATTATTGCTACAACGAAGAACAAAGAGACGAAGCGATTGCCTTATTAAAAAAAGGGGTCGAGGTGACTCGCTTTAAAGGATTAGGTGAAATTTCTCCTAACGAATTCCAGCAATTCATCGGTAAAGATATTCGGTTATTGCCTGTAACAATCCAATCTTTTTCAGATATTCGTCCTACACTAGAATTTTACATGGGCAAAAACACACCCGAACGCAAACAGTTTATTATGCACAATCTCATTAATGAAGATCTAAAAGAACCTCTACCAATGACTCAAGCAGTGGAGGAAGTGAATAATGGATGATTTTAAGTTCTTGATGAAGGATCATTATCTCAAATATGCCTCATACGTTATTCTTGAGCGGGCCATTCCTCATGTGATTGATGGACTCAAGCCTGTACAAAGACGTCTATTATATACTTTATTCAAAATGCACGATGGCAAACTGCATAAAGTTGCCAACGTCGCCGGACAGACCATGATTTATCATCCGCACGGGGATGCAGCCATCATCGATGCTTTGGTCAATGTGGCCAATAAGGGTTTCCTGCTCGATATGCAAGGAAACTTTGGAAATATTTTTACGGGTGATCCTGCAGCTGCCGCGCGTTATATTGAAACGCGATTGTCTCCGATGGCTAAGGAAACGCTTTTTAATACTGATCTGACTGAAATGCTGCCTTCCTATGACAGTCGTCATATGGAGCCTATTACATTGCCTGCTAAAATCCCTCTTCTTCTTCTACAAGGTGCTGAAGGGATTGCCGTGGGGATGTCCACGCATATCTTGCCTCATAATTTTACAGAATTGTTAGAAGCAGAAATTGCTATTATTGAGGGACGTGATTTTCTTCTCCTTCCTGATTTTCCGACTGGCGGCATTATGGATGCTTCTGATTATCAAAAAGGAAAAGGGAAAATTCGGTTACGTGCCAAAGTCGAAGAGAGGGATGCAAAAACGCTAGTCATTACAGAAATTTGTCATGGGACTACGACAGAATCCTTGATCCGTTCTATCGATGAAGCAGCCAAGAAGGGCAAAATCAAGATTGATGCCATTAATGACTATACCGCTTCCAAAGTAGAAATTGAGATCAAGTTACCACGCGGTCAATATGCTAATGATTTGATAAAAGCTTTATATGCTTATACAGAATGTGAAATTTCATTAAGTTCACAGATCATCGTGATTAAAGATCATCTTCCTTGGGAAACCGATGTCCATGAAATATTGCATTTTCATGCAGTAAAGCTTCAAGAATATTTGCGTCGTGAACTCGAAATTGAACGCGATCGTCTATTAGAAAAGGTTTTTGAAAAGACATTGGAACAAATTTTCATTGAAAATCGTCTCTATAAGAAAATTGAGACCATTACTTCTTATGATAAAATTCATGATACGATTGAACACTCATTAGTGCCTTTTCATAAGCAACTTTCGCGGATCCCAACATATGATGATCGAGAAAGATTGCTTAATATCCCGATTCGTAGAATTTCACGCTTCGATCTCGACAAAAACCAAGATGAAATTGCAGCGATGGGAATGCAATTAGAAGAGGTTGAAAAACATTTAAAGAACATTAAGAAATTCTCGGTGAATTATCTTAAAGGTGTTCTCAAGAAATATGGAAAAGATCACCCAAGACGCACGCTAATTGAAGAAATCGAACAGATTGATATGCGGGCAATTGAAACACGCACAATTAAAGTAGGATTTGATCCTGCAACAGGTTTTGTGGGCACCAAAGTCACAAGTGATATTTCCTTTGAATGTACTAATTTTGACAAATTATTACTGCTTTACAAAGATGGAAGTTATACCGTTATTAACATTCCAGAGAAACAATACGTTCAACAAGATGATAAGAAAATTGTTTACGCTGGTCCTGCCGATAAAAAAACGATCATTAGTGTGATTTATAAAGACCCCAAAACACATTTCTGTTTTGCTAAACGTTTTATTGTATCTCAATTTATTTTAGAAAAAGAATACCGTTTCTTCGAAGATGGGATGGAAATGAGTTTTCTCTCTACTCAATCTAATCCTGTAGTTGAAATGCAATTTATTCCTAAGGTAAAGCAAAAAGAAAGCAAAGCGAAGTTTACTTTCGAAAATGTGTTAACCAAAGGGGTGAGTGCAAAGGGAATTCGTATGGCGAAACGTGGAATCAAGAAAATCGTCTTGCTTAAACAAGAATAGGCCTGAATGACCGAAATAGAAAAAGCAAAGCATTATCTTTATAAATTGTTAGCTATGAAAAGTTGGCATTCAGTAGAGCTTCAAAAAAAACTTAAAAAGTATGAATTATCATCAGAAGAAATTTCTAATCTAATCGAGGAAGTCGAAAAATTAGGCTATATTAATGATGATGAATGGCTAGCTTCTTTTATCCGAGGCCAAACGGCTAAAAAGATAAGCCCTCGCATGATTACCTGTAAATTAAGGCAGCGAGGGGTCTCTTTTGATCCGGAATTAGTCAAAGGGACGATGGAATCAGAATCCCTTCAAATCTCCGCATTATTGAAAACTAAGTATAAAAATCGCGATCTTAAAGATTATAAAGAATCGCGTAAAGTCTATGCTTCTCTGGCTAGAAAGGGCTTTTCCCACCAAGCTATCCTCTCTGAAATTAAGAAATAAAATTATTTCTTTAAAACCATCAAAACAGTTTATTTTATAGTTAATATATGGTATAATACTGGTTATTAATTAGATAAAAACAGGATAAAGTGTAACTTCATATGAGTAGTACTCCTCTATCGAGCCCTTCTTTTCGAAGTTCAGCCTATTTGTTTGTAGAACCTGGTAAAGTTAGAAAACACCGTAAAATCATTTCTTCTCAGACAAATTTTACAGCTACTGTGGGTCTTAAGCCTGAAGGGATCAGCAATGAAGACGAGATTGATCATGCTTATCATAGAATGCAGTCGATTTATTCTTTATTTCTCGCCTGTTACGAAAAAGCTGTGCGTTCCGATGGAACACACTACCCGGTGACGGTTGAGGCTCCAGGCGCTAAGTTACAAATTGGTCAAGGGAACAGAGATTTTCATGCAGCCCACGTCAATCCTGGTTCTGGGATAAAGACTAATTTAATGGATAGCATGAAGGAAAGCATTGCAAAAGAAGGCATGACTCCTAAAAAAATTAAGCTTTTTGCCTGTGAACATTTAGAAAATAAATCCCCGAACACACAATTGAAAGCATTTAATAAAGCATACCCTCATAACGATTTTATACCCCCTCAGTTACGGTTAGAAATCAATGCTACAGAAGGAATGCCAAGACGTGTAAACCTCACTGTGGATAAAACCTTAGAGTCCCCTGCAGCCCGTCAAGAGTTATCGGAACTTGTTGAAAAATGTTTGTGCGGAGAAATGAATCCTGAAGAAGCCCTCCAAGAGCTTCAAAAAAAATATCAAGAAAGATTAGCCAAAAAATTAGTTGTATTTCAACAAAAGCCCGTTTCTGAAAGAAATAAGGAAATTTGTGACAGTTTCCAAAATGCCATTCTGGGGACAGTTTTAGTCACAAACAAAGAAATGATCGGCATCTATGATCTCGAAAAAGACAAGATGATTACGCCTACAAAGAAAGAGATAGAGCAAGCCTCGTTAGAACTTTTTCGAAGTAAGCATGATCCTAGTCTGCGTCGCAAGTTGTTTTAACAGTTCCTTTTCACATCCCCGCATCCTACAACCCATAAGCCCGAGGGGCAATAAAGTTATGTCGTCCCTTCAGGACTCAATATTTTATCATCATTTACCCAGGCCTCCGCTGCGCTGCAACCTGGGCTGTATCATTCCCCCCTTGCAGGGGTTAGGACAACGTTCTAGTTTTAAGAAATTTTTATACTAATGCTTGTCCTAATCCCTGCAAGGGGGAAATGATACAGCCCAGGTTGCAGCGCAGCGGAGGCCTGGGTAAATGATGATAAAATATTGAGTCCTGAAGGGACGGCATACTTCGTAACCCAGGAAACATAAGGAAAAATTAAACTTTTCAAAAATCTCCTTTAGTGTCATGGGTATTTACATGAACAAACTTCCTAAAATCACTATCTACTTTTGGATCATGAAAATTTCTGCGACCACATTAGGTGAAACAGCAGGTGATCTCCTATCTATGACATTGAATGTTGGCTATGCTGTGAGTTCCCTTATCTTATTAAGCATTTTTTTTGTTGTACTTTCCCTTCAGCTCCTATCAAAAACCTATCACCCTTTACTTTATTGGATGGTTATCCTTCTTACTAGCACAGCAGGAACGACCATGTCCGATTATATGGATCGCACTTTAGGATTAGGTTATGCCAAGGGCTCTTTAATTTTAGTAACCATTTTATTATCTATTTTCATCTTTTGGCGTATGACTAATACCTCTTTTTCTGTTGAAAAAATTAAAACAACCAAAGTGGAATTTCTTTACTGGGTTGCCATCGTTTTCTCCAACACATTAGGGACAGCCTTGGGCGATTTCTTAGCAGATAGTTCAGGCCTTGGATTTTCAGGGGGAGCTCTTCTTATTTCCACATTACTGGTCATCATCACTTTAGCCTCATTCTTTACCTCAATTTCTAAAACTCTTTTGTTTTGGCTTGCTTTCATTTTAACCCGTCCTTTCGGAGCAACCATGGGTGATTTACTTACAAAAACAACAGAGAAAGGTGGATTTGGATTCGGCACAATCGGTTCCACAATCATTCTTGCCTACATCCTTATATTCTTTATTTTTCTTGATCAAAGAAAATTGAACAAAACTAAATCTATTGCTAATGAGGTGAAATAGAGTGACAAACTCCAACATATTAAAAGGAAGCTTACTCGCCCTATTAGCCTTCTTCTTTATGGCTATCTTTGGAATACTCACCAAAATTGCGTTAGAAGAGGCTTCTATTATTTGGATTAGCTTTTTAGCTTATTTAGCGGGTACGTGTACATTAAGTGTTTTTATTTTACCTAAAGGTTTAGCTTATTTAAAATCTACACATTACCCATACCTATTTGGCCGAGCGCTCTTTGGTACCGCTGCAAGTTTTTTTTACACGATCTCGCTTCATTATATTCCGATTGTCAATGGCACGCTTCTTTTCAATACAGCACCTATATTTATTCCGCTTTTGGCCGTGCTTTTTCTCCATACAAAAATACAAAAAGCTATTTGGTATGCAGTAGCCTTAGGTTTTGTAGGGATTATTGTGATTATCCAACCCACAGAAGCGATATTTACGCAGACAGGAAATCTAATAGCGTTATGTTCAGGTATAGCATTAGCAATTGCTTACCTACTTATGAAACTTCTTACATCATCCGATCCCGGTGATCGCATTATTTTCTATTATTTGGGAATTGGTACACTCTGTCAACTTCCCCTTCTTTACTTTGGGGGAGATGCGCCGCATCTATCCGGATGTTTATGGGCTCTCCTAAGCGGAATTTTCCTATTAGGTGCACAAATCGCTTTAGTGAATGCCTATCATTATGCAAGTGCATCTGAAGTAGGTGTTTATCAATACACAAGCGTCATTTTTGTAGGCATATTGGAATGGTTAATTTGGAACACTGTTCCAAATAGTTGGGATCTCCTAGGAGTACTTTTAGTGATGATTGCAGGCGTTATCATCATTCGCTATGGAACACTCAACCATGATCAGTCCACTTAAGCAACGGAGGATTCTTTCTCAAAAGATGAAGAATAATTCATTAACTGTCTTGCAGCTAATAAACATAATAATGAGCCTAACAACATCACTGTAGTGGAATTCGTCCAAGAAAAGAGAAGTGCGCCAAAAAAAGGAGCTATACATCCCCTAATCCCCACAGTTAAGACATTAATTCCACTGAAAAGTGAGCTATCTTTTTCTTTAGAAAACACGGGTCCGGACATATGCCAACTAAGTTCACTCCCCGCCTGCATCATTCCATATAAGCCATAAGCGACGTACAGCAAAAAGATATGATATTGGGCACTGATCATGAAAAAAGGAAATAGTGCAGCCAATAGCGTCACAATTCCACTCAGGTAAAAAATGTCCCATTTTCTAAATAAGCGTGTCCACACCGGAGAAGTTAAAGCAAATCCAATCCCCTTACAGACACCGATAGCGAGTAACATCTTTGTGTAAGACAAATCCAAGGTATCCACAAAGAAAATAGGTAAGGCAGGCTGAATCACCATTAAGCCCGCGCCTCCTAACATAAACCCTATTTGAAAATGCGCAAAATCAGCCCTTTCCTTCAACAATTGCCAGGATTGTTTCCATGGATTGATCAATTGTTCCTGAAGAATTTTACCCGGTTCAAACGCGTCCATTTCTGCATTTTTTTGTGCTTGCATAGTCGGAATTCGATATAGAAACCAAGTTGAAGCTAGTCCTAACAACGCTGTAATAGGAAACATCCAACGCCACGCATATTCATAGCCATCCAAAAAAGTCCCTAAGATCAGGGGTAAGACCGCTGCCCCGCAATAATCTATCGTAGAGCCGTAAGAAACAACCCGTTCACGTGCAACCTCAGGGAGATTACACTTAAACGTTTCCATCCAGGCCGGAATAGCCCCCCTGTAAAGCATCATGTAGAAGCCGAAAGCCGCAATAATAAGCCAAGAAGATTCCATCCAGGGCAAAAACAAAAAAGGCACATAACGCAGAATATTGGATAAAACAAGGTTTGAAAGGACACGATCGGGACGTTGATAGATAAACTGGCTCCAATACGGAGCAAAAATGGCAGACATCGGTTTTAAGGCTAAAATAGCCGTGATTTGAAGCGGGCTAATGTGCATGTCTTTATATAAAATAATTGACAACATGTTGATAAGACCCCAAAAAGGAACACTGAGGATCCTCGTCCAGATAAAGGCAGAGCGGGTATTTTTTAGGACTTTTTCAGAAAGATCCATGCTTAGAGTCTCTAATAATAAGTCATTGGGGTAATGATACTACATACTAATTCTTTAATCAATATGCGTTGTTAAGAGCAAGTAAATCTAGCAAATGAAAATTTTAACACAAAGACGAACATAAGAAACAAAGACACAAAGTATAATTTTATTATTTCTTACTTTGTGTCTTTGTTTCTTGTGTTCGACTTTGTGTTAAAATTACTTCAGAACTTTGGCTCTTCAACATTTGTGATTCGTACAAATCGCTCGGACTTCGGCGCCAACTCTCTTGCCACATTAATAGCTGAAATAATCGCGCTTTCATGCGAATCATTATCAAACGTATAATTCCCCACAAACCACAGATTATTTACACCTTGAATCATACTTAATGCTTTTTGCACTTGAAAGTACTTCAAATTAGCCACGGGATGATCATAATGCACCAATGCATACAAAGGTTCCGGCAATGCGCTTCCTGTGTCTTTTGGATTTCGCACGTCCAAGGTTACCCAAGACTTGAATATTGGATTGTCTGGACTTAACCAACTTTTATAGGCTGTCATCGCACTATTAACCCCATCATAACGTACATTGACCACACGCCAATCATGCTGATGGGGTGGCATAAATCTGTCGTCTCCATGAATGGCAATGGTTGTTTTGAAGTAATCTACATGATTTAAGATCGCTCGTATCTCAGCTGTTTCTGGGACATTGCGCAATAGATGACGAGCCTGGATCGCATTTGTTCCCATGACTAGATAATCAAATTGAGAGATCGTCCCATCTTCTTCGTAAATGGTATACCCGGAATTGTCGTGAGTAATGTTAATAATATTTGTCGAAAGCTTGATCTGTGCATTAATTAACTGATTGGCTAATGCTTGGATATATTTTTGCGTCCCGCCTACAATTTCTAACCATTGATAATTCTTCATTTCCTTGCCTTCCATCGTGTACTTTAAGGCATTGTAAGCTGAAAATGTTTTAATCACCTCGGATGTCACGCCCCAATTAGCCGCAAGAAAAGGATAAAGAAATTCATCTTTAAATCCTCTTGTCAAACTAAGATGTTCGACAAAATCTTCTAGAGAAATACCGACATCTTGGATTTTTATGAGATGTTTGCCTTTTTTCAAAAGATGATCAAATTCTACCATTGTGACGATGTCGTTAAATCCAAAGGATTTCCATTCAATTTTTCCATCGTGAAACGGGGGTAAAAACAATTTATCATGTCCATTCGTCCGATAATAAGAAGTTGTCATCGTGTAATGATGAAGGGGAAGATTTAAGATGTTTTGGAGCAGATGAAAAAAATGGGGATAATACATTTCTGAAATAAATTCAAATCCTGCTTCGATAGGAACGAATGATCCATCGACATTGATTTCTACAGTGTTTGCATGGCCACCTAGACGGTCTTGTGATTCAAATAAGGTCACGTCATAGTCTTCATCTAATAACCATGTGGTTGTCAAACCAGAGCCACCACCACCAATGACAGCGATGCGTTGTATTTCAGAAAATAAAAAAGAACCCGTTATGTATGTAACGGCAACACAGGCATAGAGACTTTTTTTAAACATTTTGGCACCTATTTATTGAACCATTCTTTAATGACGAGCCATAAAAATTTAGGATTTCCTATCAAATAGCGTTTTGTAAGACGGCTTGGTTCCACACTTAAACGAAAAAGCCATTCTAGCCTAAGTTTTCTCAGCCATAAAGGTGCACGCGGTTTAGTACCCGACATAAAGTCGAATACAGCTCCCCCGGCTATGGCAATACGTACTCCTGCTTTTTTTATTCTCTCCCAATGATCTACAATAAATAATTCTTGTAAGGGAACTCCCATTCCAACTAATAATATAGAGGGTCTTGTGGATTCTATTTCCTGTAAAACTGTTTCTGGATCTTTAAAATAGCCATGATGAAATCCTACAAGGTTTAATTTTGACCAATTTTTTTTGCAGGCTTCTGCAGCTTTTTTTATGACAGTTTGATCTGCACCCAACAAAAAAAGTGTTGCGTTAGTGTTATTGATGGTTAAGCTATCTAGAAAAGCAGGAATCCAATCTGTTCCATTGAGATTTGTTTTAGAAGGAGAGTTTAATAAGAAAGCTGCAATTTCTATGCCCGCCCCATCGTTGAAAAGAAAAGTGGCTTCTTGTAAGGCCTCTTTGAATTTTGGATTTTCTTCGCTTACATTAATGGAATGAGCATTTACCCAAAAGACTTTGACAGGTTCTGTTTCTGAACGTTTTTGAACAGCTTCCAAACTTTCAAGAAGGGGAAATTGATCAATAACGAGACCTTTAAAATAAAACTTGCTATCCATTGACCCTCGATTGATCTATTTATATCCCATACATTATTTTTTTAATCAACAAGT
>Ga0207041_1102_pt1 | contig 15137 bp, 11 predicted proteins | sample Alteio_BWMinCont_73_FD_153311 | JGI IMG/M metagenome (GOLD analysis project Ga0207041, IMG submission 153311) | Enriched cells from forest soil in Barre Woods Harvard Forest LTER site, Petersham, Massachusetts, United States -... | ecosystem: Environmental > Terrestrial > Soil > Temperate forest >... | reverse complement strand
GTTGTATTTGAAAGCAACACGAACAATCCGCACCATTGCCGCCACATGCTTGATGCTGGCGCTGCCGGTGTCCGTGCTGCCGGCGGGCGCGGCGGTCAAGCGCACCGTCGCGCAGAAAAAACAGGCTGCCAACACACAGTTCGAACGAGCGCAACAACTGCGTGAAGAACTGAATGGCACTCCGAAAGATGAACGTTCGGCCGACGAATATCAGCAGGTCATCGAAGCGTTCCGCAAGGTCTACTACACAGCCCCGACATCCTCAAAAGCAGACGAGAGCGTTCTCGCGGTGGCGGAGCTGTTCTCTGAGATGGGGCGCGACCTTGACGACGACAAATATTCGCAGAACGCGATCGGACAGTATGAGTATCTGAGGCGGGAGTATCCGGGAAGCCGGTACCGGATCGAATCGCTGTTCGCCATCGGTCAGATATGCCATGAGCAGTTGGGCGATGATGCCAAGGCGATATGGATGACTCGATTTCTCATATTTCTTTAGATGTTCCGTAATACATTCCGCGGGCAGCGAACGCTCACACTGCTCCCTGGGAACACAAAAACTGCAAGCCGGTCTCAGTCGGCGGCGCAGAAACCTCTTGTTATCAGCGATTATAGGTGGATGTCGAGGGCCATACAAAGCACGTAAAATAGGGGGAATCTACCCAGTGAACAGGGTAAAACAGGCATAAAAACCGCTGATTCCGGAAGTTTTACCCCTGTAGTTATCAAATCGGTTACGGAAGGCCCAACGCCCCGCTCGTCCCAATTCCCGCTGTCCCAGAATGCCTACTGAACGGGGACGTCTTTCTCGGATATCACTTTCACCGTCGCGCTCAACCCGCATGACCATTTCGCGAACGAGTTGATGTAGCAATTGAATATGTCTTCTTTCACGCTCACATGTGTCCGTGAACGGAAGAACGTCTTGGTGGTGTACTTCACATCCACCGGCCAGACCATGGTGTCGAGGTCGGCGATGCCCTGGCCCAGGTCGCGCCGGTAGATCCATTTCCGCGGAGCGCCTACCTCCACGCTCTCAACATCCACGGTGATCGCTCCATCCATGCCGGGCTTCGCCGGCATCTCCCAAATGCATTGGATGAGTTGTTTCGCCAGTTGGTCCGGTATCGTATTACCGTTCTTGGCTTTGATCTGTTGGATGTCGCAATTCGCGAACGCGCGGTCGGCCAGTACGGTCTTGTCCGCTGCCTCGTTCTTCTTCTGCGTCGGTCCGGCGGCCACGGGGTTCGCCGCGCGTGCATCGCCCGCTGCGAACGCTTTCACTCTCTGCGGAGTCACCCGCAACTCCTGCGGAGTCCCGCCTGCAACTTTCGCATCGCACCGAACTCCATATGCATTCCCTTGCAGCGGCATGATCACGGTGCATGGCTGCCAGTTTTCGGGAACGTCGCTGCCGAAAGGCAGCACCTGCACTCTGTCCCCGACCTTGAATTGGTCCTGTGCAAATGTGTAAGTGGATGTCAGAAAAATGAGGCAGGCAACGAGGATCGACATTCGCACTTCAGTTTTTGTCATGCAAGGCCAACGATGGTCAGGACTCATTAAAATAATGTTCCAGACAGGGGAATGGTAACACTCTGTTGGATGCAGGATTTGCATACCAAAAATCGGGAACTGATGATTTGATTTTGATCTTCAACTAGCCACCAACCACTAGCCACTGAATCCCTTCACCACTTCCGCCGCGCTCTTGAGAGCAGAATCAAGCGCAGCCACATCCGGTCCGCCAGCCTCGGCCATATCAGAACGTCCGCCGCCTTTACCGCCAACTTTGGCAGCCACCGCTCCAATGATCTTTCCGGCTTGCAGCTTTGCGGTCAGGTCCTTGGTCACGCCGCAGCTAAGGGAAACTTCTTTCACTTTGATCACTTCGCCATCTTTCTTCTTTTCGTTCTCAACCACTGTTCCCAGCACCACCACGCCGCTGCCGATCTTCTGGCGTAGGCTATCCACGAGCGAGCGCATCTGGTCGCGTCCGGTGTTGTCCGGGACGCGCTGCGCCAGCACCTTCACGCCATTCACTTCCTGAACGTTCTCTGTTGCGCTGCTCACCGAAGCTGCAGCGGATTTCATCCGCACCTGCTCCAGCTCCTTGCGCAGATGCTTCATCTCTTCTTCTTTTTCCGCCAATGCTTTCTTGTATTCCGCTGCTTGGTGGTCGCGCCGGAACTGCTCTAGCGAGCCCTCGCCGCTCACCGCCTCCACGCGCCGCACGCCCGAGCTCACGCTGGATTCATGCAGCAGCTTGACCAGCCCGATCTCTCCGGTCGCGGCCGTGTGCGTGCCGCCGCACAACTCGGTCGAGAAGTCGCCGATCTTCACAACTCTGACCTTATCTCCATATTTTTCCCCGAAGAGCGCCATGGCCTTGTATTCGTTGATGGCCACGTCGATGGGCACGTCCACGATCGTTTCCACCTTGGTGTTCTTCAACACCTCTTTGTTGACGATGTCTTCAATGTCCTGCAGCTCCTCTTCGGCCACTTGGGTGAAGTGGCTGAAGTCGAAGCGCAGGTGCTTCGGGTCCACCAGTGAACCGGCCTGCTTCACATGCGTTCCCAGCACCTCACGCAGCGCCGCGTGGATGAGGTGCGTTCCCGTGTGGTTGCGCATCGTCGCCGTTCTCACGCCGCTATCGACTACCGCAGTCACGCGGTCGCCGACCACGATATTTTCCTTCGCCTTCACGCGGTGCGCGCGCACGCCCTGCACCGGCATCACGCATCCTGTGACTTCGCCCACGGTGAGGTTGCCGTCCGGTGAGAGCAGCCTGCCTACATCGCCGACTTGGCCGCCACTGTCCGCGTAGAACGGAGTGTGGTCGAGCACGACCTCACCTTCTTCACCCGAGCGTAATTTCTTTACACCAACACCGTTATGGACGACGGCCAGTACGTTGCAGTCGCCCGATTCTGTCTCGGCGTATCCAACGAATCCGGTCTTGGGCAGGTCGCGCAGTGCTGGAGCAGCCGTTGCTTTGCCTGCGCCACCTTTCCATGAGGCGCGGGCAAGTATGCGCTGAAATTGCATGGCAGAAATGAAACCTTCTCTATCAAAATCAAATCCGGCATCCTTTACGCTTTCAGCGATAAAATCTTCAGGCATTCCGAAAGTATCAAAAAGCTTGAATGCTTGGTTGCCTGGGTAGATTGGGACATAACCATTTCTTCTTAATAATGCAGTAATTGAACGCAATGCTGCCGACTGTTGTTGTTCCGGAGATAAAATCCCTAATGACATTTTTTGCTCTTCAAATTGTTTATCAGGCGCAACTTCATATCCTTTCATTAAACGATGAGCTTCCAATTTCATTTCTTCATCAAGTTTCATCGCTGCTACTACTAAGGTTCTAGCAAATCTCTCTTCTTCTAATTTAACGACCTTCGAAACAAAATCTATAGATTCTGATAGCTCAGGGTAAGCATCTATCATTAACTTACGTACTGCGAAGACCATTTCAAAAAGAAATGGTTCTGCTGTTGCTAACCAGCGACCATGACGAACAGCTCTGCGTAATATTTTCCGGAGTACATATCCTCGTCCTAAATTGCTAGGCAGTATTCCGTCTGAAATAAGAAAAGTTGCAGCACGTGCATGATCAGCAATTACACGTAGAGATGAATCCATACGTGAATCAATTCCATAACGAGTTATTGTTAATTCCGCGGCACATTCAGTTAGTGGTTTGAATAAATCAGTATCGTAATTCGAAATTACATTCTGCAACACAGCACAAATACGCTCGAGTCCCATACCAGTATCAACACATGGTTGTGGTAATAAATCCAGTTTCAAGCAATCGTTGTTGTGTTTATGCTCCGCAATTTGGGCTTTTGTCCAATTTTCAGGATATCCATTCTTCTCGTAATCACAATAACGGTTGTATTGCATAAAAACGAGGTTCCATATTTCAACGTATCTTCCGCAATCATATGGGCAAGGGAATTCGCATGCACCTTTCTTGCATTTCGGCTCGATTTTATTGCTACTCTCAACACCCATGTCGTAAAAAATTTCACTACAAGGTCCACAGGGGCCCGTGTCTCCCATTTGCCAGAAATTATCTTTTAATCCACTTTCATGAATTCGTTCTGCTTTAACCCCGACTTTCTGCCAAAGTTCACCGGCTTCACGGTCATTTGGCACTAACATTGGATCTTCAGAACCCTCGAATATGGTGATGTAGAGTTTTTCCTTCTCGATGCCATACCATTCCTTCGAGGTCACCAGCTCCCACGCATACGCGATCGCTTCTTTCTTGAAGTAGTCGCCGAAGCTGAAGTTGCCCAGCATCTCGAAGAACGTATGGTGGCGATGGGTGAATCCCACGTTCTCAAGGTCGTTGTGCTTGCCGCCGGCGCGGACGCACTTCTGGCTCGTCGTCGCGCGGTTGTAATCGCGTTTTTCGAGGCCCAGGAACAGGTCCTTGAACTGATTCATCCCCGCATTTGTAAAAAGTAGTGTCGGATCATTGTGCGGCACCAAGGACGACGAATGCACAATGGTGTGCCCCTTCGATTTGAAGTAATCGAGGAACGTCTGGCGAACTTTAGACCCAGGCCATTTTGTGGTTTCAGTTGACATGAGCTTTTCATTTTATCAGCCGAGTGCGTAGGACCAGGTTTTGCCTCCCGAAGGGAGGCAATGCCAATAGCCCGGCATGAAATGCCGGGGAGAAGACTATTCAATTCGCATCCAGCCCCGAAGGGACGACTGATTTCAATTCAATAGCACATTCAAATCAAATGTGTTCATTAAACATACGTTCTAAAGTGGTTTGTCGGTAGCACAAGCTGGGCGTGAGCCATTAGAAAAAGTTATCCGACCCGTTTCGTCGCCGAAGAATGAGCGTTGTTCGCTGTCACAACTGCCACCATAGTCCGAAGGCATAGCAGTGACAGTAAAACCAGTTATTTCATTGTTGTTAATTGATCGTTTGGGTTGGTAAGAAAATAAATATCCATGGTTGATCTTGTTATCGAATTCTCGAACCAGACATTTGTTACTTTGAATCTGATCTATAGAAATAGGATAACCAGAAACATTTCCTTGTTTGTACTCCTTTGCGCATTTTTGGATCGTGCGGATCGTTCCAACTGTTGTTGTTTCATTGCTTGCAATACGTGAAACCAAAACGTATAGCATCGTACTGTGGACAATAAAAAGATACGCAATAAATATGATTGAGGAATTGACCATCTGCTTATTTTTGGCGGGTTCAATTAACCAACATCGTAATGCTGAATAGAAGAGCGGTACTTGCAGCACAGAATAGATGAAAAAATTGAGTTGTCCAAAGTATGAGTGGTCTTGTAATAAATATGACAAGGCTGCAGTTAGCGACACAATGGATAGCATCATGACCATTGCACTGCATTTACGCGGTAATAATAATGAGATGAATGATAGTGGGAATATGAACTCTATGATGATGAAGAAAAAATAATGAGCATTTCCAAAAGCGAAACCGGTTGTGCAAGTGTTCTTTAGTCCTAGGAGTAAAAATATGGCAGAGATGATAATGATCCCGCGTATCATCCACAGCCAGAACCGTTCCGATGGCTGATAGAGTTCCATTGAATTGTCCTGCGGGGAGTGGATGGGCAAAGCGGAGATTGCGAGGAGGGGTGATTCAGCCTAGCGCACTCAAATTAACAATGCAAGTTCACGAGTCCGAAGGACGTCACACAGGATAACCCCGCACGTCAGTGCGGGGTATGAGCAGAGGCAGATGTTGAGTCGGCTTTAGCCGACGACACACACTCAAATCAATATTCGTTTCATCCCGAGTGGGACGCTTTAGCTCCGAGCAGAAGGACTTTGTATTGGCTTTTGCATTTGTTCTTAACTAACCACTAGCCACTAACCACTACCCACTGATTTCCTGTCAAGCCCCCTCGCCTGTGGAAATCCCGCTAAACCATTGAAAACATTGACAATAAATATTTGCAAAACTGGGACTACTTCCCCCTCCTATATGCTATACTGGTATTAGGTGAAATTACCTCTTCACCGGCACCGCGCTTCGGTCCTCAGACCGAGGCGCGTTCCTTTTGGGATCACCGTTCAAACCCGTGAATCCTAGGCAGTAACGGACAAGGGAGATGCACCACAATGTAGCGTGCATCCTCTTGTCGGCCCCGGAAGGGACAGGTCCTGTCGCACGGGATCTGACGAACAACATCGTTGCGGCACGCGTCGGTTCCGCGTGCGGTGTGCAAGCCGAATGCCCAGCCTCCAGTAGGTTGAATGCACGCGGCGTCGCGGTACAGGAATATCGCGGCGAAACCAGGCCATGGCCTGCCCCGCAAGGGGTCATTAGTAATTGGATCGGAAAGGAGTAATGACAATGATCGTCTGATTAAGTAGTGGAAGTCTCATCATCCAGAGCACTTAGTAGTTCATCCTCCGCGCCCCAGTTCTTCAGCACTTTGAAGATAATGGCGCTGCGGAAGCCGGCGCGGGCGAGCGCACGGAAGATCTTCGCGGTTTCTTTCTGCGATTGCAGGCGCGACTTTGCGTCCTTGTAATTTACCGACGACGGTCGCTTCAAACGCTTCTTCGCGATGTACTCGCGTGCCAGCTCTTCCTCGTTCACGCCTTCGAATGTGGAAGTGACGGCCTTCTCGATCACGTCCTTATGGACGCCTTTGATCTTCAGATCGTTGATGATGCGCCCGCGGCCGTGTTTCGCGCCGTCTTTCCGCGACGCTGAAAACAACGCCGCGAACTGCATGTCATTGAGATACCGCTGGTCCTTGAGCTTGCGGATGACCGCTTCGATCGCCGCATCCTTATCGCCTTCGACTCTCTCCTCAACATGCTTCATCCGCAGCAGCCGCTTGAGCTCGGCCACTGTTCGCATGCGCCGACCGAGCGCCTGCACGGCGTACTCGTAGAGCGCTGGTGGATCGTAGATTTTGGATGAACGTTTGAATGGCACAGTGAGATTGTAGCTACTAGATCTCGAGAATGACCGGCAGTATCAACGGCCTTCGCTCCATCGATTTGTTGATGTGGCGTTTGAGACCGGCGCGGATCTTCTCTTTCACCACGCCGTAATCGCCGCGCTCTTCCGGAGATGACTGCGCCAGCTCATTCGCGATGATCTCACGCGCCTGCACTAGCAGTTCTTCTTCGACCTGCTGCGACGCAAAGCCGCGCATGACAATTTCGCTGGACTCTAATTTCCCTGTGAGCTTGTTGATGGCAACGATGGGAAGAATGATTCCGTCCTCGCTGAGATGTTTGCGGTCTTTGATGACCAGGTCTTCGACCACGTCGCCCATCGAGCCGGAGTCGATACACACGCGCCCGACCGGCACCGTTCCGACCTTGCGCGCGCCGAGTTCATCGAACTCGAGCACGTCACCGCTCTCGATCATCAGCGCCTGCCCCACCGCCGGATGCATGTTCTGCGCGAGTTCGGCGTGGCGTTTGAGCTGGCGGTATTCGCCGTGGACGGGAATGAAGTACTTCGGCCTCACCAGGTTGATGAGCAGCCGCAGTTCTTCCTGGCTCGCGTGTCCGCTGACGTGGATAGGCGGCTTCGATCCATCCTCGTAGATCACGTGAGCGTTGCGGCGGAAGAGATGATCGATGACGCGGTAGATCGCCTTCTCGTTGCCGGGGATGATGCGCGAGCTGAGCACCACAGTATCGCCAGCATCAATGCGCGCGTGCTTGTGATTATCAACAGCGGCACGGCTCAACGCGGACATCGGCTCGCCCTGCGTGCCGCTGATCATCACGCAGACTTTTTCCGGCGGCAGATCGCGTATCTGTCCGGGAGCAATGGTCATGCCGTCAGGAATGTTGAGATGGCCCAGGTCCACGGCGATCTCGGTGGTCTGGTTCATCGAACGGCCCACGAACGCAAGCTTGCGGTTGTGATTGAACGCGCACTCCACGGCGAGTTGAATGCGATGTACCGATGACGAGAAGCAACTGATGAAGAGTTTCTTCTTCGCGTGGACGAAGACATCTTCAAAGCGCGCGCGCACGGAGCGTTCGCTGGGCGTGTAACCGGTGCGCTCGACGTTGGTGGAATCCTGCAGCAGCGCGAGCACGCCCTGCTTGCCGTATTCGGCGAAGGCGTGGAGGTCGAAGAGCTGTCCGTCAGGGGGCGTGGGGTCGATCTTGAAATCGCCGGTGTGGATGATGGTGCCGAGCGGCGTCTGGATGGCGAATGAAACGCAATCGACCACACTGTGCGTCACGCGGATGGGATTGATGGTGAACGGCCCGATGGGAATGTGATCGCCGGGAGCGATCTCGATCATCTCGGTGTCATCGAGCAGGCCGTGCTCATCGAGCTTGTTCTCCACCATCGCGAGCGTGAACTCGGTGCCATAGAGCGGCACATTGAGTTCGCTGAGCACCCACGGTAATCCACCGATGTGGTCTTCGTGCGCGTGGGTGAGGAAGATGCCGCGGACCTTGTCGCGGTGCTCGAGCAGATAGCTGATGTCAGGGACGACGATGTCCACGCCGAGCAGTTCGCTCTCTGGGAACATCAGGCCGCAATCGATGACGATGATGTCACCGCCATAGCGCAGGGCCATGCAGTTCATGCCGAACTCGCCCAGTCCGCCCAGCGGGATGATGTGAAGTTTCTTGCTCATGCAGGAAGTAGTGGAAATACGATGCTATCACGCAGAGTATGGCGTGATGACGGAAATGACAGTGCATGAGCGCGCGAATAAAATCGAATCATGCGCATGTGGATGGTGGATCCGCGAAAGATGTGCGACCAGCACCTGCTCGGCGAACATGTTGAGATCCATATGCTTGCCGGGACGTTGCGGCGCAAGAGATCCGTTGAAGGATTCATCACCGGCGGATTGATCGAGATCCACAATATGGAAGCGCGTCACGCAGAGTTGGTAGTAGAAATGACACGGCGCGGAATGAACCACAGATCACCACTGCCGAAGGTGAGGATCTATAAATCCGGAAAAGTGAACCGCCGCGCCAACCTGGTTGAGATGGCGCGGCGATGCAAGAATTGCAGAGCGATGCAGAATAGAACTTAGCGCATTACTTCGCAACAGGTTTCGATTTATCGAGCAGTTCCCACAGGTAATCTTTCCAGACGGCGGCTGCGGTGTGGGTGCCGTGCCCTCGGGTCTGGTCGGTGATCGGAAGCAGAACGAACTTGCAAGTCTTTACCCGCTTGGCGAGTTCCTCTGCAATGCCCAGCTCCGGCGGATTGATGGTGTCATCGGCAGAGTTGATGAACATCACCGGTACAGTGATCTTCTCCAGGTCCTTCGAGGGGTCGTAGTTGCGAGACGAATTGAAGTAGTAGATGAAATCGTTGGCATCGGTCGTTGTGAGTGCCGGACGGATGCGGTCATCGAGGGTTTTATCTGCGGCGTCGCGCGTGGGCATCTGCTTCTGCATCACGAGTGGAGCGCTGCCCATGAGAATGAGGATGTACTCGGCGCCGGTAAGTCCATGGATCGGTTGGGTCTTGTATTCGCCACCCTGCCAGTCAGGGTCGTTGCGGATGGAATCCATCGCCATCTTGCGCATCATGCGGTTGCGTCCGGCGATCTGCGTTGGCGCGCAGGCGAGCGGCATGAGCGCATCGGTGAAATCGGGATACGTCTCGCCCCAGATCCAACTGTGCATGCATCCCATTGAAGTGCCGAGGATGAGGCGCAAATGGTCCACATGTAGGCCTTCGGTGAGCATGCGGTATTGCAGATCTACCATGTCCGCATATTCATACGACGGGAACTTCATGTGCAGGCCGTCACTGGGCTTTGACGATTTTCCGTGGCCGACATTGTCAGGCAGGATGAGGAAATACTGCGTGGCGTCTAGAAGTTGACCGGGGCCAAAGAGTTCGTTGGCGAAGATGGGGTTAAGGAACTGGCGTCCGGTGCCGCCGGTGCCGTGCAGGAACATCACGGCGTTGGTGACGTGTCCGTTGGCATCGCGCTTGGGTGTGCCGATGGTGGCGTAATGCATGTTCACCTCCGGCAACGAGTTGCCGTCACGGAACTTGAAGTCCTTGACTTTGTAATCGCCATCGACGGGTGCAGGATAATTCGGCGGCACGCGCGGCGGAGTTGTTTGTGCAGCCAGCATTCCTGTCAACAAGATCAGACTCGCCCAAAACTTTTTCATAGACACCTCATGAATGTGCTTTTTTCGCTTCTTCCTTTTTCAACTTTCCTTCCAATATTTTCAGTTGTTTCCAGTATCGGGTACCTTCCCACGAGCGATATAACCCAATGAACATATAAACCATCCAACTGAGATTGAACCATGAAAGCGGCAATGCAAAGGCCAGAACAGCGGACAACAACCCGAAACACATCATACCTAAATTCATGTTCCGCCCGCGCCGTGTGATGAACTGCTCCATCTCATCTAGTTCGAGTGGCCCAGACATGGTGAGAGCGTGGCGGTGCAGAAGTCCAAATACAAGATGTACGGCTGCAAAGCCCAGTCCATAGGTGGCCATGAGCAGGGGAGCTTCGAGATCTGAGATCAGCATGGTTTGGCCGGGGCGCAATGTGGCCCCTTGCGTGATGCTCGCAACCACCAAAGTGGCCACGAATTTCAACGGATAGACGTAGAACAACACCACGAACAACAGCACCATGTTCCAGGCTGTGGTCACAGCGTCCTGCAAACCGTAACGCCGGAAGAATTCTGCATGGCGATACCAAACGAGCACCAGGAACAGGAAGCAGATGGCAAACGCCGGGAACTCAAGCAGATCGAGTTTGAGTTCAGCGAATGATCGTGGTGCTTCCAATGAAACCACCAAAAGAGTCACTGCAAATGCGAAAACGGCATCACTGAAAGCTTCGAGGCGCGACATCTCGTGTCCGCGCCAATGAAAGTGTGGGTCACTGATATCGTTGTGCTTGTGGAAGAGCATCATGACTCTTGCGCCTCAGCAGGCGTGTATTCACCCTCCCAGATTGCAATGACTGCAGTGGCAAGACAGTTGCCGATCACGTTGGTGCAGGTGCGAGCCATGTCCATGAGCTGGTCGATGCCGAGGATGAGGAAGATCGGCCAAGTGGGCAAGTTGAAGCTGGCAGCGGTGCCGAGCAAGATCACCAGTGTAGCGCGCGGCACACCGGCAACACCTTTACTGGTGAGCATGAGTGTGAAGACCATCAACAACTGGTCGCCGAAGGACAATGCGATGCCAGCCGCTTGCGCCACGAATACAGATGCCAGCGCGAGATACAACGTTGAGCCGTCGAGGTTGAAGCTGTATCCGGTGGGAAGGATGAAGGCCACAACCTGGCGCGGGATGCCGAATTTTTCCATGTTCTCCATCGCGCGCGGCAGAGCAGATTCCGAGCTCGCTGTGGCGAAGGCGATGGTGGCGGGTTCCGCGATGGCTTGAATGAATTTTCGGATCGGCAGTTTCGCAATGAGCGCGATGGGAACGAATACGATCAGATAGAAGACGGCCAGCGCGCCATAGAGTGTGAACAGTAATTTCAAAAGTGGGATGAGCACGCTCAATCCCATCTTGCCTACGGTATAAGCCATCGCGCCCATCACGCCGAGCGGGGCGAAGAGCATCACGATGTTGGTGAACTTGAACATCGCTTCGGCCACAGATTCGAGCAGCGTGATGAGCGGCGCACGCTTCACCGGCGTAACGAGCGCCAGCCCGATGCCAAAGATGGTGGCGAAGACGGCGACCTGCAATACCTCGCCGTTGGCAACGGATTTGGCGATGTTCTCCGGGAAGACGTGAAGAATGATCTCGCTGGCTGATTTCTTCGCTGGAGTTGCAACGGTTTCTTCGCTTCCCGCGATCTGGTGAACGCCGACGCCAGCTTTAGTCAGGTTGATGGCGCCAAGTCCAATGAAGAGCGCGAGCGTAGTGACGACCTCAAAATAGATCAACGCCTTGATGCCCATGCGGCCTACCTGTTTGAGGTTGGCGTGTCCTGCAATGCCGACGACGAGCATGCTCAAAATGAGCGGCGCAATGATGCACTTGATGAGGTTCAGGAAGATCTTGCTGAGAATGGAAAGGTTGTCAGCCTGTTCGGGGAAATCATGCCCGATCTCGCCGCCGATGAACATAAAGACCACGATCCATGTGGTCAACGAGCGGCGCATGAAACCATGCGCAACCATTATCCCTAAAGTGAGCCATCGAGCGGCGGTGAGAATCTCTGGAGAGATCGAGCCCGCCGTGAAATGCAGTATTCCCACAATAGTGACTGCCAAGATGGAAGCCCACAGTGTGCTGTCAGGGCTGCTCGACGGTTGATTTTCCATGATTCAGTGGGCCTTTATAGCAAAAATATGCAACTGTTAGCGCAATAGGTCTTCGAGTTCTACGGCGGCACCGGTCTTCTCATCGCGATACTTCACGATGACGGGTGTATAAAGCGAGAGTCCCCATTCAGAAGAGCGTCCTTTGGTGATGGCGCGCGAGCCGGGCACGACCACTGCATCTTCCGGCACGATGAGCGGTGAATCTTTCGATGCCTTGATCACTTCGCCTTTCACTACGTCATAGATGGGCGTAGAGCGTGTGAGCACCGTGCCTGCTCCGATGACAGCGCGCGCGCAGATGCGCGTGCCTTCGTAGATGCCACAGTTGCCGCCGATCATAACGTCGTCCTCAATGATGACCGGTGACGCGTTGATGGGTTCGAGGACACCGCCGATCTGCGAGCCTGCGCTCACATGAACGCGCTTGCCGACCTGCGCGCAGGAACCGATGAGCGCGTGGGAATCGACCATGGTGCCTTCATCGATATATGCGCCTACGTTGATGTACATGGGTGGCATGCAAACCACACCAGGCGCAAGATAAGCGCCTTGACGCACGGAGCTTCCGCCGGGAACTACGCGCACGCGGTCAGAGACTTTGAAGCGGCGCACGGGATAAGTGTCTTTGTCGACGAATGAGAGGACCTTCGGATCGCCCATCTCGGCGAGTTCACCCAAACGGAAGCCGAGCAAGATACCTTGCTTCACCCATGTGTTCACTTGCCATCCATTGACGGTTTTTTCTGCGGCACGGATCTCGCCGTTGTTCAGCGCAGTCCGGAAGTCGCCGAAGATGCGGCGTGCTTCGGTGACCTCTTTTTCCACCGGAGGGACCGCGTAAAGCTTCTCAATCTGTTCACGCATGGATGACATATTGGAAGAGATGGCCTGCCGAGTATAAATGGCGAAGTGGAATCAGGCGAGAGGGAAGCGCGGTTTTTACTGGATCTCAGGCGGTGGGGCGGTCAGGCGCATCCATCGTGGCGTGGAAATCATGCTGCACAAGCTTTGTATACGCGGCCAGAAGTTCTTGCACGCGGGCCTGATTGTGCGATCTCACGATCACACCGACGTGGTTCTTCTTCTCCATGCGCCAACAGACTTCGGGGTCTGAGAAAACACTCAAGTCCGGTTTCTCTTGGCGGGCCAGTGAGACGATCAATCCGGCGAAATCTTTTTGCGGTTTAGGAGCTGTGTATTTGCCATCTTCTCCGGCGATCTCGATCTTGGCCCACTCGGCCCAGAGGTTCAGTCCAGTAGCGGCCTCGACCAACTCAACAATGTTCGCTCCGCCTACGCGGGCGGACGTCTCAAGGAAATAGATCTTTCCATTCTTTGCGCGGATGAATTCCGTGTGCGAAACGCCACGCACCATGCCCATGGCCTTCATCACGGCTTTGTTGGCAGCGAGAAGTTTCTTGGCGTCCGGCGAGGTTTGTGACAACGTGGCCGTGGTGAAGATGCCGCCTCCTTGAGAGACGTCGAGTGGCGGCGTGCCGTACCGGCTGGCGATCGCGAACAGCACTTTGCTCTCGAAGGTGATGGAGTCAACGTGGAAGATATCACCGGGGATGAATTGCTCGAGCACATAATGTGATTGTTCATCACCCATGCCGTTGATGGTCTTCCATAACTCTTCTTCGCTCTCGAATTTTTTGATGCCGATGGCTCCGGCCATGAAGCGCGGCTTGAGCACCCACGGTGCGGGAACGCGCTGGCAGAACCCATGTACATCCGGATGATGGACGATTCCGGTGAATTCCGGCACGGGCACGTCGGCAAAATGCGCACGCATGCGCATGGCGAGCTTGTCGCGGAAGTACCGCGTGGTGGTCTCACCCATGCCGGGGATGCGCAGATGCTCGCGAAGATACGCGGCAAGCTCAAGGTCGAAATCATCAAGCGGCACGATGCGGTCGATCTTTACGTGTCTTGCGAAATAACTGACGGCTTGCAAAGTATGCTGGCGGTCCCACTTCTTATTGTCATCGGGCATGTAGAAGATCTCGTCGATGCTCTCGACGGGGTACTTCGCTGTGTTCTTCAAACTCTCAGACGTGAGCAGATACACACGACAACCCTGGCGCTTGACCTCGCGCAGGAACTCGTGTCCTTTTTCATAGCTGGCGAGGCAGAGCAGTGTCAGCGGGGTTTTGGCGTGCAAAGGCATGCGGGGATTGTAATTGATGAAGGCAATAACAAAAGCCCGGCATTTGCCGGGCTTTGTTGTTCCTATTGATACTTACAGCGATCCCATCGTTGCCAGGAACTCTGTATTGATCTTGGTCTTGGCCATACGTTCAGTGAGTAATTCCATAGCTTCAACCGGGGAGAGTGGATTCAGCACGCGACGCAACACCCATGTGCGGGCGAGCTCATCCTTGGGAATGAGCAACTCTTCTTTGCGTGTGCCCGAGCGCAAAATGTCGATGGCCGGGAAGACGCGCTTGTCGCTGAGTTTGCGGTCGAGAATGATCTCCATGTTGCCGGTGCCTTTGAACTCTTCGAAGATCACGTCGTCCATGCGCGAGCCGGTTTCGATCAGCGCGGTGGCGATGATGGTGAGCGAACCGCCTTCTTCGATATTGCGCGCAGCTCCGAAGAAGCGCTTGGGGCGCTGAAGGGCGTTGCTGTCCACCCCGCCGGAAAGAACTTTGCCCGATGGCGGAACGATGGTGTTGTACGCACGGGCAAGTCGCGTGATGGAATCGAGCAGAATGACGACATCGCGTTTGTGTTCGACCAAACGCTTGGCTTTCTCGATGACCATTTCTGCGACTTGTACGTGGCGGGCAGCCGGTTCGTCGAAGGTCGAGCTGATGACCTCGCCTTTGACCGAGCGC
>Ga0207041_1101_pt1 | contig 15242 bp, 17 predicted proteins | sample Alteio_BWMinCont_73_FD_153311 | JGI IMG/M metagenome (GOLD analysis project Ga0207041, IMG submission 153311) | Enriched cells from forest soil in Barre Woods Harvard Forest LTER site, Petersham, Massachusetts, United States -... | ecosystem: Environmental > Terrestrial > Soil > Temperate forest >... | reverse complement strand
TATCAACTACGGGATTGAACCGCCCGATGAATTGCGTGACCAATATAATTCGATCATGAAGCAGCGTGAAACGGATAATCCGCCGGTGAAACGGGAAAATCTGACCGCATCGGAAGAGATGGCCTCTACCCTGCATGATTGGTTAAATGCCAGCTATCGAAAAAGTGCGTCCAACGGCGACCGGGAGCGAGGGATAATTTTCGTCCAGGGCATCACCTTTGACGCCTAAAAAGTGCAGCGGCTGGGTCGTTAGGCTGGCCAGGGCCTTATCGTTATTGTCTGTCGTCAGGTCGATCAGTTCGCCGCCGGTTTTCAGGGCGATAAATTTCAGGTTGCTGTAATCAGCGAGAGCGGACGAGTTGATACAATAAACCTGCCGGCTATTAAATTTGAGTTGCTTGTCGCCAAAAGTTTGATGACCGTCGCTCATCAGCAAAAATTCATCGGCCGTATAATTTGCCAGGTCGAGGCAGCCAAAGTTGGTTGCGCCGTCGTAGGTAACAGCGGCAAGATCGTGCTTGAGTTGTTGCCAGTCGCCTCCGGTGATCGTATATTTTTTGGTGCCGATCACGGCATTGCTAAAAAGCACCACTGTGACCTCCGCGTTGTTTACCTTCTTAAAATAAGCGTTTAGCAAAGCGAATTCTTTGGCGGTATCCTGCGTTGCCGCGCTGAGTGAGGCGTCCCACAACAAGCCGATAGCATGCGGCAGGGGTTTATTGATCACCTGCGGGTGCAGCAGGGTATTGACAAAATAATAATACTTGTTGCCCTGCTCCTGCAGCATCACTTCACTGGCATCGTTCGGTTTGGGGATGGTGAACGACAAGGAATGCCCCGGCACATACTTATCCCGGTTAATTGCTGCCGAATAAGTATTCCGGCGGTGATCAAACTGCAGGTTATCCGGGGTTGAACCATCGGAAACCGGTGCGGCTTCGCTTTGGATAACAGATGCGGTAAGCGAAAATTTTTGTACCGTGTCTTTTAAATTGAGGGGCAGGTTAAATTTAAGGTCGCCGTTATCGGCAAGCGGGATATCTTCTTCGTACCCGATGATCACGGTACGCGTGCCATGTGGGTTGATGGGATAAATGCGCGTGCGGAACGCGTTTCCTTCTACTTTTTCCAGCAGGCCCGGGTCAATGCGCCGGCGTTCAACTGCTTCAAATACAACCGTGCCTTTGCCGCGGTCGACCGGGACGGCTTCGCGCATCCGGCCATTGATGTCAAGGGCATAACGGCTTATGCTTACACCATCTTTTAACGGGAACATCAGGGTACCTTCCAAAATCCGCGAAGTGGAATTATAGAAAGTCATTTCCCACGTGGTCCGGCTGATATTGCCGTAAATGGCAACATCAATTTTTAATTGCTGCAGGCTTACACCGTTATTGCTTTTACCGTCGACGGTAAGCTGCGGGGCCTGTGCGCGGGCAAATGATATTTGCAGGATGAGCAATATTATTGCCGCTAATGTGAGTTGGTTCGATCGTTTCATGGCTGCTTAGTTTCCCTATAGATGCGGGGAGCATCATCATTCCATAACCTAACCAAAAAAAATTTGGCGCTGCCGTTAAATGTTTGCTTTTTAAAACAATTTAATTACATTTATTTCAAATAAACTTTGTCATGAAAAAACTGATCCTGATCCCTCTTCTGGCGCTGTTTAGCTTAAATCTGGCGGCCAAAAATGATTCAACAGCGACTGTCGTCGACGCTCATGTTGACGGCGACACAAGCAAAAAATCGTCCGCGATAGGTGATATATTGGTCGTAAAAGTTGCGCATTGGAATGACAAGCTAAACGCACCCGATGGGATAAAGCAGGTCAGGCTGTTTATTAATAGCATGGAGATAGACGGGTCGGTACCCATTGGCTGGCAAATAAATGGGGATGTGGCCGATGTTAAATTCCTGTTACAGCGCAATGCAGCAAACAACAAAACATGGAATACCCTCCTGGGCTATCCGCAGATAGGTAAGGAATTTTTTGACCTGCCGGTCATAGTCAGTATAGGCTTTACGGGAAAAAGCCCGCTGGCGACAACCATGAAGGTGTTTCAGTTTGTCCGTATCGACCCCTGGTGGATGACGGGCTGCCTGATGCTATTGATTGCCTATTTTTGGATATTGCTTAGATGTGCCAGGAGAACCCCCATGTTTCGCGACGCCCCTGCCGATTTGACCCCGCTCGGCATTACCGGTTTGGAGGCGGGCAGCGCCCCATTTAGCCTGGGCAAGTTACAGATGGCGTTCTGGTTTTCTATCGTGCTGTCGTCGTACCTGTTTATCTGGCTGATAACCGACAATTATGAGCTGATTAATTCGGGGACACTGGTACTTATAGGCATAGGCGCCGGTACCGCACTTGGCGCCGTCAGTATTGATACTAACAAATCGGGCAGGACGATCAAAAATATCCAGGCTTTACAGGCGAAGCAGGCTGATTTAAGGCAGGAAACGGACCTGCTGACAGCCTCGCTCCCGGCTGCAGGCGTAGATGGAAAGATTCAATATAATAAATTCCTTGATGGCCAGCTAACATCCAATATCAAAAAACTGATAGATGGTTTGAAGGCCGGGCAAGACAGTTTTCTAAACGACATCCTTACCGATGAGAACGGCATCAGCTTTCACCGCTTGCAAATGGTTGTTTTTACCGTGGTGCTGGGACTTGTATTCATTTATACCGTTTGGGAGACATTAACCATGCCCGATTTCTCGGCCACCCTGCTTACCATGCAAGGGATTACCGCCGGCACTTACCTGGGCTTTAAAATTCCCGAGAAACAGAATTGACATTATTCTTTTAAAAACAGTTCGACCAAAGTTGCGGCAACGTTGGCCAACTTGCCGCCTTCGGTGCCGGTGCCTGCCTCGCCGATCAGGAAGCCATGCGTGCCGGGTAAAATCGCCAATTGAGCATCGGGGACTAACGTTGCCATTTGGACGGTGTGTGCCGGGATGACAACATCCTTGTCGGACGACATGAACAAGGCAGGCGCTTTTATCGACTTTAATTCATCATCCGGCCAGTCTTTAAAATTTTCCATACGCTGTACATCTTTTTCAAACATCACCTGCAGCTTGTTTCGATCGGGGGTTACTGCCAGGAAATCGGCTTGCAGCGGCTCGGGCATGTTGGCCAGGGTGGCGTGCGGAAATCCATCAAAAAAACCGGGTATAAAACCATCCCTGCGATAGGCTCCGGAGATTACCACTATTTTATTAACCATCCCCGGGTGGCGGATAGCTATTTGCATCGTAGTGCTTGCCCCATTGCTGAACCCGATGATGTTTGCTTTATCTATTTTAAGGTGTTTTAGTAAGGCCGCTACGTCATCGGCATCCTGTGCAAATGACTCGGGTGCATCGCGGTCGCTCGTACGCCCATGGGCCTGCAACTCCAGGGCGATGATCTTATTATCTTTGGACAGCAAGGGCAATAGCGTGCTGAAGGATGATTGTATAGTTGACCCACCGCCGTGGATAAGTACCAATGGTATATCACCTTCTCCATGTATTTCGTAATACATGCTTATGCCGTTTACAGGCGCATTGCCTGTTGTTATTTGATTTTCCATATTAGTTGTTTTTTGTGCGTTTAATACTAGTGTGTGTGTTATCATCAGTAAAACCATCGGCAGGCAACGTGCTGATCGGATGGGCGGGTTGTTCGGTCCGCTCATTTCATTTTGCTTAAGTAAACGTCCAGCTTCGCTACATTTTGTTCCAGGCCCTTATCGGCTTTGTATGTCTTTACCACCTTTAAAAATTCCTCAGCCGATTCAAACAGCATATGCCACTTCAGCAATGTTTGTTCGCCAAGATCTTCAAATTCAATGGTTGCCAGTATGTACGGGTACGAGACATGCTCATAGACGATCCTTTTAAAGGGCACTATCTCTTTAAATATACTCTTGTTGTCAAAGTCAGTACCGTCAGGGCCATGCATCACCAGGTTCCACTCGCCGCCCGGCCGCATATCCATTTTGGTGATGGTATTGGTGAACCCATCGGGCCCCCACCAGTTGGCAATATGTTCGGGATCGGTCCAGGCTTCCCAAACCAGTTGTACCGGTGCATTCAGTTTTCTTGTTATAAGCAATTCCCTGTCGCTGGTATCAATCTTTCTTGTTTCCATATTTTTCTTTTTTGAGTTTGTCAAGATAAATTTCCAATGCATCCAATTTGTTTTCCCAGTGCTGGCGATATTGATCAACCCAGGCCGATACTTCGCTTAGCTTATCGAGCTGCGCTTCGCAAAAATGGTCTCTGCCCTGCTTTTTGACAACCACGAGGCCGCAGTCGGTCAATACTTTTAAATGCAGCGAAATTGCCTGCCGGGTAACATCAAATTTTTCGGCAATCGCGTTAACATTTTGCGGCTGCGCAGCGATCATGCCGATGATCGTGCGCCGGGTGGGATCGGCTATTGCCTGGTATACATCACGTCTGGCTATCATAATATGCAAGTAAGTACTTGCAAATATATATGCAAGTATTTACTTGCGCAAATTTTTTTTAAATTTTTTTGAGAGAACGGTCGTGGAAGAAACTTTATCGAAGGAAAAAGAGCGAAGCGCTTAACTAACCAACTGCCGGATACGTTTATTAAACTGGATGTAGAAACAGGTATGCACTGCAAAAAATGGTGCGGTCATGCCCAGATAATCCAACCAGGGACCACCCGTCAAATTAAACATAGCATAAGTAACGGTTGCTACAAGCGGAAGAAAAAAATAAGCAATAAAATTATAAAACCGGTTATGGGCCACTGCCGGATCTAAATTAAAAAATACGGTAATTGAACATATCGTAAGCAAAAACGCCCAGCCGATCCCCGCTAAAACGTCGAGGGTCAATGCTTCGTGGCCTTCTAAACTGTCGGAGTTGCCGTAGAAAAGGATCAGGGATATTATTGCTGTAAAAAAGCAACTTAGCAAAAAGGTGAATAAAAGCCGGCTCCATAAAAACTTGCTCATTTTAGCGCGGATCATGACTGTATTTATAAACAGATGTTCATATACAATTACCTACACCCCAAACTGACGCAAATGATGGTCGGCATGTTTGTAAACAAACTGACCCATTTGTTCTTTAGTCATTTTTCCAAAGAACCAGTGCACAAATTCCGGGCTCGAAAAATGCTCATACTCTTTTACCAAGCTAACCCATTTCTTTTTTTCAGCGACCAGGTCGCCTTCGGTTTCGGCTATCTTAAATTTGGGGTGTGTAGGCGCATTGCGCATCATGGGCGCTTCATCCTTTAACATACCTTTCAAAGCCATTTTGCCGATCAGCAGACCGAGGAAAGTACGGCTATAAATTTTTTTTTCCTGGAACATTTCGTCGGCCACGATGCAATGTTTCACCATTTGGCGAACATTCATTTTGCCCCATTGTGCTTTACTGTTCTCGTCAAGTGAACCGATGCGGCCGATCAATTCATCCTCCGTTGTTTTATCAAATATCGTTTTCATGTGCTTACTGGTTATTCATCAATTTAATTTCAACCGGCATTATTTAAAAACGCCACCAATTGATCCACCGCTCTCGCCCGGTGACTGATGCTGTTTTTTTGCTCAAGTGTCATCCCGGCAAAAGTTATATCGTAACCGTCCGGCTGGAAAACAGGGTCGTAGCCGAAGCCCCTTGTGCCGGCCCGTTCGTGGCGGATCATTCCTTCAACGGTCCCTTCAAAAAAATGCTCTTCATCATTCCACATCAGCGATATCACCGTTCGGAACCGCGCTTTACGGTTAGGGTTATCACCCAGTTCTCTCAGCAGTTTGTTCATATTGGCGTCATGGTCGCCGTACCTGCCGCAATATCGGGCCGAGTGTACGCCAGGCTGGCCATCCAGCGCATCAACCTCCAGGCCGCTGTCATCAGCAAAGCAATTTACCTTATATTTCTGGTGTACGTGATGGCTCTTGATGGAGGCATTGTCGCGCAGGGTTTGGCCGATCTCGGGGATGTCGTCGTAACAGCCGATATCATCAAGGCTTAATATTTTCAGGCGGCCTTTTATCTTCTCTGCTACTTCGCGCAGCTTATGCACATTATTGGTAGCAAAAACTAACTGCTGCATGGCTTAAACTATTTTCATCGCTTCCCAAAATGCCTTTTTGTTTTCCATGCTGTCCATCATTTCATTAAAACTAAAGGAGAACAGGGTGCGGATATTGCCCACCGGCTGTGGCTTGTTCTGGTCCACCGGGCGCATGGCAGGCGGCAGGGCGTAGTTGCCGAGTATGAGCATTTTTTTCGGCTTAAAAAAATCGATGATCTGCTGAAATTGCGCTTCGGGGTAATTGGCCAGGTTAAAAATAGCAGTATCGTCCAGCTCATGGCCCAGGCGCTTCAGCGTGCTTTCAAGCGCTGTCAGATGGGCGTCGGCCATAAAATCGCTTTCGGGGTAATAAGTGATGATCAGGTATTGCTTTTTATGGCCGCCGAGGTACGTAAACACCGGTTCCGGCGTTTCTTTTGCAACAACGGATTCTGGCGCGGGAGGCTCCTTTTTTTGCAGTGCCTGTTTGTCGGCAGGCAGCAGGTAAATATCGTCCTGTAAAATAAAACTGTATGCCAGTGGGTTTTCGACGTTCATCATGCAAATCTTTCTCGTTTTACTTTCTGCCCGGATTAAACAGAAGGCATCACCGCAAGGATATTAAGGGCACTTTAACAAATTTTAACAAAAGTAACTAAACAGTTTGACGCATTATGAGCATATTCGCACAATTATAGATGTCCCTGATCAATAACAACCGATTAGGTCGCCATTATTCATAAATTTTACCGAAATTCGGCGTTTTTAGTGCTCCCGGGCGGAGCGGATTAATAGTAAAGATACATGAGAAAGATAGGGTTTGCCCTTTTAAGCTTGACGTTATGGCTATCAGCTGCTGCACAAGCGCAGCCGAAGGTGCATAATTTGGATAAGATTGCTGCGGTAGTAGGCGGGAGCATTATTTTGCAGTCGGACATTGAATTGAAATATGCTACCTACCTGGCACAAGGCAATCCGCCTGATCCATCGGTAAAGTGCCAGATCGCGCAAAATTTTGTAAGTCAAAAGCTGCTGGCCGCACAGGCAATCATCGACAGTATTGATGTGAAGGATGATGAAGTGGATAACGATATCGACCGCAGGATGCGGGGTATGATACAACGGGCCGGCGGCCAGGACAGGCTGGAGACATTTTTGGGCCGGTCAATCATCCAATACAAAGACGAGATACGCCCGGACATCAAAGAGGGGCTGGTGGCGCAAAAAATGCAGCAGAAGATCACTGCCGACATCAATACCACCCCTGAAGATGTAAAACAATTTTTTCATAAGATACCCAAAGACAGCCTGCCCACTTTTAATAAAGAGGTTGAGGTTGGCGAGATACAGTTCGACCCGCATTTAACCGAGGCCGAAAAATCCGCCTACAAGCAAAAGGCGCAGGACCTGCTCGACAGGATAAAAAAAGGAGAAGATTTCGGCGCCCTGGCGCGTCTCTACTCGCAGGACCCGACAACGGCGATACAGGGCGGAGACCTTGGCTTTGCCGACCGTACCACCTATGTAAAGGAGTTTTCAGCCTGGGCATTCCGGCTGAAAGCGGGTGAATATTCACCGGTTTTTGAGACGGATTTTGGTTTTCACTTCCTGCAGGTAATTGAGCGCAGGGGCGAACAGGTACACGTGCGGCATATACTCATCGTCCCGGCCACTACGCAAGCCAGTTTAGATCGGGCAAAGGCAAAGGCCGATAGTGTGTACGACTTCCTGGTAAAAAACCAAAAGATCGATTTTTCAACGGCCGCTAACTATTATTCGGATAATAAAGAGACCAAATATAACGGCGGGATGTTGCTCAATGCAGAAAATGTGGATACGCGTACCACCTTTATCCCCACAGACAAGCTCGAGCCGCAGATAGCGCTGATGACCGATACCATGAAGATCGGCAGTATTTCAAAACCGGTTTTATTTACCGGTTCCGATGGCAAAAAGAGCTATAAAATTATTTACCTGAAATCGAGTACCAATGCCCATAAGGCCAGCCTTGAACAGGATTACCCCAAGATAAAAGAGTACGCCACAAACGATAAGATCAACCGCAAACTTAGCGAATGGTTCGAGAAGAAGAGAAAACAGACTTTTATTAAGATTGACCCTGAATACCAGGGATGTGTACAGATGAAAGGCTGGGCTACCCCGGTTGATAACACCGCTAACGCTGAAGTTAAACCTTAAAATATGCAACACCACTCGGAAGTAGAGGCTGCTGATGCTTTGGGAAAAATTTACCGGCAAATAACTGCCGAAATTGGCAAGGTTATTATCGGACAGGAGGAGGTGGTGAAATCCGTGCTGATCTCTATTTTCAGCAATGGCCACTGCTTGTTGGTGGGCGTACCTGGCCTGGCCAAAACCCTGCTGGTGCAAACCGTTGCCCAGGTGCTCGATCTCGACTTTAAGCGCATACAGTTTACCCCCGACCTGATGCCTTCGGACATTATCGGCTCTGAAATTTTGGGCGAGGATCGTAATTTTAAATTTATCCCAGGCCCGGTATTTGCCAATATTATCCTGGCTGATGAAATTAACCGCACACCACCAAAAACGCAGGCCGCCCTATTGGAAGCCATGCAGGAAAAAGCAGTAACCGCTGCCGGCATAACGCACAAACTGGCACAGCCCTTTTTTGTACTGGCTACCCAAAACCCGATAGAACAGGAAGGCACTTACCCACTGCCCGAAGCCCAGCTTGACCGTTTTATGTTTAACGTTGCGCTGGACTACCCGAGCTTTAAAGAAGAATTGCAGGTGGTTAAAAATACCACCAGCACCCAAAAGCAGGAAGTAAACAAGCTGCTTAATGCCGAGCAGATCATCTATTTTCAGCAACTCGTGCGCAACATCCCGGTAACCGATAATGTGCTGGAATATGCAGTAAAATTAGTGGCCAAAACCCGCCCCAACGGTGAACTGGCTGCCCCGCAGGTAAAACGCCTTATCAACTGGGGCGCAGGGCCGCGTGCCTCGCAGTTCCTTATTTTAGGGGCCAAATGCCATGCGGTTATCAATGGCAAATACTCGCCGGATATTGAAGATGTACAGGCGATTGCCAAGCCGATACTAAGGCACCGCATTGTGCGCAGTTACCATGCGGAAGCGGAGGGGTTATCTACGGATAATATTATTGATCAGCTTTTCTGATCAATCCCAAACATAACGTTCGTCATATCCATCATTTCGGCACCAGCTTAGGGGCCATCCGGATAAGTATACCCGGCGCCAGGCGGTTAAGCCAAAGCGCTATCCTTTCGCCGCTGAACCGGCCTATGTAAGGTTCAAAGGAACCTCGTCTAATTGCTTTAAGTATCTGTTTGGCGGCGCGGTCGGCGGGAAGGCCGTTTTCGATATTTTCAGATGGTTTACCAAGGCCATAGGCATTCCTGGTAAGTGCATACAAAGAAATATTAGTGCGGATATAGCCCGGCGTTAGGACGGTTACCTTAATACCGTCGGCGGCGACTTCGGCGCGCAGGCAATCGAAAAAGCCGTGCAGGGCGTGTTTTGCGGCAGCATAAGCCGACCGCATTGGCGTACCGATCTTTCCCATTACACTGCTTGTCACTACAAAATGCCCGGTTTTTCGGGCTATAAAATGCGGCAGCAGCGAGCGGGTGAGCGCCACATAACTAAAATAATCCACCTCCATTATCCGGCGATGCACATCCATGCTGGTTTCAGCCACCAGCGAGCGTTGGGTAATGCCGCCGTTATGTACCATAATATCGATGTGGCCAAAGCATCTTATCGCCGCTGTAGCCTTGTCGTCCAGCGAGGCGGCATCGGCCAGGTCGAGCTGCAGCAATTGAACCTGTCCGGGATGACTGCACGCTTGTTTAACTCGCTCCAGTTCGTCCATTCTACGGCCGGAGAGGATAAGCTGGCTGCCTGCTGCGGAAAGCGCGTAAGCCAGTTCCTCGCCAATTCCGGATGAGGCGCCCGTTATCCAGGTAACTTTATTATTGAAGTGATCGTTCATGGTGCTGTTTGCGTAGAAATAACTGTTCTGTCCGAAACCTTTTTGGTTTTAATTAACCCGGCAAAAAATATATCCTTCCGATTCGTGGTTAATCACTCCCTCACCATTTTCTCCAGCGCATCTATCCACGTAGGCGAGTCATTCAAACTTTCCACCAATTGTATATGCTCGCCGCCCAATGCTTTAAACTCGGCGCCGTATTCTTCAGTTACTTCATAAACCGTTTCGAGGCAGTCGGCAACAAAAGCAGGGCAGAACACCAAAAGGCGTTTTTTGCCTTCTTTGGCGAGTTTGGCTACCACCTCGGTGGTATAGGGTTGTACCCAGGGATCTTTTCCCAGGCGGGACTGAAAGCAAATGGTATATTTTTCTTTCGGTAGACTTAGTTTTTCAGCAATTAGTCTTGCTGTATCATACGACTGGGCAGAGTAACAGAATTTATTGGTATCGTTTAGCGTATTGCAGCATCCATCAACCTTTAAACAATACTTACCGGTATGGTCGCATTTGATCAACTGCCGCTGTGGCAGGCCGTGAAAGCTGAACAGTATATGGTCGTAAGTATCGGGTTTGTACTTTTTTGCGTTATCGGCAAAAGTTTGGATCATCAGCTCATTATTATGGAAGGAGTTGGCAAACGTAATTGAGGGGATGGTTGGCCATTTGCTTACAATTTCCATCACTTTTTCATGAACCGAACCGGTGCTGGCCGATGCATATTGAGGGAAAAGTGCGATAACCTGTATGCTTTCAACCAAAGCTTCTTTTAGCCGTTTCAACGCCGATCCGATCGAAGGGCCTTGATAACGCATCGCCAATTCAACCAAATACCCGTCGCCAAGCCGTTCCTGCAGCATTTTTAACTGCAGCTTGCTGTAATGCAACAGCGGCGAGCCGGTTTTATCGCTCCAGATATGCTTATAAAGTTTCGCTGATTTTGGGCTCCGGAACGGAACAATAATGCCTTTCACCAATAATGCCCTCGATACCGGACTGATATCGATCACCCGCGGATCCATTAAAAACTCACCGAGGTAGCTGCGCACATCCTTTGTTTCGGGACTATCGGGCGTACCCAGGTTGACCAGTAAAACTCCTTTTTTTGCCATAAATTTTTGCGAAGCAAAAATAGTAATTAGCGATTAGAGATCAGCGATTAGTTTGTGGGCGGGACGTAAGAATTTACTGAATCCAACCGTAGAGACGCGATACTTCGCGTTTCCCGCTGACAGGTAAAAATTTGACAGGCAACTGGAGGCCAATCGACACCCATGATCCATGTATCCATGGTTCTAAAATCCGGCTACAACAAATTGTGGAAATGTATGGCGGGAGACGCGAAGTATCGCGTCTCTACATGAAAATATTCAATACTTCTCTAATTCCGCTTTCACCTCCTGCATCAACCACATTGGGGAGGAAGTGGCGCCGGCAATACCTACTTTATCACCGGGGGCAAACATATCTTTTTTTAGCTCAGACGTTGAGGAGATAAAATAGGTATCGGGGTTATGTTTGCGGCAAACTTCAAACAGCACTTTGCCGTTGGACGATTTCCTGCCGGACACAAATACGACCTTATCAAACTTGGTTACAAATTTTGGTAGGTCCTGGTCGCGGTTGGATACCTGGCGGCAAATGGTGTCATTTGCCTTTAACTCGTGACCGCGCTGCAGCAGTTGGTCTTTTATGTTGTAGAATTTCTCGGTGCTTTTTGTGGTCTGGCTGTACAGGGTAATATTATGCGGCAGCTCCACGTCGTCCAGCTCGGCAATATCCTGGAAAACGATCGCATCGCCGTTGGTCTGGCCCGAAAGCCCCACTACTTCGGCGTGGCCGTGCTTGCCAAAGATCAGGATCTTTTCGCTGGAGTCGTACGAGGTTTTAATGCGGTTTTGCAGCTTTAACACCACCGGGCACGAGGCGTCGATCAGTGTAATGTTATTTTCCAGGGCTATCCGGTAAGTATCGGGCGCCTCGCCGTGCGCACGGATCAGCACTTTTTCGTTGCCCAGGTTTTCGAGGTCCTTATGATCTATAATCCGGAGGCCTTTTGCTTTCAGGCGCTCTACTTCTTCGTCATTATGCACAATATCGCCCAGGCAATACAGGTAACCATCCTGTGCCAGTATTTCTTCGGCCATGTCAATTGCGTAAACCACCCCAAAGCAGAAGCCGGAGTCCTGGTCAATTGTCACCTGCAAATTGTATTCGCCCATTACGATACAAAATTAACTAATTTGTTCATTAGTTCACGCGTTCTTTTGTTCATTGGTTTGCCTACGGGTTTGAACTGCAAGTTTGAGCAAAAACGCCAAATCCGAAATCGAAAATCCGAAACTATATCTTGAGCGAAGCGAAAAATCCGAAATTCACACCGTCCTTCCTTTCCAGGTATTCGTCCGGGTGAGATACTTTTGTATAGATAAAAAAGCGATCAGGGTTAAATTGAGCATTTGCACGGGATGGAGCAGCAGATTGTAAAAAACACGTTGCCCCGAAGCCAGAGAGATCATTACCCGGCTTAATGCAATTAAACCAGCCATAAAAAATATCAGGCTTGGGTTTAGTGTCATCATTACGATCATTGGCCCGCCGATCAGCAATAAAATATACACTAACAAACCGGCAATACTGTCGTTGAATGCGGCCAGCGCATTTTTGCTAAAACCAGCTAATGCCTGCCCATAATGGCGGTACATCCGGCAATTGAGCATCCTGTTGGCCAGCAAAACCTCACCCCGGCAGCCTTGTGATTTAACCTGACGCATGAGTTCGGCATCTTCAACTATTTTATCCTTTACAAGGCTATGCCAATTATATTTCCGGTAGGTGTCGGCATCAAAAAGCATAAATTGACCGCAGGCGGTCGCTATCGACGGGCTCCTCGTCAGAAAAACTAATCGTATTGGCAGCAAGTTCAGCAGAAGGTAATGCAGCAGCGGAACCGTGGCTTTTTCGCCCATAGTTGGCATATCCTGGTTGGCAAAAAGGCTTAATAGCGAAAGGTTATAAAGTTTCATCCGGTGAACAGAACTATTGATCAAACCCGTACCGACCCGCTCATCAGCATCGAGGAATAAAAAATAGCTGCCTTTTGCCTTTTTGGCCAGCTGATAGCAGGCGTGATTTTTGCCCAGCCATTCCGGTGGTAGCTGCCCGCCCTTTATCACCCGGACCGGGTTGTCTATTGTCGCGAATGATGAACAAACGGCATAAGTTCTGTCGGATGAATCATCATCGTAGACAATTACCTCGTAATCCTTATAATCCTGCACTTTAATGGATTCCAACAATGCGACGATATTTTCTTCCTCATTCCTGGCGGGAATAAGGATGGACACGAGGTCGCGATAATGTTTATTAACCCGCGTCAGTTTCGGGTTCGAAATAAAATTGAAAAGCGTTACGGTAAACCGAAGCACGATAAAGAATAGTGTTATGGAGATGACGATGATCAAACTGTTTGTATGCCGGGTTAACGTGGCGATAGCTGGCACCAAATATATAATTCATAACCATGTTTTTAGCAAAATACGGCATTAATAATTGAAGCCGGATACGCGTGAAACGTAGTGGTTTAACCTGCGACGAACAACCGTAATACTACGCGAAATTGCTGCGGATTTAGCGCCCGTAAAAATGCGTATGTCCCCGCGACCGATTGCGTAATCACCCTGATTCCATTTCCTGGCCCATTTTTCAATTTTGGGAACGAAAAAGGCAGCTATTAGTGACCAACTGAGATTTGGTAAACAGCTGCCTTAAAAAAATAATTTATTAAACATTTTAAACATTTAACTTATGAAAAAGATCAACATCTTATTTTTGCTGTTAACAGCCGCAACGCTGTTACTATCTTCATGCGGTAAGAACGGCGCTCCCGGCCCTCAAGGCCCAACAGGCCCCAACGGCGCAACTGGCCCCACCGGCCCGACAGGTGCAACCGGCACCACCAATGTAATGTACTCCGCCTGGGTAACGCCGTCAGCCTACACCAAGGATACAGTATTCAGCACCTTTCATCTTTATGCTGACATAGCAGCCTCCAAAATCACCCAGGATATTTTGGATAAGGGCACCGTTATCGTATACGGTAAGCTGGACGGCTATACATCTACAATATGGCCTACTAACCAGGTAAGCGCCCTGCCCATCGTGGTTACCTACACCGAGGGCAGCACAGTGTATACTGACACATGGTCTTCATTGGTAACACTTGGAAACGTGCGGATCGATTTTGTTGATAATTTTAATTTATATAATGGTATATCAAATGCGCACCAGTTCAGGTACGTGATCATACCCGGCGCGACATTAACCGCTGCGATAAAAAATCATATTAACTTAAAGGATTACGGCCAGGTAAGCGCGGCCTTTAATTTGAAGGACTGACAGATGGCAGATGACGAGGGAGCGAAATTAAGCTCCCTCATCATCTTTCGTAATATGGCCAACGATGGCAGTCGTTGCACCTGTATGTGCTGCAACGTAGTCTGCAGCCTTTTTAGCAGCAATACTATAAAATGCCTTATCGCCAACTAGGGTATCAGTAATTCCTTTCAGTTGCGCAGCGTCCGCGATACTAAAACCGGCTTTTATGGCGATCAGTTCATTCGCCTCTATAAATTTCCGATAATTCGGCCCAAAAACAACCGGGAGCCCATAAGCCGCTGCTTCAAGCGTGTTGTGAATGCCTGCGCCGAAGCCTCCGCCCACATAAGCGATATCGCCATATTGATATAAAGAGGAAAGCATGCCGATATTATCGATCACCAGCACCCGGCAATCAACATGCGGCGAATCGGTGTAACCATCAGGATGTGCTGTGAGGTGCGAGTACCTGATCGCTGTCCCTGCGGGCAAAAGGGCCAATATGTTTTTGATCTTATCTTCGCTGATCTCGTGCGGGGCGATAATGAATTTTAGATCGGGATAATCTCCAACCAGCGATGCGATCAGCTTTTCATCTTCGGGCCAGGTGCTGCCTGCAATAAAAACCTTATGGCTGTTTTTAAACTCAGCTACACCAGGGATAGATTTAGGCTGCTGTGCATTTGCCCAAACCCTGTCGAACCGCGTATCGCCGCTCACGGTAGCATTATTTAACCCGATTTGCGCCAGCAATTGTTTCGACCGTTCATCCTGCACAAAAAACCAGCTCACAAAACCTAATATTTTACG
>Ga0207041_1100_pt1 | contig 15352 bp, 18 predicted proteins | sample Alteio_BWMinCont_73_FD_153311 | JGI IMG/M metagenome (GOLD analysis project Ga0207041, IMG submission 153311) | Enriched cells from forest soil in Barre Woods Harvard Forest LTER site, Petersham, Massachusetts, United States -... | ecosystem: Environmental > Terrestrial > Soil > Temperate forest >... | reverse complement strand
GCACAGCAACTGGCCAACTCCAATCAAGGCAGGCAACTCTTTGGGCTGCAGTGCGTCTATACTTTAGTAGCTCATGGCTCAGTCCACAATCCCGGAAACACAACCATCCACTCCTGAGGTTTTGTTGCCACGGCGCGAGGAACCCAAGAGCCACTGGTACACGGTGAAACATTGGCTACGCGACCTCATACTTTCGGCGGCGATCTCCGCTTTCGTTATCCTCTTCCTCTATCAGCCGGTCAAAGTGGAAGGCACCAGCATGCTGCCGTCCCTCGAGGACCAGGAACGGCTCTTCATCAACAAGTTCGTTTACCGTTGGGAGGCGATCGAGCGCGGCGATGTGGTTGTCTTCCGCTATCCAAGAGACATGTCCAAGAGTTACATCAAGCGTGTGATCGCCGTGGGTGGAGATAAGGTCAGCATCAACGAAGGCGTGGTCTATGTGAATGGACTCCCGCAGCACGAGGTCTATGTGCCGCCTGAGTATGCGGATGAACGTTCCATGGCAGAGATCAAAGTTCCTGCTGATAAATTCTTCGTGATGGGCGACCATCGCTCCATGTCCAGTGACAGCCGCGACTTCGGCACTGTGGACCGTGGACTGATCACCGGCAAAGCCGTCTTCGTCTATTGGCCTGTGCAGAACGCAGGTATCGTGCATTGATGATGTTCCTTCGCACTCCACTTGCTTTACATTTCACATCAAGAACGGTGAAACTATGACTATGTCATTGATCCCATCACCCAAGCTGTCCGCGAAGTTCCTGTTCATTTCACTTCTGTTCTGTGCTGTCATTGTCGCCCAAGAGAACAAGCCGGCGTCTGCTGCGCCAGCACAGGCTCCTTCGCAGAAAGGATCTTCAAAAGGCGCTGTGGATGCCGCGCATGAAAAAGAAGCTCCCGCACGCATGTCGCAGCAAGAAGCGGATGACCTGTTCAGATCTGTCGATGAGATCATGCGCTTCGTCTCGCAAGACACGGGATTGCCTCTGCATAACGACATCAAGAAAGAACTCATCGGACGCGACGCCGTTCAGAAATACATCGAAGAGAAGATGGCTGAGGATGAGGACCAGAAGAGCATGGAGCGCTCCGAAGTCGTGCTCAAGAAATTCGGACTGCTGCCGCACGATTTCCATCTCCGCCCGTTCCTGGTGCAGTTGCTGCGCGAGCAGATCGCAGCATTTTACGACTCCAAGAAGAAGACCGTGTTCATGCTCAACTGGCTCACGCCTGAAAGCCAGAAACCGATCATGGCGCATGAGCTGACTCATGCGCTGCAAGACCAGACCATCGATCTTGAAAAATGGATGGACGACGCGCGCAAAGATTCCGAGCGTGCCACCAACCCTGATAACAATGAGATGGATGTGGACGAGGAGTCCAGTGCGCGATCTGCCGTGGCAGAAGGACAAGGCATGGCGGCGATGATCGACTACATGCTCGCGCCGATGGGAAAGTCCATGAAGACCGCGCCGCAGGTGGTGGAGATGATGAAGGCCAGCATGGAGTCAGGCGACAGCTCTCCATTGATGACGTCAGCGCCACTGTTGTTGCGCGAATCACTCATCTTCCCCTACCGCGATGGACTCAGCTTTGTGCAGGCCGTTCTCAACGCCGGTGGTGTGGACCGCGCCTTCACCACGTTGTTGAAAGACCCTCCGCACAACACGCATGAGGTCTTGGTGCCGCAGAGCTATCTCAAGGGTGAGCACATGGGCACCATGCGCCTGCCCAACATCGGCAAAACATTAGGTAAGGGATTCAAACAATACGATGTTGGGTCCATCGGCCAGTTCGATATGGTCATCATGCTCAAGCAGTTCGTGGGTGAGAAACTTGCACATGAGCTCTCCCCGGAGTGGCGTGGCGGCATTTATTTTGCGGCATCGAAAAGCATTGTGAATGGCAAGAAGGTGGATAAAGAGACTGTGCTTGACTCGACCTCGGACCTGTCAATGTTGTATGTCTCAAAGTGGTCGAATGAGGAAACGGCCAAACGGTTTGCTGGCATCTACACGGACTCACTCAGGTCAAAATACAGTTCATTGGATCCGGTTCCGGAAGAACAGGGTGTGTTCACTTCCAACGAAGGACGTGTACAGGTGGAAGTCCACGGCGACCAGGTCTTCGTGATGGAAGGTTTTGACTCTGCAACCGCCGCCAAATTGCGCACACAGGTGATGAATGCATCAGAGGTTGAACAAGGGAAATCGATGGCTGGCAATTTGAGTTTGCGGACAATGAGACCTGTGAGTGCAATTCTTGGAAATGCTGTGATCAAGAAGCAATTGGAAGCCCCAACTTATTGGTAATGAATATACGATTGATAATTCTTGTGCTAAAGTTTCGTTGTGAAAACCCGCCTGATACTGTTGGCTTATAGTTTTCTTTTCCTTTGTCCAATGTGCTTTGGACAGGAAAAAAGTGATGCCGAGAGATCAAAGATCAACGGCGCATGGGTGAAGGTTGGCGTTTCATTCGATGGCAGATCATTCAACCAGGAAAAGCAGGGAGCCAAGAAAGACCGTTCAGGTGATGACTATGTGAAGTTGAAGGAATATCTGAATATTAAGACCCGTGGCACTGAAGTACAAATGACATTCAGGAATACAGTTGAAGTCAACAGCCCTGGGGCGGTTCCGCTCAATGATGTGAAAACAACATTGAAATATGACTTATCTATGCCTGTCATATTGAAAGATGTGAATGGCCCGGAATTTAAATTCACTGCCCAATATAAGGATGATGGGTTTGTTGTGTACCAATTTGTTAACGAAACAGGAAGGCAGCTGACACAGTCTGTTTTCAAGCTCGATGAAAAGGGCAGAACGCTTACATTGACGGAAACAGGCAGTAGAAAAGTGTGTATCGGACAATCAGCTGCCCCGGATCTAACACCGCAAATTACAAATGCAGCAGATCGAACAAATCCACGTTGCATGATGGTTAATGAAACTGTGACAACCTTTATGAGAAATTGAGTTGTTGAATTACTCTGCAGTGTCCAGCCATTCAAGTTCATGCCTCGAATAGCACTGTTATAATTTCAAAGTCCAACCCTTTATTTCCCTTATCGGAGCATCAGTCCATTGTCACAAGCTGAGATCGGCATCATTGGCGGGAGCGGGCTCTACTCCATGCCCGGACTAACCGACGCCCGCGAACTCAGCCAGACCACGCCCTTCGGTGACCCATCTGACGCCTACGTTCTCGGCACACTTGCTGGCCGCCAAGTCGCATTCCTCTCGCGCCATGCTCGCGGACACCGCATCCTGCCTACCGAGCTCAACTTCCGCGCCAATATCTATGGATTCAAACAGCTCGGCGTCGAGCGCATCTTTTCCGTCAGCGCCGTTGGCTCACTCAAAGAAGAACACAAGCCCACGGATTTCGTCATCCCTGACCAGTTCTTCGACCGCACACGCCACCGCATTGACACTTTCTTTGGCGAAGGAGTCGTCGCTCACGTCTCTCTTGCTGATCCAGTCTGCTACGAACTCGCGCGCACATGGGCCTATGCTTGCGTTGATGTCGGTGTGGTTGGCAAACTCGGAGGCAGTTACATTTGCATGGAAGGGCCACAGTTCTCCACGCGCGCCGAATCCAATGCCTATCGCCAACTCGGCTTCGATGTCATCGGGATGACCAACCTTCAGGAAGCGCGCCTCGCGCGCGAGGCTGAGATCTGCTACGCCACACTGGCAATGGTCACGGATTACGACTGCTGGCACCAGTCGCATGAAGCAGTCACAGTGGAACAGGTCATCGCCGTGGCCACGCAGAATGCAGATAACGCCACCAAAGTGCTCGCTGCAGCCATCAGCAAGACGCCACGCGCACGTAACTGCAGCTGCGGACACGCTCTTCAGCATGCCATCATGACCGATCCCAAGACCATTCCTGATGCCACTCGCAAGAAGCTCGCTTTACTGCTGGACAAATACCTCACCGGAAAGTAAAACATCCATCATGTCGCTACTCGTCGTTGGCTCGGTTGCATTCGATAGCATCAAGACACCCTCAGGCAAAGTGGAACGTTGCCTCGGTGGCGCGGCCACATATTTCTCGCTGGCCGCCAGTTATTTCTGCGATACGCAGGTGCTGGCCGTGGTCGGTGAAGATTTCACCGCTGAGCATCAGTCCCTGTTGGTGAAGCGTGGTGTGGATATCACCGGCATCCAGCGCGCCAAGGGCAATACGTTCTTCTGGTCGGGCGAATATACCGAGAACCTCAACGAAGCCATCACCCATGAGACCCATCTCAACGTCTTCGCAGATTTCGATCCCCAGGTCCCCGGACGCTTCCAGCAGACCGAATACCTCTTCCTCGCCAACATCGACCCCAAATTGCAGCTCAGTGTTCGCAACCAGATGAAGAACCTGCACCTCACCGGTGGCGACACCATGAATTACTGGATCAAAAGCTTCCGCAGCCAGCTTGAAGAGACGTTGCAGAAGGTCGATATCCTGATGATCAATGACACAGAAGCACGCATGCTCGGAGGCACCAACAGCCTGCCGCGCGCAGCGCAGAACATCTTGAAACTGGGCCCAACAGCGTTAGTTATCAAACACGGAGAATACGGAGCAACCGCTTTCTTTAGCGCGGAAGGATTGCACCCCTTCCGTGCTCCTGCGTTGCCCATCGAAGAGGTCATCGACCCCACCGGCGCCGGCGACTGCTTCGCCGGAGGCTTCATGGGCTACATCGCATCCCAGGACAATATGAGCCGTGAAGTCCTCAAACGCGCCATGTTCTACGGAGGCGTGATGGGCTCATTCGCTTGCGAGAAGTTCGGCACGGAGCGCTTCCAAACACTCACTCGACGCGAGATCGATGCAAGGTTTGAGTTGTTTAGGGAACTAAGCCACCTCGAATAACAGCCGTCTAGTGCAAGTACAAAGGCCGCCCGATGGGCGGCCTTTTCTCTCAGGGAGAATCCCCGTTAAGGGACGAACTTAAAGGGTTGATTCAATCTCGAATCCCCAGGCTTCGAGCAGGGGCTCCGGGATGAATTTAGAGTTCTTGTTGCGGCGCGCCCATTCGCGCAGCCGGGTGGAACGGATGTACTGGTCAGGTGTGAGCTTGTACTCTTTCACTGCCATTTCGAAGGATGTCACAATAGGGATAACCGGGCCGATCGGCTCAGGCTTGCCCCAGTTCGGATTGCCACGACGCTTAGCCATGCTTTTTGTCTTGCCTCACTTGTAGGTTATAAAGCCTTTGTTTTGATGTTCTTACGATGGGTTTGGACTCGGTTAAACAGATGCCTGTGCCTCTGCATTGAAGAACTGAAGCCAGTATAACCCAATTATTGTGCAAAAGCAAGGGGTAAAACCGTAGTTTATCTTAAGTTTTAAGATTATATAATAACCGTATATAATTGATAATAAATAGTTTAGCTATAGATTTAAATCCGAATCCAGATGGATATCACTCTTTAATACATGAAAAACAAGTCTGGTGCCCGGGGCCGGAATTGAACCGGCACGTCCCGTGAGGGACTCGGGATTTTAAGTCCCGTGCGTCTGCCAATTTCGCCACCCGGGCGTGTGTTGCAAAGCTAACTTACTGCAAAAGGGTAGCACAAATTCATCTTTTGTCATTCCGAGCCGAAGGCGAGGAATCTGCATTTGAATTTGGATTTTACTGATGACGAATGACTGAGGACTGACTACTTCTATAATCTTACGATGTTCGCCAGCCGCACCGATTGGGACCAGTCCATCAACGCCTATACACGCGTCTTGAATGAACTGCGCGCACAGGACAGGCCACTGAGCGACCTCACCATCTCCAATCCCACCGAAGCCGGACTTGTTTACCCTGGAGAAGCTCAGTGGAAGGCCCTTGCCAAGCCTGAAGCCATGAACTACCAGCCGCAGGCACAAGGTCTGTTGAGCGCGCGGGAGTCTGTGGCCAGATATTACGCTGAGCGCCAGCCAGCAGCCAAGGTCGATCCGAATGACATCTTCCTCACCACCAGCACGAGCGAGGCTTATACGTGGCTCTTTCGGCTCCTATGCGAAGAGGGAACTGAGGTGCTGGTGCCCCAGCCGAGCTATCCACTGTTCTCATTCCTGGCAGACCTCTGCGATGTGACTCTGGTGCCGTATCCGCTCATCTATGACCATGGATGGCAGATCGACCTCTATAGCCTTGAAGCCGCCATCACACCGGCAACGCGGGCGATTCTCTGCGTTCATCCCAATAACCCGACCGGAAGTTGCGGGAAAACAGAAGAACGCGAGCGGCTCAACGAGATATGCAACGAAAGGGAACTCGCGCTCATTGTGGACGAGGTCTTCCTCGATTATCCACTCGAAGCCCCACCCGCTGAAAGTTTTGCCACCAACCACTCGGCTCTTACATTCACGTTGAGCGGCATATCGAAAGTCTGTGGACTGCCCCAAATGAAAGCCGCATGGATCGTCGCCAGCGGTCCAAAAAACCTACGGGAACAAGCCCATTCGCGCCTCGAAGTCATTGCCGATACATATCTCTCACTCAGCACTCCGCAGCAGATTGCATTACCCGAGTGGCTCAACTCCCGCCATCCATTTCAGGGATCATTACTCAATCGGTTGAAAACAAACCTATTCGAAGCCGATACCCAGTTGAACGCCGCTCGATCCATCCGTCGCTTGCACGTCGATGCCGGATGGTACATCACCGTCCGCCTGCCCGCTCTGCACTCAGACGAAGAGACCGCCATTCACCTGATGGAAGAACACGGCGTGATCGTGCAACCCGGACACTTCTTCGAATTTCCCCAAGATGGCTATATGGTCGTCTCGCTGATGACACCGGAAGAACAATTCAAAGAGGGAATGAGAAAATTATTGAAGTGAAATGTTTTACACCCACATTCCTTATGTCATCCCGAGCGAGGCGCTTTAGCGTCGAGTCGAGGGACAGTGTCTTTGGTTTTGCAATTGTTTTTAACCTTAGTAACATTGAAACCATGAAACTTTGAAACCTGCTTTTGCACCATCCCCAGTGCAAATCCATCACCCCTTAAAATCTTGTCAAGTGCACTTTTCTGTGGAAAACCTTCTAACTCATTGAAAACAATGCAAATAGAGATCATGTAAATTGAGACTGTGAGTCCCTCTGATTTGCTATCCTGAATATATAGATTGAATTTGAGGGTGATACAAAACTGCTTGCTGTCGGTTCTTCACACCAGCCACTTCGTTGTAAGTATCATGTCAAATTTTTCAAACCATAATAATCAGATGTAACCGCTTGAAAATAAAACAGATAGAGGTTTTCCAGAAATGTCCAAGTGAGTCCCTCTGATTTGCTATCCTGAATATATACGATCAAGTTTTCTACTGTGCGTCGGGCCAATAGGCTTCGGCGCATTTTCTTTTTTGGAGGAACATGAGGAACAAACCACACGGCTCAGCTAATAAACGGTTGGGTGACCGCGTCGAACTCCGCTTCATGGAAAAATCTCTCGCTCACGGGTTCGATCTCCTGCGCCCATGGGGTGATAACTCTGCCTATGACATCGCCGTTCTCGCTCCTTCCGGTATCCATCGCGTGCAGGTCCGTTCCACATCCACGCTCGCCTTCGGCCGCTATCGCATCCAGGCCGTCTTCGGCGCCCGTAAACGTGCCTACACAAAAGGTCTGATCGATTTCCTGGCCGCCTATGTATTCCCCTGCGACGTCTGGTACATCGTCCCCGCATCATTCCTGCGCCGCAGCAATAATATCTATATGCGTCCCCACTTGACTGGAAGCTCTTCTCCCGCCGAAAGCTTCCGCGAAGCCTGGCACCTGCTCGAATGAGGATTTTGATTTGCTGTGATTGGTTCGAGTTTGTTGCTTTTGAATATTCTAACCACTAGCCACCAACCACAAGCCACTGGTTTTACACCGCCATCCCCGCATCCACCCTCGCCCTTCGCACATCATTCACGTCTCCCATGGCGATGATCACCATGCCCGGGCCGATGATGGTCGAATCCGCAGGATTGATCTGGAAGACATCCCCGTTCTCGCCGGATGCGCCTTCCGTCTCTATCGATTTTGCTTTCACTGCCATCGGCAATAATTTGTAGCTATGCCGCAGGTCAAGTTCAGAGATCAGTTTTCCCACCCAGGGGGACATATTTGGCACAATGATCTCCTCGATGCGCAATGTCTGCGACTGGCCTTTGAGCATGAGGTCGAGGAATCCCACCACATGCGGACGCAGCACTTCGCTGGCCAGGCGCAACCCTCCGATGATGTTCGGTGAAACCGTGGCGTTTGCGCCGGCTTTCAGCACGCGTTCGGCGAACTTGGGGTCGGTACAGCGCGCGACAATGCGCACATCCGGATTGTTCTGCCGCACAACAACCGTGACCACAAGGTTATCTTTCTCATGGGGCAATGAAGTGAGCACGCCGGCGGCCCGAGTGATGCCAGCCTGGATCAGCACATCTTCATCGGTGGCGTCACCGATGATGTAGAGCAGGTTCTCGTAGGCGGCGGGATCGTGTTCCTGCATGCGGCGCAGGTTGTCCATATTGCTGTCAATGACCACGAAGCTGGAGCCGGTTTTCTGCAGCTCTTCCACGGCATAGCGGCCCGTGTCACCCAGTCCGCAGACGATGTAATGGCCTTGCAGGTTCTCGATTTTCTTTTTCATTCTTCGCCTCCGGAAGTAATCGGAGTAATCGCTTTCAACAAGAAATGCCGTTACCGATGAGATCACGTATGCCGTGATCAGAACTCCACCCACCACAATGAACATGTTGAAGATGCGCAGTGGAGGGTTATGGCTGGTATCTACGATCTCGCCGTACCCGATCCCGGCCAGTGTGATGATGGCCATGTAGAGCGCATCAAGCAGGTCCACATGCTCGTGGCTCAACAGGCGGTAGCCGAAGACGCTCAGGCACACCACGACCAACAGCATCAATGCGGCGGTCAGTATTCGTCTTCGCAGTTCCATTGGGCGGTTTTCGGGGGTGGCAAATGAAGTCTAACATGCGATTCTTACGCGTCGTATTCAACCCAAGTGGCGAATATGGTACAAACATAGGGCATGGGGATCCGCTACGAACCGATCACGGCCTTCATCATGGCTGGAGGGCTGAGCTCGCGCATGGGCGAGCCCAAGGCTTTTATGCAGATCGCGGGTAAGTCCATGATCGATTACGCCGTCGCACAGGCACATAGCGTGGCGGAAGATGTTTTTGTCGTCGGTGACAAGATCATGTACGGCGCGTATGGACGTATCGTGACTGACATCCATGAGAAATGCGGGCCGCTAGGCGGTATCCACGCCGCACTTACCCGTACCAAGACCGAATTCAACCTCATGCTCGCGCTTGATACCCCGTTCCTCACCCGGAATATATTGCACTATCTCAATGAACAGGCGCAGAAGGCGGAAAAAACTGTGACCGTCCCGAAACTCAGTAACGGGTACAATCCTTTATGTGCCATCTACCGTAAAGACTTCCTGCACCGTGCGGAAGGAGCATTGTTGGCTGGCAATTACAAGATCGATTCACTCTTTCTTGAAGGCGATACACTGGAGATAACGGAAGCTGAACTGCTCATGCAGCGCTTTGATATCACCATGTTCCAGAACATCAACACGCCTGAGGATTTTGCCATTGCCAGCAACAGAAAGCCAGATTTGAATGCATGACACTCACCACAATACGGTAGCGATGCAAACAGGGCCCAATGGCCACGCGCAACAGCCATATATTGAGTTCCGCAACGTGAACAAAACGTTTGGCGACAACCGCGTGCTTGATAACATGAATTTCTACGTCATGCCCAGCGAGACCCTCTGCATCCTGGGACGCAGCGGTGTGGGCAAATCCGTTTCATTGCACAACCTCATGGGATTCCTCAAGCCGGATTCCGGCGAGATCTTCGTTGCCGGCGAAGACATCACCAAGTTTTCGGAAATTGAGATGGAGCGCATCCGCAAGAAAGTCACTATGGTCTTCCAGAGCGGCGCTCTCTTTGATTCGCTCTCTGTCGGTGAGAATGTTGCATTCCCATTGCGCGAACGCGGCAACCTCGCGGAGTCGGAGATCTTTCAGGTCGTCGATGGCCTCTTGGATATGGTTGGCGTGCGCCCCATGCGCGATCTTTTACCCAGTGACCTATCTACTGGGATGAAGCGGTCTGTGGCCATGGCGCGTGCGCTGGCATCACAACCCGAGTGCATTCTTTATGACGAGCCGACCACCATGGTCGACCCGCTCATGGGACAGCTGCTCGGTGACCTCATTCAAAAACTGAAATATCAATTGCAACTTACTTCCATCGTCGTGACACACGACATGCGTTTCGCTGAGAAACTGGCGGACCGCGTTGTATTTCTGAATCAAGGCAAGGCTGCATTCTTCGGCACCATGGACGAGATGGCCCGTTGCGAGCATCCGTTGGTGAAAGAGTTCTTGGAACTCGACCGTCTCATCGTGCCCGGTAAAGACTGATTATTCAGCTTTTGCGGTGAATAATTCCTTCTTCTGCAACATAGCTTTGAACGCTGCACCTCTATGGCTATGGTTCGCTTTTTCTATTGGGCTCAATTCCGCAAATGTTTTCTTCAGTGACGGAAAATAAAATAAGGGATCATATCCGAACCCCTCTGTTCCTCGCGGTCCATCAATGATCTCACCTTCGGCTTCGCCTATGAATTCGGCTAGAGTTTTACCGTCGAGCGCGACTGCGATCACACAAACGAATTTTGCCTTTCGTGATTCAATGGAGCGCTTCGCCAGTTCACGCAGCAGTCTTTCATTGTTCATGGCATCAACAGATTCGCCTGAAACATCGAACACACCGGGTTCCATCGTCGCGTATCGCGCTGAATGTACTCCTGGAGCGCCATTCAGTGCATCCACGCATAGTCCGGAGTCATCCGCAAAAACCAGTTGTCCAGGGGATCTTAGGCTATATCCTTCAGCTTTGAGCCGCGCATTTTCGCTGAAGGTTTCGCCAGTCTCTTCCATTGGTGGGTCCAACAAATTCTCTGGCATGGGAAGTATTTCAACACCTGCACTACCGGCCATCTGCTTGAATTCCCGGAGTTTGCCGCGGTTCGAGGTCGCGGCATAAAGGTGTAACGACATATTTTCGACAGGGAAGTATAGAATGGCGCGCCCGGAAGGATTCGAACCTCCGGCCTATTGATTCGTAGTCAATCGCTCTATCCAACTGAGCTACGGGCGCGTTTCGGTTGATTCTTTTATTTTACTGGCTTGTGGAATGATAGACAAGCTATGGCTTCACGCGTCCATTCACAATTCACCTGAAATTCTAAGCAAGTGATAGCCGCGATGAGATATCAAGTCCGCAACTGCGCAACAACCGCGATACTTCCGGTTCATCAAGGCGGGTGGCGTCATATTCAATGAGCACTGTTTGTGCAGACTCATCGAATTGCATTTTGCGGATGCCGTATACCTCGCGCAGTGCACCGATGGCACGCATTGTGAGTTCATCGGGTTGTGTGGTGTAACGGTAACTGACGTCCACTGAGGTCATAGAGTAAGGATAAAGAACCAGACGGGCGATGGCAAGAGTTCGCTTTTGCGGCTCAGAGGTGCGCAAGATAGTCGATCATGTCAGGCTTGGTGAAATCCTGTGGTCCGATGAGTTTGCGCCGGATGATACCGTTCCTGTCGATGATGAACGTCTCCGGATATTTGTGGCTTCCATACAGCGCATTGCTCTGCTGTTTCGAATCGCGGATGGTCAATAGTCCGGCAGTGTGCTGGTCTACATATTTCTTATAAGCGGCGGGGTCTTCGTCCGTGCTGATGGCAAGTACTTGTATCTGTGATTTCATCTTCAATTGCAAAGCCACTAGTGATGGTTCTTCTTCTAAGCATGGCGTACACCATGACGCCCAGAAGTTCAATACCACCACCTGTCCACGAAAATCATGTAACGAGATATGTTTTGCACCTCCATCCACATCAATCACAGTAAAATCCGGTGCGGCGGTGTTGAGCATGGTGGGTGTGTCGCCGCGGTCGCATCCTGCAAGCATGAATAATAATATGTACACTCCACTTATCGATTTGGATAATCGCGATGCCACGTTGAATCTATAATAATCGAGTGGATGGAACGAATCCAAAATTTTCGCTGGCGCGCAGCAATCCGAAATCAGTCGCCGTACATGCCCCTATTCCGCTGGTCAGCATCATTGTGCCCGCGCGTAATGAAGAGGATGTGATCGGCGATTGTCTTGGGTCACTCAGCAAACAGCAAGATGTCGCTTTTGAGATCATTCTGGTTGACGATGGCTCGACCGACCGCACGGGAGAAATTGCCCGCAGCGTCCCCGGTTTAGATGTAATCCCCGCTCGTCCGCTCCCAAATGGTTGGACAGGGAAAAACAACGCGTGTTGGACTGGCGCCATATGGGCCAAAGGCGAATGGTTGCTCTTTACGGATGCTGACACAATTCACGAACCGCATGCTCTGCGGACCGCGCTCAACGATGCAGCCGAATCTCAGGCGCAAATGGTCTCATTCTCTCCGAAGCAGATTCTTGGCTCGATCTGGGAAATGATGGTGATGCCGGTGATCTTTGCCGAGCTGGCCCGACAATATCCGCCGGTAAAAGTACGTGACCCGAACTCTCGAATTGCTGCCGCTAATGGTCAGTTCCTTCTGGTTGAAGCAAAGACCTATCGCGAACTCGGCGGTCATGAATTCGTTCGCAACGATATCCTCGAAGACGTCGCTCTTGCCAAGCGGTTCAAATCCTCTGGCAAGAAGATATTTTTCGATTACGGTGGAGATGTGGTACGCACGCGCATGTATCGCAGCCTGAAACAACTGATAGAAGGGTGGACGAAGAACCTCGCCTTGCTCTTTCCAAGATCTTTACTCAAGTCGATATCGAATTCAGCAGAATTGATCATCCTGCTCTGCGCAGCTATCACAGTTTATGATGCCATTGCCGATCCAATACACCGTCATCTCGCCGTATCAATGATCACTTTAGTTGCAGTTTATTCCCGACTGGTCGTACTCGCCCAGCGCGCGCACTTCGGTTGGTGGCCATCATTGCTCGCCCCGCTCGGCAGGTTGTTTTTCATCATCCTTTTACTTCGCTCGTACATCCAAAGTAAGGTGAAGAAACGTATCCAATGGAAGGGTCGGGAATACCAGCAATGCATTGATGCCGACGCGCCGGGTTTGGTCCCACCTAAAGCACCGCCTGCGGAATACACATTATGATCTATCTCACTCGACGGGCTGATTTTTCAGCTTCGCATTACTATCACAACCCGAAGTGGACGCCGGAAGAGAACTCGCGCGTATTCGGCAAGTGTGCAAACTTGAATGGCCACGGACACAATTATTCCGTCGAGGTCACTGTCACTGGAGAAGTCGATCCCGTCACAGGATTTGTGGTGGATTTAAAGCAGCTGAAAGATGTTCTGGATCAAGAAGTAGTCGCACCCATGGACCACCGTCATCTCAACAAAGAAGTTCCAGAGTTCGCAACTCTTATGCCGACCACCGAAAACCTCGCGACGGTCATTTGGAAGCGGCTCGAAGGCAAAGTAGCCGGAGCAAAATTGCATCGCGTACGTGTCTATGAAGCGGAAGACCTTTTTGCAGACTGTTTGGGATGATGATGAATATCCATCTCACAAGACGTTACCGTTTCCCCGCATCACATCGGCTGCACACGCCAGCGATGTCAGAAGAAATGAATTGTGCGACCTTTGGCAAATGCAACAATCCCCATGGACACGGCCACAACTATGCACTCGAAATCACAGTGAGTGGCCCCGTCGATCCAGTGACTGGAATGGTCATCAATCTCGGCGAGCTCGATCCTCTAGTGAATGAGACCATCGTTGCACGTTACGATCACGCGGACCTGAATTCACTTCCAGAATTCAAAGATGTTGTCCCGACTACGGAGAACCTCTGCAAAGAGATCCACAAGCGCCTGTCGCAGAAATTTAATGGAATCAAACTCGAACGAGTGCGCATCGAAGAAACACGCAAGAACTCTTTTGTTTATGCTGGTGAAGGGATGATAACAATATGAGCGGCACAAAACGCATCATGGACCCAATATCGCTGACCGGTGCCAGCATGGAAGAGTTGCTGCGCGAGATGTTGATCCGGCTCGGCGAAGACCCTGACCGCGACGGCCTTGCCGGTACACCTGAGCGCATGAAACGCTCGCTCAAATTCCTCACCAAAGGACACGAAGATGATCCGCACAAGATCCTGCGCGGCGCGCTGTTCGATGTGAATTACGACCAAATGGTCATCGTAAAAGACATTGAGATGTTCTCGCTCTGCGAACATCACCTGTTGCCGTTCTTCGGCAAAGTACACGTGGCGTACATCCCCAACGGCAAAGTGATCGGATTGAGCAAGCTTCCGCGCCTGGTCGATGTTTTCGCCCGCCGCTTACAGGTGCAAGAACGCATCACAACACAGATAGCAGAAACGATCCAGGAATCCATTGCCCCACAAGGGGTCGGCGTGGTCATTGAGGCGCGTCACTTGTGCATGATGATGCGCGGAGTTGAGAAGCAGCACTCCGCCACCGTCACCAGCGCCATGTTAGGCAGTTTCCGTAAAGATAAAGAGACACGCAATGAGTTCCTCTCGTTGATCCGCGATCGAGGTACCAATGGCCACTAGCGCCCGGCCCACGAACCTGAGTGGAAAGAGCGCGCTGGTCACGGGCGCTTCTCGCGGCATCGGCCTGGCAATCGCCGTTGCTTTGGCCAAGCAAGGCGTCCACTTGGCGATCACCGGGCGTAACACGAAATCACTGGATGAAGCGAAAAAGAAAATAGGCAAAAGCGTGATCGCCGTCAAATGCGATGTGCGAAGTGAAAAAAAAGTTTTGGCTGCAATCAAACAACTGAACAAGAAGTTCGATGGTATCGATTTCCTCATCAACAACGCAGGAACTTTGTTGCCCATCAAGCCGCTTGAAAACGTCTCACTGGAAGATTGGAATTCGGTCATTGAAACCAACCTGACGGGACTTTACCTCACCACCAAACACACCCTTCCTTTGGTCCGCGATGGCGGAGTGATCATCAACGTTCTCTCCGTGGCGGCAAAGCAACCATTCCCGAACTCGGAAGCCTACAATGCCTCGAAGTACGGCGGCCTTGGATTCACAGAGTCCTTGCGCGCTTCCATGCGTGCACAGAAACGCAATGTCCGAGTCGTTGCATTGTTGCCGGGAGCTATCGAAACCGAACTATGGAATACGCTCTGGCCAGACGCTCCTCGCGAACGCATGTTATTGCCTGAGACCGTAGCTCAAGTCGTTGTGGATATTCTGAAATTACCGCAGGGTGCAATTGTTGAAAATGT
>Ga0207041_1098_pt1 | contig 15358 bp, 7 predicted proteins | sample Alteio_BWMinCont_73_FD_153311 | JGI IMG/M metagenome (GOLD analysis project Ga0207041, IMG submission 153311) | Enriched cells from forest soil in Barre Woods Harvard Forest LTER site, Petersham, Massachusetts, United States -... | ecosystem: Environmental > Terrestrial > Soil > Temperate forest >... | reverse complement strand
ATTGTCGTACCCGTAGGAGAAGTTTCCGTTGGGACCTGCGATGGAGGTAAGGTGCCCAGCCGCGTCGTAGGTGTATGTGGTGGTGTGGTTGAGTGAGTCGGTTTCGGTGTGCTTCCGCCCATCGTCGTAGTACGTGTACGTGGTGGTCATGGCATTCGTCGTGGCGTACGCCTTCGTGACCGAAATAAGGCGTCCAGCTAGGTCGTATTGATTCATCGTTTTGATCCCAGCCCGATCGATCTGCATCACGATGTTGCCGCGGAAGTCGTAGGTGTTCGTGGAGATGTAGTGAGTGCTAGTAAGCGGGTTCACGTCAGGGTAGGTGGTGATGATCAGCCGATTTAGCGCGTCGTAGGCATAGCTCGTGACGTAGCCGTTGGCATCGGTATCGGAAGCCTTATTGCCGTCCGCGTCGTACGTCGAATGCGTCGTGCGTCCCAAGGGAGCTGAAGTCTGCGTTAGATTTCCGAGCGCATCGTAGGTGTAGTTGGTGGTCGTTGCGGAATTTGGAGTGGTGCAGGAGATCGCTTGCTGCACCATGGCGGTTTTCTGGCCAAGGCTGTTGTATGTGTATGCTGTGATGCGGTGAAGTGCGTCCGTGACGCACGTTCTGTCTCCATAGGCGTTGTAGGTGAACTGTGAGGCTTCGCTAGGCTGCCCAGCAATGTCGAAGCCGATGGCTCCCTTCTGCATCGTGCCGTCTGCATTGAAGCTGAAGCTGGTCAACGTGGCGGGTGAACCGTTGATCGTGTCGGTCACGCTGAGCGGGTTGAAGTTGGCGTCGTAGTTGAATATCCGCACATTGCCAAGCTCATCTGTGGTCAATGTGGGTTCACTGAATTGGTTGTACAAAGTAGTGCTCGTCGTGTTTGTGCTGGTCGATGTGGCGGGGTAAGTCGCCGAGGTCTTATTGCCAAGCGCATCGTACGTGTACGCATTGACGTGGCCGAGAGGGTCTGTAACCGAGGTTAGGTTGTGGTTTGAATCGTAGCCGTTGGTAGTTGTGAGCCCCAAAGGATCAGTCGAGCTAATCAGCATGCCGTAGCCGTCGTACACGAGCGTCGCCGTTCCCATTTGGTTGTTGGAGTCAGGCGGGTAGGTGATCGTCGTGGTATTCGTGATCAAGTTGTACGCATAACTTGTGGTCTCACTAAGAGCATCCTGTACGCTCTTGAGCTTTCCAGTCAACGTGAGACCATTCGGGTCTGTGTCGCTACTCGAGTAGTATGTGGTCGTCGGTAAGGGGTTGCTACGGAAATCCGTCCCACCCGTATAGAGATGGCCGGACGACGTGTACGCGTACTGGCTATGCTGCGCAACTCCAGGGTAGGCTACAGACGTAAGGTTTCCTGAGTTCGCGTAATCCTCGCTGTAGTAATAGTGATACACGTTGCCCTGCGCATCGGTAATCTGAGTGATACGCCCACTGGAGTCGCGCACAAAGGGCACTGACAGGCCGGTCGAACTCGTGATGCCCGTTGGCGATATGGTTAGGGCATTGCCGTTCTTATCCAAGATGGACTGCAAGCTTCCAGTCGCGCTGATCGTGTACGAAGTCCCGGACGGATCGGTGTAGATGTATCCCGGCGGATCGTAGATCCCGCCACCGACGCAAGCCCACATGGAGCTATAAGGGACCACAAAGTCAAACAAGGTATCGCAGCCAGGGGCGGTATCCGTCAGTGTTCCACGGAGACCTGGCTCAGGCGTGAACGCGACCGAGTAGAACGGAAGGAAAGCCCCTCCAAATTGCGGCGTGAGATAGAACGTCTTCCTTTGGCCATTCAATGTGAAGGTCACGTCACCTCGCGGCCCCACCACGAGGTCCACGTTTGTGCTAAGCGACCAACCGTAGCCGAAGTCGCTGCTCGTCCCGGCTTTGAGGCTGTCGTAAGTACGTTGGATCTTGATTGCAAGCCCGTTAGCCGGGACAACCAAGTCGGTCACGGTCGCGGTGACGCGGCCCGGCTTATTGTTGCCGACGACCGTCACCAGAGTAAGGTTGTACTGCGCTTTTCCAGTTGCGTCCGTAGCCTGGAGACCAATCCAGTACGAACCGTTTTGCAGCGTGGTTGTATCGAACGTGCCGATCTGGCCCGAGCCGGTCGTATTTGAGTTCAGTGTGGTGACGTTGAATTGGTTGTTGGCTGGGAAATACGTCAACGTTCCGCTCTGAAGGGTGACTCCCGACGCTACGGTAATTGCCACGATGCCCGACACGGGCGAACCGTCGGCTGGACTTCCGATCCACCCTTGTGGGATGCCTGGGATCGGATTTACTGTGACGTTGATTTGCGCCGACCCGCTGGCGTCCGCGTCGGTGGCAGCCAACTGCAAGACGTAGCTTCCCGGCTGGCTAAAAGAGGCTGTAGCCGATGCTTGTTGCGGGTTTGTAAACGTGACAGTGCCTGGACCGCTGACCTGGCTCCAAGTTGTTGCAATCGTATCCCCTGAGGCCAACGCGCTGTCGGTCACGGAGCCACTCAGATCTAGGGTGTCCGGAAGGGTCACCGTGTTCGGCGCCGAAATGGAGATATGAAGGGTGCCGCCGCTCCCGTTGTTGCCGGTCGAGGAGGTTGGTGGGAGAGTCCAAGGAACAGTTACGACGTTGGAGTTCGCAGGCTGGTTGTTAATGTATGCAACTGCGTCGACCATCGCAGTTCCCTGATTTACGTTCTGATAGACGATCGTGGTGTGGCCTGTTACGTCAGTCGTTCCGTTAAGCCGCATCTGGTCCGCTCCGGTAACAACCGCATCAACGTGAAGCCCGGCTATCGGCGTACCAAAGGAGTCGGTGGCATAGGCTGTGAATGTCTCCTGGCCACCGGTATGTTGCGGTTGAACGGAACCCGGCGAGAGCGTAAGAATCCCGGCCGGCTGATTTGTGGGATTTACCCAAGAAACGGTGGATTGACTGGAGAAGAGGGTGGTTTCCCCAAGTGGAGCCGCCTCGGCCCTCAGGAAATCCGTTCCTGCTACGAGTCCACTATAGGTAAACGCGACCTGCCCATTCGCATCTGACACGGCCAGGAGTTGCCGCGCATTGGCCCCTGTGATCTCTAGCGTCACGGGCACGCCAGACATGGCAGTTCCAGCCCCATTCTTTACGACGGCTGCAACCGAAACCGGCTGGCCCACCGGGTAGGAGGCTGCACTCATATAGAAGGTCGGGCTGCCGGCAACCGGGAGCTGAGGTTCCTCCGGAACGCCATTGGCGTCGTAGATATCAAAGAATAAGCCGCCCGGTGAATTCAAGCCACTTTGATAGGCAACAACAACGCTCTGCCCGGCAATCAAGTCCGTAGCAGCAACCAGCGGATTTGTGCCGTTCTGGAGGCCGAATGGATAGGCAGAGTTGAGACCACCGGTCGCCCAAACCCAAGGCATAGCTCCAGCTGGAACTGTCACTTGGGCATCATTGACATTGACAACAAATCCGGGCCCCCAATTATCAGCGTAATATTCATCGGCAACTCCCAGTTGGAGTTGCGTCGCCCCAGGAGGCACGACAAAGATTCGCTCAGAGGCTCCGATAATTAGTGGCTCAATCACTGCTCCATTGCTGTCGGTGAATGCTCCCAATAATCCTTCAAGACCAATCGTCTGCACCGCCTGCAGCGATACGCTTCCCTCTGCGTTGGCCAGCGCAGGCGCGGTCCATGTGACCGCAACCGAGTTCGACGTTGTTTGCTGGCCGTTGACGGTCGCCGATGTCTGGATGGTGTCATTGCCACTATTGGCGCCAACGTACGAGAATGCGGCGATACCATCAGCATCGGTGATGCCGCTGCCAGACTGACTATTCGCGCCGACGACAGTGAAGTTAACAGTCACGCCGGGTACCGGGACACCGATTGAATTGGACGTCGTGGCTAAGAACGCTTGCGGAAACCCCGTCGCGTACGGTGACTGTGCCTCCGCGGTTAGATGGAGCGCAGGGGGAGGAGGTGCTAGCCGAATAGTCGCCGAGCCTGTATTCGATGAGTCTGTCTGACTCGTCGCCGTAACTGTGACGGTTTGCTGGGTCGTAATGCTTGCGGGTGCGGTGTAGTTCCCTGAAGAATCGATGGTCCCCATCCCGGCAGGAGAGATCGTCCAAGTCGTGGCAGAAGAGCAATCGCGAGCGGGTGTGACTGTGAACCGCACGCTCTGTGAGCTATAAAGCAGAACGGAGACTGGGCTTAGCAGAGCGGCGTTCTCCGCAGAAACCCTATAGAAGCTTGAGGGCGATGACTCGGAATTGAACTCAGCGGCTACCCAATCGGCAGAACGGGTTCCGGACGATACTCGGACCTCATCCACAGAGCCCGTAAAGGTACAGCAAGAGCCAACGGTAGGGATTCCGCCGATCTTGAACTCATCGGTAGTTATCCCGGGAGTTCCATTGCCGCTGATGGTAGTCGAAAGCGGAACTCCATCGACATAGACACTATCGGCATTCGTACTAAGATCGCCTCCGCCATAAACACCCACGAGATGGTGCCATCTGGCCGACCATGGCAATGCAACGTCGAGGCCTATGCGCTCGAATTCCATCGACAGGTCGGTATTTGAGTCCGTGTAAAGCGCTATCCGCGACCCAGTACCCGAGTTCGCCCCATACCCAACAATGTCTCCGCCATCGGTGTCTGGTGTCCTATTAACCCACGCCTCAATCGTAACCGGCGATGTGCCGCTTGGATACTCCGAAACGCCGTCGTGAATGAGCGAAGAGCCGTTGAAACTAGCGCCGCCACCGATCACCCCTGCGGTTGCCGATGACGATCCTGAAAGGGTGTAACTGGCGCTACCGGAGTCCGTCAGGGCAACTGTCGACCCGCTGCCGAAGTGATAAACCGAGAGGTAATTGTTCTTCCAGACTCCAGCCTTATTTTCCTGGCTAGTGGTGACGTTCGCGTTGCCGTACCACATGTAGATCGGGATATCGACCGAATGGGACAGGGTAGGGATGCGTACCCAGAAAGCTGCTACGCCATTCGTTGCGTTGTAGGTGTCGATCTCGAAATCCAGAAGATCTTGGCCCGCGGCATCGGATGTGAAGATGATGTCGTATCCGTTCGCGTTCTGGACTTTGCCGCCATTTGCCACTGTCTTGAGGAACGGGTAGGTGCCAGAGACCAACATGGGAAAGTCGGTCTGGTCCGTATTGAGGACCTTAGTATGGTCGATCACCAGTGCTCGGCGATAACTATAAGGGCTCAAAGTGCATTGAGGCGGCGACAGCGTAATTATCGACGTGGCCGAGGCAGTGCCGTCGGCTTGGCTTGTCGCCGTCACCGTGACCGTCTGCTGGCTGGTGATACTCGTTGGGGCGGTGTACAAACCGGACGAGCTAATCGTCCCAGTTCCCGTTGGGCTGATCGTCCAGGTCACGGCTGTGTTCGCGCTGTTCGCGACGGTTGCCGTGTACTGCTGAGTCTGTCCTCCATACAACGTTGCGGTTGTTGGAGTGACACTGACCGTAACAACTGGCTGAAGCGTCACGGTTGCCGAAGCAGACTTCGTCGTGTCCGCCTGGCTGGTCCCCGTGACGACCACAGCCTGCTGGCTGCTGATAGTCGCCGGAGCCGTGTACAGCCCCGACGAGCTAATGGTCCCGGTTCCCGTTGGGGAAATCGCCCATGTGACGCCCTGGTTGCTGGAGTTCGTCACACTCGCAGTGAACTGCTGCGTCTGACCGCTATAGAGCTGAGCACTATTCGGCGTAACGGTCACCAACACAGGGTTCAGGGCAATCATCCCCCAATAGTCAAGACCTTCACTGAACCCACCCACTTGTTTCACGTCAAACGTCAGCACATTTTGCCCATTCACAATGCCGGAAAAATTGAAGGTGAGGGGCGCAATGCAGTTTGGGAGAATGTCCGAGCAATGGCTATAAGCGTTGCCTGATCCCAATGGAGGCCCTGCGGCTAGGATCTGAGTCCCATTGAGATAAACCGCGACCGTGTCGTCTGCCATCACCGCCAGCGTACCGATCGCTGAACCAGTTTGGACATTCGATCCAACTGTGAAGGTCGTGGTGTAGAAATAATCGCCATTCGGAGCGACTACGTTTCCCAAGGGACCTGTACCAGGATCGTATGACACGTAGCTCGACGAGTTGATTGAGCTATGCCATACCGGTCCGGTGCTCAGGCTGTAGGTCGCAGTACTCCCGCTATTTACCGTAGAGGTGCCTGGAACATACATGGTCGCAGTATTATCAAAACCCGGGCTTGTGGCAGAGGAAGGGAAACTTCCCAGGGAAAGGCCATTCGGCGGATTCGAAAATACGCTACAGGAGGGTAGGCAATCGGCCTGGAACTGCGCCAAAGCAAAGGCGGGGGATTGCCTTCGATCGACCAGGATCGCGGGGCTTCCAGCCGAGTATGCCCAAGTTATTGCAGACACTGATGCCCCTGTCGTGACATCCGTGCAGGTATAGACCGTTCCAATCGCAGTGAGTCGTATGGTGTCACCAGCGGAAGGTATTGGACATCCACCCACAATCTCGTTATACCCGGCCCCCTCATCGAGGGCATAAATCAGACCATCGTCCGCCAGATAACAAACCCCTGTGCCTGCGGCATCCATGCGGACACAGGGGCCAGTTACACCACCTGCCGAAGACTGATTCACAAACGTAGCTTGGGCATACTGATCGTCGGAAAGTGTGGCTCCGGTATAGATCGCCAATCCTGCACCTGAATCCGCCGGGCCAACCGTTCCGCTGTTCTGCGTCAGCGCGATATACCCGTTGTTATAGGTAGTAGTCCAGTTGGCCGATAACGCGCCCGATCCGCTGAAGGAATCGGTCAAAGGATAAGTTGCGGCCCCAGAGCCGGAAAATGTACCGCAGGACGGAGAGCAGTCAGCCTGAAAGTTCGCCAATGCATAGACGTTAGATTCGCGTAGATCAACGAGGATGCCCGGATTTCCAAGCGAGTATCTTCCATCATTCCCCGAGGCTGAAGCACCTGTCGTCACATCCTTGCAGGTGTACGTTACTCCAGCCACAATGAGTTGCATGGTGTCGCCACTGGAAGGAATTGGACAGTCATTCGCAATACCGTAGCTCCCAGCGCCGTCCACCAAGGCATAGATCACACCATATTCCGCCAGATAACAGACTCCGCTGCCTGAGCCACTCATCCGGACACAGACTCCGGTTGAACCTCCTTCCCCCCAGGAATTTTTCACAAACGTTGCTTGGGCGTACTGATCGTTGGTGAACGTAGCTCCGCTATAGATTGCCAACCCCTGTTCATCCGAAACGGACGGGGCAACCGTACCGCTGGTCTGCGCTAATGCAACGTAATCCTCGCCCGCAGCTGTCGTATTCGTCCAGTTGGACGACAACGCGCCCGATCCGCTGAAGGAGTCGGTGACAGGATAGGTTGTAGCCCATCCGGCGGCTGATGTTAGGAACAGTGAGAGAGTGAGCAGCAGACGTGAGACCCGCTTACGAATCGGCATTGAAGTAACCTCGGCAGTGCAGAAAGAAGCTCAAAACGTGCAAATGGACCGCAAAGCCAAGGCTGGCAACGCCAACCATAAAAGAATATCTTCTAACGCGGAAACCACCTCATGGTTTACATAATCGTAGAACTTGTCAAGATCTTTTTCTGTATTTTCATGATTATTTTCTCGAGCGAGAAGCCGTTCTTACTGACGCACCACGATGCGAAAAATCTACATAGATAACATTCAGTTGTGCCCCTTTCGAGCGGATAGCAATGACCATTCGCTATTGGTTGCTGATAAGCAACACAGTCAATTTTTCTCTTGAGTTCCGGTGAAGAATGAGTCACGCATAATTGGCACGGACGGGAGAAAGTGAAACCGATGCAAAACGCATCTAGTTCATAGATGGAAATGACCGGTGGGCAAGCACGGTCGGTAGTCAGTAACTCGTTCTTCAGCATCCTTGTTGGCTCCACCCAGAAAACAACACTCAAATAACATATGCTTGCAAGTTCGCTTCCCATCGCTCAACTGTTGCTTATCAGCAGCAGCATGCGACGAAACGCCTACCGTTCCGACTCGGTAGAGTTCCTTCTAGGTTGAGTCCAGTTCCTTACGTGAATCCGGATCCGCAATGAAGCGTTCTGTAGAGTGAGTCTTTTACCCTCTTGGAATGCCAGTGACGGATGCGTTGGGCAGCCGACAAAGATGCATTGCCTTCTGTCAACCTGATCAATTCGGAACCGTGTTACAAACCTTATTGCTACAATCTTGCGGTAGGGCCTCCGCTTCAGTGGTGTCTCAGCGCAACCTCCGATCAAAGCGGATTCATCGGCGGTCTGGAGCAGAGTGGCCTTCGATCAGCCGGTTGGTAGAATTTGCTTTCGAGGAGTCTCTCTGATGGGCGGGATAGGCAATAAGCTTCGCGAGGCTCGGACACGGTGGAAACTCTCGCTCAGAGAGGTTGAAGAGCGGAGTTCGCAGTTGGCTGCCCAATGGCAGAACCCAGCCTATCGAATCTCCGCAAGCTGGTTGGACCGGGTGGAGCGGGAGGATCGGGGGTTGTCTGCCACAAAGCTCATCGTTCTCGCGGTGATCTATGGCCTTACGGCCGAGCAAATGATTGCTCTATGTCCCGCGTCAGGGCTGACACCAGGTCATGAGCTGAACCAAATCTCGGCTCCGAACGCCACTCTCCTACTTTCGTCGGGTCCCCTGGAGCAACACGCAAAGCATTGGCTGCCAGATACCTTCCTAACTGATACGTTGCCCGATACAACCACCCTCCTTCCTTCCGGACAGGGAATCCTGCCGAGCCACTACCGGAGAGGCGTGATCGGACAGAGGGATCGCATGCTGGAGCCCATGATCCGGGGAGGATCGATTGTGCTCATCGATACGCAGAAGCGTGCGGTTGCGAGCAGAAAGGAATGGACGCACGAGTTCGATCGACCGATTTATTTCCTGATCACCCGAGTTGGTTACGTCTCGGGTTTCTGCGAACTCGACAAGGATGCGGAGTGGTTGACGCTGGTCCCTCACCCACTATCCTACGAAACGAGCAAACGTTGGAAATATAGGAAAGAAATTGAGGTAATCGGGACCGTTGCTGGCGTGCTGATGCGGCGTACCGTGTGACTAAAGTGCCCTCTGCAGTTCAGCGAATTGCGGAACGCTCGCGTGCTCATAAAGATCAAGCAGGTGCCTAGTCATAAGGTAGTAGGTCACGACTGCACGCTGCGCGTAGTCGGCGAACGACGCCTGAAGGTTCCCGGTCTGAGCGGCGCCCTTGAGTCTGTTGACATGCCATTCGATCTCTCTGGCGTTCAGACGCATTTGCTCCGCTACCACTAGCGCCTGCGGATACCACCTTTGCAGATACATCGCTAGTTCAACGAGCACTTGGCAATTCTGTTCGAGGACTTTCAGTCCTTCGAGCCCCCCTAGGAGTGACCAGACGGCTGAAGGCTCAAGTGAAAAGGCACCCGTATCTTGCCGCCTATTGCCCGATGCATCGATGGCATCCAGCGCAACCCGTGCGATGTTATCTCGATCCACCGGCACCAAACGCTTCAGAAGGTCGTCCCAGGTTACTTGCGCACCCCTTCGGGCATGAAGATAGTGACGGAGCAAGGCGCCAAGAAGCGCCAACAGAAGAAGTACCACAAGAGCCGCAAATAAAAAGTTTCTCAATTCCTTCTCCATGCCCGAACTCTAGTGAGGTCATTCTCGACCTCTTTGTGCAAGGTGTAAATCTGAATTCGCATGGATTCAGGAAGTTCGCGGGGAACTGGCGCATTCCGCCAAAGCATCACAACCCAGAAGGTCTCGCATGTAAGGTACGTAAGGCTCTCGAAGTAAGACAATTTCCTAAAGAGATCGGCGAGCCGATTCGAAATGAGGTAGTTGGCGATTACAGCTGTTGCTACGTGAACGAGTGAGTAGGCACCCAGACCTTGGGCAATCCTCGCGACGTGGGTTTTCCATGGAAGGCCCGCGGTTGCCGACAGGACCACCATCCCGACCAGGAGTTCGCTTACCAAGGCTGCGGAGAAGAAGTTACAGCGCAAAATGAAGGTCTCAATCGCAATGCGCGCCGTTGGATGTGCGAGACAGGTAAGCAGAAGGGCGACCGCAGCGCTAGCGCAAACCACTCCAAGAAAAGTCCGGCGTACATCCCGAGCCCACATGCCAGTAGGGCAAAAGACATGCACAGCAAGCTCGTAAAAAACGAAGAGCTGGAGGATCTCATCTACGATGCCGAGGGACCAGTACCAGTAGCAATAAGCCAGGATGGAAAGATGGTAGAAGACAAAATACTCCACAACCGTCGTGCAGATATTCTCAACGATATAAATGGTGAAAACAGGAAAAGAACGTGCTCGGCCCCGAACGATCAGGACTACTAGGGTCAGGATCTGACCGCAAGAAGTGGCCGCCCATAGAAAACGATCAAAACCGGTCAGTTCCATTCGCGCTCTCGACGGGCGACCACTGTTGGGTCGAAGATTTTAGTCAGACTGGCCTCAGTGTATCGCCAGACAAGTTATCCCTGGCATGCAATTTGGGTTGGGACCACCATCGGGATTGTTACCGTCCGGGCTGGGCTGTGAGGGAGGGATCGGCAAGGTCTGGGCGAGGCCGTTGCCAATACCGGAAGTTAAGACTGCGAGAATCAAGGCAAGGCCACATTTGCGTAGACTTTCTGTGTTCACGGGTAAGTCTCCTTTGAGCGCGGGAAGCGCTGCATCGGAGGCTAGAGGTCATCCGCATATAAATCAGTTACTTACTGGATTCTGTTGCTTATAGGAAACACCTCGAAACAGAATTCAGCCTAAACCGCTGGCCTGGATCACGAACGCATGCGATCACGGCCTTAACAGCCATGTGAAACTCGGCACGCTCTAATTGCTTATGAGCAACAGATTGAAGAATTTTCTTGATTACTGCGAGGTCAACAATTTGACGGAAAGGTACTGCATCGAGCTGCGACGGCCCGGGTAACACTAATAGCCGAAAGATGCTGTTATATACCGTCTACTGTCCTGGCAAGTCATCCGAATGATGTCGAGATCGTGCGTATCTCCAATCCAGAAAGGTCCGCCTTTTGCATTTACACCCATCCGAAGACCTGGATGAATTGATAGGTAAGGACGGGCAAACTGCTAGGGGCTCTCTCCAGACTGTCGTCGCGGCAAGCATGAGGAAAACGGGACGACATCTCACCTTGGACATTGTCGCGAAAGCAAGTCGACCGTAATGAAAACTCGCTAACCGCAACAAAGAATCTTGCCGATTCCTTGGAACCTCTTCTATTGGCAGGTCCCTGCTCCAGAGCCCAATTGTTGCCTATCGGCAACGTCGCTCAGGAAGTGATGAGACTCCGTCGTTTGTTCATGCCAGACTGCGAGCCAAGGCTACAAAGAGCAATATATGCCGCTGCGCTTGCCGCTCCCTCCAAAGAGCGGCAAGCGCTCCATAGTCGACTAGGAAAGACTTTGGGTGTTACTCGAAGTTTTCCCAAAAAATACCAGCAGTGTCCTGCTCGCGAAAGCGGGGGAGATCGCACTTGCCGCGATGGCCACTGCAGCGGTAGTAAGCATGCATGCTGCCGTCGTGGGCGCAGTTCATCAAGCCCCGGAAACCCGGAGAAAAGTTATTTCGCCACTTTGGCGAGGAGTACAATCATCACCTCCAGGGCAAACTACAAAATTTATGAGGTTCTCTCGCATGCGCGTTACTCGTTTCGCACTACTTCTCGCGTCCTTAGTTTCCATTGGCACAGTTTCAGTCGCCGGACAAGCGACCGCCGTCATTCCGCCCAATGCTCAGGTTTCTTCGATCGAAGCTGTTGTGAGCCAGGTAAAGCAGGCGCTTGCCGCCGTGCAGACAAATCTAGCCAACACTGGCTTGCCTCCACTTAAGCAGGTAAAACTGACTCTTCAAACGGTTGCTACCAAAAAGGGAGGGGTCACTTTGAAGCTGTGGGTTATCAACATTGGTGGTACTTATGAAAAGGACAAGACCCAACAAATTGATATAATTCTCACGCCACCAGCGCCCGGGGCTCCGAAGCAGGTAGGGGCCGTATCACTGACCCAAGAACTGGAAGATGCGATATTTAGTGCTGCCCAAGGTGTGAAAAATGCGGGGACCGGTCCAAGCCCTTTGAACTTCAGTAGCCTTGACGTCCAGCTAAGCTTTACTGTCAAAGGCGACGCAAGCGGGGGAGCTGCGATTGCGATTGTGCCAATAACACTAGATTTCACTGGCGACCTATCCAAGACTGCTGTACAGACTTTAACTGTAAGTTTTGCGGCACCAACTCCCAAAACGCCCGCCCCATGAGGTTCTATATGCGCAGTTGCATTCTTGCAATGCTTATATGTTCACTGCCTGCCCACGGTCAATCAGCATGCAGTAATGCCAACTTCGAACCGGGTGCTATGAGCGAGACCTCGCTTAAGAGCGAGTTCAAGAGTGCGGTCATGCGTCTGCAGGTTCCTGGGTCTACAGATTCCGGTACAGGATATCTCATAGATTCTGTGAACGGGTATATCATTACGGCGTTTCATGTCGTTCAGACAGCTCAGGCCAATACCCCAATCGAAGTTGTGACACCATTTTCCGGGCTCCGGGGGACAAAACTCATTGCCAAGCTGATCAAATCCCTCGCCACTCTTCAACAGGACGGAACTCTCAGCGGAACAGATCTGGCCTTGTTGAAATTGGATAACGCCTCTTTGGTCAAGGATATTCGTCCGGTAGATGTGGGGCTTCGCTTTCCGTCACCCAGCAGTGTGCTTTACGCGATGGGTTATCCCAAACTTGATGAGGACGAGCCCAATAAGACTTTTACGGAACAGTCCGTTGAACTCATGGCCTCGCCTGATGACGGGAGTATAGAGGTGCGACAGGCAATTTTTGGGGGCAACAGCGGTGGGCCACTCATTGACCCAAGCGGCAGCGTTATAGGAACTTGTCGAGAATCCATAGGAATTGGCGCAATCGTCTCGCGCTACATTCCAATGAGTGATGCTGAGTCGCTACTGGATCTATTACCTTTGTCCGCCCGTATGGCTAATCTAGACGATCAGGTCAAAACTGGTCATATTTCGGAAGCAGATCTCAAAGACATCTTAGTCAAAAGTTCAACAACTCCGACGAATGTTGAATTGTACACATGGGCTCGTCATGTCATGTCAAATCACGACCAGTACACAGCCGCTTCGACCCGCGCACTGCTCAAATGTCAAATTAAGGCATTGATGCAGAGAGGCTTGGACGATTTGGTCATCGAGTTGTCGACGTTTGGAGACCCCACAATCGTTGCAGATGCCAATATCAGCGTCGCGGAACAAGAGATAGAGAGGGGCCGACCGCTCTCTGCACAAAAGCATGTTGAAGCTGCCCAAGCTTCTTATCTCGCTGCGAATGATCAAGTGGGAAGTGCGCGTGCTGCCATGGTATCTACGCGTGTTCAACTCGCAATGGGTTCGATTGCGGCAGCGGATAAGCAGTCATCTACAGTTCTGGCAAACATCGACAAGCTTCCTCTTCCTGACAAAGCCGCCGCTCTCGTTACGGCCGCAAACATCGATTTGTCCAAGGGCACACCCGCCGCAGCTATAGGCAAGTTTACTCAAGCATCACAGTTTTTTGTAGCAGATGGAAAGCCTTCCAGGGCAGCAGACATACTGGTTGAATCAGCGACCGCGAGCCTCAAGGTGAACAAACCATTAGATGCGGCAGCTTCATTACGAAACGCGATCAGCTTATATCAGGGTGATAATAATAAGCTTGGTGAAGCCGAATCAGTCTATAAGCTCGGAGATGTCCAATCAGTCCTTGGAAATAACACTGCCTCAAAAACAAGTTTTACCAACTATCTAACGTTGGCTCCGGACGGTATTCATGCTCCTGAAGTCAAGGAGCTACTGAAGGTCACTCAATTCTAGTTTTCACCGGAACTCTAGAAAAATCCGCCTACATTTAGCACTTAGATCGCATATCCCTATGGGGTCTGCCGCACTTGAGGGCCTATGGGGTGCTGCCGAATGAGGTCAATGGCTGGTTCTATCGAAAAGCCTTGTACAATCCCGGTATTTAGGCTGACGAATCCACCGGATTCAACATACTCAAAGAATGTACCATCAGATGCTTGTTGCACTCTCCATGGTTGCGACTTGGCTAATTCGCTAGCATCGCTCGGGCTTTTGATCGCATGTTTGTTCATGACTGGTGTCGGATCTGGCCTGAAACCCGACACGACACCCAGTAGGTTATAAAACAGCCCCGGCTTGCGCAGATCTCGGTAGACAATCGGACCACCTGAAAAACCGGGATTGTTGTATCCGTCCAGTAGAAGCCACTTGGCTTTCAGAGGGTCAGTTTGATCACGTCCGTCGAGCGCGATTATGCCTGAGATCGTAGCACGTTTTATCAACGCTAGAGGATAAAGGCCATTCACATTACGCCCCGGGGCCTGGAGGTCGAACGGGAAACCCAAAAAATAAGCGTCCTGTCCGAGTTGTTGATGAGTTTGGTCAAATGGGAAATCGTAGGTAGTAGTCAACTGACGCGGGGGTACAAGGACCGCAATGTCGATGGGGTCATCGCATCGAAAGAGTGTGACTGCTAAGCTTAACCACTTGCCGTCTGCATAGATATCGATCTTATCAGACTCTTTGAGTTCATTGACGACATGCTTTGCAGTAACGAGGTATTCCCGGCCATCGACATCTATCGTGAATGCTGTTGCGGCACTCTCGTGTGGTGTTCCGCCGTTTACTCTGATCTTAAGAACTCTCTCAAAAACATTCGAGGTTATTTGCGCTTTCACTCTTGGTACCATAGCGGCCGTCAAGGCAAGAAATGCAATAAGTGTGCGGATCATGCGACGGAGTATACTACCATTTGTGAAGGGAATCGTTGGCCTCGTCCCTAAGTTTTGGAAGAAGTAAGCTCGGTTTTCGGAAGTGCCCTTCATCTGGCCGGGAAGCACTTCATTCAGAGCGAAGTCCCGGTTGTCTCATGAGCCTATGTGGCCTCGTGAGGCCTCGCATCACGGATTCGGATTGCGTTGGAAACCGAGCTTTGCAGAATCCCTCGAATGCCTTACCAGGGAAGCCCCAGCTCAGGCACACCGCTTTGCACCCACCACCACTCTTGCTCCAGTTAGTACACGTCGTACCTCGGCCATCCGGGCCATAAGCGAGACCTTGGCCGGGCCGCGGTTGCTTTTCAGGTTGCAGTGGCAGAAGTGATATGAAATAGTGTCACCAGTCTAATTCTCCCCCGCAGTTTTTCAATGTTTCATGGAGTCCTTAGTTGGAGTGCTCAGGTCGCATCGTAGCGATCCACGGCTCCCGTCCCCGGTGCGGTTGAGTTCCATACCACTTGAAGGGATCAC
>Ga0207041_1097_pt1 | contig 15472 bp, 14 predicted proteins | sample Alteio_BWMinCont_73_FD_153311 | JGI IMG/M metagenome (GOLD analysis project Ga0207041, IMG submission 153311) | Enriched cells from forest soil in Barre Woods Harvard Forest LTER site, Petersham, Massachusetts, United States -... | ecosystem: Environmental > Terrestrial > Soil > Temperate forest >... | reverse complement strand
TCGAGTGGCAGGTGAAGTGGGCCTGCAGTTCATACCTCTGGGAGGTGCCCCACCCGTCGCGGCGATGGCGCCACCTCAACCAGTAGAGGACCCTCGCCGGCCTGGAGCGCTGTTTCTGGATCAGAAGGCGGTTTCCTTCGAGCGGTACACAGCGCCATTTTCGAGCGTGGCAATCCCTGACCGGGCTGTAGTGGCGGATCTATTTTTGCGGTGCATCATTGCCCGTTTTCAGGAACCAGTGCCCATCGCGGCAGTTCCTCAGAATGTTCGGCCCCATGCAGTTGCTGGAAAGAAGCAAGAGGCGCCGCCTCCAGTTGTGGTGGATAGCAAGACGATTGAGCTGCTCCGGAGTCTGATTAATGTGCTGCAGAAAGTGCATCGCCCCCGCTGTGACTTGAGCGATCCGCTCCGGTGATCCATCCTGAAAGATCGGTTCACCGGCCAGAAGTACGACGACCACCGTCTGAATGCGACTGCTCAGCGCCGCCTCAAGCTCCTGGCCCCTCACCATCCGGGTCATCTCCTTCGCAAACAGCGCGGCCATCCTCTCCTGGTCCCGGTATACTGCAGGCAGGTGCATGCAGTAGGTTTGGGGAGAAAATAGGTCAATACTCGGAATTCTCAATGCGGACATAAACACTCTACTTTGAATTATCAATAATGATAGCAGGTTGGCATTAATTTAGCGTAAAGATTCAACAAATAAATATTAAAGCTAAAGGAGGTCTTAGCTATTTCTCCAGCGGGTCCAACGCGCCTGAATGGCAGTAATGAACCGTGACACAGCGCCAGGAGCTTGAACGCGCACTGCTGCTGCGGCAGGCTGTTGAGCAGCGGCGGAACGAACAGTTGCCCCAACCTGAGGCGCAGGGGCGACTACTGAGCCCCGATTAACCGAAATGCTGGCGGTGCGGTCAGGGGCAGCTGCAGGAGCTAAGACCCGCTGCGATGCTTCGGCACTACCCACTGCGCCAGGGCGATTAGCCTGCCGCAAGGGGGGTGCGCTCCGCTGGGCGCGTTTGCCTAGGGCGTGCTGTCCTGGCGTTTGGCTCACTGTCATCGACGGGGAGTGTCCGTAGCCGGGAATCCGCCTACTGAGTTTAGCGGGAGCTGCGCCGGGACCATCAGTGGGGACCTGGCCCGGCAGGCCCTGACTCGCCACTTTCCCGGACCCACTATCACTCGGCCCACTGATACTCACCCCTGGGCGTTCGCGCCCAAAGGCCTCTGCAAACCCAGGAGGAGCTATTTGAACCCTCTGAGGAATGGTGGCTGTGAGCCTAGGCTGAGCGGCAATTCTCCCATCCAACGCTCTTGCTCCCGATGCACTACTTGGCCCAATTCGTAAGGGCAGCCTCACAGCCCCCTCTGCTAAGACTCTGGGCTCTCCGGGGCCAAGCTGTGGCTGAATGCTAGCCACACGCTCCACTGGAGCAGAGGCCTCCAAACCCCCTAGAGCACCAGTACCCGGGTCATCTAAATTGAAGGAATCTACAAGAAGGCTGCCCATCAGCGTCATCTGCGCATCCAGTTGAGTCTTACCGTTCAGCCACTGGACGGTGAGAGGAACGCAGTGGTCCACAGCTTGCAGGACCGGCGCAGGCATGGCGCGGGCCTGTGTAATGGCATGCTGCCACGCCGCAATCGAAGAGGCAGGCTCACCATAAAGAGTTTTCTCAGCTAAATAGAGAGATACAAAAATGGCCTGATAGATGTTATGAGCACTCAGCTCCATACCCAGCGCACGCATGCGGTTTAAGTAGCAGATTGCTCCGCCCGCAACATCAACCGCGGCAGCAGGGGATCCCCTTTGAATGAGATCGCCATTGAGCAGAGTCTCCACCAAGCGCACCACCAATAGACCCTCATCCGGCTGCAGTGTGCTCCCTGACTGCACTACAAGGCCAATCACCTGTCCAGCAAATTGCCTGCTTGCGTCCCCGCCAATAGCCGTTGGGCCTTGCCACTTACCAATATACTGTTGCGCCGGAATAGCCATCGCCGGTCCAAATGCTTTTAATGCCATAAAATTACCTCTTTTTACTCATTCATTATAACTTAGTAATGTTTTTTTTATTTAAAGATTAGGTAATAATTAGATAAAAATTCAGGAATTCCGATCTTTTGATATGGTCGTCTTATGCGAGCGATAGTGATCGACGACTTCGGAGACCTGGATAAGGTCCATCTTGCGCAGATGCCGGATCCCCGTCCGGAGACCGGCGAGGTGCTCATCCAGGTGGCCTACGCTGGGGTCAATCCAGCTGACTGGAAAATGTGCGAAGGACGGTTCAAGGGACGTATGCCCAGTGCTTTCCCCTTAATTCCAGGATGGGATGTGGCTGGCCACATCAAGGCGGTGGGTGCGGGCGTGGATGCAAAGCGCATTGGCGAAGCGGTCTATGCCTACACCCGTAAGCCGGTGATGCAGTGGGGTAGCTTTGCCGAGCTCACCACTTTTGAAGCTCAGCATGTAGCCACCGCGCCAAAATCGCTGTCCATGAAGCAGGCGGCGGCGATCCCGCTCGCCTCTCTCACCGCCTATCAGTCAGTCGTCGAGTGGGGTCAGGTGAGCAAGGGCCAAACAGTCCTCATTCATGCCGGAGCCGGCGGGGTCGGCGGCATGGCCATTCAATTTGCCCACCACCACGGTGCGCGTGTCATTACCACCTGCTCACCGCGCCACAACGCCTACGTGAAGCAGCTGGGCGCCGACATCGTCGTCGACTACACCAAAGAGAAGGTGACCGATCAAGTTGACCTGGTGTTTGACACCGTGGGTGGCTCTGCGGTGGAGGATGCCTTCAAAATACTGCGTCCTGGCGGCAGAGTGGTCTCCATTTTGGACCCCACCGTCGAGCAAACGGCTCCGGCTCATGGCTTTGCCGGCAAATACATCTTCGTGCGTCCAGAGGGCAACCACCTGCGCGAATTAGCGCGACTCTTCGACACTGGTGCCATCCAGCCACCCAAAGTGACCGAATTCCCCCTCGAGCAGGCCTCCACCGCCCTCGCCCTACTCAAAGAGGGCCACGTAGAGGGCAAGCTAGTTTTAAAGATTGGCGGTTAACCACGCGCTTCCGCGCGTGGATAGAGGTAAATGCGTAGGCTTACCGCCTATTCGCTCGACCTCAGCAGTTTCAACCGAGCCCTCGCTCCGCCACGCTACGCTGCGGGGGCACGCCGGAGCTGCCCCGGGAACCGGGCCTCCGACCACCTCCTTTCCGATGCAGTCCATGCAGCCCTCACTACTCGGCCAATTCTGAGGCCCATCTTTCCGATTCCGAGTCGTCGCCTTCGGCTCGGTCCGGAACGAAAACCTGGGCCTCATAATCGCCCTCCTAGTCTCGGTCTGCATTCCCTGACATCGGATTGGCGGGCGTCGGCCCTTGCGATCGTACCTCCCTCGGGCGTGCAGAGCACAGCCCTTCGCTCGGCGCTCGCATTCGCGGGGCGCTGCGACGTCTCAGCACTGCGGTCGACTGCCTCAATGGCAGTCGTCCTCGGCTTCGAGGTGTTCCTTCGGCCAGACAGTAGCTCGACCTACCGGGAGGCCCGAGCAACTGAATGATGCCTGAGCAGCGAGGCCAGGTGCGTCATATTGGCCGGGCCGTGAGGAGCCCGTATAGGACATACGGGCAACGAACGGCCTGGTCAAGATGGCGTGCCTGGTGCAGCTGATCGGGCATCAGGCAGATGAGAGGGCCGATAAGCCCCCAGGTCTGTACGACCACATTCGTGAAGCAAAATCACTTCAAAGTGGGCGGGTGAGCACTAAGGTGGCCCAGCCACGCTCCTCCTGGCGGTGTTCCAGCGTCAACCCGTGGGCAGTGTAGAGGTCAATGATACGGTCACAGCCTGAGATGCTTATTCCTGAGAGAATGGCTTTTCCCTGGGGTGATAGACGGGCGGTAATATCAGGTGCGAGCTCCTGCAGGACATCGTTCAGCACATTGGCCACAATCAGGTCATAGGGTCCCTGCATCGACGGATGGGCCATCCCATCGCTCCTGACCGCCTGCGCATTCACCCCATTGGCTGCAAAGTTGTCGCGCGTCACAAGAACACTCTTGGGATCAATGTCACAAGCGACCAATTCAGTGTCCCAAAGTGCTGCTATAGCCAGTGATAACACGCCCGATCCACATCCAACGTCGGCGACCCTTCTGGGAGGCTGCGTCAACCGCTCCAGTGCCTGCAAACAGTGACCGGTGGTCACATGATGTCCCGTTCCAAAAGCACCCACCTCAGTCAGATACAGGGGCACAGAGCCCTCGGGAGCGCTCACGTTCGCATCAAAGTAGATCCAAAACCGTCCCACTTGTAGTGGCTCCATGCGCGCCTGGCGCATCTCTCTCCAGCTGTAATCCTCGACCCGTTCAAACGAGAGCTGCCCAATCCCCGCCTCCGCGACCAGAGACTCCAGCACGGGCTCAAACCGTCGCCGCTCCTCGGCTCGAATCACCCCAGACAACAGCACCGAAAAGACTGCCCGATCCCACCAGCAGAGCAGCACCCTCTCATCTCGCGCCACATCATTCAAACATGCTTCGTAGCCGTTTGGCAGCCTCAGGTTAAACTGAGTGTATCGTTCGCCCATGAGCGAACACATATCAATTAAACGATAAAGGATGAAGAGAGCAGATGGGCAATCACGCCTGGTATGGCGCTATCGCGCCTGAGCCCGAGTCAGGCCGGCGATCCTTAGCTCTTTTTTTCCGGCCGGGATGTGGCCCTTTCGCTGAGTCCCTTGCTCTTGGCCTGCCGCCGAAATCGAATCTGCTGCTCCAGCAGCTTGCGCTGGTGACTACGAATCGCGTCGGAAAGTATCGCCACCTCATTCCGATCAGTGACAGGAGGCACGGATGCCCCCTCCTCATCTCCGCTCAGAACTTTAAGATGCGCTGGGAACTTAAAATCAGCCGCAGATTTGGCTGCGCTGCTCCCGCGCAAATCAACACAGGTTAAACCGTGCATACAAGCAAAAAACTGGAGGCTAAGCGATGTGACTCGAGGGCAGCGCGTCACATCAATCTGCTGTAGCAACGGAAGCGCATGAAGCTGCGAAATGTCAATGTCTCTCACCTGGGTGGCGCTCAAGATCACACTCCTTAGAGTGACTAAGAGATCCTTGGTGGGCCAAACCAGGTCGAAGGGCGTCCATTGCGACCCAGTGAGATCAATCACACGGGGCTGCAGCTTTGCAAATAGCGCTCTCAACTGGCCGGCCTCCAGGTTGGGACAATAGTTCAATCGCAACACCTTGATCTGAGGCTCCCCTTCGTTAACGAGTATCCGCAGCATGTCACTATCAAGAGACTCCATGCCGGATAGTTCCAACGACTGAAGGCGCCAACCAGTCCAGAGAGCTCTCAGACCAGCCCTCATCTCGGACTTAGCTCCTAAGTCACACTGAAAGACACTTAAATGCACTACCTTCGGCAGAAGGAGTACGAGCTTGGCGCACTCCACTTCACTCAGCGCGGCCTCACCGAGTATGGTCAGCTCTACGCAGTGCGCAAAGCGGTCCGCAGTCGAAAAGAACTCTTTTACGGCATCCCGATTTTGCAAAGTGAGCCGCTGGGTGGGCTGGACCGCCTTAGACGGTTGCGCATGCGCTATGGAGTAGATGAGGTGACCTGAGCCAGCAGCAGACGACATACTTCAACCAGACTCCTGGAAACTTCTAGAACTTCTTAGCGCCGGGTCAACGCGACGGTCGACCAGTCATTGCCCTCTTCGCGATGCTCAACGCGCAAGCCGTAGGGCTCATAGGCCTTGAGCACGCTGTCACAATGCGTGGACGAAATGCCCGAGAGGAGGGCCAGGCCATTGGGGGTGAGCAGCTCGTTAATATCGGGGGCCAGGTCGATCACGATGTCTGTGAGAATGTTGGCCAGAATGAGATCGTAGGGGCCCTGCTGGCGAATGAGCGGATGGGCAAAGCCATTGCTCACTGCCGTTTGGATGTGGTTGGCACCATTAGCACGCAGGTTCTCGCGTGTCACCAAGACACTCTTTGGATCAATGTCGCAGGCCACCTGGTCGCACTTCCACTGACTGGCCACAGCCAGCGACAGAATGCCCGAGCCGCAGCCAATATCGGCCACCTTGAGAGGCCGGCGCTCTTTGATGCGCTCCAGCATGAGGAGACAGTGGTGCGTTGTGACATGGTGACCCGACCCAAAGGCACCGGTATCCGACAGGAATAGGGGCGTGCTCTCGGCCGGAGATTGGCCTTTGAAGCGCCCATCGAAATAGAGCCAAAAGCGGCCAATGGGCAGTGGAGGCAGCCGCTTCTGCTGGTCCTTGAGCCAGTCGCGATCCTGCAGCGGCTCGAAGGCCACCTGCACAGGACCACAGCCAGTTTGGCGAATCAGCTCGCTCAGGTAATGGTCAAAGGCCTCGCGCTGATCGGCCGGAATCAGTCCCGATAGCCGATTGGAGGCCTCATCCCACCAGCTAGCTTCCACCTGTTCCTCGAGGATCGCAGCCAAGTTCGGAATCTGCTCGGCCGGCAGGCGCAAATGAAACTGAATGTACTGATCTGCATTCATGGCGAAGATCCTACGCAAAACGGCTCAACAGCGCCACCGTTTCCACATGCGCTGTCTGGGAAAAGAGATCGACCGGCTGAACACACTCCAACCGATGGCGCGTCAATCGTCGCAGATCACGAGCCAACGTCGCTGGATCGCAGGAGATGTAGAGGATTCGCTCGGCCTGAATCTTGTCTAGGAGCTCCGGTGCGCACCCCGTACGCGGCGGATTGAGCAGCATGAGATCGACGGGCGGCAGTGCCATCTTTTCTACCAGACCACATTCGAAACGGGCGGTCAGTCCATTCACCTTGGCATTCCACCGCGCATCGTCCACCGCGTTGGCCCCAACCTCCACCCCCAGCACATCCCAACCGGCCCGAGCCAGTGCCAGCGCTAGCAATCCCACGCCGCAGCAACCATCTACCGCAGTTCGCCCGTCGCCTGGTCCGGCCCATGCTTCGACCAGCCGCACAATCTTCTCCGCCTGTGCCGGGAACACCTGAAAGAAGCTACCCGCTGAGACACGAAACTCCAACTCCGCCAGCCGCTCAGTCAGCCAACCGTTGCCCGCCAGCACTTCCCACTGGTCAGTCAGAATGCGGTTATCCTGGCGTTTGTTGATGTTGGCCACCACATTCAGATGGCCGACCGCTTTGCGCAGCGCGGCCGTTGGCTTTTCGCTCAGCACCAGAATCACCAGCTGCTCACCCGTGGTCGCTGTGCGCACAATCAGATGGCGCAGTGTCTTCCGAAAGGGCTCCAGCAATCCCCGCAGCTGCTGCAGTAGCCGCTCACCCGCTTCGCAATGAATCAGGCAGTGATCAACCTCAATCAGCTCATGCGAACCACGCGCATAAAGGCCCAGCCCCTGCGGCATCTGAATCTTGTGGCGGTAGTGCCAGGGGTCATCCGCCCCAATGCACTCCTCCACATCCACCCCAACGAACCCGCCAATGCGCTCAAGCGCATCGACCACCCGCTGCCGCTTGGCTTTAAGCTGCCCCGCATAGCTCAGGTGCATCAGTTGGCAGCCCCCGCAACGCCCATAATAGGGACAGGGCGGCTCAACCCGCTCTGGCGAGGCCCTCTCGATACGTTGAAGTTTTGCCTTGAGATAGGTGCGCTTTCTCTCGGTAACCTCTACCTCTACCAGTTCCCCTGGCAGTGCCCCTTCCACGAAAACGGGCATGCCATCGTGGCGACCCACCCCCTCTCCCGACGAACCTAATGAACGAATCTCCACAAACATGGGGCCAATAGCTTAAAAATGTTCACCTTTCCTTGCTAATCTATTAAAATCTTTCGCCAGCAGGGAGCGCTCATGGGCACGGAAGCCGTCATAAACTCTAAAGCGAACTTTTATGTCCTCAACGAGGGTCGGGTTGTCCTCGCTGTCGCCCTCTTCATAGGCGCTATTGGGGTCATGGTGGGCGCCATCATCGCGCGTCAGCAGAGGGCCCGCTATGGATGCATCGCCGCCACGGCCAGTGCCGCTGGACTTGGGGCCATCATAGCCCGCCACCGGTACGAGACCCGCAAGGTGACCCGACCAGAGACACTTAAATTAACAGTTGATCCAACCACGGTCAGCGCCCTACAGGCCTTGGGAACCGATGCCACACCCCACCTCCGCCTACTTCAAGAGCATGAGCCGCTGCTGAGCGGCATCTTTCAGCGGCTGCTGCAGCGCGATTCAACATCCGATATTGAGGATTGGATTCGAAATACCTACGGCATTCAGGTGCAAATTGGCGGGATCATTGACCCTGTCCATCGCTGTTTTTCCCAGATCTCGCAGATGCAGAGTATGGTGGCTCCTCTTGGCGAAATGCTGGCCCAGCATCGCTGGATCTTCCAAACCCGACGCCTCAATGACGTCCATTTGTTCCGATTCATACTCACCCCCCAGCAAATTGTTGAATACACCGAGGCCTACGAGGGTTTAAAGGCCATGGGAGCACTCCCCCACCACCTACACCGCTGGCGGCGCTGGCTGGATCAGCATCAGGCCATTCTTCAGGGGGCGATGCGCAACTATAGCCATCCTGAGAACATCACCAATGGGGACGCAAGTCTCTATGCAGCCGGCCTAGCCTGTGAGACCCACAACATGATTCTGGCCATCTGGCGGCTCATCCAGGTCAAGCCCCATCTCATCCCCGAACTCAATGCGTCGATTAGCGGCTGTAACGAGGGTCAACTTCAGGGCCTACGCGCCTTTCTAGAGAAGCACCAGCTGGATATTGTGGTCTGGAACCCAGACGATAAGCCGACCCAGGTGATCGGCGCTTTCGCTCAGCGCTTTACGGAGAAACACGCCGATCAAAACGCCAAGCTAAGCACCTACTACTCGGATAAGGATGATAGCTACTCCCCCGCCGGGCTCAAACTTAAGGCTCAACTCGACCAGCAGCTGGCCGAATACCTGAAGGCCAACTGCGTAGGGTTGCAGCTAAAAGACGGGCCTGTGACGGCAAGGCACGTCGCCGCCTATCTCAAAGCGGTCTGATCTCCGCCTGATTGGTCCGGGGATCGTACAGCGCGAAGCTGGCTCCGCGTATGTGGGGCAACGTCTCTTCGAGAAAACAGCCTGGGTTGAGCGATAGAGTCCTTCCCACCTGCTGATTCACAGCCTTGTGAGTGTGGCCATGGAACACGGCATCGTAGTCCCCCGACTTGACCAAACCATCGACCAGCTCAGGGTAGTCGCCGTGAAATACCGCGATCCGACGTCCCTCATGTTCGAAGGCCATAAACCGCTCTTCCATCTGTAAATTCATATTTGATTTTTGAGCGATGAGAAGATGGCGAAACCGATCCCCGTCATTATTGCCAAAAACCCCTCGAATTTGAGCCTTCAGCTCTTTGAGATGGCCCAATACAAAGGGCGACACCCAGTCGCCGCAATGCACTACGAGGCTCACCCCCTCCTGATTGAGCAACTGAACAACCCTTTTAATGGTCCCGATCTGATCGTGTGTGTCTGAAATCACGCCAATCACCATGGCCGTCTCCTTTTGCCTAATCTTATACTCATCCTTGTCCTTAGAAAAAAATGGCTCATTGCCTTATCATCTTGGGGGTTTATAAACGCGCAGAGGGTTCATGGTAGGTGCGGTGCTACGCCGATGGCAACAACGGCTCTGGCCCATCCAACCTTACGAGTTAAAGAAGGTCGTCCCCCTCTTTCTGATGAAATTTTTCATCAGTATCAACTACGTGATCCTCTCCTCTCTCAAAGATACGCTGATCGTGACTGCTCCCCACGGGGGCGCTGAGGTCATTCCGGTCTTGAAGGGCTGGCTGGTGCTGCCGGTGGTCATTGGCGCCACAGTGCTCTATGCCAAGCTGAGTAACATAATGCGCCGAGCGACCCTGTTTTACAGCATTATGGCCGCTTTTATGGTCTTCTTGGTGCTGTATGGCACTGTCCTTTACCCTCATCACGATGCCCTCTGCCCCCATCGCACTGCCGATCTCTTAACCGTGAAACTGGGCGCCAGCTGGTCCAACTGGATTGCGGTCTACCGCTACTGGATGGATGCGATCTTCTTCATTGTGGCCGAACTCTGGTCCACCTTGGTCATTTTCCTCTGCTTTTGGGGTTTTGCCAATGAGATCAACCGGATGGATGAGGCCAAGCGGTTCTATACGCTCTTCATTGCAGGCGGCAACCTGGCTGCCATGTGCGCCGGGCCACTCATGTGGCTGGTCATCGATCACACGGTCGGAGCGCCCTTCCAGGGGACGCTGCAGTCGCTCATCACCCTAGCGGTGGTGTGCGGCGCATGCATCATGATTTTGCACGCCTGGGTAATGCGCTTTGTACTTCGAGACGTCAGGTTAGAGGGTGAATCGGGAGCCAAGCGCTACGAGCAGAAGACCAAACTGTCACTGATCCAGAGTTTGCGCATGGTGATGACCAACAAGCGGCTCCTAGCCATTGCTGTCATGGTCATCGGCTTTGGCCTCACCATTAATCTGGTGGAAGTGAGCTGGAAGGCCAGCCTGAAGTTGCAATTCCCCCATCCGACCGACTACCAGTCCTTTATGGCTAACGTGGCATCGATGACGGGCCTGCTCTCTTTCATTCTCTCGCTTGTGGTGGGTGGTACCATGGTCCGCAGCCTAGGATGGCATGCGTGCGCTCAGATCACTCCTATAGCCATCGGAGTGACCGGCGTTCTATTCTTCTTCGCCTATCTCTTCCAGGATTCACTGGGGCCTTTTGCTGCCTGGATGGGTCTCACTCCGCTCATGATGGTGGTGGTGATGGGCGCGATCCAGGTGATCGCGAGCAAAGTGACCAAGTACACCTTCTTCGACATGACCAAGGAGATGGTCTTCATCCCCCTCAATCAAGAGGAGCGTGTGAAGGGCAAGGCGGCGGTCGACATGGTGGGATCACGCTTGGGCAAATCGGGCGCCTCCTGGATTCAGATCGCCCTCATTGAGCTACTGGGCGCCGGCTCATTGCTGCCATTGGCCCCCTACTTGATCCCTATCTTCGGCATCATGGTGCTGGCCTGGATCGGTTCGACCCATTACCTGCGGGATACGGTCCAAGACACCCTCTCGGTTAAGAGGGAGCCCCAAGATGCCCATGTGAATGAAACCCCGGTCGCTGGGTGAATCTAGAGCGACTGTGCGACGGGCCTCTGCTCGCTCAGGCGGATCTCTTTACCTCGCCCTCCAAAACGCCCTGGGGCGGTAGGCGCATCGTCGAACGCTACAAGCGTCATCTGGGAATCGACTCGGACGGCATTGTCGGAGAATCCTGGGAGCTCTCGGGCCAGCCAGATTGGCCAAGTCTGGTGCAAAGCCCGCTCTATCCTGACGCAGTTTCCATACTCGAAATCGCTCAGGCGGCTCCAACGGCACTTTTTGGCAACAAGCTGAGCCAATTCCCATTCCTCATGAAGTTGCTCAATTCCGGTAGCTGGCTGCCCTACCGGCAGCAGCTGGGTCAGTTCGGCACCAATGCGCATGAGTTGCACACCCAGCTGTCGACGCAACACCAGCATAGTGACCAGCATCGCGCGATGATGGCGCGCAATCTCTCCGTGCAGGTGCACCCGCGCCCTGGTCTGGCCACGGCTAAGAGCGAGGCCTGGGTGATTCTTGAGGCCGAGGAGGGTGCAGGCTGTTATCTTGGCCTGCGCGATGGGATAACCCAGCTAGCCTTTGAGAGGGCCATGCGTCGCGGTGAAGATCTTTCCCAGCTCCTCCAATTTGTGCCCATGCAGGCGGGCGATGTCTTCTGGATTCCCTCCGGCACGCTACATGCAGTCGGCGCCGGTATTCTCATGCTGGAGCCGCAGCAGAGCTCTCAGGTGACCTTTCGTGCCTATGACTGGGGTCGTGCGCGCCCTCTGCACTTCGAGGAGGTGCTCTCCTCTGTGGATTGGGATGGACCCGGAGCCATGCGCTGCCAGCCCCGCCTAGCTTCCGCTGCACCCACTCAGCCCGAGATCATCCAATGGGTTCAGGAGCCAGAACTGACACTGCAGGCCATCCGTTTCGACTCCCCCGACCAGCAGTTCAAGACCCAGCCCGATCGGCTACTGGGGTATTTTGTGGGGTCAGGCTGCGTCACCATCGAATGCTCCACCCGCACACTCAAAGTACCCTATGGACGTTCCTTCTTCCTGCCCGCCGCCATTGGCCCATGCCTACTGCGAGCAACAGACGGTCCCGCAACCCTCTGGCAGTGCTGAAGAATAAAAAAACCGCTCCCGCGGTAATAATATTCGCCTCCATTCGTTTCTCCTCACGCGAAGCGTCTCGGTGCTCTCGGTGTGCTCGGTGTTTTTTTTGCGTGATCAAGACAGCCTTTTGGACACCCCGTTGTTAAAAATTTAAACACCGAGCACACCGAGAGCACCGAGACGCTTCGCGTAGACAGAAATGAATCACCGCGGAGCGGATTTTTTACTCTGTTATCGGTCGAGGGAGGTGGAGATCTGATTGTGCTTCCATTTCTCCTGGCGGAAACGCCAGAGGAAGACACCGCTGATGATCATGGTGGCAACCACCGAAATGATCCAGGTGGAGTCATAGTGTAACCCAAAGACGCCCAAGGCAATGATGACCGGCGCAATCGCCAGCACGCAGATCGCCCCGCCCCCGAAAATCGCCAGGAACCGCGTATCGCCCGCCGCCGTCAGCAGACCCATCAGGGTGTACTTGGCACCATCCACTAGGCAGTAAAGCCAGAGCCAGAGGCAGGAACGCACAGAGACCGAGCGCACCGATTCAATGAAGGCTTCGGTGCTGTCAGCAGGTAGGAAGAAGCCCACGAGCCAATCGGCCGCAAAGAGCAATGGAATCGCAAAGAGGGCGCAGAGGTAGAGGTTCAAACGCATGCCTGAGCGGAAGATGCGCCAGACGATGGACCACTGCTTTGCACCAATCGCATTGGAGGCAATGGTGGTCACCGCCTTACCAACGGATTCATTAACGAACAGGAACAGGATTAGAATGGACTGAGTGATCGAGGCGACCGTTAACAGGGCCTCATCCTTCAGGGCCACGAAGTGAATCAGCACGGCCCATGCCAGCAGCTCAATGGCCATTGAAATGGAGCTGGGCGTGCCCACCCGGATGCAGTCCCAGAAGAGCTTGCCCTGCAACTTCCACTTGCCCGTTCCAAAATTGGTACGGTTGAATTTCGACAGGAAGCAGCTGGCAAGCACAACAATGTCCATCAGCTGGCCCGCAGCGGTCGCCCAGGCGGCCCCGCGGATGCCCATGGCAGGAATCCACCCCTCAACGCCAAAGATCAGTATGTAGTCCAGCACCACGTTGGTGACGTTGGCCGCCATGGTAGCCACTGCAACCAGAATGACGCGCCCGCGTGCAATGTAGAATGCCGCTAGCGCCGCGCCCAGCGGAAAGAGCGGTCCGCAGTACGATAGAATGCCAAAGAAATCGGTGGCCATCGCGCTATGAGGCGTACTCGCAAAGAGCGCTGGACCCAGCCATAGGCCTGCCGGCAAATAGAAGATCACCGAAAAGAGCGAAAACCAGATCATCTGCCAGACAGGCGCACCCATCTCTCGGGACCTACCGGCCCCGTTGTATTGGCCAACGAACACCTCGGCAATGCAGGCCACGGCCACCGTGCCCATCTGAAGGATCCAGAAATAGACCGAACTGTTCACCGATGCATTGAGCGCCTCGGTGGAGGAGTGGGCAAGGAAGAGCCTGTCGCAGAAAAGCATCAGGTTGGCGGACATGATCGAAAGGGCCAGGGGCCAAGCGATCGTCATCAGCTCCCGAATGCCCCCTGCACGGAATCTGGAGAGCCTGGAGGTGAGCTCCCCGCGCGCTTCGGTTTCTACTATTGTCATAAAAAACTCGTGAATTATCGTTCGATCATACCACAAAGCACCCCTTCACGTCTTGCCGAGGAACCCTTTGAGAGAGCCTCTGCAAGAGCAAAGATTTGCTTTACCTAGCTAGACGTGGCGTCCAAAATCAGCGACGACGGGCTTCACCAGCTCCATGAAATCGTGACATCGAATTTTTACTAATTCGGTGTGATTGCCCCCGTTAAAGTAAATTTCTTTATTGTCGGGGACATGCGCATCGGTGTAGACCGCTAACCCATAGAGATTGCCAAATGGCGGTTCAGCTCCCACTTCAAAATCGGGGAAGAGCTGCGCAATCTCCTCCTCGGTGGCCAAATTGACCTGCTTAGCACCAGTCAATTTTTTAATCTTACTTAGATCCAGCAGATGATCTGCTGTCAAAACACACATCACGTAGGTTCCATCAGTTTCGACAATCACCGGTTTGACCATCTGATGACCTGGCACATGCTGAGCAGCTGCGATTCGAGGTGCTGAATGGGCTACCGGGTGTTGGAGCACCTGGAACTCAATCTTGTTTTTCTTCAGATAATCTTTCAGCTTCTTGGCAATTGCCATACAATCCCCCTAGGACTTAGCTTATATATACAATATTCTATTATTTAAGACAACTCACAGGTACGTATGAACAGGATTCTCCTCGGTGTTACGGGAGACGTAATGATTGGCCGCTTGGTTAATGAAACGCTCACAAATGTGGACCCGAAATGGGCCTGGGGTGACCTACACCCCTTGCTTGCCTCGACCCATTACAACTTCGCCAATCTGGAGACGACCCTGACGCGGCGCGGGGAGCCGCAGACCAAGACCTTCACGTTTCGCGCCGATCCGGAGCAGGTGGCTGTGCTCAAGAGTGGGGGCATCCAAGGTGTCAATCTGGCCAACAACCATGTGCTGGACTACGGACAGGAGGGGTTGGTCGATACGTTAGAGGCGCTGCGCCGAGCACGGATCGGACTGGTGGGCGCCGGCAAGAACATCGAAGCCGCACGACGCCCTCTGCAGATGCGGTGTGGGGGTGTGCAAATTGGTCTGGTGGGCGCAACCGACAATGAGCCGGGCTGGGCAGCCACCGCCAACAAACCAGGCACCCACTACCTATCGATGCGCGATCCGACACCACTCCTTGAGGATCTCTCAACCGTCGAATGCGATTGGACCGCCGTGACACTCCACTGGGGGCCCAACATGGTGGAGCGGCCGCCGATCCATTTTCGCCACTTTGCGCATGCGCTCACACGGGGCGGCGTGCGACTGATCCATGGCCATAGCGCTCACTGCTTTCAGGGCATTGAGACCATGAATGGCGCGCTCATTCTCTATGATACCGGTGACTTTCTGGATGACTATGCGGTGAATCCATCCTTACGCAACGACCTCTCCTTCTTCTACCTGATCGAAGTCGATGAAAAAGGTCCCTGTCGCCTCGCCTGCATTCCTACTGCCATTTCCAACTGTCAGGTCAACCATGCGCAGGGCGATGATCGGGAGTTTGCTTTCGAGCGCATGATAAGACTCTCCGCGGAGCTACACACCGACCTGAGTCTTGCCACGTCG
>Ga0207041_1095_pt1 | contig 15546 bp, 10 predicted proteins | sample Alteio_BWMinCont_73_FD_153311 | JGI IMG/M metagenome (GOLD analysis project Ga0207041, IMG submission 153311) | Enriched cells from forest soil in Barre Woods Harvard Forest LTER site, Petersham, Massachusetts, United States -... | ecosystem: Environmental > Terrestrial > Soil > Temperate forest >... | reverse complement strand
CATCGCTGTAACCAGCGGTTTTCTATGGTGATGGATCCTCGCAGCACCCTCCATAGCACAGCATCTTTACAATATACATACCAGTCGGTATGTTTGATGGCAACCAACAAGTGGAACGGCCGCATCATAGGAGTCGGATCGTTCTGAAACACACTGGCGTTCAACTTTTGTCTGGACCCAGTACGACTGATCACTCATGGGTGGCCCCAGAGGCCGCTCACCCAAAAAGCTGGAAAAGGAGGATGGGCATGACACGAATCGGAGTATCACGGCGGAAGGCACTCGAAACGGGAGTTTGCGCACTGGCTGGAGCGGGATTCTTGGTGACGGCGAACGCGCTCGCAGGAACGGGTCAGAGTGCGACAGCCGAAGAAACCGTCAGGAAGTGGTATAAGGCATGGGAGAACAAGGATTTGGGTCAATTTCAAGCCATGATGGCCGAAAACTTTACCTTCACGAGCGCGGCCGGTGACGACCACATCAGCGCGAGCGCGTTCAAAACGCAATGCTGGGATACACAGATTGATTTTATCGGACGGTTTGACTTGGAACGGGTCGTGGGAAGTGGCAACGAGGCGTTTGTGAAGTATCTTGGCCACACGAAAAACGGTAAATCGTTCCGGAACGTGGAGTATTTCCGACTCAGAGACGGGAAAGTGGAGGCCCTTGAGTGCTATTTCGGGGGGAAATCCACCTTTCCATCAGCAGTAAGCAATGGGAAATAACTATCAAAGATCACCCGGTTACATCGTGTTCAGTTAACAGAAACTTGGGAACAACGCTCCTGGGTGTTTATCAAATTGCGGAGTAGGCGGGTGGCTCACCTTTACCCAATAGTTTCTTCTCTCATGCCCAACTTGACAGCCGGGTGTTAGCTGCGGCATGCAATGCTTTGTGCCTCGCGCGTTAGAAATTGGAGAGGGCACGGATTTATCCGTGCCGTTCAGCCTGACATAATTCCAGGCTTTAGCACTGGGGTAAAGGTTTGATTTTTCTAACTGCTGATTTTTCCGTATTTGCCCTTCACCTTGGAAACTTTGAAACATGTGATATTGAAACTCCCAACTTTGTTGGCGAGACCACACGCACATCGGGCCACTGCTCACAATAGTCATCGATCGTTGTCGGATAGGACTTCATCCATGATCCCATCCGACCGAAGCATGTCCTCCGCTTTCAATTGTTTTTTCACGCCCTCGATCAGCTCCCGCGCCACCGGCTGGTCCATGGCTAGGGCGATGCGCAACCATGCATAGGCCATTGTCGGATTGGCCGGTGTGCCGCGCCCCGTCGCGTACATTGTGCCAAGATTGAGCGCTGCAGGTCCATGGTGCTGTTCCGCGGATCTTTCAAACCACTCGAATGCTTCCACATCGTTCAGGTCCATTCCTTTTCCCGTTGCCGCCATGGTGCCAAGGTTATTCTGCGCTGAAGCCAGTCCAAGTTCGGCGGCATTCCTGTACCACGCGGCTGCCTGGACAAGATCTTGAACAGTGCCGCGTCCTTGTGCATACAACACGCCTATATTGTTCATTGCCGGCGCATATCCCTGCGCCGCCGCCATCTGGTACCACTTCATGGCTTCCGTGGGGTCGGCAGACGTCACGCCCATCTCATTCTCGGCAGGGGCGAACCCCTGCATTGCAGCCCGTGCATACCATTGGCGCGCTTCCAACTGGCTTTGTGGCACACCTCGTCCGTGGATGTACATGTTGCCGAGGTTGAATTGCCCTTGTGGCAGGCCAAGGTCCGCTGCCTTGCGGAACCACAGCGCAGCAGTCGCACAATCATTCTTACCGATCCGGCCCAATAGATAGAGTGTGCCAAGGTTGTTCCGGGCTTCACCGTTCCTGCTTGTGGCGATTCGTACGAAGTAGATGAGCAACGGGTTGAGGTCGGTTTCATCCGGAACGCGGTGGCTCGCAGCCAGGGCAAGCATCTGGAATGCGGCCATCTCATCCCCTGAACGTAGGGCCTTGGTGTACCATTCCGCTGCTGCACGGTCATCGCGTTGCACACTGGTCCCATGCTCATAGGCGATTCCCAACAACAGCTGGATATGGACATCTGTCCGGGCCGTGAACTGTAATTCTCGTATGGAATCTTTGTCCCACTGGATGATCTGTGCGAGGTACGAAGCTAACTGTTCGCGGTATGGCGCGCGGAGAAGAGGCCGCTCTTTGAGGAACTTGTCCTGTGCCCACGCAGGACACAGCAAAGAGACCAGCAACATCCATCCGAGGATGTACCTGGCTGCCAGAGTTCGTACTGTTTTGAAATGGGTGCGACCATCCAGAGAGCGGTCCGCTCTCCCTGGGTTCATACCATCAGGACCTCCCTCCACAGAAAGTGACCTGGTCCGCCTGTTCATCGCATGTTGGATGTGTATGGCTCAGCGCAACAGTTGGGAAGTTCTGCGCGCAGCGTTGGATACACGGCGATAGTAAATACTGCCGTCGTTGTTCGATTTTATGAATCAGGTGGATTCCTGACTTCCAGTAGGATTGATGCTGTACTTCAGTTGATCGGCAAGAACTCCTCTAAAACCCAAAGACACCAACTACCTCTCGTAGTATCCTTTTCACGCAAACATCCATATACATCTAGGTGAACTCTAATGCGGACTGTCAAAGCGTTGTTCCTGCTGCTCGTTACTACATCGCTCTTTGCTCAACAATCTGGCTCCATCGACCTTTCCGAACTCAAATGGCGATTAGTCGGCCCGTTCCGCGGCGGACGCTCCATCACCGCCGTGGGCGTGAAGGACAAAGCCGGGCTCTACTACTTTGGCGCCGTTGGCGGAGGAGTGTGGCGGAGCAGCGATGCCGGCATGAGTTGGGAGCCGATTGCGGATGCGTTGCCGATCGCGTCCATCGGCGCGGTGGCCGTGGCGCCGAGCGACACGAACGTGATCTATGTGGGCACGGGCGAAGCCGACATGCGCGACGACATCACGTATGGTGCGGGCATATTCAAATCCACCGACGCGGGGAAGACGTGGAATTTCATCGGGCTGAAGGACTCTCGCCAGATTGGGCGCATCGTGATCGACCCAAAGGACGCGAACACCGTTTATGTTGCCGCGTTGGGACATGCCTACGGCGCGAACGCCGAGCGCGGCGTGTTCAAGAGTGTTGACGGTGGGAAGAGTTGGACGAAGTCGCTGCATCCGAATGACGACACCGGCGCGATCGACTTGGCGATGGACCCCGCTGACAGCAACGTGCTCTATGCGGCGATGTGGCAGACGCGGCGTCCACCCTGGGATGTGTATCCGGCGTCGAATGGCCCGGGCAGCGGACTCTACAAGACCACAGACGGTGGCGCGCATTGGACACATGTAACCAACGGATTGCCCGTGGAAAATCTTGGCCGCATCGGAGTGAGCGTTTCACCGGTGGACCACAACCGCGTCTATCTCGTCGTCGATGCGAAAGACGGCGGACTCTACCGCTCTGACGATGCTGGCGCAACCTTTACACTCGCCGACAAAGAGCAACGCATCTGGGGCAGAGGTTGGTACTTCGGCGTGGTCACGGCGGACACGAAAGACGTTGACACCTTATATATATCGAATACTTCGGTCTATAGATCCGTTGATGGTGGCAAGAGTTTCACCGCGTTCAAAGGCGCGCCCGGCGGGGACGATTACCACAGCATCTGGATGGCCCCCGAAGATAACCAGCGCATGATCATCTCCAGCGACCAGGGAACGATCGTGACGCTCAACGGCGGCAAGACATGGAGCTCATGGCACAACCAGCCGACCGGACAGATGTACCACGTGGTGACGGACACGCGCCAACCGTATTGGATCTACGGAGCGCAGCAGGATTCAGGTGCGATCGCGGTGCCGAGCCGCAGCGAGTTCGCTTCGATCTCGATGCGGGATTGGCGTCCGATACCGGTGGGCGGCGAGAGTGGAAGCATTGCCACTGACCCTCTCGACCCGAACATCGTTTACGGTGGAACGGTTTCGAAATTCGATTGGCGCACGTGGCAGACGGAGAACATCTCTCCCACGTTGGGACGCGAAGGCCACTTCCGCACGATTTGGACATTGCCGCTCGCCATCTCTCAGGCCGACCCGCACAAAATGTACTTCAGCCACCAGATGCTCTTCCGCACACTCGACTTCGGGAAAAGTTGGGAGCAGATCAGCTACGACATGACGCGCGCGGATGCTGGCGTTCCGGCGAATTTGGATCCAGTCACGGCGAAGTATGGGCTGGCGAGTCCGGCGAAAGGTGTGATCTATGCCATCGCCCCTTCGCCGATTGCGGCGAACACGGTGTGGATCGGTACCGACGACGGATATCTGCATGTGACGAATGACGACGGCAAATCGTGGAAGAACGTCACGCCGAAACAACTGACTCCGTGGAGCAAGGTCGGGATCATTGATGCATCGCACTTCGATGCGAAGTGCGCGTATGCCGCGGTGGATCGTCATCGTCTCGAAGACATCAACCCGTATATCTATCGCACTCGCGATGGTGGCGCAACGTGGCAGCTCGCGGTGAGCGGCATTCCAGAAGGCGCGTATGTGAATGTGGTGCGCGAAGATCCGTTGCGGAAAGGGCTGCTCTTTGCCGGGACCGAACTTGGTATGTTCTTCAGCACTGACGATGGCGACCACTGGCAATCATTGCAGAACAATCTGCCGGTGGCTCCGGTGCGCGACATCACTATCCATGACACGGACATGATCATTGCCACACATGGCCGCGCATTCTGGGCGATGGATGACATTGAACCACTGCGCGAGCTGAGCGCGAAGACAACTGATGAAGATGCTGTGCTCTTCAAGCCAACAAATGCTTATCGCATACGTGGTGGTTCTGATATGGGAACACCGTTCCCGCCCGAGATCGCGAAGGCGGATAATCCGCCAACAGGCGCAGTCATCGACTATTACCTGCACGCAAAGTCAGACGATGCTGTGACACTGGAGATCATCGACCGACAAGGGAAGATCGTCCGCACATATTCGAGCGCTGACCGTGTTCCGGTGGTGGATGAGAAGACGTTGGACATCCCGATGTACTGGATGCGCCCGGGTCGCTCGCTGCCAAGTTCAGCAGGATTGCATCGCTTCACGTGGGACATGCACTGGGCCGGCGCGGGTGGCGGCGGTGCGGGCGCCGGTGGTGGAGGAGGTGGTGGACGGCGCGGAGGCGGAGCGGGTCCGTGGGCGCTGCCGGGGGAATACTCGGTTCGATTGACCGTTGCGGGAAAGAGCTACACGCAACCGCTAATCTTGAAAGCCGACCCAAATGTGAAAACTTCTGAGGCAGACTTGCGCGCGCAGTTCGATACGGCACAACAGGCCATTGGCTTGAGTGCACAACTTGCTCCTGCGGCGGCGCAAGCGAACAGTGTGATGCGACAGTTGCGCGACCTGCAAACGAAAGTGAAAGACAACGCCAAGCTCGCGGCGTCCGTTGATGATGTGGTGAAGAAAGTCACGGCCATTGCTGGCGCGGCTCCTGAAGGCGGAGGCGGACTTGTGTCTGTAACGCAAGTGCAAACCGATTTCACCAGCTTGCGCTACCTGCAAGGCGCGATCGGCGGAGTGCAGCAATCGGTGGAGAGCGCGGATGTGGCTCCGACGGCGGACCAATTGAAAGCGCTGGCAACCCTTGGGTCCAAAATGAAGACCGAATTAGACTTGTGGCAGCAACTGGTGCTAAGGGACGTGACGGAGCTGAACCAGAAACTGAAAGCGGCGGGATTGACGGAGGTTGATACTGCTGCACGAGCTGGACGGTGACGCGACCGGAGTTTGTGCACGATTTGGTAAAATAGGAATATCAACCCATGAGTGGCGCTATCGTCTAGGGGTTAGGACGTGAGGTTCTCAACCTTAAAACCCGGGTTCGATTCCCGGTAGCGCTACCAAAAACTGTTTCTCGTTATTGGTTTCTCGTTTCTCGAAAATTCAAATACAAAATAAAAAATTTCCATTCTAAAAGTTCATGAACTCTTTTTCGCATGGGCTTCGCGGATGCGGCGGGCGAGTGATTCTGTGGTGAATGGTTTGTTGATGAGCAAGGCTTCTGAACCAATGTTCACGTTCTCAAGGACGGCGGTCTCGGTGTATCCGGACATATAGATGGTGGCGAAGCCGGTGCGCTTTTCTTTCAACTTCTTGATGAACTCGGGGCCGCCCATGCGCGGCATCACGATATCGGTCAATACAAAATCGATGTTGCCTTCGTGCTGGTCGGCTAGAGCGAGGGCTTCGAGCCCATTGCCGGCTTGGAGCACGGTGTATCCCAAATGCTTGAGGGATTCTGCGGCGAGGACCCGGAGGGCAGATTCATCCTCAACAAGCAGGATGGTGCCTTCGCCGTGCAGAATGGTCTCGATGGGCTGCGTGTTCGCGAGCGGAATGGCTTTATCGAGCGACGGCAGATAGACCTTGAAGCTGGTGCCGTGGCCGACTTCGCTGTAAACGGAGATGTGCGCTTTGCTCTGCTTCACGATTCCGTAGACGGTGGCGAGGCCGAGTCCTGTGCCTTTGCCGGCTTCTTTGGTGGTGAAGAACGGCTCAAAGATGTGTTTGAGAATTTCTGGCGGAATGCCCGTGCCGGAATCTGTGACGGTGATCTGAACGAAGGGGCCAGGCTTCACCTCGGTGTGTGATTCGGCATATTTGTCATCGAGCACGGTCTGTTGTGTCTCAATGATGAGCTTGCCGCCTTCAGGCATGGCGTCACGCGCGTTAACGCTGAGGTTCATGATGACCTGCTCGAGCTGGCCGGGATCGGCAAAGACGCGTCCTACTTGCTCACTGAGATTGGTGACGAGTTCGATGTCCTCACCGATGAGGACTTGCAACATCTTCACCATGCTTTTCACGGTGGCGTTGGGATCAAGCACTTGCGGCTCGAGGACTTGTTTGCGGCTGAAGGCGAGAAGCTGGCGTGTGAGCGCCGTGGCACGTTGTCCGGCGCGCTTGATCTCTTCGAGCTTGGGGCGGGTGGCGTCGGTGGCGGTGAGGAGCAAGAGGTCGCTGTATCCGGAGATGATGGTGACGAGGTTGTTGAAGTCGTGGGCGACGCCGCCGGCAAGACGTCCGACGGCTTCGAGGCGCGCGGTGCGGAGCATGTTGTCGCGATTCTCAAGCAGCGTCTTGCGCATCTGCTCGAAGGCGCGTGTGAGCTGGGCAACTTCGTCTTTACCTTTGGCTTCGAGCTGGAATTCGAAGTTACCTTCTTCCATCTGACGCGCGCCCTGCGCGAGATGTTCGAGTGGACGCGTGATCTGGCGAGAAAGCTGAAATGATACGAATGCGGCTATCAAGAGCGCGACGACCCCCAAAGTGATCAACAAACGATTCAGGGAATTGAGGAAGATGGTTGCTTGGTCATAAGAACGCAAGAAGAACAATTGGACGGGGTGATCGCCATCGAGTTGAACGAAATGTGCGATGTACCGCTCGTTGCCGAGCAGGAAATCAGATGCGGATGTCCCTGTTGGCGGGGACTGAGCGAACCAGGATTCGAATTGGCTGTGACGTGCGATAGGGATAGTCCCTTGCAGGATCTTGCCATCGCGAACGAATGCAAGCCACGAATCGCTGAACATGCTGTTCTCGCTGAGCGACGTGGCGGTGATCTCGCGCCCGATGAGAACGCGTCCGAGCGCGCGTTGTTCGGAGCCAGCGCCGGAAACGATGTTGGCGAAGCTGACGTCGAAGAGATGCCCGCCGAGGAACCACCAATCCTGTGTTCCAGTCGAGGATTGCTGTAACCGTTTCACGGCAGTGAGCGGCACGTCCTCTGATTTCGCGTGGAACGCCAACACTTCACCTTTCACATCGCAGAGAACGAGCATATCGGCGTGACTGATGTCGAGGATGCTCTGTGAGCCGTCCTGCACAGTGGCGTGGTCGTTGGTGGACATCAGGGCTTTGAGGCTGGGCATATCCGCAATGAAATCAACACTCTGTTGAGCCTGAGTGCGGCGGACCTGCTCGATCCTGTTAAATACGCGAGACTCAGACTGCAATTCAGCATCTAAATCGTCATGCACGTGGGCGAGCATGCGTTGCTGAACGAGGGCGAGAACGGCCAATGTCAATGGCACGATCACGGCCAAAGTCGTGAGCAACAGTTTTGTGCGTAGATGTTTGAATTGGGTTAACACTGGGCCCTTACAGTACGAAGATAACCTTCAAAGTAGTAACTTTGCAATGAGATGAACCACTGCTAGACTGGCACGATTTTCCCCTAAACTCCAGGACCTTGTGTGAGGCAGCCATGCGAAAAGCAATACTCTCAACCCTCCTGTTTTTGATGCCGATAACAGCCGCTGCGCAGGAAAAATCATCGACGCCAGCCGATTTGGAACAGTTGCGTGTGCAGTTGCTGGAGACCCGCTCGCAACTTAGAGAGACACGCGAAGAGTTGACAGCTTCTGCGCGCGCAATCGAGGAGCTGCGGCGGGATATGGATGCGCTGCGCAAACAGGTGCAGACCGGCGGCGCGGCAACGTCGGCCAGTGGGGCTGAACCAGTCCCTGCCACGGGTGAGCCGACAGTGGCGGCGGCGAACAAAGACCCTGAGTTCCTGGCCGCGAAAGTTGAAGAGTTACATCAGGTCAAGGTCGAGAGCGCGAGCAAGTATCCGGTGAAGATCTCAGGGTTGATATTGTTCAATGCGTTCCGGAATACTGGAAATGTGGACATCACCGACCTGCCGAATCTTGCGTTCGGCTCCAATCCGGGATCGACCAATGCGAATGTGGGAGCGACATTACGACAGACGTTGCTGGGTGTGGAAGTGCGCGGCCCTCATGTGTTCGGAGCAGAGAGCTCGGGCGATATCTCCATCGATTTTGCCGGGGGAAGTCCGACGACGGACTTCGGAGTAACGAACGGGATCTTGCGCATGAGAACGGCGAACGTGCATTTGAATTGGAGCGACACTACTTTGACCATCGGGCAGGACACGCCATTCATTTCTCCACTGTCGCCGACTTCATATGCCAATGTTGCAGAACCAGCGCTGTCTTGGGCGGGAAACCTGTGGGTGTGGACACCGCAGATCGTAGTCGAACATCGCATCCATACGGGCGAGTATTCAAATATCGTTCTGCAAGGCGGGATCATGGATCCGCTGACAGAGCAGGAGCCGCCGTTCCAGGGAAGACAACCCACGGCGGGCGAGGCCAGCGGCATTCCAACATTTGCAGGACGGATCGCGTATGACAGATTGAATGCAGATTTCCTGCCGCTCGAAATCGGGTTTGCCGGAACTCGCGGCGAACAGAATTACAATATGGCGAACATTCTACCGGTGGCTGTAAGCGGCATCACCAACGCAACCAACAGCAGTTGGACGGTCAACAGCGACATTAAAATACCGATACTGAATAAGGCCGAACTCTCCGGTGAGTGGTACTACGGGCAAGCTGTTGGTGGATTGGGCGGCGGAATATGGAACAGTACGGTCGTTTCATCGACAACCGCGCCTTATTTCCACCCATTGCGTTCTACGGGAGGATGGGGGCAGTTGAAGATCACGCCCATACCAAGATTCGAGATCAACGCGGCCATGGGCCAGGATGAGAACATCAGCCAAGATGCGCACTTCTTTGTTGACTCACAAAGCATCTCCTCCGGGTTCCCTCCATTGATAAAGAACAACGCTAGATTCGTGAATGTGATCTATAAACCCAACTCCACGCTGATACTCGCTGCGGAGATCCGGCATTTGTTCACATTGCCATTCAGCGGTCCGGGACAGCACGCGAATATACTGAACCTTGCTGTGGGGGTGAAGTTCTGAGGACTGTTAAGACTACTCTCGTTTTGGCCTCGATTTTTGCGGCAGCCTGTTCGATCGCAGCTGCACAACAGGGGAGTGTGCGCGGAACTGTGGACGTCGTCCAAAAGAATTTCAAAGTCCAAGACAGTTCTGACGTGGTGGTGTGGTTGACACCTTTGCATAGCGAAGAACCGGTCGAACCGGGACCAAAAGTACGATTGCTGCAAAAGAGCAAACGGTTCACTCCCCACCTGCTTGTAGTAAAGCAAGGGACGCAGATCGATTTTCCCAACGAAGACCCGTTCTTCCACAATGTATTCTCGATCTACCGCGGGAGACCGTTCGACCTGGGGCTGTATGAGAGTGGCACGACGAAATCGGTGCGGTTCACGCAGCCGGGAGCCTCGTATATATTCTGCAATATCCATCCGGAGATGAGCGCGGTGGTGCTGGTGCTGAAGACATCGCACTTTGCGCAAAGTGCGAAGGACGGCAGTTTCCAGATCGCGAACATCCCGCCGGGACGTTATAAGTTGGAAATCTGGTACGAGCGGGCAACTGAAGATGAATTGAATTCTTTCACCAAAGAAGTGGAGATCAAAGATGGCGAGAACAAGTTGAACACAATTACTTTACATTCAACGAGTGAACAGAAAGAACACTTGAATAAATATGGTGAGCCGTACGACAAGCCAACCAAGACAAAGTATTAAGTCTCACCCATGGAAAACATCATTTTGATGAAGCATTGAGCGTGAAGGAATCGCGTGCCACGAACTTCCCGGCTTTACCGTCGTCCTCCCAACGGAACATGTGAGCAGAGAGCGTGCGGCCATCCACTGAGAGCCGGATGTAGTGATAGTTGACCTTCTCATATTTGTAGAGCGCATCGGCAGAGCGGTCTATTGGATATGGTTTGGCACCTCCTCCGCCGGAGGTGAGATAGACGACGCCATTGTGTTCGAAACGCTCGTAGTTATTGACGTGTCCTGCGACGACGAGGAAACGGGCGCGCACAGTAGGTTGGATCTTCTCGAGCATGGCGGCGAAGTCCTGTTCCTGCTTGCGCGCGGAGTGGCCGCCAGCAGGAGTGGGGAAAGAATCGGTGTAGGCAGGGTGGTGCATGGTGAAAAGAACGAAATCAATATCTTTGGGGGCGGCGGAGAGCTGCGTTTTGATCCAATCGGTCTGTGGCGAACCATCACCGAGCTTACTGTTGGAATCCAAGGAAAGCACCAAGCAGTTGCCGATGCGAACACTGTACCAGCGTGAACCTTTCAGTTCAGGGAAGTGGGCCCACCAGAAATTGATGCCTTTTTCGTCCCCGCCGTTGAGTTCGTGGTTGCCGAGCGCAGGATAGACATGAATGCCGGCGTCACGCCAAGGTTTTGTTTCGACTTCATATTGATTCCAATCATTTTCATCACCACCGTGCCAAGGAAGGTCACCAGAGATCAGAACTGCGGAGGGTTTTTCAGAGGCAATCTGTTTGACAAGAGCGACACGAACCTCGGGGTTGGTAGCGGCGGTCTCTTTCGGGTCGGAGAAGCGGGTGTCGCCATAAGCAATAAGGGTGAATTTCTTTGAATCCGCCAGAGGAGCGAAGGTGAGGGCAACAGGCTTGGAGTCAGCATTCGGTTGTGGCTCGCTCTCAAGTTTTTTAAGGGCGGCGGGATTGGTTGTGTCTTGCTTGGATAGGTCTTGAGCGGCTTTCGGGACGTCTTGGGCGAAGGCGAAAGCAGAAATGGATAACAGTAAGAGCAGGATGAATGCAGATTTTTTCATGGAGGGATTCTATCTGAAATATTCGATTGAATCGTTACGGCAAGGTGAATTATTCAAGTGAATATATGCCTCCGCTGACGGCGGGGACGATGGAGATCTCGACATTTTCCGGGACTGGAGTGTCGAGTCCACCGGTGAAGCGGATACATTCATCACCCACGAAGACATTGATGTGCTGACGGACGGCACCTTGTTCGTCAACGATGCGGTCGCGAAGTGGAGGGTGCAGATGCCACAGGGCAGCCAGAGCGTCATGCACGTTCTTCGGAGAGGAATCCAAGAACAAAGTCGTGCAATTACCAGCCAATGAACCAAGATAGGACGGGATGAGAAAGGTGACGGGCATCGGTCATTTCCGCGCAGAGTGTTTGCGTGACTTCGAAGTTTTTTCCTTCCGTGGCTTGTGAGAATTTGAAGTTGTGCCCTTGCCTTTTCCCGAATGTGAAGCTGAACCATTCAGCACCGCGGCTTTCACGCAGACGACGGATGGAAGTCCGCCGAGGATGAGTTGCCACGATCTACCTTCGTCGTTTGAACCATACACCTTGCCGCTGCGAGTGCCGAAATAAACACCTGCTTTTCCGCAAGTGTCTGTTGCAAGGCCATCTCGGAGTACGACCTCGAGAGCGTCCTTCTGGGGCAGGCCGCGCGAGAGCGGTTCCCAAGATCTGCCCGCGTTGCGCGTGCGATAGACGCGCAGCTTACCTTCAGGTGTGCAGCGGTATTCGTCAGACTCGATGGGCACTATGTAAACAGTGTCAGGATCGTGCGGATGGATGGCCATGCAGAATCCAAAGTCAGATGGAACGCCGTTGGCGATGTCATGCCACCAATCGCCGCCATCGTCACTACGATAGAGTCCCCAATGGTTCTGCAAATAAAGGCGATCTGGTTGGGATGGATGCGAAACGACTTTGTGCACGCATTGGCCGAACTCGGGCAATTTCTCGGGAAGAAAATCTGCACGGACTCCTTTGTTGCGCGCGTTCCAACTGGCGCCGCCATCGTCTGTGCGGTACACGCCTCCGGTGGACATGGCGATGAACATGCGCTTGTTGTCTTTTGCATCGAGTTGGATGGTGTGCAGGCACTGACCGCCGCCGCCGGGTGTCCATTTCAAACGGTGGGGATGGTTGTGTAGGCCCATATTCAGCGACCACGATTTGCCGTTGTCATGCGAGACGAAAAGCGATGAAGGTTCGACGCCGCAGTAGAGCGTGTCGGGTTCATCGGCACGTCCGAGACGGAGCTGCCAGATGTTCTTGAGGGTGAGTCCGGTCTCGGTGGGGAACTTGATGGAATATGTTTCTGGCTCGGTGGAGGTTTTGCCGAAATTATCTGACGAACGGAGGATCGTGCCCCAACGGAAGGATTGCTGTCCCCACCAGAGGCGATGGCGTCCGTTGCGCTGATCGAATGCGGCGGCGTAAACAGGTGAGCCGTAAGAATATGGACCGCCGACTTCCCACTTCTTGCGCGCGGCATTCGAGCGCAGAACGAACAGACCTTTCAGGGTGCCGATCATCAAGAGAACGTCGCCATGTTTGGCGGATATGTGACGGATGGATGGCATGATTTCCTCCGGGAAACTTAAGAATTGTAATGGGAACTATGGGTAGTGGCTAGCAGTTGAGTCGAAGGAAAATGACGATTAAAACCGAAAAAACAATACGTATTTAGTCAATATTTTGGCATGGACGGATCGATCTTTTCAGCCCAGGCGAGGATTCCGCCGGAGAGATTGCGGACTTTGGAGAATCCGGCGGAACGGAGGATGGTGCAGGCTTCAGAGCTGCGTTTGCCGGAGCGGCAGTGGGCAACATAATTTTTCATCGGATCGAGTTCGCTGATCCGATCGCGGAGTTGGCCGAGTGGGATGAGCGAAGCTCCAAGATTGCAGATCTGATATTCATGTGGTTCGCGGACGTCGAGGACGAAAATGTCTTCATGAGCGTCGAGGCGGTGTTTTAACTCCTCGACGGTCATTTCTTGTTCGCTGTTCATCTGTTGTTCTGTGGCCGCAGTGAAAACGGGGAGTCCGCAGAACTGATCGTAGTCGATCAGCTTGGTAATTGATGGGTTTGTTCCACAGATGGGGCAATTGGGGTCTTTGCGAAGCTTGAGTTCGCGGAAACGCATGGCGAGCGCGTCGAGGATCAAGAGTCGGCCTGCGAGGGAGTCGCCGAGTCCGAGGACGAGCTTTACGACTTCGGTGGCTTGGATCACGCCGATCAAACCGGGCAAGATGCCGAGAACTCCGCCTTCGGCGCAGGAGGGAACGAGACCGGGCGGCGGTGGAATGGGATAGGCACAGCGGTAGCAAGGGCCATCAGAAGTGGCGAAGACGCTGGCTTGGCCTTCGAAACGGAAGATGGAGCCGTAAACATTGGGACGGCGAGTGAGAACGCAGGCATCGTTGACGAGGTAGCGGGTGGGGAAGTTGTCAGTACCGTCTGCAACGATGTCATATTGAGCGATGATCTCAAGCGCATTGGCACTAGTGAGGCGCGTCTCATGCTTAACGATGTTCACGTTGGGATTGATGGCGGAGATCTTCTCTGCGGCGGAGTCGAGCTTGGGGCGGCCGACATCCTGCGTGGTGTGGATGATCTGGCGCTGGAGGTTGGTGAAATCGACGACATCAAAGTCAACAAGTCCAATAGTACCGACACCGGCGGCGGAGAGATAAAGGGCAAGCGGTGAGCCTAACCCGCCGGTGCCGACGCACAAAACCTTTGCGGCTTTGAGCTTCTGCTGACCCTCGATACCGACCTCAGGCATGATGAGGTGGCGCGAGTAACGGAGGATTTCGTCATTGGAGAGGGTAGTCATAGGCGTTACGCTGACTCCATATTATGTCAGCGTTGCAGATCTTTGAGGATGAGTTGGAGTCCACCGAAGTCAGGGTTGGTGTTCTCCTCGATGGTGAATGCGGTATTGAATGTATCGCCGACATTGGGCATCAATGTTTTCATGCGTTCGGCCCAGCCCCAGCCGAGGACGTCGATAGGTTTTGAGTTTCCATTCTGATGGGATTGCGTAAATCGAAGCTTCACATGCTTTTCTTTCATGATGCGCATTGGCTGAGTGAGTGTTATGCCACGCGCAGCGAAGATGGGCTCGCGGTTTCCCATGCCGAATGGTTCAAGCTGAGAGAGTTGAGCGACGAGATCGTGAGTGATATCGCCGATGGCGATTTCGGCGTCAATGTTGAGCGAGGGGGCGAGATCATCTTGCGTGAGAGTTGTACGGGAATAACTATCTAATGCTGTGCGAAGATCGGCGATGCGAGCGGTGGGCAGTGAGCCGCCGACGGCGGCGGCGTGTCCACCGAAGCGAGTGAAGAGTGGTTTCACGGCGGCAGATTCGAGAGCGTTGAGGAGATGAAAGCCGGGGATGGAGCGTCCGGAGCCGTGGGCTTCGCCGGTAGCGGGATCGCAACTGAAGACAAGCGTTGGCCTGCCAGTGCGTTCGACGATGCGCGAAGCGCAGATACCGATGACGCCGCGATGCCAATCATCCCCTTCGAGCACAAGACAATATGTGTTGCGGAGAGGTTCATCGTCATCGAGACGCTGATAGAGTGTGCGGAGAACGCGCTGCTCCTCACTTTGGCGCTCGCTGTTCAGGCGGTCGAGCTTACGCGCGAGTTCGGTGTGTAGGTCGGCGTCCTGTGTGAGGAAGAGATCGACGACATCACGGGCGACGTCCATGCGTCCGGCGGCATTGATGCGGGGCGCGATGCGGAAGGCTATATCTGTAGATGTGAGTCTGTGGCCGGGCGAAGTGAGTTGCGCAACTTCGAAGAGAGATTTGAGTCCACCTTTGAGCGGAGTGCGGAGACCAGCGAGGCCGAGGCTGACGATGGTGCGATTCTCGCCGGTGAGAGGCACCGAATCAGCAATAGTCGCGATGGCAGCCATCTTGAGGTACGAAGGGAGCAATCGCTCTTTTCCAGCGCGCGAGAGAAGAGCGGAGCAGAGTT
>Ga0207041_1085_pt1 | contig 15786 bp, 12 predicted proteins | sample Alteio_BWMinCont_73_FD_153311 | JGI IMG/M metagenome (GOLD analysis project Ga0207041, IMG submission 153311) | Enriched cells from forest soil in Barre Woods Harvard Forest LTER site, Petersham, Massachusetts, United States -... | ecosystem: Environmental > Terrestrial > Soil > Temperate forest >... | reverse complement strand
TGTGTGGTGGATGGTGGTGGTCATTTTTGTTTTTTCAGCGGGAGTCTATTTCTGTTGGCGTGTTGACCGTGTTGTTTCTGCAGCGGTTTTTTCACTGCTCGCATTTATTGCTGTGGGCGCGCTCGATACTCAGCTCGAAGAATTCACCCATGGTCCGCAACCGGATATCGGCGCGTACACGCAAGGCGATGAGGTCGCCATCATTGCGCACGTCACGCGCAATGGATTGCTGCGTAACTTCGGCAAGCAGCGCAACAAGAACGGCGAGAGGATCCCGGAGCAGAGACAGGTCCTGGATGTTGAAACGGAGCAGGTTACGCACGCCGGTAAGGCAGAAGAGATCAAGTTCGGCATCCGGATGACGGTGATCGAACATTCGGAAGACGATAGTGCTGTGAGTGAGGGCGCGGAATCCGGTGATGAGCTATTCGAACTCGCACCGGCTGCTGTTCCAACGCCACCTTATATATATGGCGAGAGAATCACCTTTCTCGCGAAGTTGCGTGCACCTCGCAACTACGGCAACCCCGGTTCCATGGATTATGCCGGATGGCTGCGCGAGAACGGTATTCTGGCGCTGGCCGCGGTGAAAGCGGAAAAGATACAGAAGCTGGCAGGCACGCGCGGCAACTGGTTCGGCGGGCTGCGTTCGCGCATGCGGCAGAGCATTGTGGGCCAGATGCAGAGCATGGCCGTGGCTCGCGTGCCTGAGGGATGGCGTCGCTGGCTGGTGATGAATGATGACGATGCTGGCATTTTGGCAGCGATGGTCATCGGCGAGCAGTCATTGATCCAGCGCGCGACGAAAGAGGATTTTCAGCGCACGGGAACCTTCCACATTCTTGTTGTGAGCGGGATGAACGTGGCCATCCTGGCGTTCGTGATCTTCTGGATGGCAAAACGGTTGCACGCCGGTGAGATCACGGCCACGGCCGTCACCATCACGCTCACTCTGCTCTACGCCTATATCACGGACCTGGGCACGCCGATCGTGCGCGCAGCGTTGATGCTGAGCATCTATCTCATCGCCCGGTTGCTCTACCGCGCGCAGTATTCGCTCAACGGCGTGGGCTTGGCAGCCCTGATCGTTCTGGTGTGGTCGCCGAAGACGTTGTTCGAGGCCAGCTTCCAGTTCACCTTTCTTTCTGTTGTCGTGCTGAGCGCCATTGTGCAGCCATTGCTCGAAGGGACATCGCAACCCTACGTCCATGCATTGCGTGGGCTGTGGCTCACAGGCATCGATACCTCGTTCGAGCCGCGCATCGCTCAGTTCCGCGTGGAGCTGCGCATGATCGCGGAACGGATAGCGCGGCTGTCGCCACAAATCTTGAGCGAAGAGAAAGGAATACGATTGTCCGGCTGGATGCTGACATTCCCATTGCGCTGCTTCTTCGGGCTGGCCGCACTCTTCGCCACTGCGGCCATCATGCAGTTGGCGCTGGCGTTGCCCATGGTGTGGTACTTCCACCGCGTGGCGCTCTTCGGCGTACCCGCGAATATGGCTGTTGTTCCGCTCACGCAGGCACTGATGCCGGCAGCGCTCATCGCTGCGCTGCTGATGTATGTCTCACCGTGGATGGCGAAGCCGTGGATCATGGCCACCGCCGTGCTCGAACACGGCATTCTGTTTGCGGTGAATTCGCTTGGTGGTGCACGGTTCTCTGACTTCCGCGTGCCGCAGCCTGCACAATGGATCTGCCTTGCGTCGGCGGGAGCGGTCATACTCGCGATGGTCACAACGAGGTTGCGGCGTCCGTTTGCAATGATCGGATTTGTTGCACTCATACTAGGCTCACTTCTGCTCGCACTACCGACCGCGCCACATATCAAGTCGGGCGTGCTCGAGGTCACGGCCATTGACGTGGGACAGGGCGATTCGATCCTCGTGGTCACGCCGGATGGCCAGACCTTATTGATCGATGGCGGCGGGCCGATGGGCTTCGTGCAGACCGAAGAGCGCATGCGCAACTTCGATGTGGGCGAAGACGTGGTGGCGCCGTACCTGTGGTCGCGCGGCATCCGTCGGCTCGATGCTGTGGCGCTCACGCACGCGCACACCGACCACATCGGCGGGCTGCGCTCGCTGGTGGCGGATTTCGCGCCGCGCGAATTGTGGCTCGGACGGAATCCGCCGACGCGCTCACTGCGAGAGTTGCAAGCGGAAGCGAAGGCGCGTGGCGCGAAGGTCATCGATCATCTCGAAGGCGACGACTTCGAGTTCGGCGGCGTGCGCGTGCATGTGATGGCCCCCGAGAAGGATTGGAAGGTTGAAGAGAAGCCGCGCAACGATGATTCGCTGGTGCTCGAATTACGCTACGGTGCAACGACTGCGTTGATGATGGGTGATGCAGAAAAGAAAGTGGAGCATATGGTGGTGAAGCGGTTCGAGGAAGAGAAGTCTGCGCACAAAGACGAAACAACATCAGGCTCGTTGCTGTTGAAGGTCGGACACCATGGCAGCAACACATCGTCCACACCAGAGCTGCTCGCGGCCGTGCATCCACAGTTCGCGGTCATCTCTGCGGGATACCGCAACCTCTATGGACATCCCAAGTTCCCGGTCATCCAGCGATTCGCCGATGCGCACATCAAGACTTATCGCACTGACATGTTGGGAGCGAGTACGTTTTACCTGGATGGAAAACAAATAACCGAACTCAGAACCGAACATTAGTTATAGATAGCTGTGGATTCAGCGTATCCCCACCATCCCCTTCACGCTTGCGATCAACGCCGCGGAATCAAACCCGACACCATCTTTGAAAACCGTCTCGATCTTCTCGATGTCGTTGATGTTCTTTGATGGGTCACCGTTGATCAGGACCATGTCAGCCAGCTTGCCTTGGGCGATGGTGCCGGTGCGGTCGAGAATGCCCATGAACTGCGCGCCGTTGTAAGACGCGATCTTGATGGCTTCGACCGGGGTGAAGCCCTCTTCCACCAGCAACTCGACTTCGCGCTGGTCACCGAAGCCGGGGAGCACGCCTCCGCCGCCTGTTGGGTCGGGCCCGGCCATGAGCACGCCGCCAGCTTTGGCGAATGCGAATTCCAGTTGCATGTGCTTCTTGAAGTAAGCGTCTGCACGTTGTTGCCCGGCGATCGATTGCGGTGAACGGGCGCGCGCCGAGAGATAACTGATCTTCGATTCCGCCGACATCGCATCGAGCACGCGCTGCGGTACCGGTGGACGGCTAGCCGTATTCGGCTCGAAGACCGGCAGCGTGGAAGTTATGGCCACGTGGTGCTCGATGAGCGTGCGCACCGTCTGCTGGAACGCTTCATCGGTGGGCTCGAGTTTCGTAAAAGCTTCATTCGCATCGCGTTGCGAAGGGCAGACGTCAGGTTTCTTGGTGGGGACGAATTCGGTGTCAGCGAAGAAACTGTGTTCTAGATTGTCGATACCGAGTTCGGCGGCTTCACGGTAACCGACCGAACACAAATGTCCGGTGATCTTGAGTCCGCGCTTGTGTGCTTCTTCGGCAGCGGCCTTGAGTTCCGCGCGTGTGATGTTCATGTAGGCCTTGAATGAAGTGAAGCCTTGTCCGGAAAAGAAGCGCACCATCTCGCGCGCATCGTCAGGCCCGGTGAGCTCATGCAGTTGCGAGATCGCGCGGGCGCCTGGTGGGCCCTCGAGATACGGCGCAGTCACATCGATCTTCGGGCCGGGCATACGGCCTGAGTCGATCGCATTCTTCACGTTCATGTCCGTGTAGGGCTCAACGCTGCCCGCGGTGCGCATGGTGGTGACGCCACTGGCAAGATACAAACGGGGAGCGGTGTAGGGGACCTCGTTGACGAAATATCCGGGTGCAGGCGTGGCGCCTCGCGCGTCACGGTTGAGTGATGCGGTGTAGTAGAGGTGATTGTGCATGCCGATAAGGCCAGGGATGACCGTGTATCCGGTCTTATCAAAAACGCGTGCATTCGCTGGGACCTTCACATCGCCGGTCTTGCCGATCGTTTGGATCTTTCCGTCGGCCACGATGATGGTCTGGTCTTCGAGCGGCTGTGCACCGGTGCCGTCCACCACGCGAACGTGGGTCAATGCGAAGAGAGGTACGTCCACGGTGATGAATTTCTGGGTCTCTTCAGAGAATTTGCTCGGCGCATCGGTTGCTTGAGCGAATGAGAAAGTGGTGACAAGAAATGCGAGCGATAACAGGAAGAGTTTGCGCATGGGCCCTCGTTGAATGTGCTATGGCCGCAAATAATACAGGACACGCGAGGACGTGTCCAAAGGTCGGTTTCATGGTCCGGGGAACGAATATTACTCGTCTGCTTGGATATCGCTCTCAGAGATCGTCTTGTTCTCGGCGATGATGCGTTTGGCTTCCTCGGCGTCCGTTGCGGAGACGAGCACGCGCGTGCCGCCCACTCCGGGATAAATATCCTGCACGGCTTCAATGCTGGCTTCCATGCACTCGATGCCGGCGGATTCCAGCAACGCGATCACGACCTGCGTCATCGTCTCTTGCGATGCGACATAGACACTGACCAATTCGCTGTGGTCCTGTGTATCTTGATCCTGATCAGTATTCTCATCCGGCATAACATCCTCCCGATTGTTCATAACCTACACCATAGCAGGTGATGAGTCTGTGAGCGTGGTCACTTCTATACAGTCACGTCCATTAAGTCACTGATGCCGCCTCATTTGGGCATGGTCATCAGCCGCATTGTAAGTGTGCCAAAGAACATGTGCGCTTTCACCTGCACCGGGATGTGGCGAGCATCGTCTGTGAACCATATCCACATCTCGCCGCGGCTCTTCACCACTCCGTTCTCAGAGGCGGGCTGCACGCGCACGGTCTTGAATTTTCCGGCGGGCACGGTGACCTCCTCACGCGCTTCGACTGTCGTTTTGACCGTGGCGGTCTTGCCTCCGTCATTGAGCGGGAACAGGAAGCTCGCGCCGGGAATGAGCGGCTGGCTGGCGATGTAGAAAACACCACTGAGCACGTCTGTCACGCAGCCCGGGGTGTCGTTCTCCTGTGTCTTCGAGGTGCCATTCTTCAGGTTCTTCTCCGCGAGCACGCTCTTGCGGCGCGCTTGCTCGTAGGTGATCTGCGTCTGGAGCCGTCGGAAACCTTCTTCGGTGTGCTTGGCCAGGCTGAGCGTGCAGCTCGACTTCGGGTCCACGAACGCTTCGAAGCGGTCATGCACATGGTAGAGCAGCGCGGCGAAGCCGGCGGAATCAGCCGCGCCGAGAAAACGGTACTCGCCATGCGCATTCTCAACTCGCAACGTGGCGGAGCCGGCGGGGAAGAAGCGCCAGTCCACACTGTAGGTGAGAGTTTGACCGAACGGAGGTTTGTAGTTCGGCTCAGGCGGATTGGGACGGAGCAGTGCTTGTGGAGTTTGAGTTACTGTCTGTGCTGGTGTGAGAGAGGATGTAGCCGATGCTGGTTGCTGCGCGATAGACATCACCGCGAGAAATAAAAAAGAAAAAATGATTTTGCCGGCGGATCTCAGTGAGCGTTCCTCGCGTGCCAGAGTATCTTGGCGGCCAGCGCGGCGAGCAGCACCACGGCCCCGATGATGGAATTGTACTCGCGCACCTTCCGGTACCGCTCGAACAAAAATCCGCCTGATCTCTTGGCTGCATCTTCCGCCGTAGCGTCATGCCTATCAAAGCGCGCGGCGGTCAGCCGTGGGATGAGACGCGGCACGGCGCGCTTATATTCGTCGAATCCTGCGAAGGTGCCGCCCAGGTATTTCTCTTCGGCGAAGATGAGCGGCAGATAGATGGCGAGGAAGAGCGCGACCATCACCACGCCGATCCAGATGTCCTGTGCTGCGGCGGCGAAGCCGAGTGCGAGGATGATCGAACCGAGATAGAGCGGATTGCGTGTGTAGGCATACGGCCCGGTCACGGTGAGGACTTTGTCTTTTTGCACGTGTCCGGCGGCGCGGGCGCGCAGGAGCAGGCCGAAGACCATCATCACCGCGCCGATGGTGATCGAAGTCCATGTGGGCTGCGCCAGCCACAGGCACACGCCCGTGAACATGAATGTGATCGGCACACGGATCCGCCGCGCAATGCGTGAGTAAAGTTGGGGGTTAGGATGCAATACTCAAGTTTCGCACAGCAAACACATCAGTAGCCAACCTACGGGCAACTTCAAGGAAAATATTATAGAAACAATCGATTAGGCAGAAAATAATTCACATGCAAACAACCAATAACAGGTATAAATTAATGCCATGAAATTCAAGATGGCCATTTGTATTTTTCTTTCCTCCATTGCCCTGGCACAAACACCAATGGCACGTGAATCTGCGACCTCGGACCCATCCGCTGCCATGGAAGAGGCTTTAAAGGCTTACAAGTCTCAGAATTGGGACCAAGCACAAGAAAAATTCAGTGCGATCGTCCTAGAGTACCCAAAGTCAGAGCAAGCATGGACCATGCTGGTCCGGGCATTGCTGAAAAAAGAAATGGTGAAAGAAGCAAGTGAAAAAGCCAAACAGGCTGCTATAGAAATCCCGAATTCCTACGATATCCAGACGGCTCTGGGCGAAGTGTATTACCGCCAAGGGTTGATCGCAGATGCCGATAAAACCCTGGTCGCAGTTGTGAATTCTGATGATTCGAATGCGCGTGCCTACTATGTGTTGGCCAAAATACGCCGGGCCATCTCAATGTACAAGAAATCAAGAGAATTCATCGACAAAGCCCACGATCTGGACCCTCATGACCCGGACATCATGCAGTTCTGGTTCCGATCATTGATCGGTTCTGAGCGTGGCATACAAATGCGGGAACATAACATCCGGATCATTCTTCCGAGCGATGAGACCAAGCCGGCCCAACATGAAAAAGAAAAACAACCCGGCGAAGCAATAATAGAAAAGCCTTCTGCAAATTCGACTGTAAAGCCAGGCAGTGCAACCACGTCCCGGCGATGTACGCTCGTGAATCAAATAGATACGGCACAAATGAACCTGGAGCCGATGATGCTCGATGCCTACAAGTTCTATGGCTATGGATTGAAAGTGAGCTTCAATGGAAAAAGCGCGCAACTCCTGCTCGACACTGGCGCCAGCGGACTACTCATCAAAAGGTCATTGGCAGAAAAGGCAGGGATCCAATCTGTGGGGCATACCGATCTGGGAGGCATCGGGGACAAGGGCCCCACCAGTGGGTACATCGGGTTCGCGGACTCCATACGGATCGGTAACCTTGAGTTCAAGAACTGCCCGGTGCGCGTCTCTGAAACACGCTCTGTTGTAGGCGATGATGGATTGATAGGGGCTGATGTCTTCGCTGATTACCTGATCAGCCTTGACTTGAGCAACGGCAAACTCAAACTCGGTCCGTTGCCCAAACGTCCGGATGATTCGGCTAAGAACATTTCGCTTAAAACGGAAGAAGATGAGGACAGCGGTGACGATGCCCCAGAAATAGCCGCCAGCCCGGACGCCTCCTTCGATAAAACAAAGGCCAGCGCTGGTCCGCAAGACCGCTACGTTGCACCGGAGATGGCCAACTATGTGAGGATGTTCCGTTATGGCCACCAGTTGCTGATCCCTACCAAAGTGGGTGACGCACCATGGAAATTGTTCCTGATCGATACAGGTGCATCCATGAACAGCATCACGCCCGAGACCGCGAAGCTGGTCACCAAAGTGCACAACGACAATGACACGATCATCAAGGGTATCAGTGGCAAGGTGAACAATGTCTACAGCGCAGACAAGGCCATCATTCAGTTCTCACACTATAGGCAGGTCAATCAAGATATGGTCACCATGGACCTTGGTGCGCTGAGTCGCGCCATCGGTGTGGAAGTCTCAGGCATACTTGGCTTCAACACCTTGCACATGTTCGAGGTCCATATCGATTACCGTGATGGCCTCATTGACTTTATCTATGACGACAAACGGTTCGGCAGGAATTGAATTTGATCGAAGGCCTGTAAATTAGTTCAGATTCCATCTTGCCCGATTTCCATCATCTTCCTTACCGCTACCATCACCTCATCCACCGTGATCGATTTCCAGTCCCTAATCACGGGGATTGCCGTGCGAGTTCATTGTCTTGCTCTGAGGACTGTGTTGCACGATATTCAATTGTCGGTAAGCCCATTTAAGATGAAGCTGGCGCTATCCCCAATGAGGTGAACTATGTCTTAATTGTTCTATCTCGATCCAGTCCAACCGGTGTGTGTATCGAAATGAACAGTTGCGGCACAAACTGTTCCTGTACAAACAATAGAAGCACGAATACGGCGAAGAGCTGTCAAAGATTCAATGAGGTGACCAAAATGAAGATCGACCCCAAGGACTTCCGCGTTCCGGAAGGGAAAAAAGTCAGGCTCAAAAAATGGGCGACCTGTACGAAGCCGTTCTACAAGTCCGAGGAGCATTACAAAGGGCTTCTCGCCAATGACGTCAAAGAGTTGAGTCATCTTCAGAGCATGCTCTATGCGGGCAACGAGTATTCGTTGCTGCTCATCTTTCAGGCCATGGACGCCGCCGGAAAGGACGGCGCCATCAAACACGTTCTGTCCGGCGTCAACCCGCAGGGCTGTGATGTTTACAGTTTCAAGCATCCGAGTGCGGAAGAGTTGCAACATGATTTCCTATGGCGCACCACCTGCCGTCTGCCCGCGCGCGGACGCATCGGCGTCTTCAACCGCTCCTATTATGAGGAGGTGCTGATCGTCCGTGTGCACCCCGAAATTTTGCGTGGCGAGCGGATCCCGGAAGAGTTGAACGCACACAAGACAATATGGGAGGGACGGTACCGTTCCATCGTCGATCTGGAAAAACACCTTCACCGCAACGGCACGCGTGTGGTCAAATTCTTCCTTCATCTATCGAAGGAAGAGCAACGGAAGCGTTTTCTCGAGCGCATCGATGAACCGGGCAAGAACTGGAAATTCAGTCTGGACGATATCGTCGAACGGAAATACTGGGACCAATATAGGACCGCCTACGAGGAATGTCTGAGCGCCACCAGCACGGGATCCGCGCCGTGGCACGTGGTTCCAGCGGACGACAAGTTGAACGCAAGGCTCATCGTTTCCCGTGTGGTGATCGAAGCAATGGAAGAACTGAAAATGAGTTTCCCCAAGTTGGACCGTGCACGGCGGAACGAACTGCAGTCCATTCGCAAGAAACTCACAAAGTGAGTAAGCCAAAGAATATGGAACAGTGGTCAAGAGATGTCCCAAAATGGGAATTCTCCAATTCAAATCGCTTCGTGATTTTTTCACAGGCTCCCGAAATTATTTTTTATTTCACACGCAACTTTTCATGTTAGATTGCGTCTAACCTATAGCGAACAAATTACGAAACTTGAAGTATCGTTCGCAAACTGTTGATTCTGACGACTTTACCCGCAAACCTTTTGTTTTGACCACTTTACAGCCGAAAACTCTGTAAACCACAGATTCCATTGGGCCGAGGGGGGAGGGGGGTAGGTAGGGTGTAACCACTATCAGTCGCGAGGTGATTCCATCATCTTCCTCACCGCCGCCATCACTTCATCCACCGTGATCGATTCCAGTCCTTCATCACGCGGATTGCTGTGCGAATTCTCGGTTTTGCTTAACGGACTGCGCAGCACGATGTTTGGCTGGAAGTACGGACCGTTGAAGGCGGGGTCGGTAGGGCCGAAGAGCGCAACCGTCGGCACGCCGAGGGAGTTGGCGAGGTGCATGGGGCCAGTGTCCCCGCCGATGAAGACCGCCGTGCGGCGGCAGAGCGCGATCAGTTGCCCGATGGAACACGAGATGGTCTGCGCACGGTCTTGGCTCGAAGCTGCGACCTGCTCTGCCAGCTCGACCTCGCTGGGCGCGGCGTTAACCAGACAGGGCACACCCTCTTTCGCCAGCGCATACGCCAGCTCGCCGAATTTCTGCGCAGGCCATTGTTTGGCCGGCCATCCGGCGCCGGGGGTGAGCAGCGCGAAACGCTTCTCTTTCACGATGCCGAGACGCGTGAGTTGCTGCTCGCACCAGGACTCGGCAGCGGGGTCGCGTGGGAAATTCTCAGGATGCAATGTGTTCCGCCCTTCGAACTTCCATTCTTCATTGCGGAACTCACTGACGGCGGTCTCGGATATGTCCATGCGCTGGTCCACCACATGGGTCGAGTCTGATTCCGAAATTTCATCATGGAACAAGCTGGCCAGCGACTCGCGTGGGTTGTTGCCGCCGACCACGCACCCCGTGCCCGCAGCCCAAGCTAGAAGCGCGGACTTGATCGCGCCTTGCAGGTCTACGACCATGTCGTAGTCCGATTCTTGTAACTGCTCACGCAAATTGAGAATTTCAGAAAGTGTCGCACCTGATGTCCAATTTCTGCGCCAACCTTGCGTGTTCGCCAGATGGATGCGGTCGACCAAAGGTTTCTGCGCACCGCGAGGCATTGCATTTGTCGCCTCGAGATTTTCTGCTCCACCAGCGACGAGTAATTCAGCCCAGCGCGGCTCGATGAGCCAGTCAATGACCGCATCCTCTGCGAGACCGGCGCGCATCAAGGCCACGGCCGGGAACGCGTTGATGACATCACCCATGGCGCCGAGGCGCACGAGCAAAATTTTCGGGGCGGTTTTGTCTGGATTGGACAAGATGGAATAGGAATATCAGAAATGCGCGCGTTATCCCAACGCCGCTTTCAACTCTGCGGATGAGACCGTTGCCGTTCCGCGTTTCATCACCACAATGCCGCCCGCGACGTTCGCGAGGCGCGCGGCATCCTCTGCGCTGGCTCCGGCGGCGAGTGCTGCGGTGAATGTGGCGATAACGGTATCGCCAGCGCCGGTCACATCTTTGGCTTCGTCAGAGCCGTGCACGGGGATCGCGAGCGGAGATTTCGCAACGGTGAAGAGCGCCATGCCGTCACGCCCTCGCGTTACGAGAAGCGATTCGAGCTTCATCTTCTCGCGCAGCTTATTGCCGCACTGCGCAAGGCGCGCATCATTCTTGCCGATCTGCACACCGAGTGCGGCCTCGACTTCAGCCTCATTCGGCGTGGCGGCGGTGATGCCGGTGAACTGCGTCATGCGGAAGCGCGAATCGAGCGTGACCGGTAGGTCGGTGCAGGGATTGCGTTTGCCACTGCGCGCGGCATGCAGGACTTCGGGCGACGCCGCGCCGTATCCGTAATCACTCACGAGGAATGCATCGGCAGCAGTTGCATATTTACGTGCAGCGAGCGCAAGTTCACGCATCGTGTGGCGGTCAGGCGCGTGGTCAGGTGTGCGGTCTACGCGCACGACCTGCTGGTGTACGGTGTGCGCGTGTCCGGCGAGAATGCGTGTTTTGGTGATGGTGGTCCATCCCTTCACGCGCTGCACGCCGCTCACCGGAATGTGCTGGCGCTGGAAGAGCTTGATGAGCGCGCGCCCGGATTCGTCGTCACCGACGATGCCCACCGGCAGCACGCTCACGCCGAGCGCGGCCAGGTTCATCACGGCGTTTGCTGCACCGCCGGGGACGAGTTCGCGCCCCTTGTGATTGAGGATCAGCACCGGCGCTTCGCGCGAGACGCGCGCAATCTCGCCGTGGATGAACTCATCGACCACGAGATCACCGAGCACGGCGACCGTGGTGCGCGAGAGCGAATCAACCAGTTTGGAAAGATGCTTCAAAAGCAGTTCTCAGTTCTCGGTTTTCAGAAGGAACAAAAGGAGCTTCGAATGCAGCACACGCATTGTCTCAACCAGCACTGCGACAACGCAAGCGCTCGGCAACGGTCCCCAAGATGATGTCCATCACATTCTTCGGATCGATCAGTTCCATGACCAGCGGAATGGCGAAGATACGTAGTGACTTTTCGATCTCTGCCCGGAAGGGCGCGAGCCGCACATAGTCTTTTTCCGTGGTCAGGATGCATTCTGCATCGTTCTTCTTTGCTTGATTCAGTATGGATGCGACATCTTGCGCGGTGAAGTAATGATGGTCGGCAAAGATGGATTGAGCGACCGGTTCAATGCCCGCAGCCTTCAGGTCAAGGGTGAATCGCTCTGGACGTGCAATGGCGCAAAGTGCGAGCGGGCGTACAGGACGCGGCTGCGGCAACACATCGAGATCGATGCGGCGCGTCACGCGCCAGACGTGTTGCTTCGTGATCGGCAGATTATCCGCGGTTGCGCCTTCGGTGAGAACAATAGCATCGGCGCGCGCGAGCGAGGCAAGTGGTTCGCGCAAACGGCCATCGGGCAGGAGTTTTTCTGCTGCATCCGACGGCTGCACGATGACGATATCGAAATCGCGCGCGAGGTTGCGGTGCTGGAATCCGTCATCGAGCAGATGCAGCCATAGCCCGTGCGCAGGCTTCACATCTGAAAAAAGTGTCTCGGCATATTGGCCGGAACGATATCTATCCGGACCGACGATGACTGGCACATGCAGTTTCTGCGCATGCAGAAGTGGTTCATCGCCATAGAGGGTTGCCCCGGATTTTGAGTTGACTGTCTGGGCCGTTTTCTCATCCACCAAACGGATCTTCGAATCGCGGCGTCCATAACCGCGTGTGAGGATGTCGAAGGCCACACCGCGCTCCTGCAACAATTTTCCCAGCGCGAGCACGAACGGAGTTTTGCCCGAGCCTCCCATCGAGAGGTTGCCCACGCTTACTACAGGATGTTGCAACGTATGGGCAAGCAGCGATCCGCGGTCATAGGCGCGGTTGCGCGCGGCCACGCCTTTGCCGTAGAGCCAACTGAAGATGCTCATGCGCGTTCACCTTTTGTATGTTGTTGCGCGAGCATTGTAGAGGGCGCCCAGAGCAGGACTTCGAGCGCGTCGAGCGTGCGCTGCGTCGCGCCCACCTGCGAGCTGAATGTCTCGAAGGCGCGCTTGCCCATCTCCCAGCGTTTTTCAGGCGAGGTGAGCAGCAGGTGCAGCTCGTAATAGAAGTTCACCGGCGTCACGGTCTTCACCGCTTCGGCGGATTTGAAGATGCCGAGCACATCGCGGAAGTTCGACATGCTTGGGCCCACCAGTATCGGCTTGCCGAATTGCGCCGGCTCGAGGATGTTGTGCCCTCCGCGCGGCACGAGACTTCCGCCGACGAACGTGATGGTGGCGAGTTCATAGATGGCGGCGAGCTCACCGATGGTGTCGAGCAAAAAGACGGCTCCAGCGAGCGGTTCATCTTTCCATTGTGAGCGCTGAACAAGCTTTAAACGCCTGCGCGAAACTTCCGCGGCCGCGGCGTCGAAGCGCTCCGGATGGCGCGGCGCAAGAATGAGCGTGGCACGGGGAAAATCGTTGAGCAGTTGGCGGAAGGCGTCGAGCAGCAGGGCTTCTTCGCCTTCCATCGTGCTGCCGCAGACGAGGACGGGTGCTGCATTCGCTGCACTGATGTTTACAGTCACTGCAGTTTCGAGCTTGGCGCTTTCTGCAGCCAGCGCGGACTTCAATCGCGACACGATGGGCATATCCTTGCGCGTGATCACGCCGAACTTCAAATTGCCTGTGAACTGTACGCGGGCGGAGTCGGCGCCGATGGCGATGAGGCGTTCCTGGTCGATCTTGCTCTGTGCGAGGAAGGAATCGATGTTCTCGAGCACTGGCTTCATCAGCCCGCGGAATAATTTATAGCGCGGGAATGAGCGGTCTGAGATACGCGCGTTGACCACGGCGATGCGCGCGCCGTTCTGCTTCGCAAGCCGCAGCAGATTGGGCCAGAACTCAGTCTCGGCGAGCATGAGCATGCGTGGTTTGAGCAGATCAAGATACGGCCGGATGGCGAATGCGAAATCCAGTGGCAGGTAGAAAGTATTCTGTTCGCCGAAGCGCTCGCGGGCGAGGGTCTGTCCAGTTGTGGTGGTGGTCGAGATGACGATGCGCCAACCTTTGAACTTCGTTTGCAGCTCGCGCAGAAGCTGCGTGGTGGCCAGCACCTCGCCCACGCTCACGGCATGAACCCAGATCACAGGCTGCTCGGGTTTCGTTGCCGCGCGAAGCTGTTCAGGCCCGCCGCCCAAGCGCTCGGCGAGGCCCTGGCGGTAGCGTCCGGTGGTGAGCATGCGCCATATCCACCACGGAGAGGTGAGAGCGAGCGCCAGCGCGAGCAGCAGTGAATAGATTGCGTACATGAAGACCACTGGCGGACATTCTATATGGATTCAATGACAGCATTTTGAAGGCAATAGTGAATCTTGAATTTGGTTCATACAAAAAGTAAAGTGAACAGCTATTATCATTACACCGCTCCCAACCGCTTGCACACCTTATCTTTCCCCAACAACTCCATCACTGCAAATAGACTCGGAGCCACGGCCTGGCCGGTCAAGGCCACACGGGAGCCGTTGATCAACGCACCGGCTTTAATGTTCTTCTCGGCGGCGAACTTGCGCAGCTGCTCTTCCGTGCCCATCTCGCTGAAGTTCTCATGTTCGGAGTAACGCACGCTCAACTCGCGTAACAGAACGCGAATCGCATCATCATGCAGGAATTTCTCGACCGCAACCGAGTCAAAAGTAAAATCATCCGTGAAATAAGCTCGGAACGCCACGCCGAAGTCTTTCAAGTTACGGGCGCGGGGTTTGAGCAGATCAATCGCTCGCAGGATCCACGCTTCGTCGCGCGAAGGGTCGGGCACGAGTCCGGCACTCTGCCACTCTTCACGCACCAGCGGCAACAATCGAGCCGAATCATATGCGCGGATGTACTCCGTATTGAACCAATCGAGTTTCGAGCGGTCGAACACCGCATTCGAGCGCGAGACTCCGCCGAGGTCGAACGCTGCGATCAGTTCGGCGTCAGACATCACCTCACGCGTCACGCCATCCACTTCTTTCGGAGTCCAGCCGAGCAGCGCCAGGAAGTTGCGGAACGCCTCGGGCACAATGCCTTCCTCTTGATACGCCATCACGCTGGTTGCTCCGTGGCGTTTTGAAAGGCGGGTTTTGTCAGGTCCGAGGATGAGCGGCACATGCGCGAAGACCGGTAGCGGCGTGCCGAGCGCGAGATATTGCAGGATCTGTTTCGGAGTGTTCGAGAGATGGTCAGCGCCGCGCAGAATATGCGTCATGCGCATGTCGATGTCGTCCGTGACCACGCTGAGATGATAAGTTGGGATTCCATCGGAGCGCAGCAGCACGAAATCTTCGAGCTCCACGTGCTGGAACTCAACGTTGCCGCAGACGGCGTCCGCGATGACGGTCGATCCACTCTCCGGCACTTTGAAGCGCACGGCAGCTTTCTCACCGTTCGCCATACGCCGATCGGCTTCCTCGCGCGAGATCCCTCGGCAAGTTCCGTCGTATTTTGATTGGCGCCCTTCGGCAGATGCGGCGGCGCGCTTCGATTCAAGCTCTTCTTTGGTGCAGAAGCAGTGATAGGCGTGTCCGCTATCGAGAAGTTTCACAGCCGTGGCCGTGTACATGGGCAGGCGTTGAGACTGGAAGAACGGGCCTTCGTCCCAGGTGATGCCCAACCACTTGAGGCCTTGCAGGATGCCATCGACCATCTCAGTGGTGGAGCGCTCAAAGTCAGTATCTTCAATGCGCAAGATGAGCGTGCCGCCCATCTTGCGCGCGAAGAGCCAGTTGAAGAGCGCGGTGCGCGCGCCGCCAACGTGCAGGTATCCCGTAGGTGACGGGGCGAAGCGTACACGGACGCTGGATTTATCCGATGACATGATGGCCTGTGGAAGGGAATTGAGTGCAGCTAATTTCGCTTCTACTTCTTCGATGGTATGGGCGCGAGGGAACGAGCGTCAAGCAACGCAGGATGCAAGACGGGGATATCCAATTTCAACAACGACATCTGCTGATCCAATTGCTTATGCTTTTCCCACGATCGCTTCTACAGCTTCGCAGAA
>Ga0207041_1005_pt1 | contig 15945 bp, 19 predicted proteins | sample Alteio_BWMinCont_73_FD_153311 | JGI IMG/M metagenome (GOLD analysis project Ga0207041, IMG submission 153311) | Enriched cells from forest soil in Barre Woods Harvard Forest LTER site, Petersham, Massachusetts, United States -... | ecosystem: Environmental > Terrestrial > Soil > Temperate forest >... | reverse complement strand
CGCCGGGCTGAGCTTGGCGTCCACCACGAACTCGCGGTCGCGGAACAGCGCTGCCGGCAACCGGACGGCCAGTACGGAATTAGAAGGAGTCGCCACGAACAAGCGAGAGCGCGGCTGGTAGCTCGCGGGCGTGAAACGCCGAATCGAGCGACGAATCAAGTCGCTCTTGGCCGTGACGGGGAGGAGCATCCCAGCGACCGCTGCTGGGATACTCAGACAGCGATCAGCCGCGTGGGCCTGGGCGTCTTGAAAACCGGCCGCCTGAGGATTGCTAACACTACGGCGTCCGCACAGTCCGGCGACCGCCCGAGCGCTTCACGATGTCCTCTTTCGGCTCGACCTTGATGCCTTGCATGGTCATGGTCTAGCGCGGCGCCGTTAGGTCCGCGAGCAGCTCCTGATCAGGGGCAGAGCCAACTTCTGCCCACGCTCCGGGGCCAGGATGTCCAGTAGGGCCCAGTAAGAATTCATGACGTCCTCCCAAACAGTCCCCGCCTCCCGGCTGCCGATCCGTACCTCTGCTGGCGCTCGACCGGGTCCAACGAGCGCGTCTCACGCCTCGGTATATCGGGAATGGGCAACACATCGTACGGCAAGTACGCCAGGTTCATGGCGTCCATCGAGTCGGGCGAACGGCCGATCTTCTTCTTGGTTTCCTCCTTCTTTTCGACCGTACGTCGGCCAGCAACGTCAAGCTTCCAGACCGGCGCCATGGCTTGCTGCTTCAGCCGGTGCTGAATGTCGCGTGGTAGGCGAGCAACACTCACCATGCCGAGCTTGGCTCGTTCCGCCGTCGTGAACCACAACTCCGAATCGCCGGGATGGGAGTTCCCCTGCTCCGCGTGCTTTTCCCTCCCGGAGGCGGTACGATGCGCTAAACTATGGTCCCGAACCGGACAGGAGCCCGTTATGACTAAGCTGTCCATCATCGCCTTCCGAGGGCTTGTCGTAGGGGCGCTGTCATTCTTCCTCGCCATCGACACAGGGCATAAGGCTGCTTGCGCAAGGCTGCCATTGCCGAACGAGCAAGCGGAGCCAGAGAAGACGGTGCCCGAATTAATCAAGGCCCTCAAGGACCGGTCCTATTCGCCCGACCAGTACCGCGCTGCCGAGGAGTTGGGGCGACGGGGTCTGGCGGCCAAGAGTAGCGCTTCAGCTTTGGCCGATGCCTTGAAAGACCCCGACCCTTTTGTACGAATGGCTGCGGTCCGCGCCCTGGGTAGGGTTAGCTTATTCCCCTCTGCGGAGGTGTTGTCGGCGTTGAAGACCGCCGCCAAGGGAAAGGACACAGAGTTGCGGCGCGAGGCAACGGAGACGTTGCAAAGTTTGCTGGGCAAGGCGACCAAAGATAATGTGCTAGACCTGGTCAAGGCTTTGAAGGACCCTGAACCTTTTGTGCGAAGTGCCGCGGCCCGCGCGCTGGGTAGGGTTAGCTCGTTCCCGGCGTCTGCGGAGGTGTCCGCAGCCTTGAAAGCCACTGCGAAGGATAGAGACCCAGACGTGCGGGGCGAGGCAACCGAGGCATTGCAGAGTTTGCTGGGCAAGGCGAGCAAAGATCAGGTGCACGCCGTAAGAAATATCGAATTGTGGGGCGGCAAGCTAATACTAGACGAGAAGAGAGCGGGCAAACCCGTCGTGGGTGTCGACCTGAGCAATAGCCGCATTACCAATGATCACCTGTCCAACCTGAAGGCGTTGAAGCACTTGCATGCACTGAACCTCAATGGTGCGTGGAACATTACCGACGAGGGGCTAAAGGAGATTGGGGAACTCACGAATTTGCAGTCCTTGAACCTCAGCCCTCGGGTCACCGAGGTTGGGCTGAAAGATCTCAAGGAACTAAAGAGTTTGCAAACGCTGGACTTGAACGGGACCGATGTCTCAGATGTAAAGGAGCTCAGGGAACTCAAGAGCCTTCGGACACTGATTCTTGCCAATTCCGCCTTTACGGGGAAGGGTCTCAAGGACCTGAACGAACTCAAACAGTTGCAGGAACTGAACCTTTACATGGCTCCATTAGTCACTGAGGCGAGCTTGAAGCAAATCAAGGAACTGAAAAGCCTGCAAACCTTGGAGCTCGGGTGGACGCCCACTACTGACGCCGTCGTAGAGGGCTTCAAGGAGCTCAAGGAATTACGCTCGCTCAATCTTGGTAACACGCCAATCTCGGATACTGGACTAAAGAAGCTTAGCCAACTGAAGAACTTGCAGTCGCTGGATCTTTCCTGCACGCAGGTCACGGACGTAGGGCTAAAGCAATTAAGCGGCTTCAAGGGTTTGCAATCGCTCGACTTGGGCTATACCAAGGTTACGAGTGCGGGACTGAAAGCGCTAAGGGACTTTAGTAGCTTACAGACACTGAGTCTGAATGACACGCTGCTCATGGATGCAGGGCTAAGTGAGCTGAGGGAGCTTAGGCGCTTGCAGTGGCTAAATTTGAGTAACACCCAGGTCACTGACGCAGGGCTAAAGGAACTAAGGGGCCTCGAAAAGTTGCAAATGCTGAGCCTTGTAGGTACGCGAGTCGGGGATGCTGGGCTGAGAGAGCTTAAGTACCTCAAGAGCGTGCAGAGTCTATGGCTAAGCTCGACCCAGATTACAGACGCGGGCGTGAAGGAGCTCAAAGAACTCAAGGGTTTGAAAGAGCTGATGCTCAATGGTACCCGCGTCGGAAACGAGGGACTGAGAGAGCTCAAACATCTTGAGAACTTGCAATTGCTAGGTCTTACCAAAACCAATGTGACGGCTGATGGTCTGCATGAGCTCAAAACATTCAAAAACTTGAAACGGCTAGATCTAGAGCTTCACGCGTTCGATAAGGTTACCCGCGCTGCATTGCATGAACTAATGACGGCGCGGCCTGATCTGGAAATCGTGCCACGGCCTTAGGCGCGCGACTCACTCACCGCTGTAACCAATCTGACCACCCAGCGAAGTCAAACTGTTCGATGCGGAAACGGCTCTTGTTCTACATTTACGCGCGGGTATGGGGTGGCCGTCAATTTTCTGGGAGCAGTCGAGGCAGGAGTCAGAACCAGGACCCAACCCGATCCTCCTGGCGGGGTCCATGGGCTGCGACCATCCTACGCTGTGGATTTGGCAGCATGGCCCGGATGTTATTACGATGTACCTGGGCGAGGGCGGCAAGGTGGCTGCCAAGGAGGCGGCTGCGCTGGCACGTCAATGAGTTGATCGGAATTGAAGACCGCTGACCAGCGCTCATTCCGCTTGGCTCGCCTTTGCTTTAGCTGGCATGACGAAGCGAAGGCGGGAAGAAGGCAACGAGAGAATCAATCTCTCGCTGGGTTAGCTCGTGGTCGCCAGAAACGAAGTGCATTAGGTTGGCATACGTGACACCAGACCCGCTGGCGACGGCGTACACGGATGCGCTTTCCTTCACGGCCTTGCGGAGGAGCGTGCTGAGCTTCGGCTGCTTTTGACATGCGGGTGTCATTCTAACGGCTGTCCAAGCACGGCCGCAAGCGCTCGCTCGCGGACAAACCTACGCTAATTCTGCGGTGGTCATTAATCCTGTCCAACTCTTCGAATAGATAGTCCACTCACTCTTTCCTTCGGTGCCTCATCGCGCTCATCGCAAATGAATGTGATGACACGTAATACCCCGTCGCTCTCCCACATTCGTTCAACTATCACCTGCAACCCATCCCTACGACTACGCTCGCCTCGAGCTGGACCCCCCAGGATGTTTTCTACTTCTTCCAAAGTCATTCCCACTTGTATGCGCTCCAGGTTGCCACGCGTGATTTTCGTCCAGGGGATCATGAAAAGAAAAATTATGGCCGAGGCCAAGGCGAGCGGGAGTAGCCAGCGCATGCGAATGGAATATCCCGGATTGCTTTCCTCATGTGGCTCAGCGGTTGTAGCTGGCTGCTTCCTGATGTGTATCAGCTTGCACACGCCGGCTGCGGACAGCAGGATCATGCTCGCAAACCAGACGTAATATCCAGAACCGGGTGGCAGTTTGGTGTAGCTGTATACAACCCGCCCTACAGTCACCAAGGATGGCACAGCGCAAAGACCTGAAAGCAGCGCTACCCAGCCTGCTCCTCGCGGGTATGAACGTGCCAAACCGAAGAAGCTGACTATTCCAAGCAAGGTTGCCGGCAAAAAGAGAAGCTGAAAAACGCTAAACCAATGGTATTCCCTAAAGACATAGAAAAGTTGAACTACGCCTATCCAAATTCTCCAACCTGACTCGCCCTGGACTCCGCCCAAAGGGGTCCAGAACGGCAAGACATGTCCCGCGGCGAATAATCCGATAGCACATGCGGACAGTATTGCGCTCCACGCGTCAGCAGACAGTCGCTTTTTCATGCCCCAGATTCTAACTCCGGCTGCACGGCATGGCAAGCAAGTTTAGCCATAAGGGGGTTTACAGTAGTTAGCTATAGGCGGGTTTAGTCCAACGGCCCAAGAAGTCCGCCACCTCGCCGGCGCTAGCTACCGCACTTATAAAGTGTATCAGCCAAGCCAGATGCGTTGGAGATGGCGCTGCGGCTGTTGGGTACCGGCAAGGAGCTTACCAGCCGCGTCGGAGCGGCTCAGACGAAGATGTTGCCTGGCTGAATCGAGAATGATTCGTATTGGTCGGAATCGTCGTAGACGGTCATGTTCATGCCGTTGTCGAAAGTCAACGTAAAGGACTTCGGCGCGTCTACTGTGAGGGCCGTGACGGCTTGCCCGAGCAGTCGATGGATCTTGTAGCTGTCCCGGCTCGGATTCTCTTGCGCTTTGTCGATCATCGTCCCGGTCGAGTCCAGTAATTCCCAGTGTCCCCACACCGAGATTCTTCTGTCCTCCGGGAAGAAATGTAATTGCAAGTCGTGACAGCCTATCGCGACCTGGATCAATTCAGCCCCAAGAAATGCACTGAGATCAAGATTCTGCGGGACGCCGTGCATGGCATAATTATGGTTCGCCCCGACGACGCGCAACGCAAGAATCCCAGCCCGTGAAAGTGGGATTCTGGAACAACCGGCTGGCGGCAAGTTCAAGAATCGGCTAGGTGCTTGACGTCGGGCAGCCGCGGTGGTGTGATGGTCGGCATGATAGGCGCGCCAGCGCAACCTATCCGGATAGGTTGCGCTGGCGCGCTATACAAACGAGTTCGGCGGCTCGGTATGGACGTGGACTTGCCCGCGTTTAAAGACAACGTACGTCGCCGGGTTTATCCGATAACCCGAGCGCTCCTGTTGGGGCCGTTCGCCTCCCCGGAACGACGGCCGGCGCTCTTGGCCGCCGGGGTCACCCACGTGCTCAACGTCGGGGAGGCCCCGAACATCCTGACGCCGGCCAACGGGCCATTTCAAGAAGTCGCCTGGCACCCCATCACGGACTTGGAGCGAATCCCGGATGAGCTGGCGCTGCAATGCCTGAGCACGCTGCACCGGATGGCATGCGTACCTGGCAGCCGGGTTTATGTCCATTGTTTGGCGGGCTGGAACCGATCGCCAACGGTGCTGTGGCTCTACCTCGTGGCCTGCGGATTGGAGCCGTCAGCGGCGAAGGAGGCGGTTACGGCACGGGCCTGGGATGCTATCCCCGGCCATGCGCGGCTGGTGGACGCGCAACTTGTCCGGCTCGTCCAGCAGCACGGCCTACACAAGCTGTTACCCCATCCTCGGCCGGAAGCTCTGGAGTTCGTCTGAAGGGAGGAGAGCCGAAGCGGAGCAGGGCGCGCAGCGGGAGCGAGGTAGCATGCGGCTTGCTTTAGCGGTCTACGATGGGGTTATTCCGCGGGCCTACATCATGCCACTGGCTGTTGCAGCAGACATCGTTGGATACTTCTGTGACACCGGTAGAGTAGCCGACGACAGCCATTGGAGGGACAGTAAATCGCTGAGTTGGAGTCTTTACGTAGATTAGGCGTAAGGTGCGGGTTCAGCCGGCGAACCAGCAGTTGCACTTGACCGGACCGGCATTTTGGCTTTTCGCGACATCACGTTCCTTGCAGCCGGCCCGGCAAGTGAACGCAGTCGTTAGCTGCAAGATACAAAAGTCCGACGACGCGTGAAGGCTCCCGATGAAGCACTTTGATCTATTTGACGCTGTCCGCATCGTTGGCCTTCCCGAAGGACGCACCGAGATACCGGCGTACTACTCCCAAACTGGGACCACGCACATCAAGCTTGGCGACATCGGAGTCATCCTCGCTGAATGGCCCAACAACAAGTACCGCGTCGAAGCTGTTCGGGTTGATGGAGCCATCGACTGGCAAGACCATTGTTTCGAACGAGAACATCTCGAGGTCCTGCCGGCGACTGCAGCGAACTTCTGCCGCCGTCGAATTAATGAGCACTGGGCGTACTAGCCGACACCGATTAGCCGCGGGAAAGAACGAGGGAAAAAGAAAGACCGCCAGTGTAACAAGGTCCTGGCGGCCCACATCATCGGCGACCTTGCATAACGCAGCAAGGCTTAGAACTTTTCCAGCGCGTCAGATAACTTTTCAATCGCTTTGTCCAAGCTGTCAGGCAAAACGTCGAGGCGTTCATGAACTGCCTTCTGAACCGCCTCAAACAACTTCGGCAGATGATTGACGGCAGAAATCCGTATTTTTGCAGAACAATCCAAGATTCCTTTCCAGTTTCCGGGTGATGGTTTCCGCACACCCTCAGCGTAGCAAATCTCATCGCCCACGAATCCCAAATAATTCCATGAATTTCCATTGGACTCGGCGGTGATCCAGATCACCGGAAGGTTGCAAGCGCCAACGATGGACCTGAGTTTTTGTTCTGCTGCTTGCCACTTCCGATTCAAGTGATCAAACTTGTCAGATAATGCGGCCTCCGTTTGTTGAACGTCAAACGACCGCGCATCATCCGATGATTGCTCCTCGTTACCGGGAACTCCCTTACCGTTAAGTGAGAAGTTGAAACGAGAATTCATCTGAAATGCTCCTTTCATGCCTTCCGGCATCAAAAAGTCGTCCGTCAGGACGCTGATCAGGCTTCCGCCGATGATGAACTGATTTTACGTGAGGTGAACTCCAAAAGTCAAGCAACCGTGGATCGGCTTGGGCCAAACGGCAAAAGGCCCCGCGCGGGGGCCTCGTGGGCGAACGGGTGGCCAAATTGACGTTATGTCGACCTGCCGACGCCGAACTTGCCGCGCTCGGTCTTCTTGAACCGGGAAGCGTTCCCCTTGGTCTGGAGTTCCCTGAGTATTGCGGAGTACAGAGTAGCCGCGGGCGTCTTGCCGCCGGGCGACGTCCAATAGCCCTTTTCCGCCATTGTCTTAATCATCGCCTGGCAATCCATGGGCTCGCCGGCCTCGGCCAGGACTTTGGCGGCCGCGTCGATGGCGCTCAGCTTCTTGGGAGCTGTCTCCTTGGCCTTCGGCGCCCGGCCCCGTTTCTTGGCCGCCGGTTGGGTCCCCGGGTCCGCGGCTTGCGTTGCCTCGGCCGCTGACGTCGTCTCGGCGCCTGGCGTCGGCGTGGCCTGGGCTGGTTGGCCCGCGCAATCCGCCTGCGGGTTGGCGCCTTCAGCAGTCGGGGTAGCGGCCTCCGGGTCCGGCTGTTGCTGCTGCTCGGCCTTCCCGGCGATAGTCCGCTGGTACGCGTCGTTAATCTTCATGCCCGAATTGACGTAGTTTAGAACCGTGTCCTGGTCGGCCTCGGCGAGGGCCTCCAGCTTGGCAACCATTCTTGCCGGGAACTTCAGTGCCGCTAGCTCCGGGATGAGCTTCGTGGCGGCGGCGGGCTTCGCTTTCTCTGCACGCTGCTTTGACTTCGCGCCTTTGGCGCCCTTGTTCTTTGCGGACATGTCATGTCTCCTGTGCGCGTAATCGATGCTGGCGTCGCGAACGATGCGACGCAACGACAGCAACAGTTACCTCGCGTGCGGAAGGACATCAAGCTAATCTGGACAGGAATTATCTGCTTTTCTGAAGAACCTGGCATGCGTGGACGTGTGGTGCACGCGAACCTTGCAATCTCGAACTCGGTCAAAGATGAATCGGCTAAAATGTTCTCTGGCCCATGTTTCACGGCGCGTAAACGATCCATCGCCCGTTGCAGGGGCCATGCCGATGAGCGGGACTTAGGAATCGAAGGAAGCAAATTCTTCCGGCTTAGAGGGAAACGTCATGGACAGCACGCAGCGTCCGCTGCAAGAGATGTTTGAAAAGTCTAGCCAAGAGCACGTCCTAGAGACTGTGCTGTCGAAAGCCATTTGCGAACTGCTCAAGCTCCACGGCACCCAGATGAACAAATCTCAGATGGCCAGAGTGCAACGTTCGATTCGATCCGGCGATCTGCAGAACCTCAAGATCCCTCTCACCAAAAAACAACAAAAACTGGTTGGCAATAAGAAGCTTGATCTCGCCAGCCTTAGCAGCGATACGTTGGAAAGGCTTCATCGCGAAACGTGGAGTAGGTTTGAGCCGAATATCCCGGCGAAATTACTGGCAATTGCCGATTCGATCTCGAGTGTACTTGAAAGGGGCGTCAAAAAGCGTATTGCTGTCGAGTTGCGGGTCCGGCGGAAACAAGAGACCAACTTTCAGAAGCGATTAAGGCGCCGGTGGAGGCGTCCATTGGACTTGCTCCAAACCCTCGTGTTTATCGCGGTTGAGGCTGGGGAAAATGCATCGAACGACCTTCGCAGCAGACGCCCTCAGCACACCAGAAGCGTCTTATTCCGGTTGCACGCGAGAGCCTGCCAGGTTGCGCACGAAATCGTCGCGCTTCTTCAGTCGGGCTTTGCGGACGGCGCACATGCACGATGGCGAACGCTGCATGAGCTTGCGGTGACGGCGTTCTTCATTGCCGAGCACGGCGATGCCGTTGCGCAGCGGTATCTACGGCATCATGGGATAGAGACCTTCAAGGCCGCTGAACAGTTTCAGAAGTATTGCCATCGTCTGGGCTATACCTCCTTGACAAACCGGCAATTTGCTGCAGTCGCAAGACGAAGAGAGCGACTGATTCAGCGCTTCGGCAAATCCTTCAGCACCGACTATGGCTGGGCGGACTCGATTATTCAAAACGGCCGCCCCACCTTTCGTGACATTGAGGAGAGGGTGCAGCTAGATCACATGCGGCCGCACTACAAACTTGCATGCAACAACGTGCATGCGGGCGCCAAAGGTGCCTTTGAAAGGCTCGGACTTTACGATCACGAAGCCGACGTTCTTTTGGCAGGTCCCAGCAGCATTGGACTAGCCGATCCTGGGCATGCCGCCGCAATATCTCTGTCACAGATAACAACCTGCTTATTACTGGTCGAGCCGTCGCTGGACAACTTTGTCGTAATCCGTTTACTGGATCGATTGGCGAAACAGGTGGGGCAAGATTTCCTCCGGGTACAAAACGCTGCAGAAGCGGCGGCGGTGCCATAAGGCTGGAGAGACGGCGGCATCGGAAAATTTGCCGGCGACGGGGCTCCAAGGCCTCACTGGTTATCGGCTTGACCGAGTGGAATCCCATCTACGTGAGCTGGGATTCTTGTAGCGAGGTGCCGCACGTACTCTTCGTCACCGCATGGCCTCCTGCTCCCCAGGGCCGCCAGGGGCACGCCGAGTTGTGATCACGACGTTTGCACATGCGGACGATCCAATTCTTCATATTTTGACGTTGGACACGCCGCACCGCGGTAAACCACGTGGCGCTACTCTTCTATTCGGCCAATGCATCCTCTCTCGAGCGAAGGAGTCAATCTAATGGGACTCTTCGACAAGTTTTTCGGTAAACGTCCCACGACATCTGAGGATTATTCCAGGCGGGCAGAAGCATATCTAGAAAAGGGCGCTTACGAGCTGGCCATCGCCGACTTCGGTAAAGCGCTCGAACTCGCTCCGGAGGATGCCGTGGCCCGCCACAACTTGTATCAGGCTTACCTTGATCGGGGAATCGCAAACGGGGAAAGCGGCGCTTACGACCTGGCTATTGCCGATTTTACTGAGGCCATTCGTCTCAAGCCTGACCATGCCGATCCTATTTTCAACAGGGGCATCGCCCATCGGGACAAGGGCAGCTATGATGAGGCCCTGGCCGACTTTACGCGTGCCAGCGAGCTCGACCCCGAAAACACGGAAGCCCATGCCAACCGCGCCTTCATCCACACAGAACGCGGCAATGCGCGCTGCTCGGGCGGCAACTACGACCTGGCTCTCGTCGATTATGGCGAGGCGATTCGTGTCGCGCCAGGAGACCCGACGGCACACTTTAACCGCGGCACCGCTTACTTGAAAAAGGGGAATCACGACGCAGCCATTGCTGACTTCACGGAAGCGATCCGACTTGATCCACAACAGGCCGAGGCCTACGCTAACCGCGGCAATGCTCACGAGAGCAAAGGAGACGATGAGCGCGCCCTCGCGGATTACGACGCGGCACTTCGTCTCGATCCGGGAGATCTCGTCGCGCGCTTCAACCGCGGTCGCGTTTGTCACCGCATGGGGCAATATGAAACCGCCATCGCCGACTTTTCCGAAGCGATCCGGCTTCAATCAGCATTGCGCCAGGCCCAACACCTGGCCCAGACCTACAAAGCACGCGCAGCAGCTTATCGGGCCATCGGTGACACGAATAAAGCCGGCGAGGATGAAATGAGTGCCAGGAATGGTGAGCGGCGCAGCGGATAGAAACAGCTAGCGGAGCTTGTGTTGGACGTGCCCGCCTCTAGGGATGGGTTACTATGGCAACGCTTCAATCAATGTTCGAGGAACATGCGGCAGCGACTATGGACAAGGAAGCGTGCCTGGCCGAATTCACAAAATCGATCCGGTACGACCTCAACCTCGAGGCGGGGACCATTACCTATCGCTTGCCGAAGTCGCGTCTCGGCTGGCTTGCACAGCTTACAGGCGGCCGGTTGGGCGTCCGCGCGCAGGTTTTTCCGGTTCAGATTCTGGGCGCGGAATCCTATGTTTCGAACACGTGGCAGTGGGCGTGGGGCAACTGCGAGAGCAACTTCCCGCCCCGTTTGCTGCAAGCTGCCTTGAAGATGCGCGACTACGGCTCGACCCATGAGATAAGAGAATTGACCGAGCCGGAATTGGAACTGGTTGGCAGTTTCTGTGCGTCGGCCTCCGGACACGTGACCATAGGTCACTACCTATCTCTGATCGCGACCGGCTTCTGTCAAGCGGACGCCTACTTCCGCGCACCCTACCACAACGGAGCGGCCTACCTCTTGATCATGGCCGCGCCGCCCGTCCGGGAGCGCGCCAAGAACTATGTTACCGCGGGATTCATGGACCTGATCCGGGAATTCCCGTGCGATCATCGCCAGGCCTTTCTGGGCTACATGCGCTCCAAGGGCCTTGCGTGTACCTGGAACGGCCGGGAATTGCACTGCGTTTCCGACGAGTTGCTCCTGCTGGCAGACTTCGATGAACAAGACATGTTCCGAGGCGCAAGTGTAAAACGTGGTCCCTGCTTGGATCCGGGGATGACGTTTGCGGAACTACGCCGGGACATGCATGAAGCCCAACAAGGCGCGCAGCCTCAGCCGCCCATGGGTGACCTTAGAACTGCCTCGGCGCGCATCATTCAGGAGACTCCAAGCGAGTACGCTGAGTTGCCCGCTCAGGAGGGGACCTGGTATCTGCGCAGCAAGCAGGATCCGCGCTGGAATTGCAGCGCTCCCGGACATTCTCAAGGTTCAATGCTGATGCCGCCCGTGATGCCTCCCGAAACGCGGGAGGCCGTGGCTAAACTGCGCGAATCAATCGGCGCAGCTCCGCCACCGGATTTCCGTTGGATCTTTGTGGCCAAAAAGGCGGCGCCAGCTAAGTGTGTTCATTGCGGGGGTTCAGGATGGTGTTTCTGCCGGCGCAAAGGCACAGGGAATCCGGTCTCCTGTCCCCGGTGCAACGGCAGCGGTCGATGTCGCGTCTGCGCTGGATTAGGCGAAGTGAAGCGCATTTGCTAGGTTCCCGAGGGCATCTGCCATTGGGTGACGAATTCAAGGCAGACAGGCTCAAGAGCCCGTCGTTCCGGGTCGAGCGGCAAGGCCCTATTGCCGTGATCGTCCCGTCGCAGGACGTCGTGCGGATGCAGGAGAACCTGTTTCAGCACATAATCAATTATGCTGGGGCTCTATCTCTTCCTCTGCCACCGGGACGGGTTTGAGCGGCGCGGGCAGGGCGCCGGTGCGAAGGAATGTGACGAGCTCGTCCACATCTTGTTGCGTGAAGTTTCCCGTAATGATGCCGTCTTGTCCGATCGGCGCATCGAGCGGAGCCTCGGTCAAAACCTGTCCGTCGAGGATGATGGCCAGCCGGCGGCGGAATGTGTTTTCTGACGTCCCGCTGGGTTTGTTGCGTGAGGTTAGGTCGAAGAACCACTTGCCTCCTTGCTCGTTGAGATGGAAGGCCACGGCGGGCCGGCCGGCGGCATCAGTAGTTGCGCGGGCCTGCGTGATGTGCATCCCGGTAATCCGCATGGGTGCGCCGGTCTGGGGGTCTTTCTCCGGATCGCGGCACAGGACAAAGTACTCCCATTGCTTCCGATCGCGCTCCGCCGCTGGAAGCAGGTGGTTTTGGCACGGCCGGCTGAAAAGGCAGAATAGGCCCGGGACCGGCAGGATGGTCCCATTCTGGCGGGCGTCAGCCGCCTTGTTCCAGAGCGTTTGCGGATCGGGGTTCTCGGCCGCGGCGTTATTCAACTTCAGGGCCGCGCGCTCGGCACGTCCCAACTCGAACCAGGAATAGGTGTAGCCATTCGGCCAAGTTTCGCCGTTGGCAGGCCGAACGGCCGGAGGGGGAGCTCCCTTGCCGGCTAGCCGTTCCAGTTCATCCTTCGCGTTCGCGTCGGTACGCGCGCGGACAAAATAAGCCCTGGCTGCGTCGATTCCGGTCTTGTCATCGCTTGGGTTAGCGACGATGCGGAATTCCAGGAAGCCGGTCGTGGCCAGCAGGTCCTTGATCTGTTGCAACCGCACCGCATGATCAGGCCCGCGCGGGACACTGATCTCCACGCGGTTCTTTCCTATTGGCTTGACGAGGATGGTCCCGCGCTCAGCCGGTTCGATACGCCGCTTCACGGCGGCGCCAAGGTCTTCGAGCGAATAGTTTTCCGGACGGAGTTCGTCATCCACTTCGTAGACCAGGCGAGTGCCGCCGTTCCGTTTGAGATCGTGCCCGCCGCACCCGGACACTCCACCGCAAAGAACGAGCAACGCAGCCGGAAACACAAGCGACAAGAATGCTTGCATAGTGCTCATAAGCTTATGGTTCAGCCTGGGAAGGCGATCCAGTCGTCGCATGGGGCAGCTTCGACGCCATACGCACGGAACAACTCCAGCAGCGGCTGACCTGGGTCATCAATGCCACCAGGCATACCTGGCACAACTTCGGTAAGCGAATCTCCACACACGCAACGGCCAGAGAAACATGCGAGATCCGCGCTCGCTGCGGATGGATTAGAACTCTGTTCTAAAGGCCTGTCAAGCGTCCGCAAGAAGGCAGGAGACTGCCAGCCACGTCTGCTGGGATTCAAAGAATCTGAAGCACGTTGCGCCGGAGCGACGACTCACGCGATGCCTCCATCTTGTTCATCCCCTCGAGAGACGCAGGCCGTGACTGTTGCCACGGTGACCTGATTGCCGTACCAAGCCGCCTAATCCTTCAGTGTCGCGCGGAGATTTTAGGCGGATGCACCCGCTCTCGGACATTCGACGGCCACCATGTATACCCATGCGCGCAAGCGAGTTAAAGAATCTCGCGACTGCATTTCATAGCCGGCGCACAATTTGCATCGCCGGAGCCAAGTCTTTTTGAGATCATGCGGCCGTAGCGCTTCGCCTACGCACTTTGTGCACTGCCACCCCAAGGAGACAATCATGGCCGGCACGTGGACCCAGCTCACGAACCAGCCGACGTTCGCGGCGAGCACGATGTTACTGCTCACCGACGGCACTGTGATGTGTCAGCAGAGCGGTGCAAGCAACTGGTGGAAGTTAACGCCGGACGATACAGGGGATTACGTCAACGGAACGTGGAACGCATTGTCGCCAATGCCAAACGCCCCGCTGTATTATGCCTCCGCCGTCTTACGCGATGGTCGCGTATTCTGCGCCGGCGGCGAGTACAACAATTTCGTACCGAACGCAGACTTGCTGGTCGCCGAGATTTACGATCCACTGACCAACGCCTGGACTACACTTGGCACTCCTGCCGGCTGGGACAAGATTGGCGACGCACCGTGTTGTTTGCTCCCCAATGGCCGGGTGCTCTTAGGCGCCATCGACAGCACAAAAACGGCAATCTATGATCCTGCCGCGAATACGTGGACCGTTGCCGGCACCAAGGATGACGCCAGTTCTGAGGAGACTTGGACGCTGTTGCCGGACGGTACGATCTTGACCGTGGAGTGTACTAACGTCGGCAAGGCGGAAAAGTATTTGCCCGCGCAGGATAAATGGGTGAGTGCCGGCAATACGCCGGTAACTCTCCCACAAAGCTGTCCTGGCTTAGTTGCCGAAATCGGACCGGCACTGTTGCTACCCAACGGCCGGGTGTTCGCCATTGGCGCGACCGGCCATACGGCGCTCTACACCCCGCCCGCCGTAATCAATCAGCCAGGGGCGTGGAATGCAGGCCCGGACTTCAAGGACATCAACGGCAACTTAATGTACGCCATGGACGCCCCGGCCTGCCTGTTGCCCAACGGAAAGGTCCTATGCACCGTCGGACCGGCGCCGCCTTGCAGCTATCCTGCGCCCACCACGTTTTTCGAGTACGACGGTACGGCACTGAAACAAATCGCCGGACCGAGCAACGCCTCTGGTCAGCCGTATGTCGGGCGAATGCTCTTGCTGCCGACAGGCCAGGTGCTTTATGCAGCAGCCAGCCAGAGTATCAGCGTCTACACGCCTGACGGCGTCCCGCAGGACGCCTGGCGTCCCACGATTACAACGTGTCCCAATCACCTTTATGTCGGGCAAACCTACACCCTGAACGGGCGGCAGTTGAACGGACTCTCGCAGGCGAACTCCTATGGCGATGATGCTACGATGGCCACGAATTATCCCCTGGTGCGCGTCCGGCACAGCAACGGCAAAACCTATTATTGCCGGACCGCGAACCACAGCACGATGGCTGTCGCCACCGGCACTGCAATCGAATCAACCGAGTTTACCGTCGGTTGCATCCCCGATGGCTCGGGGCTACTGTTTGTGGTCGCAAATGGCATTGCGTCCAAGCCCGTGGAAGTAGTGATCGGCGGCCAGAAGCAACCCGTCCGGGTACCGATCACGGAAGGTCTCGTACAGGTTCTGATTGGCAGCCTAGCTGACGGTCCGCTTTGGGCCCTGACACCGCACGGCCCAGTCCCGATTGGACCGTGGGGGCCTTTCCAGCCCAAACTGGTGCAGCGTGCTCAGAGCATACGCAGCAGCCTGCTTGCAGTAATCAAGCAATCCATTCAGCTTGGCGAAGATGTGCTTACACTGCAGCAGACTCGCGAGCGCCAGAACCCAACGCCGAACTTAGAGCCAACGCTTAAGGGCACGAGTGCAAAGAGGTCGAGCAAATAACAGCCAATCTTCGGTCCCCAAGTATCCAGCATCGAAAAATCAATCTGCGGTTCGCCGGAAACGTTTCGTTACGAGGGAAGCCCATGCCCGTGCGGCTCGCTGAGATTCGAAAGAAAATGGCATTCACCGCGCCCCTTCGCCCACTCACGGTCGTGCGGCTTGACCAAGCAGACGATGGCGGCGTAATCGACCTGCCAATCCGGATGCGCAATGCTCGTCTGCGGCTCCATCCTGAGCTTCCGCCAACGGATCTTTGGACTTACGAGGGAGAGTATCCTGGCAAGGTCTACGTGGTCCGACGCGGGCAGAAGGTTCAGGTCACGTGGATTAATGAACTCAGTGGCATCTTGCCTGTCACCGTCATTTCTTGCGGAAACAAGGCGCGCGACTCGTCCCTTATTTCCCCACAAAACGAACCCGGCAAAGTGGATAGTTTAGGGCC
>Ga0207041_1092_pt1 | contig 16471 bp, 13 predicted proteins | sample Alteio_BWMinCont_73_FD_153311 | JGI IMG/M metagenome (GOLD analysis project Ga0207041, IMG submission 153311) | Enriched cells from forest soil in Barre Woods Harvard Forest LTER site, Petersham, Massachusetts, United States -... | ecosystem: Environmental > Terrestrial > Soil > Temperate forest >... | reverse complement strand
CAAAGGGTTGGAACCCCGCAAAGGTATCCGGGATGAGCAGGATGGAAGTAAACCAAAAAGTGGCAAAAGCTATGGGAAAGTAAGGAGTCTGCTTGAGTTTTCGAACCACTCCCCAAGAATATAAAATTAGAGTGGTTGTCCAGAGGAACCAAAGAAGCAGTCCGACGATTCCCAATTCCAAAACGAGGGTGCCATAACCGCTTTCGACGCCAATATTTGTTGAGTGAGCGCCCATGATGCTTGTTACGTACTGCCCGCCCAGGGAGGCCGTGCCGATCCCATTGCCCATGACCCAGTGCGGATTGTCGAATGAGGCTTTAAGATTCTTATAAGGATAATCCCAGGTACGATTACCGAGTTCAAAAGCCGCGCTGTCGGGAGACATCGTCTCGGAATAGAAGGACCAGCGTGCCAGGATGGCCTCCGGAAAAATAAGAAAGACCAAGACCACGCCCAGCACCACAAATACAGCGCTCCGCTGGAGGGCCCTGACCAATCTATGCCCCTGCCGCCAACGCCAAGGCGCGCCCCAGATCATGGCCGCGGATATCACAGCCGCGCTGCTCGCAATGTACACAAAACCACTTCTCGATCCGCTCATGACTCCGGCAACCGCCGTGAGGCCGACCGAGACAAACACAATGCCCCGCCCCTTGCGGGATCGCAAAAGCAGGTATCCCGTGGTTCCCAGCCCCACGATAAACATAAGAACCATGTAGGACGCGAAGCGCCCGTCGCTGACAAAGACAGACGTGGGCCGCGACACCACGGCGCCGGAAATCGGGGCAATTCTCGTGAGGTTTCCCAGATCTTGGAGTTCCGGCGCCAGTTCCACCGGATTTAGGAACTTGAGGCCCACAATGGATTGAATAATTCCAAGCAGGGCAATAACTCCCGCAAGCCCCACGTTAAATACCAGGAATCTCCGCAGATCTTCTTCATTTTCGATAATGGCATATCCCAAATAGAGGAGTGGGGCATAGTAAAAATACAGTTTAAGCCCGAGGATACTGTAGATGAAGCTAGGAGAATTGGGATTGAACGCCTGGATCACGCCCACCCAAAAGAAAAGACTAAAAGCAATCAGGAATGGAGGCTTGAATAATTTTACGGTGTGGCGCCGCAGGGCCATGATAAAGGAAAAATACGCAATGCCCACCAGAAAGTCCTTGCCGAAATAGATGGCCATGTTGTTGCCCATGTACTTCCGGACCAAATCTTCCATGAACAGCCAAATGAGAAAAATATAGAACCCATCGCGCCAGTCATTCAGAATTCGGATGGTAATGACGACAACGATTACACCGAGGGAAACATAAATCAGGTCGCTGGAGCCTCCATACAGGATGCGTGTGGTAATCCCCAATAAAATGGCCAGGCCGCCCAAAAACCAAATAACGGCTTTTGTCCGCCGTTCGCCCTGGTAATTGGTGAACACTACCGGATCGGGCATGATTGGCCTTTTCTCAACTTTTCACCTCTCCGCAACGCGCTTTCTCGCACCATAAAATAGCCGGACTCCAAATAGAATCCGGACCCGATTCTCTCACTCTGCAGCAGTATCTCACGGCAAGGCTGTTCTTCGGTGATGGGGACGCGAACTAGGCATCGCGGATGCGCATTCTGGTGACCAGAGAGAGCTGAGTCCATCATCCTCGCGACCCTAGTGTTCTTTGGTTCGCAGGCCAGGGCGGTGGGTGAAGACGTATTCAGCAATGGCAAATCGGTGCGCGCAAGGACGGTCAGACGATGTTTCATTTCACATTCTCCGCGCCTGGCATCCACATCTGGAGCAAGCGGCGCCTGACGGTTGCCGTTCGCGCTTCGGTGAATTCCGCGACCGCATAAGAGTAAACCAAAATCAAGAGCGCGATTCCCAATGCATAGAGCAGATGCAGCGGATCGGGTTGCCAGGCTCGTTTCGGGTTGAGCATTCCGCACAGGAGCAACAGGACCGGGAAATGCACTAAGTACAGGGTGTAAGAAAATCCGGATAATTTTTTGGCCATGCGTGCGTAGGACGAAGAAACATCCTTTCGCGAACCAAGAACGATCGCAAATAGCAACACCGCAAAAGCAGATCCAACCAAGTAATCGGACAAAAGGTCCGAGGAAAGCCGGTGCGTTCGCACCCGAGCGAGCACGCCAAAAAAGAGCAAGCCTGCACCCGAGGACAATACCCATTGCGCTTCTCGCGAGATACTCCCTGTAACTCTGCGAAGGCGTCCGACCACAGCCCCGGCCAACCAGATTGGAAAGTACAGTCTGACCTGCGAACCAACAAACCAAAGCAGCAACAGGAAAAGCCCCCCATACAGGAGGCGCTTGCGAATTCCTGCTCCTGAGATTGCGGCGAGCGCCAGAGCCGGGAAGAGAATGTAATACCAGAATTCGTAGCTGATGCTCCACAGCGGGCTGTTCGAGCCAAATACTGGCGATACGATGCTTTGCAGAAAAAAAAGATTGCCAAAAAAAACAGCAGCCGTGGAACGCAATGCAACGCTCGGAAGAAAAAAATTATCTATACCGCCGTAATAGAGCGCAGCAGCCTGCGGGACGCGCATACCAATCTGGTCCCATAGTAATCCTAAGAGCAGCGCCGGAAATAAAACCAGTTGAAGCCTGGTGACACGATTCGCGAAATAGGTGCGCCAGGACCACGTCTGCTTGATCACGGAATCCAGCACACTGGCGCCGATGAAAAAACCACTGAGCGCAAAAAAAATCATTACCGCCTCGTGGCCGTAGCCCGTGACCGCATACAGCGCGGATACGGCCAGGGACTTATGCGAAATGAATGGGAACGTAACGAAAAAAAAACCCCGCAGGTGGCCCAGCATCACCGCCAGCGCGGCGACGCCCCGAATCAGATCCAGATGGACCGACGTGCGCGCTGCAAGCTGATCATTTTTATTCAACCTTGTCTTCACTCGATTCTTCGAGCGCTTCTCCGTGTAACTTGACAATTAATTCGCATCTTTGAGTTCACAAGCCAGGGCAATTGCTCGAACTAATGCGTCAATATAGTCTGTGGGAGCCCATGTCAACATCCGATGGCGCGCGGCGTCTCCAAGCTCGCGCAAATGAGCGGGCGCCGAGAGCGCTGTTCGCAGAATATCCGCCAACGCAGCAATATCTCCGACGGGAAATACAAACCCATTTTGCCCCGGAGAAACCAAATCGTCCCCGGCGCCGACCCGGTCGCTCACCGCCACAGGACAGCCGCACAGCATCGCTTCATTCACCACCAAGCCGAACGGCTCGTACTCAGACGGCAAGACCATCAGGTCCGAGGCTCGGTATATTTCTGGAAGCTGCGTCTGATTGGCGAATCCGAGGAAACGCACTTGGTTGCCCAAACCCAAGGAGTGCGCTTCCGCTTCCAGCTCCGCGCGCAGCGGGCCTTCTCCTGCAAACATCAAGTAAGCGCCCGGTATGCGGGCTGCAGCGAACGCACGCAGCAAGTCCTGAGGACGCTTCCACGGCTGCAGCTTCGCGCAAAACAGCACCACAACGGCATCTTCCGGCACTCCCCACGCGCGGCGCACTGCGGCACGATCCACTTTCGCGGCGCGCTCGCTCCACCAATCATTGTCCACGACGTATGGGGTCATGGCAATGCGCTCGGCCGGCAGGCCCAGGGTGCGCATCATCGCGGCGCCACGCGTCGAGAGCGTGATGATCACGTCCGCTTGACGAAAGATCGCGGGCCAGAACCATCGCTTAAACGCGGATTTCCATCCTCGACCATCGCGGGCGGTAAGCTCGGTGGCGTCCGTGCCGAAGAGCACCGCTTTGCCGGAGAATTTTGCCGCGGCTAGCGCAATCCAGAAACTTGCATAGCGATATCCGGTGAAGAGAACTACGGCGTCAAACCCGCCAGTGCGGATCAAAGTCCACAAGCCCGGATTGTACAAGCCCCAAAAACGACCCAGGCCCGGACACCAGGAGAGGTTCGGAACCTGCACCCAAGGGTAACCCTCCAGCAGCGGAATGTCCCAGGCAACTTCAATGCCGAAGTCCGGGTCCACGCCGGGTTGGGCGCCTTGCAAACTGCAATAGGCCGCTTGAATATCGAGTTGCGGATGCTTCACCATGCGCTGAAGAATTGGCGACAGGTACTGCACCGCATGGGTGCTGACAAACGAGATGCGATGCTTTTCCCGCTTCAATTTTCCGCGCTCCAGCCAAGCGAATCCCAAAACAAACGGGAGATCGCGTGACATGAAAAATATTTTTGTTGCGCGTTGCGGTCGGCGAAGGCGCTGCGCAACGCCGCATTGGAGAGAACGTTTCCCAGCGCCACGGGCAGCGCTCGGCGCTCACCCGAAGGAACGTCTTCCTCGCAATCTAGTGCTTCAAACCCGGCGACCCGTATGGGCACAAAAACTCCTCAGTCCTTGGCTGCCTGCACGACATGAGAACGCCGCTTCACCTGCGTTGACAATAGTTCCGCGATACGCTCACCCGAGCAACCGTCGCCAAACGGGTTCGAGCAAAGTGCAAGCTGTTGCTTCTTGCCTTCTGCCAGCCATAAACTGGCCTTCTTTACAATCGCATTCCGAGAGGTACCAACCAATTCTGCCCACCCTGATTCTATTGCTTCGGGCCGCTCGGTGTTCTTACGTAATACAAGAACGGGCGTGCCAACGGTAGGGGCTTCCTCCTGAACGCCGCCTGAATCGCTCAGGATCAGTTCCGCGCGGCGCATCAAATGAACAAAAGCCGGGTAAGACAATGGTTCCGCTAAAATGATCCGTGGGGTTCGGTGCAAAAGCCGTTTTACAACGTCACGGACCGCTGGATTGGGGTGAACTGGCAATACAGCGGTCAGTTGCGGGTGTTCAGATAACAGATCTGAAATCGCTCCGCAGATTTCTTCGAGCGGCGGCCCGAAACTTTCGCGCCGATGCACCGTGATCAATGCAATGCTTCCCTTGAGCCCCTCCAGTCGAGGGTCGCCCCATTCAACTGGCGCATCCAAAATAGTCTTAACAGCGTCAACAACAGGATTTCCGGTAACAAAAATACGGTCTGAATCAACTCCTTCCGCCAGCAAATTCCTCTCTGCTAAGGCCGTGGGCGCGAAGTGGATATCGGCAAGGACGCTTGTGAGCCTACGATTCATCTCTTCCGGAAAAGGCTGAAACTTATCTGTCGTACGCAAACCAGCCTCGACATGCGCAATCGGCACACGCGAGTGATAACCCACCCAGGCGGCGGCAACCACCGTGGTCGTATCTCCCTGTACTACCAACCAGTCCGGGTGAGTAGCCTCTATCACGGAAGGCAATTGGGCGAAGATTCGGCCGGCAACATCGAGCGAAGTCTGGTTCGCCTGCATTATGTTGAGATCAAAATCGAGGCGCAGTGAAAACGCCTCCAACATCTGATCAAGCATCTCGCGGTGCTGGCCAGAGGCGCAGAGGATCACCTCATGTCCTCGCCGCCGGAGTGCGCGGATGACCGGCGCAAGCTTGATGACTTCCGGGCGCGTGCCAAATACACTCAGGACTCGCACTTGGGAGCCTCCTGTGCACCGCCAAGCATCACCGCAGCCATGCGATCCGCCAGTACGTTCCAGTCAAACGCTTCGATCAATGTGTCCCAGTCCGATTCCCACTTAGCTTGTTGCGCTTTCACGATCGCTTCAACCCATGCCTCTACTTTCAGCTCAGTTAGAAATACATTCGGCCATGCTAGCCGTTCCCAGGTTTGGAGTGGGGTCGCAACAACAAATTTGCGGCACGCCGAATACTCTACAATTTTCAACTGAAAGGCAAACTCGGTTCCCAATGTTTTTCCCTGTGCCAGGACGCCCAAATCCAAAACGTTGAAGTACTTTCTGACCTCGGCTGGCGGAACTGCTCCAGTCCAGATCACGTCCTCACCGCGCTTGGCTTCGAGCAGGGTTCGCCAGCATTCGGCCGGACCAACGATCAACAGAGTGGCATTGGGGATTCGTTTGCGCACGTGTCCGAACATTTCCACGACAAAATCCACGCCAGTATAATTTCCATGATTACCGATATATCCAATTACGAATTTGCCATCCACACCAAGACTGCTGCGAAGGGCAGCAGTCTCTGCTGCGGAAACACCACGCAACGCTGCTAAGTCTGCGCCATTGGGCAGAGGTATGGCCTCGATTCCACAATCCTTCCTTAGCTTTTCGCTTAATGGATCCGATACTGCAAACACTCCGTCCACTTGACTCGCAACAGATCTAAGTTCCTTGCGAATAAACTCCATCATGCCGGGAGAATACGCATCCTCCGGAATCCAATCCACAATGTCGAAATATCGCCGAACGCCAGCGCGCCGCGGAAACCCAAACGTCCCCGTCGCCAGCAGCAAGTGGCTGATGTGCAAACGGTCGGTCAGAGATTCGATCGTCCTTCGATTGAAAGATTGGCAGATCCTGGCGGTTCGAATTGCTCCGATGGCACGCTGCAACAATATAGTCTGGAGCACCGGGGCGGTCACATACGTAACGCCCTCCCAAGGAGTACGCAGACTTTGCCGCGTTACCACCGAACGCAGCGCCGCTAGAAATTGTTTCCATCTGCGTTTCAATGCATTTTCGTCATCTACGTGCAATGCGTCATTCCAGATCAGACAATACACATCAAAATGACGCGTCAGACGCCGGGCGAACTCAATTTCGCGCACGCTGATGTTATCTGCGAAAACATGCGGTACTACCAGCAATCGTGGCCGCGCGGGGCCGTTTCCACGTGGAATATGCTCTCTGGGGCTCACTTCTCCACCAGGTAGGAGCCGATCACCAGCGCATCCATCCCGGAGCTGAAAAAAGTGCGAATCGCATCGGTCGGAGTATTGACGATGGCCTCGCCGCGCAGGTTAAACGATGTATTCATGATCACCGGAACGCCCGTGCGCTTGCCGAATTCGTTGATCAAATTCCAATACAGCGGATTGATTTCCTTTTCCACAGTTTGCGGGCGGGCGCTGCCATCCACGTGCGTGACGGAAGGAATGATGCCGCGTTTTTCCGGGCGTACGGGATTCGTAAGGATCATGTACGGCGAATCACAAGCATATTCGAGATATTCGCCGGCAACTTCCTTGAGCATGGAGGGAGCAAACGGCCGCCACCACTCGCGGAATTTCACGGCGTTGTTCACCTTCGCATTCATTTCCGGATCGCGCGGGTCCGCCAGAATCGAGCGGTGACCCAGGGCGCGCGGGCCGAATTCCATGCGCCCCTGAAACCAACCGATAATTTTTCCGTTAGCAAGCATTTCGGCTGTCGTCGAGGCTGCGTTATCCAGCTTTGATGCGCGGAGTTTGTAGGTCATCAAGGACTTTTCGATTTCCGCATCAGAAAATTCCGGGCCGAGATACGCGTGGCGCATCGGTTGCATTGGCAAGCGGCCGCCGTTATCGAGACATGGAACGAGGACCGCGCCCAACGCTACGCCATCATCGGACGCCGCGGGCTGCACAAATATTTTGTCCACGATACCGGACGCTTGGATTTTTCCGTTGGCTTTTGAATTGAGCGCCACGCCTCCGGCCAGGCATAGGTTTCGGGAATTCGTCTTCTGCAAAGCCAGCTTGACCAGCGCGAGCATGGCCACTTCGCAGGCATCCTGGACGGCAAACGCTATGTTCTTGAAACTGTCGTCAATTTCGCTTTCAGGCGTGCGTTCCGGGCCGAGCCGCCGGGCAATCGCCGACTTGCCGTTTTTACGTTCAAACAATAGCGGAGCATTGACTTGGTACAATTCGTTTTTCGAAGAAATGAATTCGCTAAGATCAATTCCCGGCTGCCCGTACGGCGCAAGGCCCATTACTTTCCATTCATCGCTGTTGGGAACAAAACCGAGATACTGCGTGAATTGCGCGTAAAAGAGGCCGAGAGAATTCGGCCACGGAATGGTAAGCACATGGTTAAGGCGTCCATTGCGGCCGTGCCAGATGGAACTCGCTTCCCAGGCGCCGCGCCCGTCCATCACCACAACTGCGGCGTCGTCATATCCCGAATAAGAATACGCGCTGATAGCATGGGCCAGATGGTGGTCCACAAATCGTAATTGCGCGCGCGTCGTTCCAAATATTTGCGTAAATCGTCGGAAACCGCCGTTTTGATGCGCCATGCTTGCGTACAAACGGGCGGAGTTCAAAACGTTGAGGTAGGAAATGGGGTACTTCCCGGCCATAAAGCACTTCAGGTCTGTGGAGAACGTCTTCCAGGGAGAAGGCCATCCCTGACAAATGACGTCGAGGTGTCCGGGACGTAGATTCGCAAACTCCAGGCAAGCTCGGATCGCGTGGTGAGGAAAGCCAGCATCGTGCTTGATGCGGCTGATGCGTTCCTCGGCCACGGCAAACAACAATTCTCCGTCGCGCGCGATGCAGGCCGACGAGTCGTGCATTTGCGAATAATTAAATCCCAAGGTAATCATTAAGAATGTGTCCTTACATGCGCCTTCAATTGTCCGACTCGAACCCCGCGCTCCGCAATCGTTGGAAGACTGTTTCCGCTTTTTGCTCCGGCAGGCACAACGTGTCGCTGAATTCAGCATGTTTCGCGACGTTCCATGATTCCAGCCGCCTGTAGGTGAGGGAATACAAACGATAATTCCGCTCCGTTAGAAAATTCGCGACTTGCGCGGATGAAATTCCTGCCTGCCCGAGAAGTACTCCATTTATTTCCATCATGATGACCGGCTGAAACCTGTGCAACGCATCGTTTGCACCCTGCAATACCGCGAGTTCGGAACCCTCCGCATCCAACTTCATAGCGTCCCATCGGGTCACCTGCGCCTCGCGACACCAATCATCCATCGAGATCGCTCGAACCTGCACATGCTCACCCGTGCCAATATCCCGTACTTCACTCAGGGTTCCCCACCCGGACTCTTCCGCAACCGAAGAACGTTCGAAGGTAAGCGTGCCGCTATGTCCCCAAACTGCGGCATGCGTCGCCTGCGCCCACGAGAATTGCGCGAGGTTGCCTTTCAGCCGCTGGTACATCACCGGGTCCGCCTCAAATGCAAATACCCGGCCCGCTGAGCCAACACGGTGCGCTGCAGCTACTGCGTGGTAGCCAATGTGGCCGCCTACGTCAAAATACACGTCGCCAGGCTCGATTAGCGCATCAAAACATGCCGTTACATGCGGCTCATACATTCCGGCCCACATTTGCCTTTGGATCCGATCGGTCAAATCCGTTTCCAGACATACTCCGGGCCACGGTGTAGCCACCGCGCGGTCGCCACCCATCCAACCAGCTAGCTTTCCAAGAGCGTCCACAAGCCGCCATTGTCCTGGAACGGGACGCCGGCCCAATCGAATCGCACCCACACCATGCGCCGCTGTTTCTACAAGCGATTTATTCATTTAATTCACCCGTACCGCCGCCCGAACACATGCACCCCGCAAGCCGGTTCCCCTGGTCTGCAGGATCGTGTCAATCCAGCTTCGCGCCCGCTAGTGCATGTGACATCAGTCTGAACAAAGATTTCTGAAAAACCAGCGCGTACAGGGCCAGCACAACCGAAACGGTAAGAAAAGTCATCGCCAGTTTTTGGTCTCCCATCACGCCGAACACAACATGCCGAATCAAAGTTGCAACAGCGGCGGCTCCGGCCGCAACCGCAAAATGTGGCAGACTATTTCCAAGATTTTGTTGGACGCGATGCCAGGAACGCCCGGCTAGCCACAACGAAGCGATCTGCGTCACGCAACCTACCGCCAGAACGGCGAAGGAAACCCCGTGGGTGCCATACCGGATCCCCGCTCCAATGGACACCGCGCTAAGCGCCAAAACCCCCAGCCCTAGGATAAGCCCGAGCTTAAAACGGCCAAGTGCGCCAATCGGATCCATCCACAGGCACCGGATCGCTCCGTATACTGCAATTACCTGAAAGGGAAAGACTGCGCCAGTCCACCTGGGTCCGAAAAGCAGCGGAATCAAGTCCGGGGCGGAAGCAAATAAAGCAGCCGCGATGGGACAAACCAGACCGCTCAACAGGACGCTCGCTTGGCGAAACGTGGACCAAAATTGGTCCGGCACTTTGTAAAGGCGAGGCAGCTCCGCGAACACCACGGTTGCCAACGTTGAGGAAATGAAAGTAACCGGCATCGTTGCATAGCTGTACGCGACACTATAAATTCCCAGAGCCTCCATCCCGAGGAGTTTGCCCACCATTAAGTTATCCACATTGAACATGATTTGCCAAACTACGGCATAGCCCACATACCAGCCCGAGAAAGGAAGCATGGCTCGAATCGCGTCTCTTGAAAATTCCCAGGCAGGGAGCCGTGGAAATACGCGAAGTAAAAGGATCAGGCTGAAGGCATTGGTCGCCACCGTGGAAAGCACAAACGACCAGACTCCAAACCCTCGCCACGCCAATATCACAGCGGAAACAAACATGGCCAGAGCGCCAACGGAATCGACAAGAGCAAGCGAAGCAGATTTCGATGGACGCAGGTCGCCGCCTGCAACCAGAGCGCCACCGCGAGAACGCACAGAATGGGCACCAACTGAGGCCGGCCATAAAACCGCGCCACCAATGGAGACGTCGCCGCCACACCGGATCCGAGAATCGTTGCAGTGCACAGATTGATCCAAAAAGCTGTCGGGAAGTACGCATCCACATTTTCCGAGTGGTAGACGATGAACGTTGCGCCACCCAGGTCGCCGAGCATCACCACGGATCCGATTACAACGTTTGCCAAATTAAACATTCCAAAATCGGCGGGAACCAGAAAACGAGCCAAAATCACGCCGCGCGCGACGGTCAACACCCGGTTCAGAACATTGCTGTTCAATATCCAGAACGTGCCGCGAAGGATGCGGGGAAGCAGCCCCTCGGAAGTCGAAACCCGGACTAGCTCCACAATTCCGCCAGGTCGAGCGCCAGCCATCCGCGGCGCGCATTCCGAGGCGCGTCGCGAAGATCATTCCACGGTCCGGCCAGTGCCACTTGCGTTTGCGTTACAGCCATGAAAGCCTTTAGTCTTTCTGAGTCCCCTGGATTTTCTGCTGATCGATATCTTCCTGTTCAATGTGCTGCATCATGTCTTTGCGATGCAAGAAATAGGTTTCCAGGCTATGCGTCAGCCGCAACGGCACATTTACGAATTGGTTATTTACCATCTCGCCCCAGGAAATTTTTCCGCGCGCGGGAACCATGTGCGTTCCCCACTGGAAAATGAATCCGAGATTCCAGGCCGCGAATAAAAGAGTGGCCGCCCCGGCCAGCAAGCCCGCGCGCGACGTCTTCCCCATCCATTCGGAAAAAGCGCCGCATAGCGCGGCCAGGCCCAGAATAAAAATCGGCGTCAAGGAAACAAAAAAACGGTTTCCGAAACTGGAGAGGCCATCCCAATCGGGATAACTGGCAATGAAATAGTAATAGGCGAGAAAAGTGAGCAGCGATCCCAAGCCCAGAAGTGCGTTGCGCTTCACGAGAAAGAACAATCCAATCGTGGCCAGTGCCAGAATCGGCGTCCAGCTGAACATTCCGTGATCGGAGGAAAACAACACCTGGAGAAGCGCGGGAGAGGTCCAATTCCAGGTGCGCATTCCGGGATAGCCCGTCTCCAACGGGTTGCCGTAAATAATCTTGCGGGTAATAAATGTGGGAAGCAACGAAACGAGGAATACGGCCGCAAACAAAAGCCAGTAAACCGCCAGTTTTCGCAGAGGGGAGCGCGCCGGGTCCGAATCGCCGCGCGCGGCGCGCAGCAGATAAATGGTTTCAAGACCCGGAAATATCACCAGAAACACATTCGGATAGTAGACATTGGCCATCAATCCGGCGAGGAGCGCAAGAACGACCCATTGCCCGGCCGTTCGCTGCAATTGCGTGCGATCCCAATACCAAAGGAACAATGCCACTGCAAAAGCGGACAGCGCATGCGACCACGAAGGATTGAAATACATGTAGACCGGCAACGAACTCGCCAGCCAGACGCCCAGCGTGGCTAGAAACGCCCATTGAGGGTCAAAATATTTCCGCGCCAGCCGAAATGCGAGCAGGAGCGAAATGAAGCCGTAAGTGGCGGTAGCCACCGCCATCGAAATCAGGTACGGACGCGAGTGTCCGTCGGCTGGAATATTCGCTCCCAATCGGTTGGCCAGAAGAACCGCCGCGTGAACGGCAATCAATAAAGGGGCCCACAGGATCGCGGGGCCCACACTGAAATGATTTTGGACGTAGCCCGTCTTGGTGTACAGATTGGGAAGCAAGTGCCCATGCTCGTCCACTCGGGATCGGATAAAGGATTCGTTGGCAGCCAAGTAATCGTTTTCGAATCGCAAATCGTGATCAATCAGAGCGGACCGCACGTAGGAATAGTAGCCCACCCCATCGCCTCGCACCCAGGGATTCGCTAATGGAAGGGTCAGCAGGAAAAGAACAAAAAGCAGCTTGGTATAGACCGCGAACGGCATGGTGCGCCGTGCCGTCAGCGAAGCATGAGGGGTATTCACAAAGATAGGGTCGCTATTAGAAGCCACTTTGGTCCCCCCGCCATTCAAGCCCCAAGTCGCATCACGTTTTTGCTGGAAGCAGGCGATGGAGACAGATTCAGAATCCTATGTTCCTGCGAGTCGTGCGCATTGCGTGAACCATTCAGCGCAAAAGTGGAACCTGTTTGCGATGCGCAATCCACAAATCAAGATCGAGCAGCTGAGTCCGCCGTCTCCCTGGGCACGCCTACAAATTGCTTTTTACGTCCATGATAAGCAGCGACACGGTCAATAATCTCGGGCAAGGGCGTGGTTGGGCGAAAGCCTGTCAGCCGTTCCAATTTATCGAGACAAGGCACTCGCCGGAACATATCCTCAAACCCGGGTTCGTAGGCTTGATCGTACGGGATGTGCTCGATCGGCGACGAACTCCCGGTTTTCTCTTTCACCAATTGGGCCAGGGCTTCAATCGTGATCTCATGATTGTTGCCAATATTGACGACCTCTCCCACGGATTTATCCGTGGCGATCAATCGCAGCAAAGCTTCCACGGCGTCGCGCACATCGCAAAAACACCGGGACTGTTGGCCCGTGCCATACACCGTGATCGGCGCGCCTTCCAGGGCCTGCCCCACAAAATTCGGCAGGACCATGCCGTAGCGGCCCGTTTGCCGCGGACCTACGGTATTGAACAAACGCGCGATAACCACAGGCAATCCTTTTTCCTTCCAATACGAAAGCGCTAGAAATTCATCCAGGGCCTTGGAGGCCGCATAGCTCCATCGTCCCTTGGTTGTGGGACCTAAAACCAAATCGGCATCCTCATGAAAAGGAAAATTCGTGTTTTTTCCGTACACTTCGGAGGTGGATGCCGTGAAGACCAACTTTCGCTTTCGACAGGCGGCTTCCAACACGGATTGCGTCCCGTTGACGTTAGTTTCGATCGTTCGGACCGGGCTTTCCACGATCAATTTCACGCCCACAGCGGCGGCGAGATGGAGAATGACGTCCGCCTCGTCCACTAGTTCAGCAAGCAAATGGCGATTTTCCAGCGGTTCCAGAAAATAATGCATGCGGTCATATTTCTTTAGATGGCGGATATTTTCCATGCTGCCGGTGCAAAGATTGTCCATGATCAGGACTTCGTCACCACGCTCCAGCAGACGCTCCGCCAGATGAGAGCCGATAAATCCTGCACCGCCGGTAATAAGATAGACCAAAGGAATTCCTCCTGCGGCCTAGTCCTGGCCCAGTTGAGAATCGGATTGCTCGGCGCGCCGTGCCTTGCGCGATTTCCGCGAATCATCTTCCCGCCCATAGCCGCCATACGAATATGGATAGTACCGATAAGAGTAATAGTAGTCGGGAGAGCTGGCATCCACGGCGTTTAGTACCACGCCGAGCATGTGACATTTCACGCTGGCGAGCAAATCCCGCGTGCGAACGAAAGCTTCCTTGGGCGTCTCTCCACTTCGAACAACCATAAGGACGCCATCCACCAACACGGAAAGAATGACCGCGTCCGTCGCCGCCATGATGGGCGGCGAATCAATGACGACGAACTTGTACCGCGTGCGGAGCTCGGCAATCAGTTCGGTCAATCGCCGCGAAGAGAGCAAGTCGGCGGGATTTGGGGGAATCGGCCCGGTTGGAATCGCCGCCAGATTGGTAATGGCCGGATGGGGTACGGTAATCAAATCGAGGCTGGAAACTCCAGCCAGATAAGAGCTCAGGCCAGCGTGCTTGCCATCCACCAAGCTCAAAGCGCGGTTGATTCCAGGCTTGCGCAAGTCGGCGTCCACAAGAAGCGTTTTGTCGCCCAACTGCGCCAGGGTCACGGCCAGGTTCACGGCCGCTGTGGTCTTGCCCTCCCGGGGCAAGGCGCTGGTCATGAGAATTACTTGCGGCGGATGATCGGCCTGCGACAAAAGCAGAGAAGTGCGCAGCGCGCGAAACGCCTCGGACATCTGCGATTGGGGCATATTGTGCGAAATCAGCTCCGCACGGCCTTCTTTGGAGGCGATCACCGGGGCCCTTAATAATCTTGAAAACCGCCCAGTGCGTTTTCCCGAGGCATTGGAAAGGGCTGGCACGACGGCCAGCGAAGGCAAGTGGGCCAGGGCTTCGATATCGTCTGGAGTTTTCACGGTGTTGTCGAGGTACTCGCGCAGCAGGGCCAAGCCAATCCCGCCGACCAGTCCGACTAAAATGCTGAGCATAACGTTCCGCGCTTTATTGGGACGCGACGGACCCGTGGGAATCAGTGCGGGATCAACTATTCGAATGTTCGAGGAACGCAGCCCGGCGGAGATTCCGGCTTCTTTCAGCTTTTGTAACATGCCGTCGTATAGTTGTTTGTTGGCCTCGGCTTCGTGACTCAGGATATTGTATTGCACCAGTTTCTCGGCGGTGGCATTGGTTTCTGTCTTTTGCTGGTCCAGCGCCTTTTGCAACAGAAGTTCGCGCTCGCGCGCGCCGCGATATTCCGCCTCCACTTGATTTCCGATATTTATTTTTTCCCGTTCGAGAAGCTGGTCCAAGTCCTTGATTTGCGCCTGGATGCGTAACACCTTGGGGAATTTCGGGCCGTATTGATTGACGGCATCGGCGTACTGCGACGTCAGTGTAGTCTGCTGTTTAAGAATGTCTTGAATCACGGTGCTCTCGCGCACCGCGGCGATGGCATCGTAATTTCCGGATTGAGCAAGCTGATAGACCGCCTCTTTGTTGATGCGCTCTCCCTGCGCTTCGGTCAATTGCTTGTTCAGATCGCCCAATTTTTGCGTGCTGATATCATTTTTTTCGTCAATGGTCCAAATCTGATTCTGGCGTTCATAGGCGAGGCGCGCGTCCTCGGCGCTCTCGACCTTGATTTTCATCTCGTTCAACTGCCCGGCCAGCCAGTTGGAAGCTTGCGTGGCGGCATCAAACTTGCTCTTGAAATTTTGCTCGATGAAATTGTTCAAGTGCGCATTCACCACGCGGGCCGCCAGGGTGGGATCGGGGGATTCAAACGTCACGTCCAACAAGCGCGTGTTCGGCACGCGCTGCACGCTCAAGCTGGTCAGGAACCCCGTCAGAGCCGCAGGCCGGACCAGGCTCGCTGGGCCGCCGGAAGCCCCGCTCTTCAACGGCCGGCTGGGGTCGCCGCCAAATTCCGGGAGCCGGTCCAGCCCCATGGACTTGATGGTCAACATCGCCAAGGTTTCGCTCTGCAAAATCTTGGATTGTGTGACGGTGTAATATTCCAGATCGGCATAAGCGTCATCAATATTTCCGGAATCCGCGAAACGAATGGCGTTGTTGTTTTCCCGGTCCACTTCCACTCGAGCCGTGGCTACATAAATGGGCTGCATCCGGAAGGTCGCGATGGTCACGATGGACACCACCGCCAAAAGGAAGAACATGATCAGCCATTGATGTTTCCGCAGAACCAGCAGGTAATCCAGCAGGTGCGGTTCGCGCGGCATTAAATCCAGAGCCAGGAACGGCGAACGGTTTTGCAGCGTCTCGGTGGAATTGATACCGGAACGCTCTCGGGGAGCTAGATTATTTGTCTCGTCCATAAAAGGGTTGTCCACTCCACAAGTTACAGCTCGCCGCTCCAAACTATTTCGTTAAAATTTGCCGGCAGCAACAATGGCAATCCCGGTGGTGAGCGACACGGCGATATCTCCGGTGCGGCGCAAGGCTCTCTTCCCCGCGCTGTCCGGCACAAACAGAATGTCGCTGGCCTGTAGCGTTACGTCCGCCGTTTTCAAATTCATCACTTTATTCAAATCCACGTGAATTTCGTCCCGCCCGCCGGTCTCCGTATTTTTGCGAAGAATGACAGCGGCCTTCGTCTTTGCCGAACTCTGGGTCCCCCCGGCAAGAGATAACATTTTAAGAGTGGTCATGCGGTCGCGATCGTTCTGCATCACAAAACCGCCCGGGTGATTCACCGCGCCGACCACGTAGATGATCCCGGCGTGCGGCACGGAAACCACGTCGCCGCCTTGCAGGCCAATATTAAATCGG
>Ga0207041_1089_pt1 | contig 16501 bp, 12 predicted proteins | sample Alteio_BWMinCont_73_FD_153311 | JGI IMG/M metagenome (GOLD analysis project Ga0207041, IMG submission 153311) | Enriched cells from forest soil in Barre Woods Harvard Forest LTER site, Petersham, Massachusetts, United States -... | ecosystem: Environmental > Terrestrial > Soil > Temperate forest >... | reverse complement strand
AGCGGCGATCATTACCTCGACCCGATGTACACCCGCTTTGACCGCAGAAATCTATACGTGACCTATGATGTAACCCATCAATTACACAACGGCGATAATCAAATCAAGGTCTTGCTGGGCAACGGTTGGTATAATCTGCAATCGACTGCTGTCTGGAATTTTGATAAAGCACCCTGGCGAGGAAGACCGAGTTTTTGCCTGGACCTGCGGATCACCTATACCGACGGTACTGTGGAAATCATCTGTACAGACGAGAGTTGGAAAACGACCTTAAGTTCTGTCATTTTTAACAGCATTTATACCGGGGAACACCAGGACGCGAATGTGCAGGATACGGCCTGGAAAAAGGTGATCTATGTCGCCGCGCCTTCGAATAACATAGTCGCCCAGGCCATGTACCCCATTCGGTTGACCGACACAATTCAGCCTGTCAAGATGAACAAGTTGAGCGATACCGACTTCGTTTTTGACATCGGCAGAAATATCGCTGGGATAGGCAGCATAAAACTTTCGGGCGAAAAAGGAACGATCCTCCGTCTAAAACATGGCGAACGTTTGTATCAGAACGGACATGTCGACCAGTCCAATATCGATGTCCATTACCGCCCAACAGATGATTCCGATCCTTTTCAAACTGATATCTATAAGCTGAAAGGGGATGGGATGTCGGAAACTTTCCGGCCACATTTTAATTATAAAGGCTTTCGCTATGTCGAAGTAACGAGCAACAAACCCACCAGCCTAACTAAAGAAAGTGTAACCGGGTATTTTATCCATAGCGATATACCGGCCATAGGTTCGATCAGTTCGTCCAATCCAGTCATCAATAAAATTTGGCAGGCGACCAATAACTCTTATTTGTCCAATTTAATGGGTTATCCTACCGATTGCCCGCAGCGTGAAAAAAATGGGTGGACGGGCGACGCGCAGATCGCGGTCGAAACAGGGCTCTATAACTTTGACGCAATAACGGTTTATGAAAAATGGATGGCCGACATACGCGATGAACAGCAGCCAAATGGAGTGATACCTTCTATAGTGCCAACCGGCGGCTGGGGTTATGAATGGGGTAATGGGCCCGACTGGACCAGCGCCATCGCTATTATCCCCTGGAACCTTTATTTGTTTTATGGTGACAGCAAATGTTTGGCGGATTGTTATGAAAACATCAAACGATATGTCGATCACATCAATGAGCAATATCCCACGGGTCTTTGTTCTTGGGGATTAGGGGATTGGATCCCTGCCAAATCGAAGGCGCCGGTAGAACTGACGTCAACTTGTTATTATTATGCAGATGTGGCGATCCTTGCGAAAGCGGCTAAACTATTCCACAAAAAAAACGATGCGATCTATTATGGCGCTTTAGCGCAAAAGGTCAAAAGCGCTTTCAACCAAAAATATCTGCATGAGGGCATTTACGGGAGCGGTATGCAAACCGAAATGAGCGTGCCGCTGTATTGGGGGCTCGTACCTGAAAACATAAAAGCTGTTGTCGCAGCTAACCTGGCAAAAAAAGTTATCGCGGACAGCGTACAGCTCGATGTCGGCGTACTTGGAAGCAAAGCAATTTTAAATGCATTAAGCGAGAACGGTTACGCTGACCTGGCCTATCAGCTCGCTTCCCGGGAGGCTTATCCTTCTTGGGGGTGGTGGATCAAGAACGGCGCGACCACCCTGTATGAGAACTGGCCGGTCGATGCGGCGAGGGACATCTCCGAGAATCACATTATGTTTGGCGAAATCGGCGCATGGTTCTATAAAGCACTGGGCGGCATCAAGCCCGACCCGGAACATCCCGGCTTTCAGCATATCTTGCTGCAGCCCTGTTTTGTCAAAGGGCCGGATCGTTTCAGCGCTTCGCATACAGGTCCGTACGGAGAAATCAAATCAGCATGGGTACGAAGCAAGGATGGAATCCTCTATACCGTTACTATCCCGCCGAATTCGACTGCAACATTTAACGTAAACGGTTTTCACGGGGAACTGGCAGCCGGTACTTACCATTTTGTCCTTAAATAATTTTAGTCATGTTTAATAAAATAAGACCATTGCTTTTCCTTAGTGTCCTCGCCGCCAACCTGGCGCAGGCACAGATCATTAACGCTGCCCACTGGGCCTACGGGTTAAAAAAAATAGCGGACAATACCTACGAAGTGCATTTGCAATGTACCATCGACAAAGGCTGGCATATTTATGCACAGGAACAAACGGCCGATTTCGTCGGCACGGCGACCAAGATCACTTTTATTCCGTCTTCCGGCTTGACGTTGATTGGCAAGCCTGCTGAAATCGGCGAAAAGGAAACTTATAAGGTTCCTGATGCAGGAATCACCAATAACGAACTGCTTGGAAAAGTAGATTTTGTACAAAAGGTCGAACTCAAACCCGGATTAAAAATGATCAGGGGGGTAATCATTTACCAGACCTGCACCCATGAAAAATGCTTGACCGAGCAAAAGCTCAATTTTACGATACCTGTACCTGATAATAATTAAAAAAATACACTTAATGAAAAAATCATTTCTAACGCTGCTGTGCATTGTACCATTTATTGTTATCGCGCAAAATAAGCCGTTACCCTTAGATTCTGCGGTCCATACCGGCAAACTGCCGAACGGTTTTACTTATTATATCCGCCACAACGAAGAGCCAAAGCGCCGGGTATTGCTATACCTGGTCAATAAGGCAGGTTCAGTGCTGGAAGACGAGGATCAGCGGGGCCTGGCGCATTTCATGGAACATATGAGCTTTAACGGCACTAAACATTTCCCCCATAATGAGCTGGTGGATTACCTGCAAAAAGCGGGGGTGCGTTTCGGCGCCGACATCAACGCGTATACCAGCTTTGACGAAACGGTATATGAACTGCCCTTGCCGTCCGATAAACCGGCCATACTGGACAAGGGTATGCTGATCATGCACGACTGGGCGCAAGACGCTACACTTGACCCCACCGAGATCGACAAAGAACGCGGCGTGGTACTGGAAGAAAAAAGATTAGGAAAGGGCGCGGGCGAACGGATGCAACGCGTGTACTGGCCAATCCTATTGAATAATTCACGGTATGCAACGCGCATACCGATTGGCCTGGACACGGTACTGGATAATTTTAAACGCCCGCAGATCGCCCGCTTTTACCATGACTGGTACCGCCCTGACTTGCAGGCATTAATTATCGTGGGCGACGTTAACGCCGACAGCCTGGAAAAGGTGGTCAAGACAAAATTCAGCGATCTGAAAAACCCGGCACAGGAAAAGGTACGCACAAAATATACCGTGTCGCTCACCGGTAAAAACCAATTCTTAGCGATAACCGATAAGGAAATGACCTCGACGGTGGCGGAGATCATCAACAAGCACCACCAACCGACATTAAGGACAGAAACAGATTATCGTAAGGCTATCATCCAAAACCTGTTCAACCAAATGCTGGGCGAGCGGTATGCCGAACTGGCCAGGCAGGCCGATCCCCCGTTTATAAGCGGCAGCGCGGGGATTTCCGGTTTTATCGGCGGGCTGGACATTTATGATGCCAGCGTCGAGGCCAAACCGGGTGAACTGGAAAAAGGCTTTAAAGCGGTATGGCGCGAAACCGAGCGGGTAGCGCGCTTTGGCTTTACACCTACCGAACTGCAAAGGGCGAAAGCCGCATACCTCAATGGACTGGATGAACAATTACAGGAAAAAGATAAAACCAGTTCAGAAAGCTTTGTCAAAGAATACCAGGCTTATTTTTTAAAAGGTACGGCCGCGCCGGGTATTATTACCGAAGCGGGGCTGACCGGGGCCGCTATGCCATCAATTACTTTAAGCGAGGTAAATAACCTCACCAAAGAATATATCACCAACACCAACCGGGACATCCTGATCATGGCACCGGACAAGAATAAACGAGCATTGCCTGACGAGACCACGGTCAACAAATGGTTAGCGTCGGTTCATGATGAAAACCTGCAGCCTTATCAAGATGAAGTAAGCACAATGCCTTTGCTTACCGCCGAACCCCTTTCCGGACACGTCGTAAGCGAACAAAAAAATGAAAAGCTGAATACCATCACCATGACCCTGAGCAACGGTGTGAAGGTAATGCTGAAGCCTACTGACTTTAAAAACGATGAGATCCTTTTCAGTGGATTCGCGTCCGGAGGTACTTCCGTGTACAACGACGGAGATTATCAGAGCGCGGCGAACGCCGGGAATATCATACCGGCGAACGGCGTGGGCAATTATAACAGTAACCAACTGGACAAATTCCTGGAAGGGAAGCAATTCAGCGTGGCGCCCTATATCGGTGACCGTTATCAGGGTATCAGCGGGCGTTCTACAAAGAAAGACCTGGAGACCGCGCTGCAAATGATCTATGCGTATTTTACCGAACCCCGTAAGGACAGTACCATTTTTAAAGGTATTATCGAAAAAAGCAAGGCAGGTCTGGCCAACCGTGGCTGTGACCCTTCCAGTGTTTTCAGCGATACCGTTAGCGCGGTATTGGGTAATTACAATGTGAGGCGTACCGGTCCGAGCCTTGAAAAACTCCGGCATGTCAGCCTTGCCAGGGCCTATGCCATCTACAAGGAGCGCTTTGCTGATGCAGCCAATTTAACGTTTACGTTTGTTGGCAGCATTGACACCAGTCAAATAAAACCATTGCTGGAAAAATACCTTGGCGCTTTAGCGGCTACGAATAGCCAGGACACCGCGAAAAACCTGCACATCCATATACCCGGGGGCAAAATAGAAAAGAACGTCTATAAAGGCAGTGAACCCAAATCGACCGTTCTGCTGGTTTACTCCGGGACTTTCGATTATAGTGCAGCGAACAAAGTGAAACTGGACGCCCTCAAGGAAACGCTGGAGATACGTTTACTCGAAAGGCTGCGGGAAGATGAAAGCGGGGTGTACAGCCCGGGCGTTTACGCCAGCGCTTCCAAATACCCTGAGGGACGCTTTAGTTTTATGATCCAGTTTGGCTGTGCGCCGCAAAACGTCGACAAACTGATTGCATCCACTCTCGACGAAATAGGTAAACTTAAAACGCGGGGACCAGTGCAAGAAAACATTGACAAATGGCGTTCGGAGGAAAAAGCACTAAACGAAACCCTGTTAAAAACCAACAGTTTTTGGTTGGGCTACTTGACCGATCAGTTGAAGAATAAGGAGGATCTAAACCAGGTGAATGATTATAATGTCCTTTTGAATAAGGTTACACCAGTTGAACTGAAGGAAATGGCTGCAAAATGTTTAAGTGGTGATAATTACATCCGTTTGGTATTGCTTCCGGAAACTGTTAAAAAAAGCAAATAATGATACGATGAATATAAGGAATGCTACTTATAAAGATGCACCGGCGATTAGGTTTTTACTGGAGGTGTTGGGCTATAAAGCAAGCATGAGTTTGCTCGTCAATCAACTCGAAACGTTGTTTGGCGGGGAGGACCACCAGGTTTTTGTCGCCGAACGGAATCGTGAAGTTATCGGTTTTATAGCCATACATTATTTGCCGCTGCTGGCGTTCGATGGCGAATTAGCAGTGATCACTTATTTATCTGTTGATGAAGCTGCAGCGAACCAAAGTATCGAACGAGCCCTGGAGCAGTATGCTACAGCGCAAGCACTCAAGCGAAAATGTGAGCGGATACAGGTCCAATGTTCGGAACGGCCGACACTTGCACACCGGTTTTATGAACAACAGGGTTACCACGAATGTCCTATATATTTTACCAAGAGATTGGTTGATACTGAATAAAGTGTAAACCGCAAGAAGCTTTTGCCAAAAGCATGAGTAATTAGATTTAGTTAAAAGTGCAGAGGCTGCCCCGCGCAAGCGGGGCTCCTTTGTTGAAGAAATGAAAATGGACTGGATAACTGCATTAATCGAAATGCTGATTGCGCACAGCCCGGTTGAATTTGAGAAGGGTATAATAGCGGGTGAACCGCTATGAAGGACTTAGCCTTGAGCTGGGAATAGGTTAAATTGGTTAAACCTGAAAAGTGACCCCACGTACGGGTGGGGTCCCTTTATTTAAATGTTGGACTATGGAAACGGCATTTTGGATTGGTTTAATGCTGATCGTGCTGTTTTTTTGTCAGGGTGGTCGTCTGTATACCATTGCTGCCATCGTACAAAAAATAAAAGACCGGCTGAATGAAAATAAGCCGTGAAGATATTACGCTTCGTTCTTTATACGGTTTTCATGTAGTTAATGAAAAAACAGTAATAGTTGGTTAATAGAAATAGCGCGCTCTTAGGCGGGGGCAGACGCTGTTTATTTGAACAGGACCACCACAGGTGATTACGTTTAGTTAAGTTGGGCATCCCGGGGAGCCGGGATGCTTTTTTTGGCTGGTGTTTTTCGATTAATCTATACGAAAATAATTGCCTAATAATCAATAACTAAAAATTCAATTATTAACGGATGACCTTTGGAAAAAGGCATCTTAATTTTTTAACTTATATTTGAACATGAAATGACTACAACCTAGCAAATAGATCATAAAATATTTAAGCGTTCACTACGCTTCTCGCTAAAACGAAACTGGTAATTTTAATACGAGACGAGAAACAAGTGGAACGCCACACCAAAGCGTGTGGGCGTCCCTGTCTTGTCTCGGAGGTATACCAGTACCTGTTTAGCATCTCATGGGATTCCCCACGCCTCTTTTGCTAAATCAAAAATCTTCCCGCACCAATTTTCAGCCCGTTAGCACCGGCTGGTTACGCTATGCGCATTTGTCAAATGTAGATTTGAAATGGCGCGCAAAGGAGATTCTAACGATTATAAGCGATTATAAACGAATAGACCTTATAAGGAACCCATATGAACACAGAAACCGAATACCTCAAATCTATCGCAAAAGAAATTGCAGCGCTAAAAGGTGAACATGCTACGCCCGGTGTAAAACCAAACCATCACCTTTTAACCGAAGCCAAAAGACTGGAAAAAGCCATTATCAACCACCTGACCACCATTGAAAACTTTACCCAGCGGGACACTTTCCATTTCAATACGCTCAGCAAACTCGTAAATATCTGCGATATCCTGTTTGATATTTATGAAACCATCACGTCTGACGTTGAAGTAGTCATGGAACTCCTCAGTGCCATCAGACAAGTAATCCCGAATGACATCCGGCCAAACCTAAAGCTGTCTAAAGCATTTATCGCCATGCAAAAACCGATATTGCAGGAAAGCTGGGAGCAGCTGAGTACTTTGATGAAGCAAAACGGCATTGATGAAAAGCTCGTTCCTATCGCCGCGATCCCGTTTCTGCGGTTTATAGCAGTTAAGGATGTCCTGTACTGGCAGGACTTTACCTGGCTTCGCGGCTACCAGGCCAAACTGGCGATCCTGGATTGGGAGAACGCGGATTGCAACAGCAAAACAGAAGCGCTGATGTCTTTGTTGATCGGCCGGGACTTCAATGACGACCGGTTTTATGTCTATTGCAAAAAATATATCCAGGACCGCACCGATAAAATCTCCGGGAAAGGAAAACGCCTGCTGGAATATGCTTTATGCGAAAAGCTGGTTTTGCAAGATACACAGGATGGAATGCAGTCTTATGACGCACACGCAAATAAGGTCAGTACGCGGCTGATCAAATGGATCCGGGAAGAGATTGATTTTGTGGAAACGCATGAAAGGGAGCGACCCTTTGCGAAATTTGAGTTTAAATGGAATGTGGAAATGATCGCCTTCTTTTTCAAGTTGCTGCATGAACGTGGCGTCTTCGGTAAAATACCCTTGGAGCCGTTTGCTGAGACTATTGCGACCAATTGCTCCTCCGTCGGGAAAGAAGAATTCCAGCCTGCCACGATCCAAAGCCGCTTTTATATGAAGGACCGGACGGTCATCAAAGGCATAGAAACGGTCTTGGTGGAAATGTTGGAGGTACTGCAGAAGTACCTCCACTAATAGAATCTACTACTTCTTGAAAGCCTGTAACCCGAGTTCCGCGCTATTGCCGTTTAAAAAAGGGGGTAGGATTTTACGCCCTTTTTCTGCTTAGCTGGGGGTACGTTGAGGGTAGGTCTACCACCTTTTAGCCTAATAATTTTAAATCTGGTTTACTTAGCAGAACCTTTTGCGTTTCAGCATAAGCGGAAAGTAATTTTGATGGGCTGGTTGCATAGTTAGCAACGATGTTAAATTGCTCTGCGGTGACATTAATCATACAACTGATCGAGGCCATATTGATCGCTACATAACTGTAATTTTTGGGGTAGGTAACGGTAATTTGATCGTCATCCATATCTTCGAGAAATTCAATGAGATCCTCTATATCAATTTTTTTTGGTAACTCCAGAGATAGATGATCAAAATGGCTATTAAATATTTCGTTTAGGGCTTTACCATTAATCACATCAGCATTGTTTAATTTTTCCAGTTTCCTGGTTAAAATATATTCCTTAACATCAGATTCCGATTGTTCGATTGTTAGGCTGTATTCAAAATCGGGAGTTTCGATTAATCCTACGCCGTCTTCTGCACTGGCGCTAATTTCTGTTTTTTTATACTTGAGTTTTACCTTTAGCTCATTGTATAATTCATCAATTTCGTCTTCAATTAATTTTTTACTAATATCTTTTACAAAGCGTTGTGAGGTGCTATTATAATAAGTTGGTTCGAAAAATTTTTTGATAAATCCGGGGAGATTTTTAATACGACCTTCATCTTCACTATACATAGAGATGCTAATTAGTTTTACCGTTTCAACCTTTCGGGTTCTTTCTTTTTCTTCAAAAAGGTTGTTCAGATCAGCAATCAAAAATCGGTCGGTTTGATTTCCAAAGGTAATCGGTGTCTGGTCTTTGCGATCTGTAGTTTGTGTTTTTACAAAAGCAGCGGTTTCTTGTTTTAAATACCTTTGTAATTGATCGCTAAAAAGAAGACCGCTTTCATAAATTTTTCCTCCTTCGCCCTTTAATGCTCTTACTAAAAAATGCGACCAAACCCCGTTTTTGAGGATAACATGAGATACCGATGTTTGATCAGATTTACAAGATGCAAATCCTATACAATAATCTTCATCTTTAAATTGGTAAATTAACTCTTCGGCCATGAAACTATCAGTGGCATCCCTGATGTAAGTGCCGGCTTCAAAACCGCTGTGACAACTGTCCAAAAACAAAACAATCTTGCTGCTCTTTGATTTCTTAAATAAGCCAAGCAAATCATTAATAGGGACACAAGTATCCTTGACGGCAGTCTTTGAAGCATCAAATGGTGCCAAATAATTTACACCCTCTTCATACACACCATGGCCGGCGAAATAAAAAAAGATTCGGTCTTCTTTAGTGGCTCTTTGGGTGATTTTTTTTACTAATTGAATAAGTGACGCACGGGTAACCTGAGAATCATTCCCACGGAATATGTCGTCTTTCTCAAAACCAAGATGCACCAAAGCTTTAGCAAAGTCAGTTGAATCTTTAGTTGCAAAATCAACTTTAGGAAATTCTTTGGGCAAACTATAATTTTCAACAGCAGCTATAATTACATAAGTAACACCTGGCATATTTTCAATTAGATTTAATCTACCAAATTAAGCAGTAATTATCATTTAATCAATTCCCGCCGGAAAAAAGCCCTTTATTCATTTTGAGGATATTAGCACTAAAAAAAGGGGTAGGTTTTATGCCCTTTTTTCGCTTAGGCGAGGTACGTTTTGGGTACGTCTACTCTTTTTTAAATGTTCAAGAATCTTCTTTTGCTACATATAAATGAAAACATATGAAGCAAAACTTTGACCAAAACAGTTTCCGCGATTACGAATATATCGCTGGTATGGATGCCTGGTGCAGGGCAAAACTTTTTCAAGCATACCTGGATGACCAAATTGAAAAGGACCAGCTCAATTACCGGCTGATAACCACCAGCGGCTGCAAACCGGTTATCCAAATGAATGGACGCAAGCTGATCAGCCTGGTGTCAAATGATTACCTCGGCTTTACGCAGCACCCCGCTGTCAAACAGGCCGCTGCTGAAGGAATAATGCGCTACGGTTCCGGTGCGGGCGCCTCACCGGCCATTGGCGGGCATTACGATTACCATGCCCTGCTGGAGCAAAAGATCGCACGGTTCTTCCGGAAAAAACATGCCATTGTATATACCACAGGTTATACCGCGAATAGCGCCTCGCTGCAATGCATCCTGACGAAAGACGATATGGTGATACTGGATGCCGGCGTGCATACCAGCGTGATGGAGGGCTGCCAGTTGGTAAAGCGCAAGACGGTTAAACATAATGACCTGGAGGCTTATGAGCATACTTTGAAAATGGCACATCGCAAACACCCGCTGCTGCTGGTCATTATCGACGGCGTGTACTCCCAGGATGGGGACTTGGCACCCTTAACAGAAATTGTGGCGCTTTGCAAAAAGTACGGCGCGAAATTGATGGTGGATGATGCGCATGGCACCGGCGTGATCGGGAGAACCGGGAGAGGATTGATCGAATCCTGCGAGGCCTGGGACGATGTGGATTTGATTACCGGCACGTTCAGCAAAACCTTCGCGCATGTTGGCGGTTATGTGGTAGCTGGCGAAGAAATGGTGAATTACCTGAAGTATCAAAGCAAACAGCATTTGTTCTCTGCCAGTCCGACGCCCGCCGCGCTGTCCATTGTGAAGGCCATAGAATTGATCGACGAAGAACCTTTATGGATGGGTATCCTGCGGAACAATACCGATCATTTCCGGAACGGCTTGTTAAGCCTCGGCCTTGACATCGGCCATACCCAATCGGCGATTTTCCCTGTTCGGATCGGTGATAAGGTCAAGAATGCGAAGATCTGCCATGCACTGCAGCAAAAAGGTGTTTATGCCAACCAGATCAATTACCCGGCAGTTTCGCTGAAAGATGCGCGGATCAGGATGGGGATAACGGCCGCGCATGAACCGGAACACCTTGATGAGGTGCTCAATGTATGGTCGGATATTAAAAAGGAATTTCATTTATGAACTATATCAGCATAGCTTATCGCCAGGCCTGCCGGGAAATACCTTTAGCCCCGGCAGAAAAAGCGCTGTTCATGCGGCTGTTGCGCGAGATCAGCGTGAATGCGGCCAGGAGCCGTAAGGCCTGGACGGTCAAGGAAGATTTTATTGCGCTTTGGTGGATATCCATTGGGCGGTTCCCAGCCTTAACCGAACCGTTGGTTTGCGAGGTCATTGTGGATTGGGTAAGCAAGCATCTGCCTTTTGAATTAAGCGATGCAGATCATCACTTCCTGGTCAATTAAACTATGGATATTAAACGCTTTGAAAAATCGGTTAGCGAACTGGAGCAGCAACTATCCGCATTGGATGGACAGGAACATGCCGCCGCAGGGCGATGGCGGCAGGCGCTGCCCATAATCGATAAAGTGATCAGCGGTATAAAAGAAAAAGTACTGGCAAACGAATTTGCCACTGAAGCGGAAGAAATCCATTTTTTTAAACACATCAAACCGAAGTTATACGCCTTAAGGCTGTACGAAAATTTATTATACCGCTTTTATGCCAACCTTCCAGCGGGTACGGATGAGATGCTGCGGCAGTATTACCAGCAGGAACTCCTGGCCAACATCCGGGAATTGCAAACCGATGGCTATCATTATCAATATTACAAAATCGGCAGCCGGGAAATGGATGCCGCCTACTTTTTACGGTCGGGTACCGGCGGCGATATACCAGTCATAGAGCTGCATGAGGCTCTCCCAGGCTTCTCGACGCCGCTCGATTTTACCTTTGCGCGGTTCATGGCCTATGAGCGCATGCAGGAACATGTTTTAAGCTTACTGGCCGGCAGCGCCCTGCTGACCCGGAAAGGGACAGATAAAAACACCATGAAATGGACCGGCGAATCGATCAACCTGGTTGAACTGGCTTATGGGATTTGGCTGACCGGCCAGCTGAATAACGGCAATGCCAATATCTCGCAAATTGTCGAATGGCTGGAAACAAATTTCCAGGTGAATATCGGCCTGGCCTACCGGCGCTGGTGGTCGATCTCCAACCGTAAAAGGATCAGCCTGACAAAGTATATCGACCAGATGAAGGCGGCGGTGTTAAAGCGTGTGGATGAGGAGAATGGGATGAAATAATTGCGCTTAATGCAGTTAATGCCATCAGTTCCAGCGTTCCGGTTTAAGTTTTTCCATAAAGAAAACCCGGTCAAATTTACCTCCTAATTTTTCCAAAGTGTTCAAGAAGTCCTCCGCCAGATCAAAATTATTCAGCAGGTCATATATTTTCAGGTAGGCAAATCCACTTCCCTCATTTTCAGTCTTACCGAAATGGATCATTGCATAGCTGTTTACGGTCAGCAGATCCCCCTCCTGAATTTTCTCATCGACCAGTATAACTTTTAAGGTGTCCGGCTCATTTAAGGTTTGAAGGGTAACCAATGCCCCCAACTCATTTGCTTTCGCCAAAACGGTATCGTCGTTATCGCAGGTGACAAGATTGCGCCGCAAGATTTGTTCACTAGGGCTCCAATAGGATACCTCAAAAATGTCCATACTTTCTTTATAAACTTCATCGTATCGAAATTGCATCACCTTCATATTGCCGAGAACGTTCGAAGGAACTATTTTTGAAATTACGCTGTCATCCAACTCTGTACGAAAGTCTGTAAAATACATCATGGTATTGGTTTCGTCTATGCCATTTTCCGTATAAACGACCAGCCAACGGCCGGCAACTGCAATTTGCGTGAAAGCTTGTCCGGGTGAGCTGCGCTTTTTCTGCTGAATGGCATCGGTAAGCATTTTGATATAGCCGAGGTTGAAATTTATTTTCTCCATATCGCTGCTATAAGCCATTAGGTTTTGCGGATGAATATAGTCTGCACGAAAAAAGTACATTGTAATTTGATGGGTTTTAATAAAAAGCAATATCGCTAAATCAATGCAAATCCAATAACGCTAATAAATCTTAACCTATTCTTGCCATTTTAAGATGCCCACAATGCTTTCCTGCTAATTGATCGCCTGGCGGCTAAATGATGCTTTCGCCATCTATTTTAAGTACCGCTACAATTTGGATGTCGGCGCCATGGTTATAAAATCTATAAATATAGTCAGTCAGTTTGTCTAAAATTACGTCCTGATCCATCTCTTCCGGTATGTTGACTACAATTTGAAGTTCGAGGTTAATGGCATCCATTATTTTATTTTTTAATAAAGTTATGGTGTGGGATGATTGGAAGTGGTAGATAAGGCGGTCAAATTGCAGTATCCAATTTTTTGTGGATCAACGAAATAAGCACCATGATGTCCAGCGCTTCCGCCTCTGTTACGGGAAAGACGATTTTCGCCCGGTGAGCGGTCGGGTTCCGGACCAATCCATAAGCGCCTTTGATCAAATTAAGCAAACCCAGGTGCTCACTTCTTTCCGAATCATCTTTTAGTTGATTGATCCTGATCAACGGGTTTTGAGTCGAAAAAGCAGTTTCCGCCAATTGGTTTCCATCCGCATTTAAACCAGTCATTTTTTGCATCCGGTTGCCAATGCTTTTAACCGCTTCGAAAACCGAGTGGAAATAATTTTCGTCCAATAATTCCTCGTTACAGTATTCATAGATTTTCGGATGGACATTCCGCATTTCCAGTTTGTATTTAAAATGACTTGCACGCTTTTGCGCTTCAGATAAAGTTTCCGCCTTTTCTACCTTACGGTATTGCGCTTTTTCGGATAATTCAAGGCCAACAAGCGCCAGCCTTTTATTCAGCTCGTTTAACCGGTAATGAAAAAGTTCGTCTTTGCCAAAGTACCGCGCAGGCTTCATAGCCAATGTAATGAAAAAAAGTACCTGGTTCGCGCATTGATGATGATTTTGTGATTGGGCAAACGCGTTAAATAAACGCTTGGCCTTACTCATTTCCGGGTCGGTATCGTTAATGGAACTAGCCTTCAGCAGTCGTTGGATCTCCGTTCCGGTCAAACCCGCATTGGTATCGGCGATAAAAAAACAGATGGCTTCCAGCGTATCTTGCGGTATAATGGGAAACAAGGTTCTGGCCATGCGTAAAGGTAATGATAATCTACAAATGAAATTAATGTCTCACAGCAGGAGGATATAGCCCGGCAGCCTGAGCGTATACAAAGAGCAATCTATTCCATTTTCACCTTGTAAGCAACCAAAAGCGCTAAGCCGGGAAGCTGTCAAGGGCCCATGCCGAAGGCTGGGCTTGTATACCCTTGACCGCTTCCCGGCTGGGCTACCTTTGCGGTTAAGGTGAAATTAGAAGACCTTTCCAAAACAGTACCGTAGATTGGAATTTAAGAGCAGTCTTTTTTTGATCTTCCAAAAAATAGTCCGAGATTTTTCCCCAATAGCTGCTTAAAATGTCCGAGCGGGGTATGGATTGAACTCCTTATTTACGGGTTATAAACAGCTATAAGTTGTAAAAAAAATTCCTAAATCGTTCATGTTCTCGTAAAATTTTTGTATATTTAAGTATAAAATCATTGCAGGGTGCAATGATCAGGCTGGTAGCTGATAGCAGCAAAATCGCCTTTGTTTAAACATTGTTTTAACAGAAAAAAGAAAGGCCGTTACAACTTAATGTAACGACCTCATTTTCAGGTAGCGGGAGCAGGACTCGAACCTACGACCTTCGGGTTATGAGCCCGACGAGCTACCAACTGCTCCATCCCGCACTCTGTTGTTTTTTCCCTTTTTAATTGGGACTGCAAAGATATAATTCGTTTCTTTGCAGTCCAAATTATATTTTGTTTATTTTTCTATGGCGCATAAGGCGGGTTTTGTGAGTATCATCGGTAAGCCTAATGCAGGTAAGTCAACGTTAATGAATGTGCTGGTGGGCGAGAAGATGTCCATTATCACACCAAAAGCGCAAACCACGCGGCACCGCATCCTCGGTATTGTAAACGACGAAAATTATCAAATTGTTTTTTCCGATACGCCTGGGATCATCAAGCCGCACTATGCCCTGCATGAAAGCATGATGCACCAGGTTGACGGGTCGATCGTGGATGCCGACCTTATTTTGTTGGTGACGGACATTTACGAGGAATACGATGAAGGTGATGTTTTAAAGAAGCTGGAAGGCTCACTGGCGCCGGTCGCTGTTTTAATCAACAAAGTTGACTTGTCGGATGAGGAGACGGTAAAAGCGAAGATTAACTACTGGCAGCAAAAGCTGAACCCCAAAGCCATCTTCGCAATATCTGCATTAAAAGATTACAATGTGCTTGCGGTAATGAATTTTGTGGTCGACAATTTGCCCGAGCATCCCCCATATTATGAAAAAGACGCGCTAACTGATCGTAACGATCGCTTTTTTGCATCGGAAATGATAAGAGCGCAGGTGTTTAAACAATACAAAAAAGAGATACCTTACAGCACCGAGGTAATTATAACGGCCTTTGTTGAAGGCGAAAAGCTGTACCGCATCAGCGCAGAAATTATTGTGGAACGCGATTCGCAAAAAAATATCCTGATCGGCAAAGATGGCGGCATGCTGAAAATAGTGGGCACTTATGCCCGGCGGGACATGGAAGAGTTTTTTCAAAAGAAGATATTCCTGGAAATGTTCGTGAAAGTGATTCCCGACTGGCGCAGTAAAAAGAATTACCTGAAGCAGTTTGGGTATGAGAGTTAATTTACGATTTACGATTTACGATTTTAGATTTAATAAAAGTCCACATCGTAAATCGTAAATCTAACATCGTAAATCAAAAATGAGTAATATCGTTGCCATTGTAGGCCGTCCGAATGTGGGCAAATCAACCTTATATAACCGTTTAACCGAAAGCCGAAAGGCTATTGTTGACGACGTAAGCGGCGTAACCCGCGACAGGCACTATGGTGTGAGCGAGTGGATAGGGAAAACCTTTACAGTAATTGATACGGGCGGCTATGTAGCCAATTCCGAAGACGTGTTTGAAGCGGCCATTCGCGAGCAGGTGATGATCGCCATTGAGGAGGCTACGGTTATTTTGTTTATGGTTGATGTTACCACCGGCATCACCGACCTGGATGACGAGATAGCTAATCTGCTTCGTAAAGGCAAAAAGCCGGTTTTTGTAGTAGTAAACAAGATGGACAATACCAGCCTGCTGTCCGATTCGATGGTGTTTTATAGCCTTGGACTTGGCGAATTGTATAATATTTCGTCGATGACCGGTTCCGGCACCGGTGAATTACTGGACGAAGTGGTAAAACATTTTGAAGATGTGGCGCTGGAAGAAAATACCCTGCCCAAGTACGCCATCGTAGGTCGCCCGAATGTGGGCAAATCATCCATCATCAACGCGCTGATAGGGCAGGAGCGGAACATTGTAACACCTATTGCGGGCACTACACGCGATTCGATCCATATCCATTACAACCAGTACGGGCATGATTTTATGCTGATCGATACCGCGGGGTTACGCAAAAAAACCAAGGTAAAGGAGAACATAGAATTTTATTCGGTAATGCGCACCATCAAAGCGCTGGAGGAAGCTGACGTGGTGATCCTGATGATCGACGCAGTAGAAGGCATCGA
>Ga0207041_1086_pt1 | contig 17042 bp, 15 predicted proteins | sample Alteio_BWMinCont_73_FD_153311 | JGI IMG/M metagenome (GOLD analysis project Ga0207041, IMG submission 153311) | Enriched cells from forest soil in Barre Woods Harvard Forest LTER site, Petersham, Massachusetts, United States -... | ecosystem: Environmental > Terrestrial > Soil > Temperate forest >... | reverse complement strand
GTGCGTTTTTTAACTACATTATTACTTGGTAATACATTAGCCATAGTGGTGTTTAGTATTTTCACTGCTGATCTGTTACAGGAAGTATTTTCTCCTTATATCCATTCGCGTGTAGAAATGCTGGTGCTTCAAACTATAATACCTACCGGGGTTATATTAGTAGTGGCCGATTTTATTCCTAAAAATCTTTTCCGCTCGAACCCTAATACTGTTCTCAAGCTATTTGCTTTGCCTTGCATGATCATTTATTACTTGCTTTTGCCGCTCACTACTTTCATCCTCAGCATAGCTCACTTTGTAATGAAGCATGCCACTAAAACCAACTTGTTCCGTTACCAAAGTTCTTTTACAAAAACAGACCTGCACGAATATATTGACGAGCACACCACTACCACCACAGGCAAACAGGAAGTAGAAAATGAGGTACAGATATTCCGTAATGCGTTGAGTTTTCCGGATGTAAAAGTGCGCGATTGCATGGTGGCGCTGGTAGATGTTATAGCCATGGATATAAATGATGGTCTGGCCAAGATCAAAGAACGGTTTCAACAAACACGTCTTTCGCGCATACTGATATATAACAACAATTTAGATAATGTACTTGGTTACATACACTACCACGAAATGTTTAAGCAGCCCGGCGATGTAAAAAACATTTTACTTACTGCGCCTGTTATCCCCGAGTCGATGCCGGCCCGCGATGCACTGCGTATACTTATGCAGCAACATAAAAGCCTGGCACTGGTGGTTGACGAGTTTGGTGTAAACGCCGGCATACTTACCACCGAAGATGTAATTGAAAAAATATTTGGCGAGATAGATGATGAATATGACAGAGAAGACCTACTGGAGAAACAATTAGCGCCAAACGAATATTTGCTTTCAGCTAAGCTTGATATTGATTACCTGAACCAAAAGTACCATTTGGACATACCGGACCGTGATGATTATAAAACATTGGGTGGTTTTATTTTGCATTCTACGGGGACAATCCCCAAAACGGGAGAAAATATTACCATTGACGATTTTGAAATAAAAATAGTTTCTTCTTCGGCCACACGCATTGAGCAGGTAAATATTAAAGTAAAAAAGGACAGCTGATACTTCCAACAAACCCAGAATGGAGCAAGCTGTTCAACCCAAAACAATATTTAATAAACAGTTACTTTTTATAGTTCTGCTTTACGCGGCAAGGCTTATTTATTGCTATGCCGGTTATTTAAAAAACTATTGCTGGTTAGATAATCAGGACGAATCGCACGTTTATTTATTAGGCCTGAGTTATTACACCACCGGACAATTTCCACTATGGGGACCCGATGTGGTTTATACTAATTCGCATTTGGCAGGTGGCTTACAGGGCTTTTTAATTGGTGCACCACTTTCAGTTTGGGCGAATCCTTTCTCTCCTTATTTGTTCCTTTTTATATTAGAGTCTATTGCACTCATTTATCTGTCGTGGTATGTAACCAAGTTGTTTCCCAAAATGCCTCAATGGGTAATTTACTCTATAGTTGCGTTTGCACCATTCGCAGTGCATACAGGGCTGAAGGTTATTAATCCTGCTTATGTATTGATACTATCAGTACCTTTTACATTATCAGTCTTTGAGTCGTTTGATCTATTCGACAAGCAATTGATAAAACCCGAATGGCGTTTCTTCTGGATGAGCTTCAGTATCATTTGCGCTTTCCAAATTCACCCATCCTACATTGTATTGTTATTGCTTTGGTTTGCTGTTTTGTTTTATGTTTTAAAGAAAAAGCAATTATCATTCTCGAGTTGGCTTAAAGTAGCAGGTCTAAGTATATTGGGTTTTGCAATTGGTTTTGCTGCAATCATTCCTGCTTTAGAACATTATGGCCTGAGTGTATTTGTTCAGCAAGGCAAAAACCTCGATTTTAGGTTCAGCCATATTGCTGATATCGGTTCGGTGTTCTACTTTTTTGTAACACTTGCCGGGTATGATATGAATACCTTTTCGCCGGCATACACCTTTAATAGCCTTTGGAAATATTTGCCAAAACCATTTGCAATAGTATTTGGCATATTACAGGTAATGGGCTTGCTTATTGCTGCCAGCCAAATCATCATTTACTTTATAAAAGGTGCTAAAGCATACATGGCCCAGTACAATCGCTTTCTATATGCATCTATAATATTAACTGTCGCGCTCGGCATACTTTATATGTTCTCGTTTGTAAGGCCCGGGCAGCATGCACTTATCATCTTCTTTCCGCTGTCGGTTATTTATATATGCATATGCATACAGTTCTTTATCGAACGGAATTTTTTAAAACCAATATACATCGGTATTTTCTTCTCCCTAGCAGCAATCTATTACATTACCGTAAGTATTGCCACATACAGGTTACCCGATCTGGGTTACCGCGAAAAAGCGTTCACCGCGTTGCAAGATAAAAATTCCGCCTTGTTCGAAACTCCAAGGATAGCTGACCCAAGCACAAACAATACTCCACCACCGCCTGCACCGAAAGCAGATACAACAAATCATCCTCCTGCTTCACCTGCTCCCGCTCAGCCACAAAAAACAGCGTCAGCAAAACATCACAAACGTCGGCACCGCAAACATCACAAGCGTAAAAAGCACCGTACACATAAAACAAAAAGCGTTAGCGTAAAACCTACCACAACTCAATAGCTTTTGTAAATTAGCCTTATGGGATTGAAAGATTATTTTGCTTTTAATAAACGGCAACGTAACGGAGTTATGGTTCTGCTAACCATAATTGCAGGCATGATGATCTACTTGATAGTGAGCGACTATTTACCGCCTTCCCCTGCAACCGAAGATTTTTCTGCCTTTAAAGCCGATATGGCCAAAGTAAAGTTTAAAGCACCCGATACAACCAAGCGGGTAGTTACGCAAATTGATACAATAGCCCGACCTAAAAAGGCAAACCTTACCTCTAGCCTGGAACTAAACACAGCCGATTCAACAGACTTTGAGGTTTTTCCCTTAATAAGTCCTAAAGTAGCCCGGACCATAGTCAGGTTTAGGAATGCTTTGGGTGGATATTACGACAAAAAGCAATTATTAGAGGTGTACGGGATGGATACAAGTACCTATAATTCAATGATTAACCATATAACTTTAGATGCCAGCCTGGTAGAAAAGCTTAACATTAATAAAGCCACTGAAAAAGCATTAACACACCACCCTTATATACATAAAGTGCTGGCAAAAGCCATTTATAACTACCGCAAAACCAATGGACCTTTTAACAAGGTGAGCGATATTATGAGGGTGGATGGTATAGACAAGGACCTTTACACAAAATTATCTCCCTACCTAAGCACTACCAACTAATGCAGCGAAATATTACATTTGCACAAAACAAGAACATATGAGTACTGCAGAAGCAACTATATCTACCGGCTTAGATTTTGGCATTACCGAAACACAAAAGATGATTGCCGACACCATTCAGAAATTTGGTAAGGATCATATTCGCCCAAAATTGATGGAATGGGACGAAGCACAAATTTTTCCTGTAGAAGTATTTAAGAAATTAGGAGAGCTTGGCTTTATGGGCGTACTTGTACCTACCGAATACGGCGGAGCAGGATTAAGCTATTTCGAATATGTTACAACAATTGTAGAGGTATCGAAAATATGTGGCTCTATAGGTTTATCGTTAGCTGCACACAACTCACTTTGCACCGGACACATTTTACAGTTCGGTAGCGAAGAACAAAAGAAAAAATATTTGCCTAAGCTTGCTACTGCCGAATGGATCGGAGCATGGGGGTTAACTGAGGTTGGTACCGGATCTGATTCGGGTAACATGTCGACCGTTGCGAAAAAAGATGGAGACTATTACATATTAAACGGCGCCAAGAACTTTATCACCCATGCTATTTCGGGTGATGTGGCTGTGGTTATTGCACGTACCGGAGAGAAAGGTGATTCGCACGGAATGAGCGCTTTCATTATTGAAAAAAGCACTCCGGGTATACGTGGTGGCAAAAAAGAAAACAAACTTGGCATGCGCGCATCGGAAACAGCTGAGTTAATTATGACCGACTGCAGAGTGCATAAGAGCCAGATGATGGGTAAAGAAGGCGATGGATTTATACAAGCCATGAAAGTATTAGATGGCGGTAGAATTTCAATTGCCGCATTAGGCGTAGGTATTGCTAAAGGCGCATTTGAAGCCAGCGTAAAATATTCGAAAGAAAGACAACAGTTCAACAAACCGATCAGCGAGTTTCAGGGTATTGCCTTTAAGTTAGCTGATATGGCAACCAAAATAGAAGCTGCTGAATTGCTTACCATGCAAGCTGCTGACCTGAAGAACCGTCACCAGAAGATGACCAAAGAAGGTGCGTTCGCGAAATATTATTCATCGGAAGTAGCTGTAGAAGTATCGACCGATGCAGTACAAATATTTGGTGGCTACGGCTACACCAAAGATTTCCCTGCTGAAAAATATTACCGCGATTCTAAGCTTTGCACCATTGGTGAAGGAACATCTGAAATTCAGAAGATCGTTATTGCGAGAGAGATTTTGAAGAAGTAAGCTTCTTAATTATTAAGATTAAGTTTATTTTTTTTACTCTACTCTAAAAGCATTGTATGCCAAAAATAAGAGTACATAACTTCTCACTTTCTGCAGATGGTTTTGGCGCAGGCCCAAACCAGGACCTCAATAACCCTTTAGGGATAGGTGGCATGGCTGTGCATGAATGGTTCTTCCCAACCAATGTTTTTCAACAGATGATTGGTAATGCCAGCGGAGAAACAGGACTAGACAATGATTTTGCATCAAAAGGTTTTGTAAACATAGGTGCCTGCATAATGGGCCGTAATATGTTTGGCCCCGTTAGAGGAAACTGGCCAAATGAAGAATGGAAGGGATGGTGGGGTGAAGATCCTCCATATCATTGCCCTGTATATGTTTTAACGAACCATGCCCGAGAGCCTATTGTTATGAAGGGCGGTACAACTTTTTATTTTGTTACCGAAGGCATAGAAATAGCGCTTCAACACGCCAAAGAATCTGCGGGCTCAAAGGATATATTGATTTGCGGAGGTGTAAAGACTATTCAGCAATATTTGAAAGCGAAATTAATAGATGAAATGCATCTTGTAGTATCGCCAATTATACTCGGCGCGGGGGAGAGGCTTTTTGAGAATACTGATCTAGTTCAATTGGGGTATAAAGTCATTGAGCACAAATTCTCAGAAAAAGCAATGCACTTAATAATTGCAAAAGCTAATTAAAACTACTTCTTATTCTGCATCACAATTTGAACCGTGTAACGGCTCTTGTGCTCGAGTAATATCTTCTTATCAATACATACCCTATCAACAGTTGCTTGGTCGTAGTAACGTATGGTTACCAGTTCGAGCTTAGTATTGTACAGCACTCTGAAATCTTCTTGCAATGCTTTTATCAATGCCGGTATTTTATCCGCGTCATCATCAATACAAAGCGAAAAGTTAATGGCCGAGTTTTGAATTACGTTGGTCTTTACTTTGTGCTTGGCCAATATTTCAAATATATGGCTTAGGCTTTCTTCTACTATGAATGAAAAATCTTTTGGTGATACAGATATAAGTACCTGGTTAACCTTGAAAATAAAACAAGGTATAGGCAACTGGCTATTTTCATTATCAATTCGTGTTCCTTCAGCCGCAGGGTCAACAAATGATTTTACAAAAAGCGGGATATTTTTATTCTGCAAAGGCTTTATCGTCTTTGGGTGAATGACCGTTGCACCATAATATGCTAGCTCAATAGCATCCTGGTAACTGAGGTGATCGATCTTAACTGTATTATCAAACCATTTCGGGTCGGCATTTAAAACACCCGGTACATCTTTCCAAATGGTAACCGATTCGGCACTGCTGCAATACGCAAGTATAGCTGCCGTGTAGTCAGATCCTTCACGGCCGAGTGTAGTGATTTTCTTCTTAGGTGTTTGCCCAATGAATCCTTGCGTAATTACAATCTTACTTTTCTTTAGTGAAGGGATAATTTGTGCTTCTACTTTTTCTTTGGTCTTTTCAAAATCTACTTTAGCATCGCGGTAATTATCATCGGTGCAAATTATTTCACGGGCGTCTATCCACTCGTTCTTAATATGCTCCAATTCTAAATAAGTACTTACAATACGGGTAGAAAGTATTTCACCTATCGATACTACCTGGTCGTAATGCTCGTGGTAATCTTTCGATTCAGTCTCAGCATTCTTTTGTAGCTGGGCTATATCTTTTTTTATCTCGGCAAATATGTTTGCGTTCTTATCGGCAAAGAGTTCTTCGGCAATTTTATAGTGGTAGCTTTCTATTTCTTCCAGCGCTTGTTTTGCTTCTGCTTTATTTTTCGGGCGGGCAAGTTTCTCCAGGGCATTGGTGGTTTTACCCATAGCCGATACCACCACAATTATCTCATCTTTATGATAATGCTTTAATATAGCAGCCACGTTTTTTACGCCAGCTGCATCTTTTACCGAAGCTCCACCAAATTTGAAAACCTTCATACGTTTATCTCTTTCAATTGCTTTTCATATAACGAACCATTGATCCATTCATCGCTCAGGGCTGCATTATATTTTCTATAAAATTTTAATGCAGGCTCATTCCAATCGAGCACCTGCCAGTCCATTTTACGAACACCTAATTCTTTAGCTGCTTTTACCACAGCATCAAACAATTTCGAACCCACACCATATTGGCGATATTCCTGGCTCACCATTAAATCTTCTAAAAAGACACAGCGGCCTTTCCAGGTCGAATATTTTATATAATACAAAGCCATACCAACAATCTTGCCATCGCCTTCAGCAACAAAAGCTTTGTATATGGCATTAGGTCCAAAACCGTCACGCTCAAGCTCTTCCACGGTTACTTTTACTTCATCGGGTGCTTTCTCGTAAAGTGCCAATTCTTTTATAAGCCTGTATATATCTGGGACGTCTTTTTTTTCGGCTTTGCGAACTGCGATATTCATAATGTATACTTATTTAAAAAATCAAAAATACCTATATTTGCTAACATAGATACGGGTATTTCCATTAGGAAATGTATATATTCGCTAACTGAAAATCTTATTAATCAGACATCATGGGAATGGGAAAGGTAAAAACATTAGGTGAATTTATAGTTGAAAAGCAAGCTGACTTTCAATATTCAAAAGGTGAGCTTACTCGCTTACTGAGCGATATAGGTATTGCAGCCAAAATAGTACACCGCGAAGTGAACAAAGCAGGTATTGCCGATATTTTGGGCGAAACGGGCGATGTGAACGTGCAAGGCGAACAGGTAAAGAAACTTGATGTATATGCCAACAACCAGTTTATTGCCGCGCTTAGCGTGGGTGGCGAATGTTGCGCCATCGCATCGGAAGAAAATGAAGAAATTATTATAGTTGACAACCAGGTATCGTCAAGTGCAAAGTATGTAGTAGCTCTCGATCCGCTGGATGGTTCATCGAACATTGATGTAAACGTTTCCATCGGTACCATATTTTCTATTTACCGCCGCACCTCACTCAGCGGCCCTGGTACATTAGAAGATTTTTTACAACCCGGCACCGAACAAGTAGCTGCAGGTTATATACTTTACGGTTCATCTACCATGCTGGTGTATACCACCGGTAAGGGTGTTAATGGCTTTACACTCGATCCTTCCATCGGCGAGTTCTGCCTGTCGCACCCAAATATGCAGACACCTAAAAAAGGAAAAATATATTCTATCAACGAAGGTAACTACGTACACTTTCCTGAAGGCGTAAAGAAATTTATTAAGTATTGCCAGGAAGAAGACACCGAAACAGGCCGTCCATATTCATCACGTTATATAGGTTCGGCAGTAGCCGATTTCCACCGTAACCTTATCAAGGGTGGTGTGTTCCTCTACCCTACTACTTCTGCATCGCCAAAGGGTAAGCTAAGGCTCATTTACGAATGTAACCCTATGGCCTTTATCATTGAACAAGCAGGCGGAAAAGCAAGTACAGGCAGCAAACGTATTATGGAAGTTGTGCCTACTACCTTGCACCAACGTACACCGCTATTTATTGGTTCACGCGATATGGTAGAAAAGGTTGAGGACTTGATTGCCAAGCATTCAATACCGGCTGCTAAGGCTTCTAAATAAAAATACTCACCCCCTGCCCCTCTCTATTAAATAGAGAGGGGTGGAGGAAGATATACATATACTTCTCATTATAATTTCTGTAGATAATTTTCTTCTCCCCTCTATGCTTGGCAGAGAGGGGCAGGGGTGAGTCTATATGCTAAATAGCCAACTTAGCTTTACTCTTTACCAGTGCAGGCATTACCCATGGTGCAAGTAGCACCAAATGGCTATATACCCACGATTGCTGCAGAATATCGGCACCAACTATACCGGCACGTGTATTCAGTATATCGAAGAAGTAGAGCAATACACTTACTAATAGCGCCCATTTAAAAGCACCAAATATCCCGCCGAATATTTTATTAGCAAGGCCCAACAGCATTTTTTCCGCGAGTTTTTGCACGCCCTTGGCCAGCATAAACACCAGTATTAAAATACCTATGAACAAAATAATATCGGCCAACACCGATAGATAAAGCGAGGATAAATGGCTGTGCATTTCGGTACCTACAAATGTTGCTACCACATCTGAGAACTTTGCACAGGCATATATACCCAGTATAATGGCAAGTATCGATGCCAGTTCTACTATCAGCCCTTTTTTAAAGCCTTTGTAAAACCCCCACAGCACGGGTATTATTAAAATTATGTTCAGTTTCATTGGGTGCAAAAATACCTTATTAAAGTCAACCCGAAACCCCTAAAGGGGCTTTAACTTTGCACTTTTAGTTTTTCACTTAATTAGGGCGTTTCCCTCCTATCGTCGGGTCGGGCTATCTGCTGCAAGTCCTCGCTGCGCTGTGGGCTTTACGCTACTATCCCTAACGCGAACAGCCATCAATAACTCAAAGCCCCTTTAGGGGTTTGGGGTAAAACGAAGCATACCCCCTGCCCCCCTAAAGGGGGTGATTGTAGTAAACAAAATAATTGCATTTCGAATTATATAATTTTAACTGTATTTTTACACCATTATGATAGAAATAGATTTAGAATTAAAAGAGCAGTGGGACAGCCTTATGAAAAGGCTCGAAGCGCAATTTGGCGAGGGAATTGAGATAGAAGGTATATTAATGTTAGTGGGAGTTCAGGAACTAGGATTGGGCTACCAGAAGTTTTCGAAGGATGAAAAGCTGGATGTGTTGCACGTGGCACTTTGTACGTTATTAGAACCTATGGGTTATTACACCTTTACCGGATACGATGCTGATGCCTGGCCGATGTGGGAACCTGTTACAAGCATACCGGCATTAAAACCAGGTGAACAAAAATTATTGGTGAAAAGAGCTCTTGTACGATATTTTAAAGAAATGGAGGAAGAATAGCGGCCCCACCCCGACCCTCCCCATTAGGGAGGGAGATTGAAAGTGACAATATTGAAATATGAACTATATAAAAACACAAAGCCCACCCGCGCAATTAGAAGTCTTCCTTAATACGGGAGATTTAGAGGGGGCTTTATATTTCCCCCTAATGGGGGGATTAAGGGGGGCCGCATGTCTATAGAGGATTTATACAAAATTTACCTTCAACACCCTGTTGTAGGTACCGATACACGAAACATAAAAGCAGGCAGCCTGTTTTTTGCATTAAAGGGTGGCAATTTTAACGCCAACCAATTTGCTAAAGAAGCACTAAGCAAAGGTGCTGCTTATGCGGTTATTGATGAAGAAGCGCATTACAGTGAGAATTGCATTTTGGTGAAAGATGTTTTGCAAACTATGCAACAACTGGCTAACCATCACCGCAGGCAATTTAAAATTCCGGTTATAGGCATTACGGGTAGTAACGGAAAAACGACAACTAAAGAACTCGCTGCAGCAGTGCTCAGCAAAAAATTCAAGACACTGTTTACACAAGGCAACCTGAATAACCATATTGGGGTACCGCTTACATTGCTGTCGCTACGCAAGGAACATGAGATTGCCATTATAGAAATGGGTGCTAACCACCAGGGCGAAATTGCCGAACTCTGTCTGATTGCAGAACCCGGTTATGGCATTATCACCAATATTGGTAAAGCCCACCTGGAAGGCTTTGGCGGACCAGAAGGTGTAATAAAGGCCAAGAGCGAGCTTTACCATTTTATAAAAGCGCACAAAGGCAAACTGTTTGTGAATGCCGATGATGAATTGCTGATGCGCCTATCGGAAGGCATTACACGCACAACTTATGGCACCCACCCCGATGCCGATTGCGAAGGCATTATTGATAAAGAAAGTTTTTTAGCCAAGGCCGCTTTTTTAGTGGATGGCATTGAAGTAGAAGTGCAGAGCAAACTGGCAGGGCGTTATAATTTTTACAACATGCTTGCTGCAACCAGTATAGGTTTTGAATTTGGCTTAACATTAAGCCAGGTTAAAGAGGCTATTGAGGAATATACGCCATCGAACAACCGTTCGCAGATAATGAAGAAGGGCAGCAATACCATTTGGGTAGATGCTTACAACGCTAACCCAAGCAGTATGAAAACTGCCATTGAGGGTTTTGCAGAAATGGATGGCACCGGCAAGGTGCTTATACTGGGCGATATGTTTGAACTGGGCCAGGACAGCCGAAAAGAGCATCAGGCACTAGCCGATATGATTGCCAACAAAAAAGTTTGGGATAGTGTTTACCTTGTAGGTGCAGAATTTTGCCAGACCAAATCTCCTTTAGAGGTTTTTGAAAACATGCAAAGCTTTTTAGAATGGTTAAGCGCTCACCCTATTAACGGCAAAACCATTTTACTTAAAGGCTCTCGTGGTATGGCTATGGAAAGGGTGTTAGAGAAACTGTAGCTAAAAATACAAACAACTGATCACTCTATGAAATATGGTCGGAGGTAATTCTTTTTACAAGAAGTTCCAATACCGGTGTCGCAGCTGTAACGACTTGAATATCTCTTTCATTAGTCTCCTCTTTTCCCCCGTGAAATAGGTTACATCTTATTTGATAAATAACATCTACAACCTGGGCGAAGCTATTAGTATCATCAATATTCTTGATAGAATTATTTTTAACACTCCTTAATGGACAAATATTTTGAAGCTCTTTTAATAATTCCAGATTTTTCGGAACAGTAGTTATTACTTCATATGTTGATAAAATCTTTCTTCGATTTTTCAGATCATTTAAAGCCTCTCTATCAATTGTTTTTCCTGTATAGTTATTATAGAAACAATTAAATGAAATCCAATAACAGATAAATTTATTGAAAAGATTCTCCTCCGAATCTCCTTTTGTAATCCAGCTAATGGTAATTAATTTTATTGTGGTTGAAGAAGCCATAACTCTAGAGCACTTATATGTTATTTACCCATATCTATTGTGATTGCAAGAGCAGCTGAAATTGGGCTAGACTTTTGGCTCAATAATTGCAAAAGAGTTCCAAAATTAGGAGAATCATCTATTAGCCCTTCTTTACATCCTAACATTAAATCAATAACAAAATATTCTAATCTCCACCCACCCGTATGCACCTCCCTTAAGTGCTCGCCAGGCAACAAATATTTAATATCTCCATATGTCGGTACATAATTTTTTCCGTAAGTTTTAAGTGCTTCATCTAAAGTATTTTTCTTTATCACTCTGCAACCAATATCGTTCTTTCCGATTTTCGGCCTTATCTAATAAATCCTGTAAAATTCATCCCCCTAATTCCTCTTAATAAAAGTGACTAACTGAGCGCCAACAATATAGACAGCTTTTTTTACCTGGCTATCCGTATAAATACCTAGTCAAGCTAAAAAATTAGAAATATTTCACGACCTGTTTAAAACTCCAATTACTCTCTAATAGGAACCAAAAAGCATATTGAGTAAATTTGCTCACTGATTATCTAATTGTTCACTAAGGTGTTCGCGAAAGCTTTGCTTTTGCAAGATAGAGATAAGCTATAAACGATGAAGTATACATTACGCAAAACAGAAGAGGAAAAAGAATGGAAGAGATATTTCGACAAGCTCAGTATGACAAAAAGGGGGCTAGGTGGCAGAATTTTCGGGTAACAGTTAATTAATTAGTTTGATAATCAGTGAGTTTAATGGTCGCGTTTTTGAAAAAGTGGGTACCCACTTTTTGGGTTTACACTTTTTAAGGCCTGTTAATGGTTAATGTGGTTATAATCAATATATTGAATGGATTTACACCCCCAAAAGTGTAAACTTGTGTAAACCATGTTAGTCCCCTCTTTGTGGTTCTTGGTATGTATTTACTTTGTGTCCTTAGTGGTAAAAATACACTATACCGCACTCCCCAATGGCAGTAGGGCTCATCACTGGTCACTAACCCCTATTCACTATTTAATAACCCCTAATTAACCATCCAAACTCCCAACATTGCATATTTAGTCGTACCTTTGCACGCTTAAATTAAAAGATTATACAATATTACTATGGCATCAATCAGGAACATTGCAATTATTGCCCACGTCGATCACGGTAAAACTACCTTAGTTGACAAAATTTTAAAACAGTGCCAACTCTTTAAAGAACACGAAGAAGTAGGCGAACTTATTATGGACAGTAACGACCTGGAGCGTGAGCGTGGTATTACCATTTTCTCGAAGAACGTGTCGGTTAACTATAAAGGAACCAAGATCAATATTATCGATACTCCCGGCCACAGTGACTTTGGCGGTGAAGTAGAACGTGTATTGAATATGGCCGATGGCGTATTGCTATTGGTTGATGCTTTTGAAGGCCCTATGCCTCAAACCCGTTTTGTATTGCAAAAAGCATTGCAAATGGGCCTTACCGCTATTGTGGTGGTAAACAAGGTTGATAAGCCAAACTGTACACCAGAAGAAACCCAGGAAGCTGTATTTGATTTGTTCTGCAAATTAGATGCTACCGAAAAGCAATTAGGTTTCCCTACCATATATGGTTCATCGAAAAACGGATGGATGTCGACCGACTGGCTTAAACCAACTACCGACATTAGCCCATTGTTAGATGCTATTATTGCTTATTTCCCTGAAGCTCCATCAAATCCGGGCACACCGCAAATGCAAATTACCTCTATCGACTATTCTACCTACACCGGTAAAATAGCAGTAGGCCGTATGTTGCGCGGTAACCTGAATGTGAACATGCCTATATCGCTGGTTCGCCGCGATGGTAAAATTGACAAGAGCCGTATTAAAGAATTATACACTTTCGAAGGCCTTGCACGTAAAAAAGTAGAAACCGTACAAACCGGCGATATTTGCGCCGTGTTTGGTTTAGATAAATTTGAAATTGGTGATACCATTACCGATTTTGAAAACCCTGAAGGGCTTAAGCCAATTAACATTGACGAGCCTACCATGAACATGTTGTTCACCATTAACAACTCACCATTCTTTGGTAAGGAAGGTAAATACGTTACCTCTCGCCACTTACGCGAAAGGCTTATTTTAGAAACTGAAAAGAACCTTGCACTGCGTGTGGAAGAAACTAATTCGCCAGATGCGCTATTGGTTTATGGCCGTGGTATATTGCACTTATCTATCCTTATTGAAACCATGCGCCGCGAAGGGTATGAGTTACAAGTAGGACAGCCTAAGGTTATTATAAAAGAAATTGACGGCGTAAAGCACGAGCCTTATGAAGTATTAACTATTGATACCCCAATCGATTCGTCGAGCAAGGCTATTGATATTGTTACACAACATAAAGGTGACCTGGTTATGATTGAGCCACGTGGCGACTACCAACACTTAGAGTTTAACATTCCATCTCGCGGGTTGATTGGTTTACGTAACCAAATGCTTACCGCTACTGCAGGTGAGGCAATTATTGCTCACCGTTTTGCAGAATACCAACCATACAAGGGTAATATACCGGGCCGAAATTCAGGTGTACTTATCTCATTGGAAAAAGGTGTGGGAACAGCTTATTCGATTGACAAATTGCAAGACCGCGGCAAATTTTTTGTTGCACCGGGCGAAGAAATATATGGCGGACAAATTATCGGCGAACACATTCGTCCTGATGATTTAGTAATAAACATTGGCAAAGCAAAACAGCTTACCAACATGCGTGCAAGCGGTAGCGATACAGCTGTTGCATTGGCTCCTAAAATTGTTTTCTCGCTTGAAGAAGCGTTAGAATATATACAGGAAGACGAGTACGTTGAAGTAACACCGAAGAGCATTCGTATGCGTAAGATTGTGCTTGATGAGAACGAGCGCAAACGCAAAGAAAAATCATCGGTAGCTGTAGGCTAATACCTATAACACAATAAAATAATGAGGGTTGCGTAGTGTAACCCTCATTTAGTTTTACCGTAATGCTACTAAGTAACCATGAACCATTACATGAAAAACTTGAAAAGCGTCCTTGCAACAACCTTATTGTTGCTAAGCATCTCTGCATTTTCGCAAAAGGATACCACAGCCGGACAATTCACTCTGGGCATGCGTACTACCGTAAGCAGTTTTACTGATGCAGGCAGCGTAGGCCTTGGTGCAGGCGGACAGTTCTGGATACGCGTAACAAAACACATGAGCACTGTTTGGTATTCTGATTATATCAATACCAATATTCAAAATATAGGCTTTCGCAGAGATGGGCATATTGGTTGGTCGGTAGTATTTTATATGGATAAGGACCCGCTGTTGACACATAAAATAACTCCGTATATATTGGCTGGCCAGTGTTTCGACTATACCAATGTATATTCCGATTACTATAATTACAGTGTGGAAAGATGGAGCGCGGCGGCGGCACAGGGCGGTGTTGGCGCCACCTACAAACTAACAAATCATTTCGATCTTTCGCTCATTGCGCTCTATATGATGCACCTTGGCAAGCACGTTGAAACGGAAGTTAACTATACAGAACAGGGAGAGAAATACCTTGTCATTACTACACCACAAGGTGCTTCGCTCGATGGTCACTTACTTATTACACTCAGTGTGAACTACTTGTTAGGTAAACTATAATGAAGAAACTATTTCTGGTCCTACTCGTTTTTATTTCAGGCACTGCCTGTTCCTTTGCCCAATCCGATTCCGGCTTTGTGCATAAAGGTATTTTGGCGGGCGTTGGTACGGTTGGCGTTGGCGAAATGCCTGCGCACAACATATCGAACGTATATGTTACCGGCAACATTGAGTACTATACCGAGAAACGTATTTCAGTGCGTGGTGATGGATACTTCTTCGTCAATTCGCTTACGCCTAATAGTCCTTTAAAACAAAACAGTTCCGTTTACTTCGGGGCCTTTTATCACTTCCCCACCCACTCCGGTTTCGATCCGCTAATTGGCATACAGCCTGGGTTAGCTTTTGCCCGCACCAACGATTCTGTTAATGGTAAAGCAGATCCCGGTGCACTTTCACCAATCACTTCATTTATTATTGGCTTTAATTTCTTTGGCGAAAAATGGTTTCACATACAAGCAAACATTCGTTATGCGATTGGGGAAGAATCAACTGAAGAAAGTCAGTATAGCTTAAATGAAATAAGTTTCAATTTTGGTTTGGGCTTTAATATTGATGTACTGCCCAAAAAGTATAGGACTGTTAGCGTGCCTGCTTTTTAAGACTGAAAAAGTTTTAGAATGTCATAGCTACGCTAAGCGTAGGCAAAATAGGCAGCTGGTTTACACGTTGCCCCGAAAGACGATCATAATAGAATATGTTCTGCCTGTCGAACAAGTTTATAACACTCGCGTTAATGTGCAGTCCTATGTTCTCTGATAATTGGAATGACTTATCTAAGCTAATATCCATACGTGCATAATCAGGTAAACGCGAACCATCAAACTGGCCGTAAATGGTACCTAAGTTTGCATTGGTGTTTGTATAGTTAGTACCAATGTTACTAAACGGCACATTAGGATAATAGCCTTGTGTAGGTGTGAATGGGAAACCGGAACCGTAGTTGAAACGTACGTCTGCCATCCAACTTAAGTCCTTACCAAAGGTATAAGATGCAACTAAGTTTACGTTGTGCCTGCGATCGAACGGAGGAGGAAACGCATAGCTGCCATCCCAATACTCCACGTAACCTAATGAATAAACACCATATAATGAAAGCTCTTTATAATCGTAACGGATAGTTATATCAGCACCATACGCCTTACCGCTCTGCACCAAAAAGTCTTTCTTCAGCGTATCGGGTCTCAGGTAATTATCGGGGTTATCGTCGTAAAGCTTATCGTAGTTAAGCGTAGTGGTTTGTAAAAAGTTCTTCAAATACCCTTCCACATTAATATGTATACGTTGGTTAGGGTCATATTCAAAACCACCGGTTATATGGTAAGATCTCTGTATCGGGCTGGTAACATTTACCGTAGTACCATTCTGTTGTGTAAATGAACCCGGCAGGTCTGCTAATGGTGGTGCAGTGCTGATACCGTAGAATAGATCCACAACATCTCGCTCATCAATTATGCTAATAATATCCTGCGAGTATAGGCCTGTAGCAAATTTAAGACGGAACTTATCCGATACATTGTACTTAGCATCGAGGCGAGGCTCGGGTGAAAACGCGTTATAAGTAGCATAGTACTGAGCCCTGAAACCTGGTTCAATTATAAGCTTCTTGTTATTGCTCATTATTTTCAACTTCACGTAACCGTTCAATTCATCTGAGGTGGCTGAGTCACTAATAAGTCTTTGGTTACTATTGTAAAAGTTGTACGCTGTACCTGTACCCGAAATATCGAAACCATAATACACAGTGGTGTTACCACCAAAGTAGGTAAATTTTAATCCAAGGTCGAATGTGTTGATACTGCTTTGGCCAGGTAATTGGTCAGCCTCCGATTGCCTGATAGAGTAATTAGAGAAGTCGATATTACCTTCCATCAATGAACTCGAACTGCCCGGAACTAAAATGAAGTTTGCGCCAACACCATACTGATGCCAGCCGATGGTATCAATACCAGGATAGTTTACGTTATCGTTATAGCTAAAACCGAACAGGTTTAACTTGCTTCCACTGGCGGTACTGAAGGATACCTT
>Ga0207041_1084_pt1 | contig 17080 bp, 18 predicted proteins | sample Alteio_BWMinCont_73_FD_153311 | JGI IMG/M metagenome (GOLD analysis project Ga0207041, IMG submission 153311) | Enriched cells from forest soil in Barre Woods Harvard Forest LTER site, Petersham, Massachusetts, United States -... | ecosystem: Environmental > Terrestrial > Soil > Temperate forest >... | reverse complement strand
AAAACAGCCGCGCGTCGCCTCGACCGGATAAAAGGCCCGCCCATGCAGATCTCGAAAGCTGAACGTGGCCCCTGCGAGGTTTCCCATCCCTGGAACTCGCGGGGCCATTCTTTTTCAATACAGTACGAACCGTCGGACCGAATAAGGGCCTCTCGCGTTAAGGGCTGAATCAACCTAGCACTTGAATCCCATTTAGCCGTGATGGATAACACCATGTCAGGGCAGGACAGTTACCTCGGGCATGGATGCACGTCCTGCGGAATTGGAGCGGAATGTGCAAGCTGTTTACCGCGGTGAAGAATCGGATTCCGTCCCCATTTCACCGGACCGCCGCCGGTTGGCGGGGCCTCTTTGGCCCTCCGCGTCTCAATGAGGCGCAGCGCTCAGTTTATTTTTTCGAGAAAGTCAGACGCGCTGCCACGCTTCAAACACTAATAGGGGAGAGCACTATTCTTGAGGGCCGATCACCATGTCGCGGGGACAACTAGATCCTGTGCTGCAGCACTTGCGGCGTGTAGCGGGCCTGCCAGCCGCCAGAGAGTTGACTGACGCTCAGCTTTTGGACGCGTACGTGTCCTGTCGGGATGCAGATGCATTCGCCATACTCGTCCATCGTTACGGCCGCATGGTACGGTCGGTCTGCAGGCACGTCCTCCATCACGAACAGGACATCGACGATGCTTTCCAGGTTGCGTTTCTGGTTCTCGCCCGCAAGGCGGGGTCCATCCGGAAAACTACGTCGGTGGGGAGTTGGCTACACGGGGTTAATGCCCGTTGCGGCAATGCAGCTCGGACCGTTGCGACTGCAAGAGCGAACTGGCGACTCCGCTCGCCTTTGGTTCGGCATGCATCCCCCATTGCGAACGGTAGGCCATCCAGATCGCGGCGCTCGCGGCAAAGCGTTTCCAGAAAGCCATCGGGATGTTTGTCATTCAGGTAATTAATCTTCGCAATCGTGTGAGCGGTTTGCTTGTTTGTCTCTTCACTCGACAAACTTCTGGCAAGCGGGGCCTGGAATTCGACCTCAGGTACCTGAGTCATGTCTTTAATGCTCGCCGGGCCGGTTGGTTTTGTGATCCGTGAAGGGACTGGCAGGAGTTCCTTTACAGGGGTGTTCGGATCGATCTTGAATTGAAAGCGGCGCGCGGAGGAGCCGAAGCTCGGAGCCGCGAACACCACAGGTGCCGCGCTCTCTGCCCGGCGAGCGGATTCACCCGCCGCGGCAGGCGGCGCCTGCTCTCGAACCGGTGAGCCGACCGCTGCCGTCTCCGGGGCCGCGCTCGGTCGTGGATTTTCTTGAGCCCGGAGGCTCGGCAATAATAGGATCCCGAGAGCGAGCAGCGCGGACGCGGCCGAAACGGGCGAAGAGCCCATTGCCATTCGAGCGCCGACGATACTGCGGGAATTGGAAAGCACATTACCAACCATGGCCTGTCCCTCCTTTGATGGTGATTCGGGGTTTCCCGAGGGGGATTCTACCTTTTCACGCCGAGAATCCGCAAGACCTCGGCTGACCGCCGACTTGCGTCATGCTCGGCAATCAGTCGTCGGCCACTCCGAATCCAGAACGCACCACCATCTGCACTTGGCCATCGGCTGGGTATCCGGAGCATGCCGTTGGCCACGATGATGACGCGCATGGCATAGCGGCGGCCAACGCGGTAGACCTTGTCTTTGACCGGGCATGCGTCCGCTCGACGTAGGCGGTTAGCATGGGCTGTCGATCCCCCCTTGGCAAAAGAATACGCGCTTGCCGGCCACATTTCGCTTGATGCCTTCCCGCAGGCGAGGTAACTGTCCTGACTATCGCCTTGGGCATCGGGCCCGAGGCAAGAAAAAAGGCTCGCAGCGACGGCAATCGCTCGAGCCCGTGGAAGCATACCCTTAAGGAGCTGCTTCATGTCGATTCTAGTTCGACCCGTCAGACCAGGGCAATGCCAGACCGTGCGGGATGTCATTCGATTGTACTTGGCGCAGGCAGGGCGCGACCTGTCCGCCCGTTCCTACGAGACTGTGGCGTGCATCCTGCGCCGATTCGCCAAGACCTGCGGCGATCTGGCGCTTGCCGAATGCCGGCCATTCGATCTGCAGTGCTGGCTCAACGACCACCAGGAGTACCGTTCCGAGTGGTACCGCCGCTGCGTCGTGTCCACGATCAAGCGATGCTTCAATTGGACTTGCGAGATGGAACTCATTGAGCGGAATCCGTTCGCCAAGCTGCGGTGCGGGCGCGGACACCCGGAACGGCGCCGGCCGATGACGGACGAGCAGTTCCAGACGCTCTTGCGTGGTTCCGATCCGAGGTTTCGGCGGTTCCTGATCTTCTTGAAGTTCACCGGCTGCCGGCCTGGGGAAGCGGCAAGCATGCGCTGGGCGGACGTGCGGTTCGATGAAGCGTCGGTGGTGCTCAGGGAGCACAAGACGGCTCGGAAGACGGGGCGGGCACGGATCATTCCGCTGGTGCCCACAGTGGTCAAGCTGTTGCTCTGGATGCGTTCACATCGCGAAGCCGTGTTCTCTGGTGACCAGGGCCACGTCTTTATCAACGGTCGCGGCAACTCCTTGAGCCGAGGATGGCTGTCGCTCAAGATGCAGCGTTTGCGCCGGCGCCTAGGACTACCGCGAGGCGTCACGCCTTATGGGCTGCGTCATCGATACGGGCTGATGGGGATCAAGAACGGCGTGAACCTGAAACTTCTAAGCCTCTGTATGGGCCATCAACGCACGCAGATGACGGAGCATTACATCGCGGAGGCGGGCCTTACGGAACAGGTTCAACGGGCCGCCTTGCAGGTTGCTTACGGTCATGAGCACCGTTCCTCGAAATGACCGGGAGTCGATTCGGTTCCACGTTTGGTCGATGTGACGTCGATGTGACCGAAGCGTGCAACGTTCAGCATTGCTATTCCCAATCTGATCTTTTGCGATCGGCCACGGGAGCAGGGAGTCTGTGCTATGTTCCGGATGTTCGCCTACGAACCGGCACCGCAAGCCGAGCATGTCGCCTGTACGAGGGGCACAACCAGGAACAATCGACGGATTGCTTGGTGTGGCACGTTTTTCCGTCCATTCGATTTTGAGCAGTGGGCTGTGCTTCAGGTACCTGGCCTTCATAGGGTGATGTCCGCACTGGCTTTGCCAAACTTGAGCTCAGGAGGAGAGGCCACATACAATCAACTGGGGGAGCCGTTTATCTTCGCAAAAGTCTTCGTGCATCAATCACGGGGAGAGCAGCCGCGGACCTCAGGGTGGAGTTTCCTGAACTATGCAGCCTGTCTATCGCCCGCTGCGGGACCGTGATGCTTATCCCACGATCCGTGGCTACGTCTATCAGGTCGACCGCACCGTCGAGCGTTGGCTGAACCTGAGTGAGGGTTTCTGCCTTGAGCTTGAGCGCGGCGAGGACATCGACCTTGACCCGATCGGCAGCGCCCTTGCCACTGAGGACGTTGTTGAGCAGGCGAGGCTCCTCGAACAGGTGAAGCACCGGGAGAGAAACGTCACCCTGCGTGACGCCTCCGCGCTTGAGGCTCTGGCGAACGCGGTCGAGCATCTTAACGAGAACCAGGCTCTGAAACTCCAGTTCTGCTACACGACGAACGCGGCAATTGGCCGCGAGAAGCTCTGTCCGTTCCCGAATCGCACGCCCGGGATCACCCTCTGGGAACAGATCCGTCTTGGGCAACTCGCTTCTGGGAATGTGTCGGAGGCGCTCCGGAGCCTCCGCCTGTTCCTCCAGAATCAGGCAAGGCCGGAGAAGGTGCCGGAGGGCGTGTGGGCGTCTCTTCAGGGTTTTCTGAGCCAAAGAGACGAGGGGGGCTTTTCCGACCTGGTCTCTCGGTTTGAATGGAGCACCGGGCAAATTTCCTCGGGAGACTACCCGCGGCGCCTTGCGGACCACCTCCTTGAGCGCGGGCTTGCCGCAAACGAGGCGGAGGCCCAGGCACTCTACGAACGTCTGTTCCTCCACGTCTTGCGGCTCCTCTGCCAGGCCGGGGTAAAGCGCCTCACTCGGGAGGATCTCTCTGCGCAGCTCGTGGCCCGGGCCCTACCGGCGGCGGACCGGGGGCTGATGCGGCTTCTTCGGCAGTGCCTTGAGGAAACTGATCGCCGGGTCGAGGTCGTTGAGGAGGCGGTGGGGTCTCTCGCGGAGGACGTGCGCCTTCTTGCCGAACGGGCCGGTGTAACGGGGCGTTTCGAGGTTGCCTCACCCATTCCAGATGTGGGCCTGCCTCCTCAAGTGGAACGCTTGAGCGAACGGCGGGAAACGGTGGCCAGGTTGCTTGAAACCATCGGGTCGCACACCTGGACCGCACTCTACGGCGGCCCGGACACGGGAAAAAGCCAGCTTGTGCTACTCGCAGCTTCCCGCCTCGGGACAACCCGTGGGTGGGTCCGGTTTACCCATTCGATGCGGCTCGATGCGGCCTGCCGCCATCTCGATTCGGCGCTCGCCCAGGTGAGTGGCCTGGACCCCACTGCGGCCGCCGCTGATGGATACCGGACGGCGTGCGCTCGCCTCGGGGGAAGGTCGCTCCTCGTCCTGGACGATCTGCCCAGGACAGCGGGGGATGAGCCCTTCTCCGAACGGCTGACGCTCCTTGCTCGGGCGTGCCGCGAGTCCGGGTGCAAGCTTGTCTCGACAAGTCAGCATCTTCTTCCGACTCGCCTGGAGCGGGAGACGCCCAAGGGCACCGTCCTTGAGATGGCGGTTCCGCTCTTTGCAAATGAAGAGTCGCGCGAACTGTTTCTTGCTCACGGTGCTCCCGTGGACCGACTGCCCCAGGCCACGGTTCGCTTCGTAAACAGCGTCGCACGAGGGCACCCACTTCTCTTAACGCTCGCCGCAGATTTCCTGCGTGAGCGGGACTGGAGGCTTGAAGAGGAGGAGTTTGACGCCCTCCTCCGCGGCGCCCACGCCGAGCCGCTCCAGACCGAGATCATGGGCCGCCTTGCCGAACGGCTCGGGGAGCCTCAACGCGAACTCCTGTTTCGTCTCACTCTTGTTATCGGGAGTTTTACCACGCAGGAAGTGACTGCCCTTTCGAGGGTGGCGCCGGAGATCACACAGCCCCAGGTGAGACTCAGCGACCTCCTTGGCGCCTGGGTGCAGCGGGAGAGCGTATTCCGCATGGTCGTCTCACCACTCGTCTCCGGGATGGGGCGTGATAACCTTGGGGCTTCGACCCGAGTAGCCTGCCACCGCGTGCTCGCCGACCTCATCGTCCAGGGGAGGATGAACCAGTACCAGGCCCAGCACGCAATTGCCCATAACCTCGCCGCAGAGGAGTACCGCCGCGCGGCAACGCTATATCTGGTGCTCCTTGATGCGGTGAGGCGACACCCTGGGGTGCCGGACGTTGGCTCCATTCTCGAGATGTGGGCAAGCACCTCCCTGCCAGAGAAGCTCGACATCGGGATGCAGCTCTGTGTCCGCGGATATCAGCTCTTTGTCTTCTCAGCGCATAGCCGGAGTGTGAGCTTTGTCCTGAGTGACATCGACCGCCTTCTGGGGCGAGCGACGGAAGATGACGGATGGGGTGTGGCGACGGTCGCGATATACTCCGCCGGGCATCTTGCCTCAAGCGACCCGGACCGAACCTTACGATACCTGAACCACGCGCTGAGCCTCCAGACGATTCGGCGCGTTGATGGCCGCGACATGACCTTTCCGAAGGAACTCCGAGTTGATGACCTCCTCTGGAGCGTGGTCCCTCATCTTAACACCCCGGAGCGCCTCAAGGCCTGGTTGTTGGTAGTCGGAAGACTCCCGGGCCGAAGGCGGGAGCGTCTCTTTCGGACGCGGATGGGCCGGGAAGGGGTTCTGGTCATTCCGGACTCTCTCATCCATGTCGAGATGGCAAAGCCCAAGGAGGAAAGAGACTGGGGCCCTGTGATTCAGGCAATTGACGACCTTGAAGCGTGGGGGAAGACAAGAAGTCTTCCCACAGTTCAGATCGCGGCCATCCGTTCACTCATCACTGTGTACGGCGACCTGCTCCGTCAGATCGACCAGATCGCAAGTCGCGCTCTCGCCGCGCTGGATGCACTTCGGGGCATACCCGAGGCAACCTTTTTTATCGCGGGGTCCTTGGGACGACACTACACCCTTGTCGCCCGCCACGATGAGGCACGTCCTCTCCTCAAGCGGGCGCTCGCCGAGACCGTTGAGGGGCACGACTACGAGCGAATGCTCTACCTCCTTGCCGCAAGCCACAGCTTCGGGGAGGAAAGCCCGGAAACGGGCCTTCTCTACGCACGTCAGGCGGCGGACATCGCTCGACCAGCCCGTAGGATTTTGCCCATCGAGGCCGCGCGCGCCCTGGCGGAACAAGCGGTCGCGAAGTTTCTTTCGGCGGGAGGGCAGGCGGGAGCGCGTCTCATCTACGCCGACTGGTCCGAGGCAACTGAGCGACTCCTTAAAGCAGCAGATGAAAGCACTGCCTGGCAGGACTTAATCGTCGTTTTTGCCCACACCACGAGCTACCTTGCATCACTCGCAAAGGACGGAACACCACCCGATAAGGCGCGAGACGGTGGGGAGTTTATCGCCCCCCGCCGCGGCTGGTTCATGCTTATCGGAGCCCAGAGGGCGGGATTATACTTTCCGGGCTCAAGGGTTGGACTTCTCTGGCTCATGGCCCGGTACGCCGAGGCCGCCGACGAACAATCAGAGGCTCTCACTTGGATGTCCCGCGCTGCCGACGCAACAGAGGAGGTTCCCGGTAGCTACATCGAGGCCGCGATAGGGCTTGAGCTTGTCCCGGCTCTTGTGGCCGCGGACCGCTACGAGGAGGCATTGCAAGCGGGCGTTCATGGGAGCAGGGCGATGGTGGTCATGCGCTCCCGGAAAGGCTCACCCTTCGAAGAGCTCTTTCGTCCCGGGCGGGATCCGTCGGCCGAGGTGAGCGCGCTAAATGACGAGGAGGCACGCCAGGCGGAGCACTTTGCCGTCATCTCGGCCCTGGTCCCGGTAGTCCTTCGTATCGCCAGAAGATCGCTCGAGGACCGAGCAGGGGCCTTTACAAGTGGGCAACACGTTTCGTCCCTTTGCCGGCAATTTGTCTCGGTGTCGTGCCTCCCCGAGCTTTGGACATCCGCCGCGGACGTTTTTTCCCAAGGATGTAGTGAAAGCGGTTCCACGGAGCGATTGGTCGAGCTTGGGAACAGCTTTGATGCCGGGGCGGATCCTGAACTCCGCGTTCTTGCGTATCTCGCGTCGAGTATGCACTCCGCCCCGTTTGACGCCTTTTGCGCCCACGTTGCTTGTATGGAGCGGGTCTACGGCTGGTACTCGACGGATTCTGCGACTTACCGGCTGATCGTGCTTCCGTACATTGAAGACTTTTGGACTCGCGTCGTCGAGCACTCGCGGTTCTACTTCAGTGCGCCGACGCTGGTAGTAGAAGCGATGGCCCAAGCCCGCAGCGCAGATGAAGCGGAGAGAGGGAAAGCGATTCTGCGTGCTGTTCGCTTGGGGTTTTTCAGATATCCACGCGGGATACAGCAGGCGCTCGCCTGGCTTTCCTCGTGATGGGGGCACAGGAACTGGGCGCTGTCCGCTGTGCGGGAGCGCGCGTCGGCTTTAACTGCCCGCGATACATACCGCGACCAACAAATCAATAAAAACTGGCGACTACGCCAAACGCTACCGTTACGCAGCAACCAAGAGGGAAACCGTTTCAGCTTGACAAGCTCTTTCAGGAATGGTCCGACACACTTGTCCGACAAACCGACGCGTTTTCGGGCGTAACGATCACCCGTCATTCTCGGCAAACCCGAGAGGGAATCCCAGCGCGTGATGCTGGAATTCATGTGTCTGTGGAACGCCCGTTTCCAAATGGGTGCCTACCGCGGCCCGAACGGCATGCTTCCGCCGAGTGCGAATTGGTCAAGCCATGTGCCAGGATGCGACTCGTTGGACTTAACTAGGAAACTGAAAAGGCAGATAGGGCAAGGGCGTATTTTCACATTTGCAGAGTAGGACGCTCCATGCCGACGAAGTCGGGCGCCATTTCTTTGACCCCGAGCCGGTCGCGTATCCCATTAGCCGCCGAAGTAAAACCGCCCTGGCGCGTGACCCTCAGCTCTTGCGCTTCTGCAATTCGCACAGAACCACGACACCGCTCTGACTCTCGGGCGGTGGCTCGAAACCACCGCCCTCTTTCAGCTTTACTTTTTCTTTATGAAGTAGACCGACCGCCAACATCTGGCCGTCTGGCGAAAATGCCAGCGACGTTACCGGCGCCAGTTTTTCGCGGAGTGTTTGCTTCTCCTCGCCGGTTGCCACATCCCAGATCTTGACCTCCCCGCCCACCTCGCCACCTTCTCCGGTTTTCGTGATTGGCCAACAACCCGTGGCCAGCGTCTTTCCGTCCGGAGTAAAGGCAATGTTCCTGACAGAAGCCTTCGGGTGCTCAAATGTGTTCAGGACCTTTCCCGTCTCGAAATCCCAAAGGCTGGCCACCGAGGAGTCGCCGCCAACGGGGGATGTGACAAAGGTCTTCCCATCGGGTGAAAGAGCCAGGGCGCAACACTCATTCTGCATCAGAACGGTTTCTCCTGTCGTCGCGAATTTCTCATCGATGTCCCACAATTTTACGGTTCCGTCACTGCCAGAGCCACTTGTCACCAGCTTCTTGCGGTCGTGCGAAAGAGCGGCGTCGAAAACCAGTTCGACTTTCAAAGTGGCGATCTTTTTCTTCGTCCCAGCGTCCCAGAAGCACACTTCACCTCGGTCGTCGACGGCTGCCGCGCCAACATTAATTGGACAGCTTGCCGAAACCATGATCTTGCCGTCCCGTGAAAAGCTCAGACTGTGGATCGGGTTCGTCTGTCCCTTCAGAACCGCCTGTTCTTTCCCCGTTTCGGGGTCCCAGAACTTTATCAAGCATTCATCGTTGTCCATACCGCTGGCAGTGGCGAGCGTCTTGCCGTCGGGAGCAAACGCGACAGCTAAGACCTCGCCGGCGCAGGTCAACGTTTGCAGCGAATCCCGTTTGGCAATATCCCAGAGCACGACACTCTTGTCTCTACTCCCCGAGGCGAGGCGTTTCCCGTCTGGGGAGAATGCGACGCAGGATACCTGACCGCCGTGTCCTTGCAGGGTTGGGCCAATCTTCCACTTGGAAGGAGCCTGCACCGGGGCTTGTTTCTCCGCCTGAGCCACTGCCTGGGCGGTTGCAATATGGGTTGTCTGACCTTTGGGCTGTATCTCCTGAGACGTTGTGGGTCGTTCTGCCCCGAGGGTGCTGTATACTGAAAACCCTCCTCCAGCAGTCACGAAGCCTAACATCAATAGCACCGCCGCAACCGTCTTAAGTTTGGTTAAGAACATGCCTTTCAGCACTCCTTCGGTAATGGCGGTGACCTTGGCCGAAACGACCGAGGCCGACGCGCTACCTGCCGCGATGCTGGTTGCGGCCTTGACCGTGGAAACAATCAACGCGATTGGTATGCTCGCAGACGCGTTCACCGCCGGCCAGGCCGCAGCGATTAGCAACGCAGCCGGTCCCGCACCGCGGCACAGCAGTCGTCTCCTTAACAGCTCCCGACCACGCTCCAAACGCCCGCGCAGCGTGCTCTTGGCCACGCTGAGCTGGGCAGCGGCGGCCTCCTGTGTGGCCCCCTCCAGGTAGCACAGCACCAGGGGTGCGCGATAGCGCTCGGGTAGTCCGCTCAGCTCTTCATGCAGCACCTGTCGCACCTCCCGCCAGCTCAAATCATCCGGCGCCGAGGGTTGGCGTACCGGCACGCAGGCCTGGTGCTTTCGCCGAGCGGCGGACTGCCCCCGCGCCTTGAGGGCCGTACGGTAAGCTACGCCGTGGAGCCAGCTTGCGAGCGACGCCGCCTTGCGGATCGAACCGGCCTTGCGGGCGAGGATGAGGAACGTGGCCTGGAAGGCGTCTTCTGCGTCGGCCTCGTTGCCTAGCACGCCGCGGCAGACGTCCAGCACCATTGCCCCATGACGGCGCAACATTGCATGGAAAGCAGCCTGGTCTTGTTGGGCATGGAACCGTTGGAGCAGTTCGGAGTCAGGCAGCACCCGCACACGCTGGTCTTCCACCGTCCGGCGGATCAGATTCAGGATTGGACTGGCTGTGGCCTTGACCGCCATGCGGCTCCCTTCGATGCGGAAACTGTCATCCCCCTTTATATAGTTCCTTGAGACACGAGAAGATGCCGGATTATTTCAGCGTATCGAGCGATTCAAGGACTACGATCACGCCCCGATCTACGGGGGCCCCGCGAAGGGGTTCTGGTTCAAATGGCAGTTTTCCTCCGTGAATTCCAGCGGACGCGGCTGGGATTCGGATGGACCGAGAAACAAGTGGAAGAGCTACTAGGCGGACCTGCACAGACACGGATTGATGACGTGCGACGGCCGCCCACGCGCGTCTTCTTCTCAGTTAAAGACGATAACGAAGTCGTCCGCGTAAGGACCAGCTCTTGGTGGAGCGGTGAGGATAAGCCCGAGCTAATTGAGGTTGTATTCCACAACGGGTTGGTTATCGGCAAGGCGTTTTCGGCCGGTGATTTCACAACGTGGGGACGAATAAAGCGCCGCATCGAGCGGCGCATCCGGGCGCTCTGGCCGAAGCATTGAGGCTGCAAAGCATGCGAAACCTTTCTAGGCGAAGCCGGGCCTGGCTGCCTCTGTTTCTGGCGGTGGTCGTGGGGGCGGCTATCTCCCGGTGCCAGGCTTCTGCCAGCCGGAGTGAATTATTCCGAGAATGAGGCCCACGAGTAGGCCGCTGCCAGCTCCTGCTGCCATTAGCCTTGGAGTGAGCCGTCGGTGTTCGTAGTGATTTGCAGATTTTATGTCTCCGACTAACCATCCAGTCGTTCCACCGATAGCCGCAGCAAGGACGGTCGAGGAAATCACGTCAAGTAAAACTTTGGCTCTTGGTATCTTGCGCTGAACCGCACGCAGCGTTAGCCCAAGCATACCGCCGATGATAGCGCCGAAGAATGCAAGCGGAACGCTGGTATCGAAACTGACTCGCCAGTATTCCTCTTCCGTTCTACCAAAGAGCATGCCCGAAGCGATTCCAACGGCCGTGCCACTTAGAGTGAAGACAACCACAATCATCGGAGACCCCGCCTTTAAGTGTAGTGTGAGTGAGCCGTACGCACCATGCGGCCCAGGCGCAGCCTACCGTTGCCCAGCACCGCATCCAGCGCCCAGCACCCCCGAACGTGCGGCCCAGGCGACCGCAAATGGGCCAGGATTTCCGGATTCTGGCAGCCGGCTTGTTCAAGGGCATCGGCGAGTTCGGGGAGGCGCTCAAAGTCGCGTTCGTCGTAAAGCAAGCGAAGCCTCGCAGGCACGAGAGAAGGCCGTTTCTCTCTCGATGTCGCCGAGCAAACCGTCGGAGAAATGCTCCGCTGCCTCAACGCCTGCGCGACTGCGTTCATCAATGAGCAAATGCCAGACAAGGCGGCAACAAGCACATGCAAATAGCCGCCTCTTCCGCTCACTGGCTTGGCCAGTGTGTTGCAGCCAGCCGAGCATCGCGTCGGGGTCGGTGCAGCTCTGCCACTCGGACTCCGTCATGAGGTCATGATACTGCGGAGCAGGCGGGGACGCGAGAGGCTACGCCGTGTCAGCCGCTGACACCAGGCGGCAGGAATTCCAGCGGGTGATTTTGGATTCGCGAGGGCCGCAGGTTGTATTGCCTGATGAGCCGAGGCACGCATCCATTTTTGCGAAGCTCGACAGCACGATGCGGACAATTCCTCGTCTCATGCTGTCATCACCGCTATCATCCTGAGCCTGGTGGAGGGCCCGACGAAGCGGACGCTCTTGCCCGATCTGAAACAAAAGGGACACTCATCCCTCAGATGAGTTAACTGGACCCGCGTGCGTTTAGCCCGCCACTCAACGAGGCAGTACTGCGCCCGGCCGTTGATCAACCGGACCCGATATTTGCCAACCCACCAGCTTGGATCGTTTGCCAAATCACTGGCAAGGTAATGTTCGTGCTCTGGAAGCTTTGGCCAGATCCTGGCTCTGTCGATTCCGCGTGATTGTTCCCAGTGTAAGTGCTGATTCAGTCTTCGGGAAACGAGCTCGTTGACCTCTTTCCGAACATCTTCCATGTCCGCAGGGTCCACAAGAGCAAGCCCGGTTAAGTTCCGCAGGCGCAACCACTCTGCGATAATCTCGCTCACGACGTGCGGGACATCGCGCTCATTAAACGTTTGACCAAGCCACTTGGGGCTAAAGGTGACGTCAATTCTTGCCCCGCTCCGCGTGTTTACAGGCAGCCAGCGAAGACGACGCCCAACTATTTCTCTTAGGGTACGCGCAGCTATGTCTAGCCTTAACGCTCCCATTACACCTCTCCTCGCTCCAGCCGATAGGGCGTTCTCTCAGCACACGCGTAGAGCCGGCGGCATCACAACGCAGCCAGTTCACGTAAGAAGCGCCTTAACTCTGCGAATTGTATGCCAGACAAACTGCGTCAACGCCCCGGCAAGATTACCGAGGAAAACCTGTTCCAGGACAGTCAGGTCATAAGAACGTTGGCCGGCTTTATCGAGCAGGAGCTGCGCGAACTTACGTACGGCACAATCGAGGCTCTCCAAGACATCCTTAACGATCTAGTTGAAGCCATTGTGAGAATAGGCCACGGGGGAATACTCATCGTCGCCAAGGAGCCAAATGCGAGCCAGTTTTCCTCCTGCAGACGGATCGACTGCCTCTTGTTGCAACAGCTACTGATTAGGTACTGGAACCATGTCGCCACTCTCACCGCGAGTGCCGACGGAGCCGGTAATTTGTTGGCAAGCGCCGAAGCTGGTGTAGTAAATCCACGCGCTCTGCCGGTTGCTTCTGATACCGCGATGCTGGAAAATTGCATCAACGCGATCGCGCACCTGGCTGGCGTCGATGGGGCGATCGTGATGAACTACGCCTGCAAGGTTGCTGCCTTTAATGCCATCATTGACCCAGCGGCATCTGGACAAGCTGAATGCCGCATCGTGGATCACCACCGCCTGGAACGACGGCGTGAGGATGTTCTGCGAAATCGGGGCTCGCGCCACCAATTTGCTTTGTCCTACGCGATGCACGTACCCAATTCATTTGCTTTCGTGATCTCACAAGATGGGGGCGTTTCCGCCTTTTACAATCCTGCCGACGGGACCGTGGTATGCCAGGTAGGCATGCGCATGCTCCGTGATCGGCGCCTCGATCTGGGACAGCAACAATCGTTGGCTGACGGTCCACGGCACTGACTACCTCGTGGTGCGCGACTGCGTCGGCTACCAGAGCACGGGGCACGGCTTTTACCTCGAGGACGGCACCGAAGCCTACAACGTGTTCGACCGGAACCTAGCCGTGGGCGCGATCGTGGGCAAGCCGTTGCCCGAGCAAGCCCTGCCGTTCGACCAAAACGACGGGGCAGGCTTCTGGTGGGCAAATTGTCTCAACACGTTCACCCGAAATGTCGCTTGCGATTGCGAACGTTACGGCTTCCGATTCGAGGCGTCGCCCACGGAAGGCTTCGATCTACGCCTGCCGGTGCGTCAGCCCAACGGAACGATAAGCCGGGTTGATGTTCGGACCTTGCCCTTCATCCGCTTCGAGGACAACGAAGCGCATGGAGCGGCCTACGGCCTGAACCTCGGCAGGGAAGGAAACGAGGGCCGTGGCCGCGTCGACCAGCACTCGGGCGTCGGCCCCGATGAGCGACACCCCTTCGTAATTCGCAACACCAAGATTTGGAACACGCGCTGGTTGCCGCGGCCGTGCCCTGGCCTGTTACTGCACTTACGGGAAAGCCACTCCTTAACGGGGCCTTTTGTTATTGGTTGGCGTCGGGTTCAACTCGGGACCTGAGCCGGGACGTGACCAAACCTGGGCGAAGTGTCCGCGTCCGCGGGCCCCCTGTGAGCGCCGTCACTTTTACAGGAGTCTCCTCTCGGCGACCGCCTCATCTAATGCGCGGCAGCGGAGGCAGGCGAGTAGGGAAACCACCGCCATGCCGAAACGCCTAACTTGCTCGCCTCACCGGTGAACGCATGGCAGATCTCTCCGGTGCACGCCGCTGGCCGACCCTGACCTGGTAATCATCGCCAGCCTGGCTTGACAGCGGAAATGCCTCTGGATTGCTGGGAAAGGTCCAGCGCTGCCGACAGCGAGGACACATACCTGCACGACCTGCTTTCGATGCCAGGTAGCGCAACTTTTGCGTGCAGCCAGGGCAACGGAAATAATAAACTTGCTCGATCTTAGAATTACGAGCACGAAGGCCTAGGAACGCACCTGTCACTGAGACAGCCACCGCTCCAAACACAAGACCTGGAACGAGCATATTCCACCTCACTCTGTAGTAAATCGCCGAGTCGGTCACCCGATGGCAAGGGCAACTTTAGCACGGCGACGTTAGAGACGAATTAGGCCGCAGTGAAAAGTAAATGAGACAGGCAGCTCTGCAAGGCGCCCGTACAAACCGAGGGGACCAACGGGGTTTTTCCCGACAAGGTCGGCAAATCGGTTGCAGGAACGTCTGAAAGAATCACCTGCTGAACGAGCCGGTCACGTGATGGGTTCCGGCTGTAGCTGGAGAGTTGGTGAGGTTGCGAAATGATTGAACCTGGTTGCACCGGGGCTCGAACGGATGGCACAGCAAGCGGAGCAGACTGCACGCTCACGGGAGCTGGCTGGACTGGTACGGACACACGAGCCGGAGCTACACAAACGGGCGCGGAAGCCACGCGCGCCGGCCCGTGCGGTGGCCCACGGTACAATTACCACAAGGATCACCACAACTATGATTCGCTTGAGTGACATTAGAGGCGTGCCCTCCTTCTTACTCTGATGGTCGGCGCTTGAGCGGCGTCGTGAATGCCTGCGTAAGCGAGAGAGCGACCCTGCCGCAACATCAACAATTCCAAAGGTCGCACTTTTGTCAGGGAAGCCTTTTAACAAAAAGGCGCGATTGGCTCAAGCCATGTGCGGTTAAGATGCGTAAATGATGGCGGCTGTCGAATCACCGAATACTCATTAAATCGGCATTATTGATTGCACTTGAGCGGCCGGGCGAAACGGAGCGGCCCAAGGATCGTGCGTCGGTGAAGCAAAAAAAAGAGACTGTGACAAGAAAGGGCCTCCGGGCCGAACTGCAAATCGTGACCGCTGCGACCATGGTGTCGGGGCGGCGCGGCGACCGCATGAGCGGCTTGACGATCTTCGCTCGATAGATCAAGTGCGTATCCCAGCCTCGCTGGCTGGGATTATCGCCATGTGCAAGAGCCGTGCCCTCGGCGTTCTGACTCTGAAGCCGCGGCGGCTGTGATGGTGGGTCAGGCCGTCCTCTCGGATTCCGAAAGCGGTTGGAAGACAACGTCATCGGCAACAACGCGGCGGTCGAATACCCGTTTGGATGCGTGGGCGCATGATCGGACGCGCTTCAAAGCATACCCGGCACGATGCCGGGTTTTTCTTTTTGCGCAGTCGGCGGTACAATCAGGGCATGGGACCATTGCCAAAAGCAATCCTGTCTGGCTTTGCCACGTTCCTTCCATTGCCCCACGAGGGGCATTAACCAGAGCATATTTGTCGGACTTTACGCTTATTCTGCGCTTCCACAGTTCCTCCCGGGTACGTCTGGCTCAGTCTAGTCATGCTCCTGGGGCTCGCCGGGAGCGTGGCGCCAATCTGCTCCGGGCCGAACCGGATTACTCAGGAAAATTTCGACCGCATTCACGAAGGAATGAGCCCTGAAGAGGTGCGCAAGATTCTTGGAAAAGATGACCGCCAAGTGCATGTCCCAACGTCGGAAGTAACAACGGAGGTTGATCGCTGGCAACTTGGTCCCAATCGGATCGTTGTTAGGTTTACGGACGGCAGGCTAGACGAAAAAGATTTGCACCTTGCGACCGCGTTAGAAATCCTGCAATGGTACGCCAAGAAGGGCGCGGCGAAGGTTGGCGTCAAGTGGCCGTGACCGATCAACACCCTAATAGCCCAGTACCGGCAAACTGGCAAAGTCATTTTGGCAGTCGTTTCGGCTTGGAAGGCCGACTCAAGTAGCTCGATGCGACGATCTTCGCCACCGGTAGGCAATCGCTCCCAGCGAGCCCGTAATCATCAGGATTATGCTGCTCGGCTCGGGTACGGCGTTGAGAAACTGGCTGGGTTGAAGCGCTGTGTCCGAGATGCGCACTTCGTCAATCAGACCCGGGAAATATTGAGAGTAAGTGGCAGACTCAACATTGCCGATCCCGAGCCCGGGATTCTGGCTTGGATCGAGCGCATCCAGCGGCCGGACCGACGTGATCGTGGAGTTCTGAAGTACGCCGTCCACGTAGATGCTCAATCTCCCCGTGGCATCGTCGAGCGTGCCGGCGACATGGTGCCACTGGTTGAGGGTCGGCAACGTGGCGGTCACAAAGGCGCCATTCTGCTGGGCATCCTGAATGAAAAACTCAACCTGACGGCCGGGTTGCGTCGCCAGGTAGTAGGGATCCAGGCCAATACGATCATCGCCACGGAAAATGATTTGTCCCTTGAACGCGGTATCCGCGGTCGGCTTGATGTAGGCTTCCAGGGTAAGACTGTGCGTCAACTGGAACAACGGATTATCGGGGATGGTTACGCGCTGGCTCGTCCCGTCAAATTGCAGCGAAAGGTTATTTGGCGCTCCCGTCAGGGGGACGGGGTTGGCCGGGACATCCGTCCGATAAACCGGCCCATTGACCGGAGTGCCGTTCAGATTGTGACCGGAACTGTCAAGGATCGTGCCCATGCCGCTGGCTGGCACATTCGGCTGTCCTTCCTCAAAACGATAGTAAGCGATAACGTCCGCCCTGGCCGGGTCGGCTCCAAGCGTAATTCCAAGCAACAGCGTTCCCCAGAGCCATTGGCGAGCATTCATGATGTTCCTCTCGAAGCGGCAACCGGTTGCAGGCACCACGGAATCGCGATATTATTGAGGCAAGCCGAGCGCAAGGCAAGCTTTATTTTCAGAAAAGCGCGACAAAGAAAAGGGGGATCCGTCATTGCGACGAATGCCCCCGTTATCAGCCAGTTAGAACGTTGTCGTGCTGCCAAGTGCGCTCGCCAACTGGC
>Ga0207041_1083_pt1 | contig 17086 bp, 8 predicted proteins | sample Alteio_BWMinCont_73_FD_153311 | JGI IMG/M metagenome (GOLD analysis project Ga0207041, IMG submission 153311) | Enriched cells from forest soil in Barre Woods Harvard Forest LTER site, Petersham, Massachusetts, United States -... | ecosystem: Environmental > Terrestrial > Soil > Temperate forest >... | reverse complement strand
GCTTGCGCTGTTATCGTGGTAAACGACGTTGGTGCCGGTGCCCAAGCCATAGTGATCCAGAATCGCGCCATTGATTGCTTTTTGCACGGCCGCGGCCAGGCCGTCGGCGGTATAGGTTCCGGGGGTCAGTGTCATACTTAACGAGGCGCCGTTGTAGGTGAAGTCCAGCTGGTCATTGCTACCAGTGATGATGGTGAGGCTGGCGGCACTGGACCCGGAGATCGAGCCGCCCGAGGTCGTGGGCGAGCTGCCCAGCAGCGTGGCCTCGGCGTTGCCGCCGGTCACCTGCAAATTCGAGTTCGCCGCACTGGTATTGGTATTGGAAGTGATGGTGAGGATGCCGCTGCCCTGCCCGACAGTGACCGGATTGATCTGGTTGCCCGCGATGGATTGAATCGATGGGTTGAAGGACACGGCGTCTGTAGAATTCGGCTTGGTGAACGTCTGCGAAGCGCTCGAGCCCGACGAGCTCAAACCGATGGCAAGGCCGGAAGTCGCGTTGGCGCTCGACGAGGCCAGCTTGATCGTGTTGTCATCGATCTTGATGACGAAATACGTGTGCCCATCCACCAGCCCGCCGATGCTGCTACCACCGCCGGCATGGTAGAGCACTTCATCGCCCGTGCTCAGATGGTGCGGGCTGCTGAAATGGATCGATGTATCGAAGGCGATCGGGTTGTCCGCCGTCACGCTGGCGTTGGTCGTTCCGGGAACGGTGCCGTCCTGATAGGAAATAACGTTTGGATCGAGCGGCGCCAGTCCGCCAATGTAGTTATAAGCGATCGAGGCGCCGATGGCGCTGCCGGTGGTCGAACCGGCCCCGGTGAGCGCCGCCACGTACATGGAGGCCGCCTCGCTCGAATTCACTGACACATCGCCAAACGCCTGGACGTCCGGCGAGCCGATGATGTGGGCATCGACGGTGTTGGCGACGGAGTTGATGGTCAAGGTGCCGGCCCCGCTTATGCTCTTGCCGCCGGCGCCGGCCGCGCCGATAGCCACCAGCGTCGGCGTGGACGTGGCCAGCAAGCTGATCGAGCCGTCGCTGGAGGTTACCGTGGAGCCGTCGATGTACGCCGCGATGCCGTTGCTGATGCGGTTGTAGCTGATCGATGCCCCGACGCCGCTCGAGCCGGAAACCGAGGCCGCGACCGCCCCGGCAATGGAGACGATCAGCGAAGTGTCCGTGGCCTGGAGCGACACACCGCTGCCGGCCGTGACGTCCGATGTGTCCGCGATGTGAGCGTCGATGGTATTGCTGATGAGGTTCACTTCGACCGAGCCGGCCGCCGCCCAGCCCTTGCCGGTGCCCACGCCAACCCCAATGGCCACGCCGCCGATGGACTGAGTGGATTCCGCCTTGACTGTCACGGTGCCGTTCACGGTCAGCGTGGCCTTGTCGAGATCAGCCAGGATGGTCGAGTGGATCTCATTGAAACCAAAGGCAACGCCGACGCCGGCTTTTTGGCCGATGCCCACGGCGCCCCCGAGCGCAACGATTCCCGAGCTGTCGTTGGCATCGACCAGCACGTTGAGCGAGCCCGGATCGGTAACGCCGCTGGGAGCGGATACCTCGGTGACGTTCGTGTTATTGCTGATGTAGGCTTCCGTGTCATTCTGGATGATGTTCACCGACAACATGCCGGCGCCGCCGTTGCTCGGCTGCTGAGTGCCCGCTCCCAGGGCCCCGCTTACAGCAATGATGCGCGAATCCGTCGCCGGATTGTCGTTGATCCCCTGCACTGTGAGCGTGCCGCCGACCATGGTAATGGTGGAGCTGGTGATGTAGGCGAAGGTCTCCCCGTCCGCGACGGGCAGGTTGCTGGGCTGGTCGGGCACCAGGGTCGGGTTGGCGGTGATGCCGTTGTTCGTGGGCGAGCCGATGATGTTGAGACCGATGGCGGCACCGTAGCCGCCGCTGCCGCCCACGGCACCGGCGCCGGCGAAAGACCAGATCTCCGATTGCTCCTGGGCGGTGACGCTCGAGTCGCCGATCAAAGCAATGTTGGCGCCCGAGATGTACGCCACGGTAGTGGGCAGGACCAAATTGATGGAGACGGACCCGGCCACAGCAGTGCTGCTGCCTTTGTTGGGAGCCGCTCCGGCGCCGCCGAAGGTGATGGCGACGATGACATCGGAATGTTCCGCCGTGACATGGAGCTGGTTGGCGCTGATCGTGGCTCCATTAATCCAGGCCTCGGTCGTGCTATCCACAACGTTCACGCCGAAGGACCCGGCCAGGCCAACGTTTTTCCCGGTCGTCTCCTGCTTGGCCAGAGCGATGGCCCCGGCACCCGCTACCACGACCGCATTGTTGGTGGCCTTGACGGTGGCGTTGCCGGCCACCGTGAAGGTCCCCGGGTCATTGATGACCGCCTCAGTGACCGTTTGGATGACGTTGACACCGACATCGCCGGCTAAACCAACGCCGCTTTGTCCGACGGAGCTATTCTCAACCTTGGGCTCGCCGGTGGTGCCGGCCGGGGGGGACAGCGATGGCGCCGCACCGCTGACACCATCGACGGACCTTGGCCGCGTAGGCGTATCCCCGGTCGAAACCCCGGCAGCAAACGATGCGGACACGATGGTTCCGAAGGTAATGGCCTCGATATCCAGCCCGGCGACGTTGTAGGCGCCCTCCAGTGGCGTGGCTCCGCCATTGGTGATTGGGTTGCTGCCGACCAGGGCCAACGTGGTGCGCTCGAAGTTATTGACGGCCAGGGTGAAGCCGAATCCCAGCCGATTGCCCGTGGCGACGCCGCCGGACAGGCTGAGCACGATGGCGGTATCGGTGGCGTTGACGGTCGCGGGACCGCCGACACCGTCCCCAGCCTGGTCATTGACGTCTACCCCGTCTTCGATCTGGGCGATGGTGGACGAGACCAGATTGTTCCAGACCACGGTGCCGGCAAAGCCGATGTCCCCGGCGGAAGCGCCGGCCTGGTTCAGGGAAATGTCCAGGATGTTCTGGGTGACGTCTACCTTCAACGAGCCGCTGGAGCCGATGTGAATCTGTGCCCCCGAGGCGATCTGGGCCAGGGTGGTGTTGTTCATCAAATTAATGTCGATGGTGGCCCCGATACCTCCCTTCGATCCCTGGGCCCCGTTAAACGAAACCAGAGATGCTAGTGCTTTCTTATTTGAGCCAGTCGCCTGTTTTGCATTCTTAAAGCTGTCAATGAGCAGGTCGAGGTCGAATGTCCCGGCAATGCCGACATTGTCCCAGGTGGTGTCCGCCTCGACGTTCACCGACTGGCCGGACTGATGCGTGACTTGATTGATCCGCGCGTTGCCAATGGTCGCCTCGACGTCGTTGTTCCAGTAGTGAACATCGATGACGCCGCCGATACCGAACTTGGCGCCCGTGCCAACGTCGCTGCCGGCGGTTGGTGGTCCGGCCACGGACGCTGCCCGCGTCCAGTCATTGGACAGGAGACTTTGGAGCCCCAAAGTGCCGTCCAGAAGTGCGGCAACTCCAATTTCTGCCGTTAGAGCAACGATGCCCTCCAGCCCCTGTGGAGCAACAGTGGGAAAAGCAAAGGGATAATCCAGGTTCGCGGTGACGTTCAACACGCCGCTGGCGTCAATCTGGGCGCCGTCCTGGACGGTGGCCTTGACCGTTGGAGAATAGATACTCACCGTAAAGGCCAGGGCGGTCGCAACCTTGGTCGTGGAGCCGGGGTCGAGGGTGAGACTGGCCTGCGAGGAGGATATGATCTTATCGGTGACTTCGGCATGGACGGTGACGTCTCCGGCCGAGGTGATGACGGCCGTGCCGCCGACAATGGCCTGGACGCTGTCATTGGCCACGCCGACAAGCACCGAACCGGCCAGGGCATAGTCAGGGCCCCCACCCTTGGAGCCGCCGGGGACACTGTTCACGGTTTGGGCAATGGATGATTTGCCAATTAATTTGAGCCCTATCTTTTTGAACAAGGCCTTGATCTTGCCGTAAAGAACAGGGCCTGCATTGACAGACTTACTAAGGACGACCTTGCCCGGTATAGCCTGGGAAGTGGTTTTTTCCTTGCTGCTAAGGGTAGCCGTGATGTTGACGCCGGAATGTTCCTGGGGCGTCAAGGTGTGCGCGGCTGCCGACATCACCTGGGTAACGTCCACTCCGAAATCCACCACCAGGGGGAGACGGTTATCCGTGAAGGGCGATTGCGCGGCCAGAGGCGCCATCAGGACGACCTGAATCTGGCTGGTATTCGCGGACAGGGCAAGGGGCAGGTTATTTTGGGCGTCGTGCAAGGTGGCAGCCAGCTGGACAATATTCGGGTGATTGGAATCGACGACGGCGTAGTAAGTCTGACCCACTTGCAAGCTGCTGGTGCCGGTGCTGATGGTCAGCGGGTTTCCCGAGGCGTCGGTCGCCCCACCAAAGATGATGGCGTCGCCGGTCCGCCAGCCTTCGTCCGAGCTGGCGTCGGTGCCAAAAATCAATCCGTTGGCAGCGAGGGTCGCGGCTTCCGCTGCCGGCATGGGCGGGCCGAGGTTGATGATCGTGGATCCGGTCAGAGAAATTGCCACCGCGTTGCCCAGGTACGCATCCTGGGACGTCGCCGCCAGGGCAAAGGCATCTGGGTTAGCGGCATCGGGAATGACGTAGTAGGTCTGGTAGGGGCTCAGCCCGCTGATGCCCGCCTGTCCGGGTGTGGGCCCCTCGTAGGTGATCTGGTCGCCGAGCTGAAGGCCATGGGCGAAGCCGAGGAGAATCTCGCTACTGCCGCTGCTACTGCTGCTGGTTACGGAAACGGTGAACGGACCGGTCGGGGCCGCAGTGCCGTTGACGGCGCTGTTGATGCCCGCCGCCGACCACAAGGCGCCCGCGTTGGCGGCGGCCAGGTCGGCCGACGCCGTGGCATCCGCCGCCGCGTTGGAATCGCCGCTGGCCTGGTTTTGACTCAGGAAGCTGTTGTACATGGCGTTGTGGGCGTCGGTGTAGGCCGATGTCCCCGCCGTGTAGGCCGTTTGTGCGTCCGCAGCGCTGGTCGCCAGGCGCAGGACCTGCGGGTTGTGCGGATCGGTGATGGCATAGTAGGTGGTCCCGTCCTGGAGCCCTGAATAGGTGTAACCCAGCGCGCCGTGGTAGGTGAGGGGAGTGCCGTTGGCAAAACTGGGATCGTTGGCAATGTTAAAGCCCGTGTAGATGGCGTTGCTGGTGGGATCAATGCCGATGACGGGGACAAACTGGAAATTCAAAGAGACCGTGTCGCTGCCGCCCCCGCCAATTGCGATCGGTGTCCCGTTATAGGCGCTCGCCAGCTGGAAGGTCTTGCCGGTTGCATCGGTGGCATCCGGGAGCACCCAGTAAACCTGGCCCACCTGCAAGCCACTGAGGTTGGCGGCGCCCGCGCCCGTGGCGCCCTGGTAAACGACGAGCGAGGTGTCGGTGAAGCCAGGGTTGAAATTGAAGCTCAGCGTGTTGTTGGCTTCATTCAGGGTGGCGGGCAGGTTTCGCGCCAGGCCGTCGAAGGCCGGATCTGTGATAATCGGCACGAGGTTGTTCTGGGCGTCGAACAGTTGGAATTCGTTGCTGACGCCCGAGAGCGGCTTGATGGTATAGGTCGTGTTGTTGACCAGGTTGCCGATGGCCTGACCGTCGGCCGCGTGGTAGGTCACGCTTTGGCCCGCCGAATTGAAACCAGGATCGAAATCGTACTGCAGCGCGTTGTTGACGTCATCGACCTGGTTGATGGGGATGTTGACCGATGCGCCATTGAGGGTGGCGGTCAAGTACGGAATCGCGCCGAACGTGGCGTCCGTGGAGATGTCGATGAGCTTCGAGCTGGAGTCGAATAGCTGAAAGGCGTTGGTGCCCGTAGGAGCGGGTTTAATGGTATAGGTCGCGCCATCGACCAGATTGGCGACCCCCTGGTTCGGGGAGGCGTGATAGGTGACGGTCTGTGCGGCGGCAAAGCCAGGGTTGTAACCAAATTGAAGGTCGTCGGTGGTGCCATTGACTTGTGTAATGGCATTGTTGACCGTTTGGCCATTAATCGTGGCGGTCAAAAACGGGAACGAGCCGAAAGTAATCGCCTTGCCGATCAGGGCATCCTGGCGGGTAGCGGCCAATTGGATGCTGTTCGGCTGATTCGGGACGTTGATGACGTAATAGTTGGTGTCGGTTTCCAAACCGGGAATGGCAGACGCGCCTGCGGCGGAGTAAGTAATTTCCTCACCGGTGCTGAAGTTGACCGGGGTGCTGTAGGTAATGATGGAATTGGTGGCCCCCCAGTCAATCTGGGTGAAGGGGTTGATCGTTTGCAGAGTCCCGGCCGCGACGCTACCGGAGACCAGGGTGCCGTCCACCTCGGCCTTGATATCGGTGGTGGTGTCGCCAACGGCAACGGTGATGCCAACCGTGCCGACGATATTGCTCTTGGCGGCCACCTTGTTCTCGTTGTCGTTGGTTCCCTCGGCTTGCACATTGATGTTGCCGCCGGCGGTGATTGTCGCGTGCGGGTCCACGGTGGCGTGCGAGGTCACCTTGGTGACGCCGGTAGAGCTGGAGAACTGATAGGCACCGGTAGCTGCCGTGTTGTCCGGGTTTTGAGCGACCAGAGCATTGCCAATGGCCTGCGAGCTGGCCAGGGAGTGGACCGTGACGTCTCCACCTGCCGTGATGGTGGCGCTTGGAGCCACATCGGTTTCGGCGTCCGACTGGGCCCAGTTGAAGGCGACGCTGATTTCGAGCTTGGTGTTGTACAGGAATTTGGAAGTGGCAGCCGCGTCGGCCTCCGCATTGGATTCCAGGTCCACGACGCCGCTGGCCGCGATATCAGCCGACTGGCCGACAGTCACCGCGGCGTGAGCGTTTCGATAAAACAGGGACCCGGGCAGCAACGCCGGATTGAGCAGGGCAATGATCGCGTCGGCTCCCGCCTGCAAGGAATTGGCCTGTGCTGGGCTTAAGTTGCCGTCCAGGAGCGTCAGGGGATTGAAATCCCCAGCATGGGCGTTCAGGCTGACGTTGTTGCCCTTGATCTGGGCCCCCGTGTCCATATTGATCGTGGCATTCCGGGCCATGACCGACAGCTCGGGGAAGAGCTGGGTCTCCAGCGAGTAGTTGATATTGGTGACGTCCAGCGTGACGTTGCCGGCCGCGTAGCCATTGGTCGCATTGGCGAGGATCGAGGCATTCGCCCCCACTTCGATGTGCGGATCGGTGAAGTTGACATAGAGGAACGGATTGAGTGGATCGGTGTTGTTCACCGTGACGTTGATGGTCCCCGAGCTGCCGACCGATGGCCCCGTGGTGAGCTTCCCGGACACAAAGTCGGCGTCGGAGATGTGTCGTGTGGAAACGATGACGTTGCTGGCCAGATTGGTAATTTGAGCGTCGATCCCAACGTCTACGCCTTGCACATCCGTGATGGTCAGGTTGCCGCCCTGGGTCAGGACGGAGCCGTCGATGTGGAAATCGCTCGGGCCGATGAAACCGCCCGCCGCGTTGCCCGTTCCTTGAAAAGTCACGTTCCCGCCCGCACCGATAAAGTTGATCAGGTGCACGGCGCCGCTCATCTGGAAGGTGAAGGTGTTTTCAGAACCGGCCGAAGCGAGCGTCAGGTTTGGTACGGTCTGCCATAGGGCAGTGTTAGGATCGGTGGTCCACTGGACCACAGTGGAGGCGCCGTTAGGGCCAGGTACGGTTTGCAGCCAGAGGTCGTCTGTGACCAGCGGACTGTAAAACTTCACATCCGAACCCGTGACGGTGACCGACACCGCCAACATTGTGCGCTCTTCAAGCCTCTCAAGATAGAGCCGGGCGCATTTCGGGGCCTTGCGGATGGTGCGGGTGGCGGGTCGTCCGAAAAGCTGCCGGATCCAGGAATACTTCATAATGACGAACTCCTAAAACTATGCAAATGCAGACAGGGCGTGAAGCTGGCCGAGCGGTCGAGCGTCCACAGGCAGAAGAACCGGGTGCTAAAGACCCAGAGTTCCCCATCACCCCTAGCCCCTCTCCCGCCAGGGGTGAGGGACGAATGACCCCAGGCTATCTCGTGGATCTGGATGTTGCCCAGGAAGTGACTGGAGTGGGGCAGGAACCAGGCCTCGAGCTGGTCTGCGATACAAGGGGAGAGCTGGGCGCGCAGACCGTACGCCTGGAGGCTGTCGGGTCGGTGGGGAAGGTGCTAGGCGGCGCTGCCTCACTAATTAGCCGCCTTACCGGTATCCTCAAGACGAAATGGGTGGTGGATGCATATAGTGCGAGGCGAGGGCTACGCCCGCGTGATGCGTCGGGTTCCTTAATGCCGCTATCTCCGCCCCGTTCGCCACAACTAAAGAAACAGGGAAGGGAGGCAAAGCCCATACCGAATAAGGCGGTGCAAGAGATGGGCAGAAAGGCATTTTGTTGTAACCGTTGACATATTAATCACTTGCTACAATTCATCTAAGACTCTCGGAAACAAAGCGGCGGGGACAAGTAGGTTTAGTTTGGTTTACACCCAATGGTCTTTTTTTCTGGAACGTCAACAAAAGTTAGCGCCGGGCTTAACGCTAAGGGATTCACCGAGCTGCTTGCCAAGATGGTCAACGGATTGGCAACATGGCCACTGGAAAACACAAAAAAACCAGAAAAATCCCAAGACGGCCAAGGTGGCCAGCCGCTCTCTTTCGTGGGTCCGCCGCCGGTCCGCCCAATGCGATTGGCTGGCGGACAGACGCGGCCAAGGCGGGCGAACAACGAGGAAGGGCCCTGGCCCCGTGAGCCGTGGCAAAGTGGCAAACTTGCCTTAATGAAGGCGTAAGCCTAATCGGCCGTAGATAGTTCCGACTCAAGACATGTTTGCCACGGGTGGCCACGAACTTGGCAAACTGGCAAACAACTCGCCCCGCCGGGTTCGACATTGTTTACTCCGGCAAGGCCAACACCTCCTTCCGAAACCGAGCGTTTAGCTTAAAGGTTAATACTGTTTCGCGATCGCCGGCGTAGAGGCGATGATGTTTCCCTCGCTGCCAGTCACCAGAAAGTAGCTGTGGGCCACCTTGGTAGAAGCAGCATCGACGCCCACGAAAACGTTTACCCGGTAGTGATCCTCCCAAAGCCGTCGGACTTGCACCTTGCGCAGGTCGGCGGGCTGGCCCAGGGCGTGTAGGACGTTTTTGCCGATCAGGGCGTTCCGCTGCTGACGCTCTTGTTTTTCTTGATCCCTGTCTTGCTTTTCTTGATGTTGCATTGCCATCGTTTTTTCCAGATCGTGATCGGGGACGTCTGTCGGTTACAGCGGACGCGGCCTTGCGCCTGACATGCAATCAAGAGATCCCGCCGCTGGCTTCCTCTGGTGTCGCCCATCACCGAGAAGTCGCCATACGGCGGGACCATTCGGCGCCTGCCCGAACCGCGGGCGTGTGCAGGGGCTGATCATGAGCGAACGGCCTTGAGCCCGTCATCGGAAAGCGGTCGAGCTCAATCAAGGTTGCGAACATGGCTATTCCCTCCAGAGCGACGGAGTACCGCCGTATTCCAAACTCACGTTAGGGTCGTGATCGCAGCGATGCAGACCACGATGATGAGAGCCAGCATGACGGCGTATTCGACTGCTGTGGGGCCGTCTTCGGCTTTCAGGAAATTCACCACAAATTGGCCTAGCTTGCTCACAAGCCCGCTTGCACTCCACCGCCAGCCTGCCTTTGGCAGATCAATCGGCGGCGCGTCATACTCCTGGCTGTGCATGGGTTCCTCTACAGAACGCTTTTGGTCTTCGACTTGCCTTGCCTGCTCCATCTATCAAGCCGATAATCAGCACAGTACCCTGACGTGAAGAAAAGAAATTCTTTTTGGGATGGTGGACAGCAGAGACTCCAGCGTGAGGGAAGGGTGCGGTCGGTCGATCGCCGCCTCGCTCGCCAAGCTCGGCCCCTGCACCTGCCGAGGTGCCGCCGCCGGATGTGCTCCACGGCGATTGCGAAAAGATGCATGCCTGAGGTCATCGAGCCGGGACGGCACCAAAATGCTTCTACCAACACCAAGAAGGGCGGCAAGCGTTATCGCTACTACCGGGAGTCGCGAGCCAAGCTAGGGTCCTCGTTGCTCACCCTTGGACTACGACAAGATGCTGCACATTCATTTAGAAGTAGCTGAGCCAGGCGTCGCGTCGGCGGCGCTTGACACCCGCGAACCAACGGCAGGGCCGATAGAGGATAAGCACAACCCCGATCCAGACAAGATATACCATTGGCAGGCTGATGCCATAGCTTGCCGACACCTGATCGGGCTTCACCGCCCACGGACCATCGGTTGCCATGGGCGACCAGCCGAACCGGATATAGTCGCATACGACCGCTCCGCCATGAATCAGCGGAATGTGCAGTAGGTAAAAGAACAAGGGCACCCTGCCGAAAGTGATGATCGGCTTGGCCCAGTCACCCAGGGGCCGGTCGAATAGCCCCAGCATCACGATCGCCGGACCGAGCGTCATGAGCAGATAGAGCAGTGACGGCGGATACTTGGTGCAGTTGAGAAACGACAAGACAGTGAACATGAGGGTCGGCTGCAGGGACCAGGGTCGTGGGTCGCCATAGATGTTGATGGCGCGCACAATAACGAAGGCCAGGATGAGGGCGACACCGAGTTCGACCAACTCTCGTCGCCGTGTGGCGCGGTCCTGCAGCAGCATAGTCCCGAAGCCGTAACCAGCCGCCATGACGCCCATCCAGGGTATCAGGCAATAGCCCGTACCGAACGTGAACGGGCCAATCAAGGGTTCATCTCCCGGACTGTGCAGGATCATCCACAACCAGCCCGGCAGGTGGACCATCTGTGCCGTGAAGCCGTCGAGCATGTTGTGGAAGGCGACCATCACCACGCCGAATGCCGTTACTAGCGACGTGGGTAGGTAGAGGAGCACCGACAGCCCGATCATCGACAAGCCAATGGCCCAGAAGACGCCGGCCCCATGGTGATAGAAGTCGAAATTGAACATCCACAGGATGCGATTGATGACCACTTCGAAGAACGCCAGCCACAGGCCGCGAGTGAACAGGAACCACGACAGCTCGGGTTTGGACTTCCCGCGTGTGCCTGACAGGAAGGCACCTGTTCCTGCCAGGAAGATAAAGGTTGGCGCGCAGTAATGAGTGACCCACCGTGTCAGGAAGATAGCCGCGGTGGTCTTGGTCAGATCGGTCGGGTCCTCGCGAAAGAAGCGATCGGACCAGAAGTCGCGGACATGATCGAGGGCCATGATAACCATGACCACGCCGCGAAGCATGTCGATGCTATCGAGCCGATCAGGTCGAGGCTTGGCCGGTGCGCTTTGTATGGCCGTTTCCGGAACGGTCGTGGAGAGACTGGTGCCCACTGTGCGAGTTCCTGTAGTAATGCCCACGATGCCTGGGCCACGTCGGCCGACGGGCTCCATTGGATCGGAGCCCGCCAAGCTGGTGACCGACTATTCGTATCAAATGCACGGAGCAAATACTACAAGGGCGAGTTCAGCGAGCCCGGCATTGGCGGGAACGAGCTCGATGCGTCGGTCGATGGGACGTCGATGTGTCCTCGGCTTTGGGAATTGCATGGCCCTCTTTCCTGATGTTCAGACGAGTCTGCGGGGTTTCCTGGTTATGCTTCCGTTCGGAGCGCTCGTGCCGCTGACCATGTTCGTCGTGGCATACGGAGTCGATGCCGAATGTCGCCGCGATCAGGATTGGGCGAACCTTCAAATCGATTGAAGAGTCGCGCGGCTGGCGCTTGCGGATGTCAGCGGGGAACGGCCATCGACTCACCGTCCGCCATCCGCCACAATTCCGCATCCCACGCCCTGACGCCGGCCAGAAAAAGTTCAATAGCCGTCTTGTCGCCCCGACTGTTTTTCGAGAGAAGCCCTTCGACGTTCTTGCCGAAGGGCTTTTTTTCTTGAATTCCGGAATGTTTTCGCAAGTCGACACGAGTTCAATCTGCTCCAATCTTGAGCAGGGTATTCTCCTCATACCAACCCACTCGGAAGCACCTCTTGTCTAAAGGAGAGAGCCAGGAGAAGATAGCCGGGGGGACGGAATGCGGCAGCGTGTGCCGGGTTTCTCGCCAACCTCCAATCCCAGGGCGGAGCAGGCCATGCGCCGAGTTCGCTACCACGTGGCCATAAGCCTTGACGGATTCATCGCTGGGCCGCAAGGCGAATACGACTGGCTCATCGCGGATCCTGAAATCGACATCGCGAATCTCTTTAGCCAGTTTGATACGTTTCTCATCGGCAGAAAAACCTTTGAGGTCATGGTGAAAGCCGGTCGAGGCACGATCCCAGGCGTGAAAACGTTTGTGTTTTCCCGAACGCTGCGGCCCAGCGAGTTCCCGGACGTGACCATTGTGGCGGACCACATCGCCGAGACAGTGGCCGGCTTGAAAACGGAACCGGGCAAGGACATCTGGTTATTCGGCGGCGGCGAGCTGTTCCGCAGTTTGCTGAATGCCGGATTGGTGAATACGGTGGAGGTCATCGTCGAACCCGTCCTGCTCGGTGGCGGCATATCCTTGTTACCGGCGCCAGCGCAGCGAACCAACCTGAAACTCAGGGAGCACAAGATTTACAAGACGGGAATTGTCTCTTTGAGTTATGCTGTAGAATAGCGTTTCGCCTCTCAAAAGGGATATACCCTCGGAACCGCAATTCTTTCGGCACGAGCGGTTTGACCCCGATGATTTTCGCGAAGTCGCTCTCAGTCTCCCGGAGGTTTAATAGCCTTCGCCATGTCACCTACCTACTCTTGGTCAAAAACTCCATGCGGTTAGCAGCACACGGCAACAATGCTAGCCGCCGGGCAAGCGCACCGCAAAGGGCCGTCACGATATGCACGCCAAGGGGCAGATTGGCCATAAGACGAGCCCCCCTTCTCTAGATAGTATTTCGATTTGTGGCTTATGGCATTTTAGCGACGCCAGCCGGCACTGCCGGCAAGTGTCAGCGGTCTTTCATGCCGGCGCCGCCGGTCAGAAAAAACAGCCGCAGGGATACCTGCTGAGAGTCAGCGCAAAAAGAAAGCCGCACTTCATGCGCGAAGTGCGGCTTTAACTTCAAATTGCCTTGAGCGTTTAGCTGCCGACGTTGACGGATTGACCAACCGTCGTGAACGTCTTGTTGGCGTTGCCGCCCAGGGTCGTGATCGCGCCGATGCAGACCACGATGATCAGTGACCTCGTATTGCTCGTCGAAGTACTGTCGCGCGGCGGCGTCTTCTTCTTGTGGCGTCATTGGGCCGGCATGCCTCAACAGGAGCGCGGGGGCGTCCCTACCCCGCGCAGGGGTGGGGACCTCGGACATTTTATCTGAGGCGCGGGAGCCGGCCGTGGTTCGAGCGACGGCGCGGGCTGCTTACGCAATTCGCGCCGTTTCCCAGCGGGTGATGTGGACTTTTGACGCAAATGCCTCTTCAGATCGGTTAGGCGGTGCTACACGCCTAGCTGCAGCCGCTGATGGCGGATCAAATGAGTTCTCGAAGTGATTGCGAGTTGTCTTCGACGAGATATTGCGGCCGGCCATTGAGGTCCTGCAGCGTCGTGGTGTTTATGTTGATTCCGAGGTTATGGTAAAGGGTGGCGAAGAGCTCGCCCCACGTGACCGGGCGGGCGACTGCCTCTCCCGCGATCCTGTCAGTAGCTCCGATCACCTGCCCCGTTTTTATCCCACCCCCGGCCAGCATCGCACAGTTCACCTGTGGCCAGTGGTCACGGCCGACCTGGGCGCTGATTTTTGGCGTCCGTCCGAACTCGCCCATAATCACGACGGTGCAATCCTTGTCCAATCCGCGCTGGTGAAGATCCTCAACCAGGGCACTAACGCACCGGTCGAACACCGGAAAGTCCTCGGCCTCTCGTAAGAAGATGGAGTTATCGGCCCGGCCCTCGGTGTTCTTGCCGCCGTGCCAGTCCCACTTGCTGTAGTTAAGCGTGACCACCCGCGCGCCGGCTTCGACCAGCCGCCGGGCCATCAACAGGCTTTGGGGCACCCGCGGAGCGCCGTTTCCGTCCATGAATACCTTCGGGTTCCCCGTCCCGTACCGCTCGATCACGCGCAGCGGCTCCTTAGACAAGTCGAGGGCGTCGGCCATGCGGGAAGACGTGAGCAGCCCGAATGCCTGCTCCGTGAATGCATCCATTCCCTCAACCGTGCCGTTCGCGTCAGCATCGCGGCGCATGCTGTCGAACCTTTTGAGGAGCGTCTTGCGTTCCGCGAGGCTACCGATGGAGAGGCCGTGGAGAAGCATGTCTGCGCGGGTCTCGCCCATCGCGCGGAACGGGACCATCGACGGCCCGACGAAGCCCGGTCCTGGCTCGTTGTACGGGCCATGGGTGCACGTATAACACAAACTGACGAATGGCGGCACGCTCGGATCGGCTGGGCCTTGCAGCTTCGCCACCGCGGAGCCCAACTGCGGCCAGCCGCCGCTTGGCGTTGGTTTCCTGGGGTGGTGCCCGTTGTAGACCTGAATGGCATCGTGGTCGGCTTGGTTGCCGACGAGCGAGCGGACCACGACGAGCTTGTCCATGATGCGTGCGAGCCGGGGAAGGGCCTCGCAGATCTGCACCCCAACAACGTTGGTTGCAGTCGGTTTCCACGGGCCGGCGACTTCTTTGGGAGCCCCAGGCTTGAGATCAAACAGATCCTGGTGAGGCGGACCGCCAACTAGATAGATGAGGATCACGGACTTGTGGGACGACCGGACTCCGGCAAGCGCCTCAGCCCGCAGGAGGCCGGGGAGGTTGAGGCCGCCAAGCCCGAGGGCGCCGATCCGCAAGAAGCTGCGGCGGGACAGGTGGTGCGGGACGGCGGGTAGCGGAGCAGTCAAGCCGTGGCACGTCGGCATCGGCACCTCGGAAGATAAAACAAGTGGCGGGGTCGGCCCAGGGCCGAATGTCGGCTTGGTGGGTAGTGTAAGTGGGCCTCGGCCCGCTTGGGATAGTTTCCCCTGGTTTTGCACGCAGGTCAACGCCTTTCCCTGGGCCTCTGGGCCGCCACAAGGTCGAGAACGTCCAGACGAATCCCAGCGTTGGACGCTGGGATCTTTTGGCCCCGGGTCGGCCATAGAGGCAATCTTTGCCGGTAGTGTGCCTGACATTATCGACGGGGTAGCCGTGGCTGGGATGGCAAACCGAGCTTCGCCTATCTGCGGAGCAAATTGACAACCGGTAGTCATGATCGGTGGCCGGCTTTTAGGTTGCCGCTGCCTCACTACCAAACCATGCTCCGTTTCCACTTCCCGCTCATCAAACCGGACCGGCGGAGTTCCCGCATCCGGCTTTCGACGGGCTTCACAAGCCAGCACAACGACCAGGACCGCGGCCCTGACCTTCGCCGCCCTCTACAGTTTCTGCTGGGACTGCCGAATCGTGTGTGGAGGTGATTCCTTCGTAAAGGTGGCATGGTAAAGGAGGCGTGGCCAAGGGCGAATCGACTATTAACTTGACCGGTGCGTTCTACTAACTGATAGGTCTTCTGTTTGCTGCCGGTTCTAGGACCAAGAGGAGACGCCCTGTGTTACGCCCAAACAACCTGGCCGCGTTTGACCAAACTCGTCACAGCCCACCGTTTCTTTGCCTGCAGCAAGCCCTGCCGGGCCGCCAACTACGCGATTACTGTGTGCCGGTCAACCCGTACTTTCCCACCGCAGCAATGTTCCGCGTGTTCCGCGACCGGCTGGAGGAGGTGCTCAAATACTATCCGGCCTCCAACGCCGAGGTCGGTCGGGTGCTAGCGGAGGGCCTGGGCCTGGACCCCGAAACGGTCGTCCTGGCCAACGGTTCCACGGAGCTGCTGACCTGGATCGACGTCCTGCTGGTGCGCCCCTCCCTGGCGACACCGGTGCCCACCTTCGGCCGTTGGACGGATCACCCCCTGGAGCTGGGCAAGGAACTGCACGCCTATGCGCTCCGGGCCGATGACGACTTTCACCTCGACGTCGCCGACTTCGTGCGGTTCGTCCGCGCCCGCCAGGTCCGCGCGATCGCGCTGTGCAACCCGAACAACCCGACCGGGGCGCTGCAATCGCGCGATGAGGTCCTGTTTCTCTTCGACGCCCTGGCCGACCTGGACGTGGTGGTGATCGACGAGTCGTTCCTGGACTTCGCCGATGAACAGGGGGTGGCGACAGTTTCCACCGAGGCGGCCCGCCGCGACAACGTGATCGTGTTGAAAAGTCTGGGCAAGAACTTCGGACTGCACGGCGTCCGGGCCGGCTACGCCGTGGCCAACCCGCGGCTGGCGGCGACGCTGCGACTGGCGCTGCCGCACTGGAACGTCAACGGTCTCGCGGAGCTGCTCATCCGCGAGTTCCCCCGGCACCTGGCCGAGTACGAGGTGAGCCGCCGCCGCGTTATCCAGGATCGGGTCTACCTCGAAGGGCGGCTCGGCTCGGTCGCCGGCCTGACGGTCTATCCGTCGCGCGCCAACTTCGTCTACTTACGGGTGCCGGCCGAAATCGACGGCACCGAGCTGCGGAATGGCTTGCTGACGGAGCACGGGATGCTGGTGCGCGAGTGCGGCAACAAAGTGGGGTCGGATCGGAGCCACTTCCGCGTCGCGGCCCGGCCGCGTGATCAGGTGGACCAGCTGATCGACGCCATGACGGCGGTCCTGAGCCCTGGCCGCCTCCGCCCTGCGTTCTAGAACCGCCGGAGGCGGCGGGCCTGACCCGACCGATGTCGAAGAACCGGGCGACCGCAAGCATGTGACCGGCGCCGCGATATGACCGCCGCGCCTAACACAGTGACACGAACTTTACCGCGGTGTGTCCGACCTCAGCAGGCTGCGCAAGCGGAATTACGCTGTTCGGTCGATGTGACCGACGCAGATCGGCGGGAGTCCGCTCCGTGCTGGGTCGGGCAGACCGAAGCACGCGACGCCGAGGAACAGAAGACGAGGAACAGGAGCCTTGCGATAGGCTCGCTAATCGTCTACCAGAACGGGGCAGGGTGACGGCTGGAAAAGAACGGCCGGGCGTACCGCGCCGGTGTGGCGCGTGCAATCTCCGAGCCAGCCAGGACGCAGCCGCCTTGGTTGCAGACGGCACGGGTGAGCCACCGCAGGGGCGAACCTGGAACCTGACCCAGGACTGGCCAAAAACCTGCTCTGGCTGGTCAACT